>Ga0335074_10000694_pt1 | contig 46772 bp, 45 predicted proteins | sample Lox_Sample_23_FD_206715 | JGI IMG/M metagenome (GOLD analysis project Ga0335074, IMG submission 206715) | Soil microbial communities from Loxahatchee National Wildlife Refuge, Florida, United States - Lox_Sample_2.3 | ecosystem: Environmental > Terrestrial > Soil > Wetlands | place: USA...
TCAAATGCATAATCCTGTTTTTTTTGGCTTTTTGCGCTTTTCGGTCAAGAAGGAGCTTGTTTGGACGGTCGGGGAGCTTCTCAATGGCTCCACCTTGCTTCGATTATTTGTCAACCGGATAGTTCCAAACATTTTTGATCCGCGCTTGCGTGCAGTCGAAATCCGCAATTATACTGCGTTCTAATTTTTAGATTATGAACAAAACACCCGTTCGCGTGGCAGTCACCGGCGCCGCCGGCCAAATCGGTTATTCACTTCTGTTTCGCATCGCCTCCGGCGCGATGTTCGGGCCGGAGCAACCCGTCATTTTGCACCTCATCGAAATTCCGGACGAAAAAGCCATGGCCGCGCTCGGCGGCGTTTGCATGGAACTGGACGATTGTGCCTTCCCGCTGCTCAAAGGCATCGTGCCGACTTCAAGTCTCGACGAAGGTTTTCGCGGCGTGAACTGGGCGCTGCTCGTCGGCGCCGTGCCGCGCAAGGCCGGCATGGAGCGAAAGGATTTGCTCGGCATCAACGGCAAGATTTTCACCGGCCAGGGCCAGGCCATCGCCAAAAATGCCGCGAGCGACGCGCGCGTCCTGGTTGTCGGCAATCCATGCAACACCAACGTGCTGATTGCCATGAACAACGCCAAAGGCATTCCGTCCGACCGGTTTTTTGCGATGACGATGCTCGATGAAAACCGTTCCAAAACGCAGCTCGCGAAAAAAGCCGCCGTGGACGTCTCCGCCGTCAGCAATCTCGCCATTTGGGGAAATCACAGTGCGACGATGTTTCCGGACTTCTTCAATGCGAAAATCAACGGACGCCTCGTGCCTGAAGTCATCAGCCACCGCGAATGGCTGGAAAAGGATTTCATTTCAATCATCCAGCAACGCGGCGCGGCCATCATCAAGGCGCGCGGACTTTCGAGCGCGGCCAGCGCGGCCAACGCCGTCGTGGACACCGTTCGCAATCTGACGACGCCGACGAAGCCGGGCGACTGGTTCAGCGTCTCGGTTTGCTCGCCCGGCGATTACGGCATTGAGAAAGGTTTGATTTTCAGCTACCCGATCCGCACCGACGGCCAAAAATGGGAAATTGTCCAAAACGTTCCGCTCAACGATTTCAGCCGGGCGAAAATCGCCGCAACGGAAAATGAATTGAAGGAGGAGCGCGCGATGGTCGCCGATTTGCTGCCGAAATGAAAAGCCGTCCGCGCATCGGATTGACCGGCGAACTCGCCTTCAAGACCGAGGCGAAACACGCCGTTGAATTTGCCGGCAACGGAATGCCCGCCGTCCTTTCCACGCCGAACCTCGTCGGTTTTCTCGAACGCACCGCGCGCGAAACCATCGCCGGCTGCCTCGAAGACGGCGAACGTTCCGTCGGCATCGAGCTTGATTTGAAGCATCTCGAGCCGACGCCGATTGGCCACACCGTTCATTGCACCGCGCGCGTGATCCACACCGAAGACCGGCAGGTCATGTTTCAACTCGAAGCTCGCGATGCAGGCGAACTCATTTGTCGCGGCCTGCACAAGCGCGCCGTCATCAACTTGGAGAAATTTTCCAAACGCGTTCAGGAAAAATCGGCTTGAATTCCTTCGGGTGCGGCAAGCGTCCCCGCAAGCCGCTTTTGCAGTTGCCGCCGGCGGCTCGCTGGGAGTCTCGCCCCACCTATTTTCCCTGCATTGCCGAGCATGATGTTTTGCGATAGCTTCGCGGGCGTATGGCTTTCGATTCCTTCCGCGATTTCGTCAACGCCTTGGACAAGGCGGGCGAACTCAAACGCATTTCCCAGCCCGTCGCCACCGAACTCGAAATCACCGAGATCGCCGACCGCGAAATGAAATTGCCTGGCGGCGGCAAGGCGCTGCTGTTCGAAAGGCCCACCGTCAACGGCGTGGTCTCGCCGTTCCCCGTCGCCATCAACACGATGGGTTCGCACAAGCGCATGGCCATGAGCATGGGCGCGGAGTCCGTGGACGAAGTCGCGAACGAACTAGGCGCGCTGATGAAAGCCAAGCCGACGACGAGTTTTCGCGAAGCCATCAAACTGCTCGGCCAGGCACTCGATTTGCGCCACGCCAAACCGAAAATCGTCAAAACTGGTGCGTGCAAAAATGTGATTCAAAAATTTGATCCACCGCCGTCGCGCAAGGAGCCGTGGCCCAAAGCTCCGACGCCTGACGCTCTTGCCACTCATCACTCGTCACTCGTCACTTTGTTGAATCTTCCGATTCAGCAGTGCTGGCCTTTGGATGGCGGGCGTTTCATCACCCTGCCCTGCGTCGTGACCAAAGACCCCGATACCGGCGAACGCAACGTCGGCATGTATCGCATCCAGATTTACGACGACAAAACCACCGGCATGCACTGGCAGTTGCAAAAAGTCGGCGCGCGGCACGGACGACGCTATTACGAAACCGGCACGCGCATGCCCGTCAGCATTTTCATCGGCGGCGACCCGATGTTTCCCTTCGCCGCCACCGCGCCGTTGCCGGATGGCTTGGACGAATTTCTCCTCGCCGGTTATCTCCGCAAGAAATCCGTCGAGCTGGTGAAGTGCGAGACCAACGACCTCGAAGTTCCCGCTAACGCCGACTTTGTCATCGAAGGTTACGTTGATCCGACCGAACCGTTGCGCGAGGAAGGCCCGTTCGGCGATCACACGGGCTATTACACGCTGCCCGAGCCATATCCGGTGTTTCACGTCACCGCCATCACGCATCGCAAGGACGCGGTGTATCCGGCGACGATTGTCGGCATCCCGCCGATGGAAGATTTTTACATCGGCGGCGCGAGCGTGAAATTGTTCCTGCCAATATTCAAGATGAACTTCCCGGAAATCGTGGACATCGCGCTGCCGGCGGAAGGCGTGTTTCACAACCTCGTGTTCGTCAGCATCAAGAAGACCTACCCGATGCAGGCCTACAAAATCATGCACGGCCTCTGGGGCATGGGCCAGATGATGTTCACCAAATACATCGTGGTCGTGGACGCCGGCGTGAACGTCCACAACACGAGCGAAGTGCTGTTCCATCTCACCGCCAACACCGATCCGCAGCGCGACAGCATCTTTACCAAAGGCCCGGCCGACGTGCTCGACCACGCGACGAGCGAAATCGCCAGCGGCAGCAAACTCGGCATTGACGCAACGAAGAAAATTCCCGGCGAAGGTTTCAAACGCGCCTGGCCGCCGCTCATCAAGATGGATGAAAGCGTGAAGGCGAAGGTGGAGAAATTATTACGCAGCTTTTGAATGACGCTTCGTTCGTTGCCGGTAGGAAACTGGTTTCGCTTTCGTAATTTGGATTGGTGCAACACGGCCTGCTCTTTCGGCAAGGATTAACAAATCCTGCGATGGTGCTGCGGGTCGGTGGAAAGTTCCATTGCGCGGCAGCCGAATCGGTGTGTTGAGAACATTGACGCGCAAATCTACAGTTTCGCCCGCGAGAATTAGATCGTGAGCAGTTTTGATTTCGGCATCAGTTACAGTTTCCGAAAAAAAGCGGAACGAGGACGTTGCAAGATAATCAAGACGTTCATCAAAAGCCATCCATTTGCGGCCTTCACATTCGGCAACGTAGCCCGTCGTGTTGGAGCCAGCAAAAATGTCCAGCACAAGGTCGCCTGGTTCAGTCAGAAAATGGATAAAGAACTCCGGCAGCTTTGACGGAAAGCGGGCGGGATGGACTTTTGCGCTGACAGTTTTGCAGCCACGCAAATAGCTGCCGTTGGACTCGGAATTCGAGATTTGCAAAAGATTCGACGGAATCGCACCGCCGTTGTCCTTGCCAAACGATTTGCCGATGTCATGGCCGGACGGACGTTTTTTGGGAGTATAAAAACCTTCCGGGTCTTCCAATAGCTTTTTCATCCGATCGCTGTATTCAGTCAGCACTTTTGATACGTTGGCTTTCGGCCAGCGAGTCTTGCCAAACCACCAAACGGTATTGACCGAATCTTTTGCGCGAAGCTTGCGCTTGTTGACCCATTCGATGGGGCTGGGAAGTTTCGCCGGGTTGTGCCAGTAAAAATCTTCGGCAAGGTGGAAACCAAGTTCGTCACAGAAATAAATCGGGACGCGAAAATTGTAAAGGCTGCGGGTTGGCGACCCGAGTTCGTAAGCCCCGCCAAGATCGAGAACGAAGCTGCCATCGTCTTTGAGCTTGCGAAATACCAGCCGGGCAAACTGCGCTAACCCATCCTTCTCCCCCACGGGGGAGAAGGTGTCCGCAGGACGGATGAGGGGGCGCGCACTGCAACGCGCAATATTCCAATCCGCCAATTTGGAAGCGGAAGGCTCGTTCAACCGGCGGCGTCGAGGCGCAACACGCAATGGCCGTAGTCCAGCAGGGGTTCGCCGGGCACGGGCTGGTAAGCCGGGGTGATGGCGTAAAGCCGGTTGCGCTTTTGCACGACCAGCCCGGCGGCCTTGAGGACCTTGAGATGTTTGCTGCTCATGTCCACGCTGCAACTAATCGCCTCGGCGAGTTCGGTCACGCTCATGGCCTCGCCGGCGCACAGCGCGCGGAGCATCCGCCAGCGCCCGGAATGGCTGATGGCGGTGAGCAACAATTCGTGGTCGGGCAACGGCCGGACGGGGTCGGCCTTTTTGGTGATGGCGATGGTTTCCATGCGATTTTAGCGGAAAAACAACGATTTTTGACGATCTGACGATTGCTTGCGCTCAATTTACAATAGTCCCGTGTAGAATTGCAAGCATGAATTATAGATTTACAATCTTCCCGCTTAGAATTTAAGGATTTCAGTATAGATTTTTAGACTTCCAATATAGACTTGCAGGATTCCCATATAGATTTACAGGTTTCCCGCATAGACTTACAGGATTCCCGTATAGATTGACAATATTCCCGTGTAGATTTTCAGGATTCCTGTATAGACTTGCATGAATCCACAATAGATTTACTCCTTAAAAACTCGATTGTTTATGAAATCACCATCGGTTCACGCGCGGATGTCCCGCTGTTGCCCGCAAGTTTCCGACCGGACTAATGCAGCAAGGCGTCCATTCAAAAAGTCGGAATTTTCAATCCAGCGTCTGCCGGTAGCGTTTGATTCCTATCGTCAGCATCACCACCAAAAACAACGCAATCGGCCACAAGTCCGGCGCGATTTCTGTCAGGCCGTTGCCTTTCAGCAAAATCCCGCGCACCACGCGCAAATAATGCGTCAACGGCAGCACTTCGCCGATGTCCTGCGCCCAGCCGGGCATCCCGCGAAACGGAAACATGTAGCCTGACAGCAGCAGCGACGGCAGAAAAAAGAAAAACGCCATCTGCACCGCCTGCAACTGATTCTTCGCGATGGTCGAAAAGGTGATGCCGACGGCGAGGTTTGCCACGATGAAGAAAAATGTCAGCACCACCAGCAGTGGCACGCTGCCGACAATCGGCACGTTGAACAGAAATTTCGCCGCCAGCAAAATCAAAAACACCTGCACGTAGCCGACCGCGATATAAGGCACAATTTTGCCGATGATGACCTCGCCCGGGTGCACCGGCGTCGAGAGCAGGTTTTCCATGGTGCCGCGCTCGCGTTCGCGCGTGATGGCCAGCCCGGTGATGATAATCATCGTCATCGTCAGCATGATGCCCATCAGACCGGGCACGATGTTATATTGCGTGATGTTTTCGGGATTGTAGTGCTGGTGCGTGACGAGGTTGAACGGCGGGGCCGTGCCGCGCAATTTCGCCAGTGGTCCGGTGAGGTCACGGTCGAGAACCTGTGTCGTCAGTATGTTAACTGCGGCAATGGCGTAACCAACAGCAGACGGATCGGTGGCATCGGCTTCAAGGAGCAAGTCCGGCTTTTCGCCGCGTAACAGTTTGCGCGAGAAGTCCACGGGAATTTCCACGGCGAATTGCACGTCGCCTCGCGCGAGCATTTGCTGGATGTCCGCCTCGTTCTTCGCCTTGCGCGTGATGTCGAAATAACTGCTGTTCCGCAAACCCCAGACAATCGTGCGCGAAAAAACGCTGTTGTCGGCGGAATAAACCGCGGTTGGCAAATGCTTCGGGTCGGAATTGATGGCGTAGCCGAACAAAATGAGCTGGAGCATCGGGATGCCGACCATCATGCCGAACGTCAGCCGGTCACGCCGCATCTGGATGAATTCCTTCACGACGATGGCCCAAAAGCGCCGCCAGTTGAACGTGAAGCGTTTCACGAAAAATTGTCCTTCGCGGTTTCCATCAGGCTGATGAACACGTCTTCCAGCCCCGATTCGATTTTTTCCCAGTGATAGTCGCCGGTCATCCACGGGCTGACGCTGGCGCGCAATTTTTCCGCGTCGCGGCCGCTCACGTGCAGCGTCGAGCCGAACGCAACAACCTGCTCGACGCCGGGCAATTTGCGGATTTTGTCGGCGAGCGCGGACAGATTATCGCCGGTCACTTCAAATGTCGTCAGCGCAGCGGCATTTACGACCTCGCGTGCCGTGCCGCTGGCGAGCAAATTTCCGTAGGCGATATAGGCAAGGCGATGGCAGCGTTCCGCCTCGTCCATGTAATGCGTCGTGACGAGCGCGGTCAAGCCGTCGGCGGCGAGGTGATGAATTTCCTCCCAGAAATCGCGGCGCGCTTTCGGGTCCACACCGGCGGTCGGTTCGTCGAGCAAAAGCAATTGCGGCTCGTGAATCAGGCACGCGGCGAGCGCCAGCCGCTGTTTCCAGCCGCCGGAAAGCTGGCCGGCAAGCTGCCGGCGCCGGTCGGTCATGCCAAGGCGTTCAAGGCTTTTTCCCACGGCGGCTTGGCGGTTCGGCACGCCGTAAATTTGCGCGATAAAATCCAGATTTTCCTCGATGGTCAAATCCTCGTAGAAGCTGAACCGCTGCGTCATGTAGCCGACGCGCTTTTTTATTTCGGCGGACTCGCGGCGGAAATTAAGGCCAAGGCAGGTGCCTTCACCGCCATCCGGTTTGAGCAGGCCGCAAAGCATCCGCAGAAAGGTCGTCTTGCCGCTGCCGTTCGGGCCGAGGAAGCCGTAAATCTCGCCGGGGCGCACTTGCATGGCAATGTCGTTGACAACCGTGCGGTCGCCGAATTTTTTCGTGACGCCGCGGACGTCAATGGCGAAATCGGAAGCACTCATGGCTCACGGCAATTTCACGTCCACCGGCTGGCCGGGACGCAATTCCGCCGCGTCCGCCGGAGAAAATTGCGCCTCAATCATGAAAACCAATTTCGCACGGTTCTCGCGGTTGTATAAAACCGGCGGCGTGAATTCGGCTTGCGTGGAAATGTAATTCACCGTGGCAGAATAAGGACGCGCCGCGCCGTCAAAGTTCACGCTGACATTTTCGCCGGTTTTGATTTGCGCCAGCACTGTTTCCGGAACGAAAAATCTCACCTTAATATTCGCTGGTGGCAGCAAGACAACGACCGGATTTCCCGCCGCGACCCATTCGCCCCGCCGATAGAGCGTGTCCTGCACAAACGCATTCGTCGGCGCGAACTGCTGCTTTTGGTCAAACGACCATTCCGCCTTGTCGAGCGCGGCTTGTTGCGACGCAACCACGGCCTGCGACGCACGAATGGCGTCCTCGCGCCCGCCGAGCTGGGCGGTTTCCAAGTCCGCCGCAAACTGGTCAACTTGCGCCTGATCCGCGTCGCGTTGCGCGCGCGCCTGGTCCAATTCCTCACTGGAAATCACATTGGCGCCGCCGAGTTTCTCGCGCCGCGCCAGTTCGTCGTTGGCCAGTTTCAAATTGGCATTTGCGCGATCCAATTGCGCTTCGAGCGAGGCAATTTCCGTCGGGCGCTGGCCTTTTTTCAAATCGTCCAATTGGGCTCCAGCCTGGGCGAGATTTTTTTCCGCCTGCCGTACGGCGTCCGCCTCTGAACCGCGCTCCAATGTGAAAAGCAACTGCCCGTTGGTCACGGAATCGCCGCGCGCGACGGCGAGATTCGTGAGCGCACCGCCGAGCGGCGAGGCGATATAAACGTATTCGCCTTCGATGTAGCCTTGAAATTCGTTCGAGGAATTTTGAGAACATCCGACAATAAGCGCCGCAACCAACGCGAACGCCATCAGGAGCAAAACATTTCGCATCTTCACGGTGCCCAAGAAAAAACCAGACCAGCAGGATTGGCGAGAAACTTTTGTCGGTTGCATAGGTATCATAACGTCCGTCGAAACAGCATCGTGGCGGCGCCCATCGCCAAAACGGTAAAGCCGAGCAGAAAAGCGATGTCGCCGGTGATGGCCATCAGGCCCGTGTTTTTCAAGACGAGGTCCTTGAACCCATGTACGGCGTAGGTGAACGGGTCAACCACCGTGATCGCCTTCATCCAAGTCGGAAACGACGCCGTGGGATAGACCGCGCCGCTGGGGAAAAATAAAACCGTGTTGAGCAGGCCGAAAATCGCGCGCGGCACCAGCGGGTCGTTCACGCGCACCATGATCAGAAACATCATGCTGATGAGCGCCAGCGCCGTCAGCACCACTAGCAACAACATCCGCGCCAGCCGCAGCGGTTCGAACGGGTCGGGGATGCCCGCGATCAGCGAGCCGGCCGTCACCAGCACGAGTCCGGCGATGATGGCCTTGGCCGCGCCAGAAAAGGTGAAGCCGAGAATTAATTCAAATTTACTGATCGGCGTGACGAGATAGCCTTCGTGCAGCCCGCGCGCCTTGTCGTCAATGAAAATGATGCCGCCGCCGATCATCGCCGAGACGAAAATCGCCAGGACAATTGTTCCCGGCAGCAAATACTGGATGTAAGGCACATAAGGATAAACTTCGACGACATCGAGTGTCGCATTGGCTGTCGTGCGCGGCGGCACCGGCGGCGCGTTGTAGGCTTCGAGCATGCCGTTGAGCGCGCCGCCGAGCGCCGAGGAGGAAAACTGGTCGGTGTTGTCCTCGATCAGCGCGATGCGCGGATTGTCGCCGGCCAGCAGCTTGCGCGAAAAGTTGGGCGGAATCTCCAGAACGCCGTTGATCTTTCCATTCCGCAAATCGCACATGGCCGCCGTCTCGTCGGTGTAGGCGACGGTTTCAAACGTGCGCGCGTTGGCGGCGATGGCCTGGCACATTTCCTTCAATTTGATCGCCGGCACGCCGTGATCCTCGTCCACGACGCCGATTTGAAGGTTTTTGACCTTCCCGCCGAACGCATAGCCGAGCACGAGCAATTGCACGAGCGGCATGACGATGGAAACGACCACAAGCGTCGGGCTGCGCCGGAACCGGCGCAAATCGCGTTCGATGATGGCCCAGATGCGGTGCATGGTTTAGCCTCGCCTCATCAAATACGGACTGTCCGCCGCCGACGGCGCCTGCAACTGATCGCGCAATTGATGGCCGGTGTAATGCACAAAAACGTCGTCCAGCGTCGTGCTTTGGACGGACAACGCCGTGATGGTGGCGTTCGCCTTCCGCGCCACGTCCAGCAATTCCACCGTCGTGCGGGGACCGTTGTTGGACGAAATGCGGAAAACGTGATCTTCGGCTTTCACCTCGGCCACTTCCGGCAATTGCTCCAAAGTTTGCGCCCAATTTGACGGGACATTGGCGAAACTCACCTCCAAAATGTTTTGGCCGGGAATCGAGGCTTTCAATTTCAGCGGTGAATCGAGCGCAGCAAGTTTGCCGTGGTCTATGATCGCGATGCGGTCGCACAATTTGTCCGCCTCGTCCATGTAATGCGTCGTGACGAGAATCGTCAGGTCGCGCTCGCGTTTCAGGCGCGTGAGCATGTCCCAGACGGCCACGCGTGAAACCGGGTCGAGGCCGGTCGTCGGCTCGTCGAGGAAAAAAATTTTCGGCTCGTGAACGAGGCCGCGCGCGATTTCCAGCCGCCGCCGCATTCCGCCCGAAAACATTTTCACCGGCTTGTCCGCCCATTTTTCCAGATCAACGTCTTTGAGTAATTGTTGGATGGTGCGTTTCCGTTTTTCACGCGAGATGCCGTAGAGCTTGGCAAAAATGCTCATGTTTTCGACCGCGCTTAAATCAAGGTCGCTCGTCATCGCCTGCGGAATGACGCCGATGGACTGGCGGACGCCGTTCGCATTCCGCGCAATGTCGAAGCCGTTCACGCGCGCCGCGCCGGAAGTCGGCGGCACCAGCGTTGTCAACATGCGGATGAGCGTGGATTTACCCGCGCCGTTCGGCCCAAGCAGGCCAAACACTTCGCCGTGCTCGACGGAAAAATTTAGCGCGTCCACGGCGGTGAAATCGCCGAAGCGCTTGCTCAAATTTTCCACTTCAATGTCAAACTTCATTTACGATTTACGATTTACGATTTACGCGATTGATGAAGTGCGACCGCAAATCGTAAATCATTTCAACGGCAGCGTAATATACGCCGTCATGCCCACGGCCAGCGCGCGGTCGGAATTGTCGCAACGCAGGCGGATTTCAAACGTCTTGATGTCGCGCTTGGTGCGACTCACGTCGCGTTGCGTGGCGTAATCCGCGTCCACACCCCGGTAAAAAACCGTGCCCTCGCGTGTCGCGCCGGATGGCAATTTCACCTGTATCTTGTCGCCGAGATGAATCCGGTCAATGTAAGACTCCTCGACATCGGCGCGCACCCAAAGATCGTCCTGATTAATCAACGTGACGATGGCCTGGCCGGGATTCACGACTTCACCCTGCAAGGCGACACGCGTGTCCACGATGCCGGCGTTGGGCGCAAAAATTTTCGTGTAGCTCAACTGCACCGCCGCTTTTTTCTTTTGGGCGGCGGCGGCCTGGATTTGCTCCTTGACGGATTCGACGCCCGCCTTGGCGGCTTCATAAGCCGTCCGCATTTGATCGTAATCTTGCACCGACTCGACCTTGTTTGAGTAAAGTCCCTGAATGCGTTCGAAATTCAGCCGCGCGTTTTCCAAATCGGCCTGCGCCTGCGCGAGGTCGGCGGCGGATTGCTGTTCGCTGCTGGCGTAAAACGCCACGTTGGCCAATTGCTCCTGCGGCTGGATCACCGCGAGCAGTTCGCCGTTGGTGACGCTGTTACCTTCCTTGACAAGAAGCTCCTGCAAGCGTCCTTGGATTTCCGAACTGACGATGACTTCATCCGTCGTGACGATGCCGGTCAAAACAATTTCGGCCGGCGGCCGCGTGAGCGCGTAATAAACGCCGCCCGCGACGATGGCGAGGACCAAAATGGTTAAAACAATTTTCCGCTTTTTCATCGGCAAATCTTCGTCTCCGGCGGGAATAAACAAGATTTTTATTGACGAGTCAAACATTTGTTTGAATTATGTGTTTGAAATATGAAGTCGCTGGTTGAAACCGAAGTCGCGGGGCGGGACGAGACGCGCCGCCAGCTTTTGGAGGCGGCGGGCGAGGTGTTTGCCGAAATTGGCTTCCGCAACGCGACGATCCGCGAGATTTGCCGCCGCGCGGGCGCGAACATCGCGGCGGTCAATTACCATTTTGGCGACAAGGAAACGCTTTACCTCGAAGTGCTGCGTTACGCCCACGGCAAGGCGCTGGAAAAATATCCGCCGTTGCTGGGCGTTTCCGCGGACGCGCCGCCGGAGAAAAAACTGGGCGCATTTGTGCATTCGCTGCTGCTGCGGATTTTTGACAAAGGTCCGACGGCGTGGCATGGGAAAGTCATGTTGCGCGAAATGATCGAGCCGACGGAGGCGCTGGATTCGCTCGTCGAGGAACGTTTCCGGCCGATGTCGGAGCAACTGCGGCAGATTGTGGCGGAAATTCTCCGGCTGCCGGCGGGTGACGAGCGTGTGCGGCTGTGCGCGTTTAGCGTCGTCAGCCAGTGTGTATTTTATCATCATTGCGGGCCGGTGATCTGCCGGTTGTTGCCGAAGCAACAAGCGCCGGGCATCGCGGGCATCGGGCGGCTGGCCGACCACATCACGTGCTTCTCGCTGGCGGCGATGAACTCCGTGTCGAAACGCTGAATTTTTTTGCCATGAAAAAACTGAAAATCATTTTGGTGCTTGCCTTGGCTGGTTTCGCCGTGAATTGGAATACGATCGCGCAGAATGCCGAAACCAACACGCCCGCGTGGCTCACCCAGCCGTTGTCGTTGCTGGACGCGTTGAACATTGCGTTGCAGCAAAACGCCTCGATTCTCGAGGGCAAGAACGATTTGGAAGCGTCCTACGGCATCGTGGTGCAGACGCGCGCCATCGCGCTGCCGCAGGTGCAAGCCACCGGCCAATACAAGCGAACCGACCGCAGCGCGATTGAAAGCTTCCCGGTGCCGGGCATTCCCGAACAGCCGGATCAAAATTGGAACGCCGGTATTCAAATCGTCCAGGACATTTATGACGGCGGGAAACTGACCGCCGCCGTGCGCGCGGCGCGGCTCACGAAAGAGCAGGCGTTGGCACAATATCAGACCACCGTGGCCGACGCGCTGTTGTCTGTCCGCGAGGCCTATTACGACGTGCTGCTCGCCGTGCAGCAAATCACCGTGCATGAGGCATCGGTGAATTTGTTGCAAAAGGAACTTGAAGACCAGCAGCGCCGTTACAACGCGGGCACGGTGCCGCATTTCAACGTCTTGCGCGCCGAGGTCGCCGTGGCCAACGAACAGCCGTTGCTGATCCAGGCGCGGAACAATTATCGCATCGCCAAAAATAATCTCTCGAACCTGCTCGGCTATAATCTGCCGCGCGACATTTGGGAGGACATTCCGCTGCAACTGACCGACTCGCTCGACGCCGAGCCGTTCAAGGTGAATTTGCCGGACGCGATTCAAGAAGCGCTGTCGCAGCGGAGCGAGTTGGTTGCTTTGCGCAAGGCCGAGGAATTGCAGAAGTTGAACATCGTCAACGCAAAGTCCGGTTACATGCCAACCGTGCAACTTTTTGCCGGTTACAACTGGTATAACGCGCAATTCACGCCGCCGGTCACGCTCGATCACGACCTCAACGGCTGGAACGCCGGCGCGCAGTTGAGTTGGGATATTTTCGACGGGATGCTCACGCACGGCAAAGTCATCCAGGCGAACGCGCTTTACGAAAAATCCCAAACTGAACTCGCCGACGAATCGCGTCAGATTGAACTTCAAGTCCGCACAGGTTATTCCGATTTCATCGAGGCCAAGGAAGTTTTGGACTCGCAGAAAACCGTGCAGGCCGAGGCGGAAGAAGCATTACGCGAGGCCGAAGCGCGCGCCGCCGCCGGCACCGGCACGCAATTGGACGTGCTCGACGCGCAGACCTCGCTCACGCAGGCGCGCACCACCGAGGTTCAGGCGCTGCATGATTACGACACGGCCCGGGCAAAATTGCAGCGCGCCATCGGCGAAAACATGATTCAATCCGTGGCGGTGAAATAATTTTCGCCACACGGTTTGAATTGCGGTTTGCCCGCAAATCTGGAAGACTTTTTTCACACATGGCAAAGATTCATCGCGCACTCATCTCGGTTTCGGACAAAACAGGCTTGGCTCCCTTCGCCCAAATTCTGGCGCGGGCGGGAATCGAAATCATCTCCACCGGCGGCACGGCAAAAGCGCTGCGTGAAGCCGGACTTAAGGTGAAAGACATCAGCGAGCACACCGGCTTTCCCGAAATGCTCGACGGCCGCGTCAAAACGCTGCACCCGAAAGTCCACGGCGGATTGCTTTTCATCCGCGGCAACGAAACCCACGAGGCGGCGGTCAAAGCGCATGACATCACGCCGATTGATCTGGTTGTTGTGAATTTGTATCCGTTCGAGGCGACAGTGGCGAAGCCGAACGTCAGCCTGCACGACGCGATTGAAAACATTGACATCGGCGGGCCTTCGATGCTGCGCAGTGCGGCGAAAAATCACGACAGCGTTACTGTGGTCGTTGATCCGATGGACTACGCGGAAGTGGCCAGGCAAATTTCGGCGAACGGCGAGACGACCTTGGAATTGCGGCGCAGGCTGGCGGCAAAAGTTTTCGCGCGCACGGCGGCTTACGACGGCGCAATTGCCGCGCATTTGCAAAAGGAATTCAAGAGTGGAAATCCGGATTTGCCGACCGCGCTCAATCTTTTTGCGCCGCTGGCGCAACCGCTGCGCTACGGCGAAAATCCGCATCAAATGGCGGCGCTTTATGGAAAGTTTTCGGAGTTTTTCCGGCAACTTCACGGCAAGGAGCTTTCCTACAACAACATTCTGGATTTGACAGCGGCGGCGAATTTGATTTCAGAATTTGAAAACGACGAGCCGACGCTGGCGATTTTGAAGCACACCAATCCGTGCGGCGTCGGGCAGGGCGCGAATTTGCGCGAGGCGTGGGACAAGGCGTTTGCGACGGACCGGCAGGCGCCGTTCGGCGGCATCATTACGACAAACCGAATTCTCGACGGCGAATGCGCGGAGGCCATTGCGGAAATTTTCAGCGAAGTCATCGTCGCGCCGGATTTTTCGGCGGAGGCGCTGACGGTCTTGCAGAAGAAAAAAAACCTGCGGCTTTTGAAAATTTTGAAATCACCGCGCGAGGGCGGTGCGCTGGATTTGCGGAGCGTCGGCGCGGAGTCATATTTGTTGCAGCAGCGCGATTTGAAAATGGCAACGCGCGCGGATTTGAAAATTGTCACGAAGCGGCAACCGACGGAAGCGGAATTAAGTGCGATGCTTTTCGGCTGGCGCGTGGTCAAGCACGTCAAGTCGAATGCGATTGTTTATGCAGCGGCGGACCGGACTTTGGGAATCGGCGCGGGGCAAATGAGCCGCGTGGACGCGAGCCGGATTGCAGTTTGGAAGGCGGGCGAGGCAAAGCTGGCGCTCAAAGGCAGCGTGGTTTGCAGCGACGCATTTTTCCCGTTCCCGGACGGATTGGTTGCAGCAGCGGAAGCCGGCGCGACGGCGGCGATTCAGCCGGGCGGTTCGGTGAAGGACGCCGAGGTAATTGCGGCGGCGGACGAACGCGGACTGGCGATGGCGTTCACGGGCGCACGGCATTTCCGACATTAAATCACTCTCATCGTCATCATCCTCATAAAACCATTTCGTATTTTTTGGATGAAGAAGCTCATTGAAGCAGCCGGTAAATCAAAACGAACTGGACGAACGTGACCAAAATCAAAAGCGCCCAAACAAACAATTCGCGCGTGCGCTGACCCCGTTGCTTGGGAGCGGCGAGCCAGAATTGCAATTTGGCCGAGCCAATCGTGATGATATCGCCGTGGCGAAGAATTTTATTTTGGACGGGTTTGCCGTTGACGGCGGCGAGCGCATTGACGGCGGTTGTGAGCCGGAAGCCTTCTTTTTTTTGAAATTCCAAAACGAGATGCTGATCCCAAACTCCGGCATCCTCAATTTGCAGGTCGTTTCCCGCCGCGCGGCCGATGCGAAAAGGAAAATGGCGGGCAACCGGTTGAGCGCCCGCCTTTTTTCCTGAAAGGACGTTGAGTTGAATCATCAGAAGATTCGGCGTTCCACGTTAATCTGGTCGCCGGGATAAACCGACGGGTCTTGGGACGGGTCCTTGAGCGCCTTGTCGTAATTTACATGGATGCGTGTGCCGGTGGCGCGGATGAGCCAGACTTTTGAATGGTTGGCAAAGTCGTCCGGGCCGCCGGCAGATTGAATGGCTTCTGTCACGGTAGTTGCGCCCAAATATTGAAAGACACCCGGGTGATTAACTTCACCGCCAACGTAGAAGACGCGATCAGCAGATGGTTTAACCGTCACGGTCAACCGGACATAGTATTTGGGCACGTAAAGATCATGAATGGCCTGTTCCAAATCACCCACCGTTCTGTCGGCAGCTTGAACGTTTCCAATAAGCGGCAAAGTGATGCTGCCGTCTTCCTTGATGATTTGCTCATACGTTTGCGCAGTGAAATCCGGTCCGGCGTCGGACAACGTCACATTTACGGTGTCACCGACGTTGAAGAGGGCGACACCAGAATTGGTCGGAATTACGTCGGGTGGCGCAACCGGAGTTGACGGCGGCTGGGAGTCATCCGAAAGAAAAACAGCGTCAGGAGACGAAGCGCAACCGCTGAAAAATATGCCGGCGAACAACAGCACGCAGGTGGACAGTCCGTAATAAAATAATCTCATTGGGAGCCAATTCTTCTAAAAGTGAAATCAATATCAATATTTTTGTTTGATTTCGGCTGCCCCACCGTCGGCGGACTGTTTGGCGGCAGCTTCCTGTTCGTCTTCGGTGCGGGAGTAGTAGTAGTTGTGGTAGTAGCCGCTGTAGTAATAATAGCTTTCGTCCTGCGACATATTGATGTTGTTGAGGGCGATGCCGATGAGTTTGCCGCCAACTTTTTCGATGGATTGCTTGGCGCGGATGTTCATGGGCTGCGGATAGCGGCGGTATTGGATGACTTGAATGACCATGTCCATTTCGCTGGCCAGAACGGAGGCGTCGCTCACGCCCAAGATGGGCGGTGAATCGAAAAACACGAAATCATAGCGCCGCTTCAGTTCGGTGATCATTTCCCTCATCTGCGAGGAGTTGAGGATGCTCATGGAACTGCTCGGCAGTTTGCCGCTGGCCATCAGGTGGAGCGTCGGAATGGACGTGGTCTGGATTACTTCTTCAAGCGTGTTTTGCTTGAGCAGGTAATTGGTGAGGCCGATTGAGTTGCTGACGCGCAGTATTTTGTGGAGCGTCGGACGGCGCAAGTCGGAGTCCACAATCAACACGCGGTCACCGGCTTGGGCGAACACGGTGGCAAGGTTGGTGACGGTGGTGGATTTGCCTTCGCCGGCGCCCGCGCTGACGACGACGATGGAGTTGAGCTTGTCGTCCTTGCGCGAGAACATGATGTTGGTGCGGAGGACGCGGTAAGCTTCGGCGTGCCGGCTGTCCACCCCTTCATCCAAGAGGCAGCCCACATCCTGCGGGATGACGCCAATGACGGGCGTCTGAAGCGCGCGTTCGACATCGTCAATGGTTTTGACGCTGGTGTCGAGATATTCAATGAAAAAGGCCAGACCAACACCGACGAGCAATCCGAAAACTATGCCCAAAACGATATTGAGCGTTTTGTTGGGCCTGACGGGCGACTTGTTCGCTTCGGCAACGCGTTCGATGGTGACGTCGCTGGTTTTGGGGATGTCCAAATCGAGCTGTTTTTGGGCAATTTCGGCGGCGAGCAGCTTGTGAAATTCAATTTCGTTTTCAAGGTCACGTTTGGCTTCCCAATAGGGCTGGCTTCGGCTGGTTTCTTTTTGCTCCTGAAGCTTGGCGGAATCAACCATTGTGACCAAGGAATCGAGCGAGGCTTTTTCCGATTGCACGTTGACTTCCAAGGTGGACATGATGCCGTTGACGGAAGCGTCAATTTCGTGGTTCAATTCCGCAATCAGGGATTTGAGGCTGATCACGTCCGGGTTATCCACCCCATACTCATTGGTCATGGTGACGAATTTCTGTTCAGCCGAATGCAGTTTGTCTAAATCAGAAGAGAGGTCGGTGGCCACCACGCCCGGAGTGCCGGGAAGAACATTCCGCAGTTGGTCGAGGCTCAATTTTTTTAAGTCCGCCAATTGGGTTGCCAGTTGTGCGTATCGCATCTGGCCTTCAATCATCGAAGTGTGCAACTGCTGCATCTCTTCTTCTGACACCAACGGAGTGGGACCAAGGGAAGTCGGATCGGTGTCATTGACGCCGAGATTTGTGCGCAAGGTGTCCACATTTGCCTGCATGGCTTGGATTTTCTGAGCGTCTGCATCATAGGTGTCCTGCAAAACCTTTATGCCACCCATCATTCTTTGCCGTTGCAGATCCAGCCGGTAATCGCGATAGGCTGTCGCAATGCCATTGGCCAAGTCCGCCGCCTCCTGGGAATCATCGTCATAAACCGTGATGTCTATCAGCTTGGTGTTGCGCACCGGATCCAAGCTGATCTTGCGTTTGAGGAACTCAATGGTTTCGGAAGTTTTGAAAGGTTCGCCGTTGTTGTATTTTTTGCCCCAGACCTCGTTCAGGTTCAGCGCGTCCACCACCCTGTTTAGCACCTGCTGGTCCTGCATGATCTCGTATTCGGTCTGGATGAAGTAGGGATCGTAAGTCGCATAAGTTTGCCCGCCGACGTTAATGTCTGCGACGTAGTCCGGCTCGATTTCAATCTCCGTCGTGCTGGCGTAAGACGGCGGCAGAATGAACGTGACCGCCGTGGCGATGATGGCGGTAATCAAAAAAACGGTGATGATGATGGCCTTGCGAATCCGGATGATGCGCCAATAATCCAGAAAGTGCAGCCTGGCTTCCGGTTGCGGTTGGTTTTTTGTCAGATCCATATGTCGAAAAATAATGGGAGCCCAAGTTGTGACCCGGCTCCCGGTTAAACGTTCAAATTATTTTGCTCAAGCGGTTGCTAATAAGTGGCTGAAACTCCGACATAAACGCGATTGCGGTTGTAATCCGTCCCCGGAACCTGCGACTGAAGATAATCGTAATTATACCCGGCGTTGGCCGAAAAGTGCGGAGTAAAGACGTAGTTTAAGCTCAATTCCAAGCTGTATAACGTGTCCAAATCATTGTTATAAATGCCGCCATTGTAAGTCGACAATTGAACCTGTCCGAGGGCGGTGGCCAGCAACTTGGGTGTCAAATGATGGTTGATATCCGCAAACGCCAGCGTGCTTTCTTGATCCAAGGTGATGCCGCCATTGCTGTCTATAGCAACTTGATCCGTTGCATTTCGCATATGATTAATACCGATTTGCGCATAATCGCCCGGTGCATAAGTGTAAGTCAACGAGGCTACCGCATACGGATTCAGCGAAGTCGTGTGAACCAATGGGTCATTGTAATCCTCGGTGTATTGAATGCCGACGTTGGCCGCGAAAACCAAATTTGGCAGAATATTTTGCTGGATGCCAAGATAACCAGTATATGAACGGTTGTCACGGCTGTTACTATAATAAGTAATAATTGGAATAGCCGGAGAAGGCCATTGACCAATAACTTCATTCGCCAAGTAATTCACCTGACCGTATTGCACGCCGACCAAGGCGACCGTCTCTGGCATGACTTGCCAATTCAAATTCAACCACACTGTGTTCTCATCGCGGTTCAGAACCCCAGCCAGACTGGGATTGGCTGCTTCCTCACTAGGATTACCATTACCGTGCTGCTGATAATCGTGAAAGCCGTTTTCATATCCTAAATCCGTGCTCAATAATCGCGTCCAAACATTGTGCAGTGTGAACGTCGCGTAGTTGGCGATGTTGTTGCCCTCGACACGATCTGGATCGGAAATATTCTCGCCTTGGCTCAACAATTCCGGCTCCTGCCCGACGACAAAGGTGTCCAAAAACGTCGCCTTCACACGTTCGGTGAAGGCATGATCCACATACAAGTCAAGCTGGTGCGTCTGGTCAATCGGGTTCTCGCCTAAATCTTCCCGATCTTGATAATAATACAGGCCGTAGGTGTATTTCAGGCTGATTTCCGTTTGCTGCAACGGCACGTTCAACTCAAACTGGGGAGAAACCTCAAATCCGGAACTGCCGCGCGCGTTTGGACCAGAAGCGGTGGTATAATTGTCGTCATAAAATCCGCGCAACGTGGCCGACAAACTCCACAGTTTGGTTGTTTCCATGGAGTTCAAACCGGGAGCGTAATCAGCCTGCAGGCTGGCCGTCCCGGCTGCCACCAAGCCGATGGAGACAAAAAGCTTCTTCATGACGCTAAATTGTGGTTCAAAACACTTCAATTAGACTGCTAACACGTTTTTGTATTCAAAAAATGCCCTCGGCTAATTGCATAACATAATTACCAGAAAATCAAATGCGCCGTCAAAACAATTCTTACATTTTTTATTAACCATAACTTGGTGTCGTTGACACAATTATGTTTCATTTCTGACACGTTTTTGTTTCAATTCCTTCAACAGCGACTTGAGTGCCAGAGCGTTGACCGCATCGGTTTTCTCCAGCCAGCCCTTGCGCGCGATGCCCGCGCCCAAACGCAGGAAACCCGCATGTTCATTGCGGTGCGCGTCGGGATTGATGACACATTTTACGCCCTTGCCTTTCGCCATTGGCCAGTGCCGCCAGTCCAAATCGAACCGGTGAGGGTTGCAGTTCAGCTCCATCCACGTCCCCGTCGCCGCGCAGGCGTCAATCACCGCCCGCACGTTGACCGGATACGGCTCGCGTTCCAACAGCAGCCGGCCCGTCGGATGCGCGATAATGTGGACAAATTTATTTTCCGCCGCGCGAATCAGCCGTTTTGTGTTTTCCGCCTCGTTGTTGGCCGGAACGTGCAAACTCGCCACCACCACGTCCAATTCCGACAACAACTCGTCGTCGAAATCCAGCCCGCCTTTCAAAATGTCAACTTCCGTGCCGGCCAGCAGCCGGAAATCACTGCCGCGTTCTGCCAGCCGTTCGTTGATTTTTTTGATTTCCTTGACTTGTTCGCGCAGTCGCTTGGCGTCTAGGCCGTTCGCTTGAAACGACGATTTGGAATGATCGGTGATCGCCCAATACGCAAGGCCGAGATTTTCCATGTGCTCGGCGATTTCTTCGAGCGTGTTGTGGCCGTCGCTCCAAGTTGAATGGTTGTGCAATGAACCTTTCAAATCCGTCCACTCGATCAATTTCGGCAGCTCATTTTTCTCCGCCGCGTCAAATTCGCCGTGGTCTTCGCGCAATTCCGGTTCGATGAACGGCAAATCCAGCTTCGCAAAAATTTCCTCTTCGGATTTGCACGGCACGAGCAATTTCGGGTCGCGAGTTTCTTCCTTCGATTTGAACAAGCCGTAATCGTTCAGCCGCAGCCCGCGTGCAATCGCCCGCTGGCGCATGACGATGTTGTGCTCCTTGCCGCCGGTGAAATACGCCAGCGCGAACGGAAATTCCCGGTCGCTCACCACGCGCAAATCGCACTGGATGCCGCCTTCCAAAATCACGCTCGCCTTCGTTTCGCCTTTCGCGGTGATTTTCAAAACGCCCGGCTGCGAAACAAAAAATTTAATAACCGCCGCCGGATTTTTTGATGACGCCAGCAGATCAATGTCGCCGATGACCTCCCTGGACCGGCGCAAGCTGCCTGCCGCGCTGCAACGGATTACGTCTTTGTGCCCGCGCAAATTTTCCAGCAACGGCTCCGCCGCGCTCAACGCGTCGCTCAATAAATGCTTGCTCGCGTAAGTCCGCCGCCGCTCGATGCCTTCCAGAATGTTTGTCTGCGTTTTCTCGCCGAAGCCGTCCAGCTCCGCGACTTTGCCCTTTTTGCAGGCCACTTCGAGTTTTTCAACCGAATCAATTCCCAGCTTTTGGTTCAGCGCCTGGATTTTTTTGGGGCCGAGGCCGGAAATTTCCAGCATTTCAATCAAGCCCGGCGGAATCGAAGCCTTCAGCTCCTCGTAATATTTCAATTTTCCCGTCTCGACCAACTCGGTGATTTTCTGTTCCAAAGCCTCGCCGATGCCTTTGATTTCGCCAAGCCGCTTTTCCGCGACGAGTTTCGCCAGCGGCTCGTTCAAGCTTTCAATCGTCCGCGCCGCGTTCGCGTAAGCGCGCGTCTTGAACGGATTTTCGCCCTTCAATTCCAGCAGCGTGCCAATCTCAACCAGAATTTCCGCGACCTTGTCTTTGTCCATGCACCCAATATAAATTCAAAGTTCCAGGTTCAAAGTTCAAAGTTGTCTCTTCAAATCTTGGTCTTAATCTTAATCGTAATCTTAATCGGCTTGCGATAAGGCACTGCGATTAAGATTACGATTGCGATTATGATTAAGAGAAAGCAAGTGCCCGTCGCGCTGTCCATCGCCGGTTCGGACAGCGGCGGCGGCGCCGGCATTCAGGCGGATTTGAAAACCTTCGCTGCGCTTGGCGTCCACGGCGCAAGCGCAATTGCCTGCCTGACTGCCCAAAATCCCAAGCGCGTTTGGGGAATCGAAGTTTGTCCGCCCAAAATACTGCGGCAACAAATCGAGGCCGTTTTTGAAGAACTGCCACCGTGCGCCGTCAAAACCGGAATGTTATTCTCGGCGAAAAATATTTCCGCCATCGCGGATTTTTTGGCGGAGCGAGGCCACCGACGAGCCGGCTCGCGAGGATGTCCGTCCCACCGAAACTTGCCGCCGCTGATCGTTGATCCAATTTTGATTTCCACCAGCGGCGCAAAATTGCTGGAGCCAGCGGCGATAAAAACTCTCAGGGAAAAATTGCTGCCGCTGGCCACGCTCGTCACGCCAAATCTGTCCGAGGCGGAAATTTTGAGCGGCCAAAAAATTTCCTCAATCGAAGCCATGCGCGCCGCCGCAAAAAAAATCCACTCGCAGTTCGGCTGCGCAGTTTTGGCCAAGGGCGGCCATTTGCGCGGCGTTTCGGAAGCGGCGGACATTTTCTTCGACGGTAAAACCGAACTGCTTTTGACCGCGCCATTTGTCAGAGGCATTCGCACGCACGGCACCGGCTGCGTTTATTCCGCCGCAATCTGCGCTGCGCTCGCGCTTGGAAACAATTTGCCGCGCGCTGTCCAAATCGGGAAAGAATTCGTCACGCGGGCGATTTCAGAAAGCTATCGCATCGGAAATCATTTTGCGCTGGGAATTTTTCAAGGCTGATAGAGACGGAAAAATTCATCTTCATTCGTCGCCCCGAGCAAAATGCAATTTTGATTGTTTGTAAAAACCGGCGGCGGCAAATTATTTGTGCTCCAAACAATTGGCGAAATTAAATTCGTTGTTGATTCGGCGACGAAGCCCGCCGGATAAACCGGCCAGGTGAGCACGGCGTTTGTGCCGGACGGCGCGATGTTCAACGGCACGGAGAAAAATTCCCACGCAAGCGCGTAAATCTCGGAACTGCTGACAATCGTTAGATCGGGAATTCCGCCCGCCTTCCAAACCTGCAAATCGTAGCGGCCCTGCGGCAATTGCGGCACAAAAATTTGTTCAACATTGTCCACCAGGCTCGTGCTGCACGCGACGAGATTGCTGTTGGCGCAGTTGTAAAGAAACAGGTCGAGATTGTTGATGTTCGTCTGGCTTTGCTGCCGGTTCCAAACCAGCGTGGCTGTCGCGGTGAAAGTGGCGTTGTCCGAAGTATTCGTGACGTTGAAGTAATAATGATTGATGGCGTCGTCGAAAATGTCGCTGGTGTTCGTGTTAAAATCCCAGCCGTTCAGGACGCTGATTGTTCCCGTGTCACCCGTTGGCGGATGCGCGTTGCCACTCGGAACGGTCGCCGAGACAACGTAGCCGTGCTTGCCGCCCGCGAGTTGTTCGTAGGAATTGAAAACATTCAACACGCCGGCGCCGTAGTTTGTGTCGAGCGGCTCTGGCGGAAAATTGGTCCAACCGGGCGGTTTGATCGCTCCATTGAGCAGCAACGCTTTCACCGTGCGGATGTCAGCGGCGGAATTGGTGTCGCTGCCGCCGTCACCGCGCAAACCCGCCTGCATCAAAACCGCCGCCGCGCCCGCAACGAACGGCGTGGAAAAACTCGTCGCGCCGTCGGGAGCGATGATGTCCGGTTTGCAGCGGCCATTGTCAATCGTCGGGCCATAACTCGAACTGCCATCGGAAACGCCGACGCCGATGCCGTTGTAGCATGTTGCTGGTGGATTGACCACGCCGCCGTTGCCCGCGCCGGAAACAAAAAGCGTGTTGAACTGCGCGGCGTAATCGTCGTAAGCCGAATCAATGGCCTGTTCATCACTGACCGTGGCATGGCTGTCGTCCGATTCGGTGAAAATGAAACTTTGATTCACGACGGGATCGTTGATGTTTGGCGGCGTCGGCGACGTGATGATCGAACCGTAAAAATAATCCGCGTCATAATTGTCCACGTGCGCGACGTTGGTGGCCACGCCGTCGGGCATTCCGTAAAAATTTCCGGCCACGCTGTCCGCATGCCCCGACTCGGAGCTCAGGGAATTTGGAAAATTCGTCGTCGAGCCGTTGGAAGAAATAAAAGTCAGAAACCCTATCGGCCGGCTGATCGCAACGGGGCTGACCTCCCAATTTGTGACTTGATCATAACCCGCCTCCGGCTGTGCCACGAAAATTCCCGTTCCATCCACATTTGTTGTCACTTCGCGCAACAGCGTGACGCCAACCGTGTCGAGATTTGACGCGCAGAGCGGCGCAACGAAAAATCCGGCCAGAAACAAAATCAGCGCGGCCTTTCGTTTCGACAGATTGTTCATGGTCCAATGGCGTGAGAAATGTCGGACAAAGATATTCCATTTCGGCAAAAAATCCAAACCGCGTTTTACCACGTCATTTCCTTTTGCCGCCGACGCGCTACACTGCCGGTGTGTCCGACATGCTCGTCATCAACGAAATTTATTTGAGCCTGCAGGGCGAAAGCACCTTCGCCGGATTGCCGTGCATTTTCATCCGGCTCACCGCCTGCGATTTGCGCTGCTCCTATTGCGACACCGCCTACGCCTTCACCGAAGGCAAAAAAATGTCGCTGGAAACGGTTTTGGCCGAAGTAAAAAAACTGGCCGCGCCATTTTCCGGCTCTCAACTCTCAACTTTCAACTCTCAACTGCCTTTAATGGAACTGACCGGCGGCGAACCATTGCTCCAGAAAAATTCCCTGCCGTTGATGAAACAGCTTTGCGACGGCGGCTTCACTGTTTTGCTCGAAACCAGCGGCGCGCATGACATCTCAAAAATTGATCCGCGCGTCCGGCGAATCATGGATTTGAAATGCCCGTCCAGCGGCGAAGTGGGGAAAAATCGTTTTGAAAATATCGCGCACTTGAAATCCACCGACGAAATCAAATTCGTCATTGGCACGATTGAGGATTACGAATGGGCGAAACAGCAGATTGCCAAATTCAAATTGGCGGAAATCTGCCCGCTGCTTTTTTCGTGGGTTCATCCGCTCGCGCCGGGGCAGCAAAACAAATCGCTAAAAAAAATTCCGGCGGGACAAACGCCGATTTCCCGCCGCGAACTTGCGGAAAAAATCATCGCCGACGCTTTGCCCGTGCGCTTTCAAATCCAGCAGCACAAAATCATCTGGCCGCCGGAACAGCGCGGCGTGTGAAATGACGACGCAAGAAACTTTGCAACTACTCCGTGACCATGAATCGCGGAACATCGTGTTTGCCGATCCAGACGGCTCGTGGCCGATTGTCTGGGAGCGCGCGAAGGGCGTTCACGTCTGGGGCGCTGACGGGCAAAAATATCTGGATTTGACCGCCGCGTTCGGCGTCGCTGCCGCCGGCCACACGAACACAAATGTCGTCAAAGCCGGACAAAAACAAATGGCGCGATTGCTTCACGCAATGGGCGACGTTCATCCGCACGCGCGCAAGGCCGAACTCGCCCGCGAATTGAGCCGCATCACCTTCGAGCGCTGGACGAATCCCCAAAAATTCAAAACCGGCAAAGTCATTTTCAATAATTCCGGCTTTGAAGCCGTCGAAGCCGCGCTCAAAACGGCGATGCTCGCCACCGGCAAATCAGGCGTCATCGCCTTCACTGGCGCGTATCATGGACTCGGCTACGGTGCGCTCAACGCCACGCACCGCGAATTTTTCCGCGGGCCGTTCCGGTCGCAATTACGCCGGTTCGGTCATTTTGTGCTGTTCCCCAAAAATTCCGCCGACCTTGCGCTGGTCGAATCTCAAGTCCGAAGTTTTTTCCGGCACAATCGCATCGGCGCAATTCTCGTCGAGCCGGTTCAAGCGCGCGGCGGCATCAATGTTCCGCCAAAGGAATTTTTGCCGCTGCTGCGAAAATTGTGCGGCGAATCTGGCGCGCTGCTGATTCTCGATGAAATTTACACCGGCTTTGGCCGCACCGGAAAATGGTTCGCCTGCGAACATTCCGGCGTGGTTCCCGATTTGATTTGCCTCGGCAAAGCGCTCACCGGCGGCTTTCCCCTTTCGGCCTGCGTCGGCCGCGCGGATTTGATGGACGCCGCGTGGCCCGAATCGCGCGGCGAGGCGATACACACCAGCACGTTCCTCGGCCACCCCGTCGGCTGCGCGATGGCGCTGGCGCAAATTTCGGAAATCAAAAAATTAAGTCTGCCCGAACGCGCCGCCGAACTCGGCAAATTTTTGCTCGCCGAATTGTCCAAAGTCCAAAGTTCAAAGTTCAAAGTTGAAGCGCGCGGATTGGGATTGCTGGCTGGAATTGAATTGCGCCGTCGCGACGATTCGCCAGCGACAGTCGAAACTTTTGGTGTAATCAAAAAAATGTTGTCGCGCGGTTTTATTTTATTGCCCGAAGGCGAGCACGGAAACGTCATCAGCTTCACGCCGCCGTTGACCATCACCCAGGCGCAACTTGCCAAAGCCGTCAAAGCTCTCGCGGAGGTTTTGAAGTGAAGCTGTCGGAAATGCGCGAGGTCTTGAAGCGGCGCGATATCCAGCTCACGAAATCGCTCGGTCAGAATTTTCTGCACGACGCCAACCAGCTCAAAAAAATTGTCGAGGCGGCAGGATTATCGAAAGCCGACAAAGTTTTAGAAATCGGACCGGGACTTGGGCCGCTCACGGAATTGCTTTTGCAAAATGCCGGCGAAGTTCTGGCCATCGAAAAAGACGCGCGGCTGGTGGAATTTTTGCGCGAACGTTTCGCCCGCGATTCGGAGGGACGAGTTCCAAGAGTCCCAAATCAAAGTCAGGGACTCGCAGAGCTCGTCCCTCCGAAGTTTGAATTGCTTCACGCCGATGCGCTGGAATTTTTGCAAAATGAAAAATGCGACTGGTGTGATTGGAAACTCGTTGCCAATCTGCCGTATTCCGTCGCTTCGCCGATTCTGGTGGAACTGGCCTGCGGCGCGCGCTCGCCAAAAAACATTGTCGCCACGCTACAGTTCGAAGTTGCCAAGCGCCTGATGGCGCAAACGGACGACGACGATTACGGCATCTTGACCCTGCTCGTGCAACTGGACTTCGCGCCGCGCGAACTTTTCAAAATTCTGCCGGGCAGTTTTTTTCCCGAGCCGGATGTGGATTCGGCCTGCGTGGTTTTGGATCGCCGCGAGCAGCCGCTGTTGCCGGAAAATCCGCGCGCAAGTTTTGTGAAAATCGTGAAACGCGCCTTTTCGCAGCGGCGGAAGATGATGCTGAAGTTGTTGAAAGCGGATTGGCCGGAAGAAAAACTGACACGCGCGTTTGCGGAATTGAAAATCTCGCCGCAGGAACGCGCGGAGAAATTGAGTTTGGAACAATTTGTGGCGCTGACGGAGAAACTTTCTTGAAATGCGCGGTCGCAGTTCTTGGATTTTAGAGATTGCGGATGAGGCGTTCGTATTCGTCGTGCGGCCCAATCCAGAACCAAATCAAATTGTCATCCACTTGCCGCGCCAAAGCGCGATGCCCGCTGCCAACGCGCGCCGACCACAATTCCGGCTTCTTGCGTTCAAATCGAAGCGAAGGATGCTGCGGATTGATTTTGAAAAGCTGGAAATTCTTTTCGGCAACTTTTTGGATTTCCGTCGGCAGCGCGTTGTAATGCCGCCAGTATCTCGGCGAAGTGAGATTGTTCATGGAAGCGGCTTGCAGCGACCGGCCAGATAGTCCTGCTTGGCCTCTTCCATCAACTTGTCGAGCTTGCCGGCTTGGGCGTCGGTGTCAATCTGCCGGTCCCAAAGCTCCTCGCGCAATTCGTCCACCAGATTGCCGACCTTGTAAATTTCCTGCGGCTTCAATTTTTTGATGGCTGATTCGATTTCCGCAACCGTGCTCATGGGAAAAGTTTAATCCAGCAATTACCTTGTTGCAACGGGCTTTTCGCCATGAATTGACGCGCGCGTTTGCGGAATTAAAAATTTCGCCCCAGGAACGCGCGGAGAAATTGAGCTTGGAACAATTTGTTCAACTCGCCAAATTACTCGTTGAATGCCCGAAGACATTTTTGATGTCGTCAACGAGCGCGACGAGGTGATTGGCGCCCAACCGCGCAGCGAAGTCCATGCGCGCGGATTGCTGCATCGCGCGGTGCATGTTTTGGTTTTCAATTCGCGCGGCGAGATTTTTTTGCAGAAGCGTTCGATGAAAAAGGACCGCCAACCCGGCGTTTGGGATTCTTCCTGCTCCGGCCACGTTGACAGCGGCGAAAATTATGATGAAACGACGGTGCGCGAATTGCGCGAGGAGCTTGGATTGAAAGTAAAGTCGCCGCCGCGAAGGCTTTTCAAGATTGACGCCTGCGCCGAAACAGACGCGGAATTTGTCTGGATTTACCTCTGCGAAGGCGACGGGCCGTTCCAATTGCATCCGGACGAAATCGAAACCGGCGGCTGGTTCACGCCCACGTTCGTGACGAAATGGATTTCTGAAAAGCCGGAGGAATTTGCAACGGCTTTTGTTTTGATTTGGAAAAAATTTGTTTCACGCAAAGGCGCGAAGACGCCGGGTTAAAAATTTCTTTGCGGGCTTGGCGGCTTTGCGTGAGTTTATTTGCGTTCCCGTCTTTACTTGCGCCAAAAATGCGGTAGTTATTTAGCCATGCAAAATTTTCTCGTTCCAATTGTGGTTGAGCAAACCGGCCGCGGAGAGCGGACGTGGGACATTTATTCCCGCCTGCTCGTGGACCGCATCATTTTCCTCGGCACGCCGGTGGATGACAACGTTTCCAACATCATCATCGCGCAGCTTTTGTTTCTGCAAATGTCCGATGCAAAAAAGGACATCCATCTTTACATCAATTCGCCGGGCGGCAGCGTCACGGCGGGACTGGCGATTTACGACACGGTGCAATATCTCACCTGCGACGTGAACACCTACTGCGTCGGGCAGGCGGCGAGCATGGGCGCGGTGCTGCTGGCGGCGGGCACGAAGGGCAAGCGTTATGCGCTGCCGAACGCGCGCATCATGATTCACCAGCCGTGGGGCGGCGTGCAGGGCCAGGCGGCGGACATCAGCATCCAGGCGAGGGAAATTTTGCGGTTGAAGGACCGGCTCAACGAAATTCTGGCAAAGCACACGGGCAAGACTGCGGACGAAATCGGCAAATCCACCGACCGCGATAATTTCATGTCTGCCGATGAGGCAAAAACATTTGGACTTGTGGACCAGGTCGTCGTTTCGCGGAAGGAAATTCCCGGCGCGATGGATAAAACTTCGGTCAGCGTCTAAAATGCCGATAAATAAACGTTAAATGGCCAGACCAACCAACATCACGATGTGCAGTTTCTGCGGCAAATCGCACGCGGAAGTGCGCAAGCTCATCGCCGGGCCGGGCGTTTATATCTGCGACAATTGCATCATCCTTTGCAAAAACGTCCTCGACCGCGAGCTGCAATTGCAGAACCAGAAGAAGCAGCCGAAATTTTGCGTGCCCAAGCCGGCGGAAATCAAACGGCAACTGGATTTGTATTGCGTCGGGCAGGAGCATTCGAAAAAAACGCTGGCGGTTGCCGTTCATAATCATTTCAAACGCATCCAGCCCGCGCCCGCGCCGGAAAATGAAGGCGCAGCGAAATCCGCGCCCGTTGATCCGCACGCCGGCGTTGAAATCGAGAAGAGCAACATCCTGATGATTGGCCCGACCGGTTCGGGCAAAACGCTGCTCGCACGCACACTCGCGAAAATTTTGGACGTTCCATTTGCCATCGCCGACGCCACCACGCTCACCGAGGCCGGTTACGTCGGCGAGGACGTGGAGAACATCATTTTGCGGCTGCTGCAAAATTCCGATTACGACGTGAAGCGCGCCCAGCGCGGCATCGTTTATATTGACGAGATTGACAAAATCGCGCGCAAGACCGACAGCCCGTCCATCACGCGCGACGTGAGCGGCGAAGGCGTGCAGCAGGCGCTGCTGAAAATCCTCGAAGGCACGGTCTGCAATGTGCCGCCGCAGGGTGGCCGCAAGCATCCGCAGCAGGAATACATCCGCGTGGACACGACGAACATCCTGTTTATTTGCGGCGGCGCATTCGTCGGGCTGGAAAAGGTGATTCAACGGCGGCTGGGCCGGCACGTTATGGGTTTCGGCGCGATTGGCGAGGCGCAAAAATCTTTTTCCGCCGAGCGCGCCGAAATTCTTCAATGTGCCGAGCCGGAGGATTTGCTCAATTTCGGTTTCATTCCCGAATTCGTCGGGCGTTTGCCGGTGCTCACGACGCTGGCGGAATTGACCGAGGCGGAACTGGTTTCAATTCTCACCGACACCAAAAACGCGCTGACGAAGCAATTCGCCAAGCTGATGGCGATGGAGGGCGTGGAACTGGAATTCACGCCCGACGCGCTGCACGAACTGGCGGCGCAGGCGCTGAAAAAAGGCACGGGCGCGCGCGCGTTGCGCGGACTGGTCGAACGGCTGATGCTGGACTTGATGTTCGACGTGCCGGAAGTCGCCGACATCGTCCACGCCAAAATCACGGCGGCGGTCGTGCGAGGCGAGAGCAAGCCGATTGTGCGGCGCAAGCAGGATGCGGAAGCGGCCTGACGGATTTACGATTGGTCTTTGAACTCGTGGCTGGCGCGCAAATCGTAAATCAAATGCCAATATCCTCATTCCAAAGCTCCGGCCTAGCTTTGATGAAATCGTGCATGAGCTGGATGCACGTAGGGTCGTTGACAATTTCCACTTTCACGCCTTGCGAACGGACGTAGTCTTCCGGACCTTGAAAGGTCATGTTTTCGCCGACGACCACGCGCGGAATTTTGTAGAGCAAAATCGCGCCGCTGCACATCGGGCACGGCGACAGCGTCGAATACAAGACGCATCGCGCATAAACCGCCGCTGCCAGCCGCCCGGCGTTTTCGAGGCAGTTCATTTCCGCGTGATGAGTCACGCTGTCGCGCTGCACCCGCTGGTTGTGGCCGCGCCCGATGATTTTTCCGTCGCAAACCAAGACCGAGCCGATGGGAATTCCGCCTTCGGCCAGACCGAGTCTGGCTTCGTCAATTGCGGCTTGGAGAAAAATGTCCACGCACTACCGATGAAACAAATCTTTGACCTTTGAAAAGAAGCCGGGTGAGCGCAAATGGTTGATGTAACTTGCCCAGGAATTTTCCGTTCCGAATTTTCTTTCAACGCGCGTTTCCTCGCCGCGCATCAATTCCAGAATTTGGTTGTCCTCGTCCTTGTCCAGCCAGAAGCCGTGTTCGGCGCAGCAATCGAGTTGCAAATCGAAGAACCGATAATCAAATCGTCTTAGCGGAGCCGAGCAAACGGGGCATTTGAGGTCGGATTCTTCCGTGGCAAGATAGAGCGAGCCTTTGTTCGCCTCATCGCTATAAGCTTCATTTTCCAGTTCGTCCAGTTCGGCGGGCGTCAGCCACATTCCCTGGCAGCTTGGACACGCTTCGACTTTCACGCCGCGATCATTTTGCGTTTGAAGGTCAACGTTGCATTTTGGGCATTTCATTTGCCGAAAATGGTATTCGAACAATTGACCGATTACAATGCCGCGTCAGCGCGCGAAAATCTGCCGGATGACATCCTCAATCGGCACTTCCTGGATGTCAATGTCGCTCACGGGCAAATCGTCGAGCAGCGATTTGCAGACGGCAATCACGTGGTCACGTTTGACTTTGAATTTGATGGTGTCGGTGGTCTGCTCCTGAACCTCGCCATAAAGATTTAGTTTTGCCAGAGAAAGTTCATTCGCCTTTTCGCATTGAATCGTGACGAGTTTAAAATCGGCAAAGCGGTCCACGATTTCACTCAATTTGCCGTCGAAGAAAATTTTGCCGCGGTCAATGATGATGACGCGCTCGCACAACGCCTGGATGTCGGCCATGTAATGGCTCGTCAGCAGGATCGTCGTCTTCTGTTCGGCGTTGTGGCGGCGGATGAAATCGCGGACGGTTTTCTGCGAAGTCACGTCGAGGCCAATGGTTGGTTCGTCGAGAAACAAAACCTTCGGCTGGTGCAGCAGCGACGCGATGAGTTCCATTTTCATTCGTTCGCCGAGCGAAAGTTCACGGACGCTGACGTTCAATTTTTCTTTGACGGCGAGCAGTTCGGTCAATTCGCCGACGGTCTTCTCAAAACGGTCGTTTGGAATTCCGTAAATTTTGGCATTTAATTCTAGAGATTCGCGCGCGGGCAAGTCCCACCAAAGCTGGTTTTTCTGGCCAAGCACGAGCGCAAACTGCCGGCGATAGCCGTCGTCGCGCTCCCACGGCGTGTAGCCGAGGACTTTTGCGGAACCGCCGGTTGGATAAAGCAAGCCGGCGAGCATTTTGAGCGTGGTGGTTTTGCCCGCGCCGTTGGGACCGAGAAATCCAACCAGCTCGCCGGGTTCGATTTTGAAGCTGACTTCGTTGACGGCGAGGGTTTGCTCGTATTGACGGTGGAAAAGTCCCTTGATCGCGCCCGCGAAACCGGGCTGCTTTTTGTAAGTGCGAAAGGCTTTGGTCAGGCCGTTGACTTCAATGACGGACATGAAAAAGCAAAACGAGTTATTCCGCTTTTGCTTCGTTGCTTTTGCTGGAATTCAACGAATTGTCCGTATCCTTTTTCAATTTTTTCTCAAGAAAATTATAAAGAATACTGGGAACTGCTAATAATCCTAAACTGACTGGAAAAAGACCAAAATTGACGTGATGCGAAATCACAAGCCCAAATAAAAAGTAACCAATACCACTAAGGAATCCCAAATAGAACCCATAATGATTTTTTAAGAAATTCCTCATAGATTCATAATAATCCAATCCTTGAATCAACGCATCAACTGCTTTTCCAAATAATGGACGACTTGGCGGACGTTGGCGTCCACTTCCATGCGGTCTTTGACGAGGCGGCAGGCGTGCAGGACGGTGCCGTGATCGCGTCCGCCGAAGGCTTCGCCGATGGTGTTGAGCGAGCTTTCGGTCATCTGGCGCGTAAGATACATGGCAATCTGGCGCGGGAAGGCGATGTTTTCCGGCCGGCGCTTGCTGGTCATGTCGGCGAGGCGGATGTCAAAATGTTCCGCGACTTTTTTCTGGATGACTTCAACGCTGATGGACAACCGGCCTTCCTCGTGAAGAATTTCGCGCAGCAGGCCCTCGACGACTTCGATGCTCAATTTTTTCCCGGTGAGCGAGGCGTAGGATGCGACGCGGATGAGCGCGCCTTCAAGCCGGCGGACGTTGGTGCGGATGCGGTTGGCCAGAAAATTCATCACGTCTTCCGACAGCGTGACATTCATCGTCTGCGCTTTTTTCTTGAGAATGGCCAGGCGCATTTCCACGTCCGGCGGCTGCAAATCCGTGACGAGCCCCCACTCGAAACGCGAGACGAGCCGGTTTTCGAGGTTCTGGATTTCGCTGGCAGGACGGTCGCAGGTCAGCACGATTTGTTTGTGCGATTCGTGCAGGGCATTGAAAGTATGGAAAAATTCTTCCTGAATCCGCTCCTTGCCGGCGAGAAATTGCACGTCGTCAATCAGCAGCACGTCGGTCTGCCGGTGTTTTTTGCGGAACGTGGCCAGCTTGTTGTTTTGGATGGCGTCAATGTATTCGTTGGTGAACTTTTCCGATGACAAATAGGCGACGCGCGCGCCTTTCTTGTTCACGGCGACGTGCTGGCCGATGGCGTGAAGCAAATGCGTCTTGCCCAAGCCAACGCCGCCATAGAGAAAAAGCGGATTGTAGGATTTGCCCGGCGCCTGCGCGACGGCGAGAGCGGCAGCATAGGCGAAATTGTTGTTGTTGCCGACCACGAAAGTCTCGAACGTGTTTTTGGGATTGAAGGAATTGTCGTTGCTGGCGGAAGCGCGTTCGTGCGCCGGTTCGGAGGTTTTGGCTTTTACGGGCGGACGGGACGGAACGGAATCCACCGCAGGTGTTGCAGCCGTTGAAACTTTGAATTTAATCTGCAACTGGCGGCCGGCGGCAATGGCCAGCGCGTCCTGCAAAAGGCTGATGTAATTGTCCTTGAGCCAGAGTTCGCAAAATTCGTTGGGTGCCTCCAGCGTCACGTGGCTGCCGTCCATCGCACCCGCGCGCAACGGCGCAAACCACATGTTGTATGTGTCGCGGCTCAACTTGGAGCGAAGTTGCTCCTGCGCCGAATCCCAAATTTTTTCCACTGAAAGTTGCATTTGTGTTCCGTCAAGAATGGCCATTTTGTGTCCGCTTTATTCACCTGGCCCAAAATCCGGCGCCGACTGTTTGTTTTTGGAGGTGTCCTCTTTGCCGAAGCACCGTTGCTTCGGAAGACCCGCCGCTGATTCATCTTTACACGCCAAAATTTTCATTCAAAATAAAAAATAAGACGCTGATTCACAGATAGTTGCGTAAAGCCAATTTCCAGTCGCCCATTGACTTCCAATCAAAATGGCAAAAGCCCTGAAACAATTTCAATTGGCATTCACGTTTTTATGCGATTAGACCGAAAGTTCCCAGCATAACATATTAACTTTTGTTCACGAGTTATTCACAGCCGGCTTCCGGCCAATAAAATCAATGTTATTTGTTCTGAAAAACTTCCAATCAAACCGCCTGCTCGTCCGCCTCGCCGGTGCGAATGCGAATGGCCTTTTCCACCGGACTCACAAAAATTTTCCCGTCGCCGATCTTGCCGGTCTTGGCCGCCTTGATGATGGCCTCGACGGCGGGGGCAACTTGCCCGTCCGCGAGCACAAGTTCAATTTTTATTTTCGGCAAAAAATCCACGACGTATTCGCTGCCGCGGTAAATCTCCGTGTGGCCCTTCTGCCGGCCAAAGCCTTTCACCTCGGTCACGGTCATGCCTTGGACGCCCAGCCCGGCCAACGCGGACTTTACCTCCTCCAGCTTGAATGGTTTGATGACAGCCTCGATTTTTTTCATAGGATGTTCGTGTTTGACGGAATGATGCTAACAACTCGAGCCGGGCTGTAAACAGCAATTTTTGCTTAAAATTTTGCCCTTCGATTTTCGCACAAGCAAAAACCGGCAACCACGCCCCGTCGCCCGGCGGCACCCGCCCACTAATCAAAGGCCGCTAATTGAAAACATACACTAATACTTTCAAAAATTTGTTTGACAAAAATAAGCGAACATGATTTATTATGCGCAGTTGCAACGCTGAATTGAGAGGAGGGGTTGCACACTGTTCTTTGATTTTGGGTTTTCGGTTTGCGTTTTGGTAACGACGCAAACTGGAGTTCTCCGTGATCCCACGTTGTTACTCATTCTAAATTCCCCGGGCCTTTCGGTCATCTCCTGACTGACTGGCCCGGTTTTTCTTTCTGTCGCCTGTCGCCGTCAATAACCAAGTCCGCCCGTTGACACTCATTTTTCCGGCTGTTACCGTTCCTGTTCCCGAAAATGGCGACGGACTACAAAGAAACATTGAATCTCCCGCGCACCGGCTTTCCCATGAAGGCCGATCTCGTCGCGCGCGAGCCGGAGCGGCTGCAAAAATGGGAAGCCGCCAAGCTTTACGACAAAATCCAGCGACAGCGCGCTGGCGTGGAAAAATTCGTCCTGCACGACGGCCCGCCGTTTGCCAACGGCGACGTCCACATCGGCACCGCGCTCAACAAGATTCTCAAGGACATCATCATCAAGTATCAGACCCTGCGCGGCAAAAGCGCACCCTACGTTCCGGGCTGGGACTGCCACGGGCTGCCGATTGAATTCAAAGTCTCGCAGGACATGCGCAAGGCCGGCGACATGACCGCCGATGCCGCCACCATTCGCAAAGCCTGCGACGCCTACGCGCGCAAATTCATTGACATCCAACGCACGCAGTTCAAACGCCTCGGCGTGCTTGGCGATTGGGAAAATCCCTATCTCACGCTCAACAAGGAATACGAAGCCGATGAATTGCGCCTCTTCGCCGACATCGTGGAAAAAGGCTTTGTTTATCGCGGCAAGAAACCGGTTTATTGGAGCATTCCCTGCCGCACCGCGCTTGCCGAGGCCGAGGTCGAATATCAGGATCACGTCAGCCAGAGTGTGTTCGTGAAATTTCCCGTGGTCGGTCGCGAGAAAACGTTCATCGTAATTTGGACGACGACGCCGTGGACGCTGCCGGCCAATCTCGCGGTCGCCTACAACAAGGATTTTCCATACGTCAGCGCCAAAGTCGGCGACGAAAATTACATTTTGTTCCGCGGTTTGCTTCCGACCATGGCGGAAAAATGCGGCTGGGCGAATTACATCGAGACGCCGTTCCCAATCGAAGAATTGGCCGCGCTAAAATATCAACACCCATTCATCCCGAAGCGGATCGGCAAACTTTATGCCGCCGATTTTGTCACCGCAGACACCGGCACCGGTTTCGTCCACATCGCGCCCGGCCACGGCCTTGACGACTACAATCTCGGCCGCGCGAACGGCCTGCCCATTTATTCGCCGGTGGATGACGACGGAAAATTCGCGCTGACAAACGATTTGCCGGGTGAGCTTCAAATGCCGGCTGAAATGGTCGGCAAATCCATTTTGGAAAAGCACGGCAAGAGCGACGCGAATGAAGCCGTCCTGCACGAATTGCGCATCCGCCACGCGCTGCTGCACCAGGAGAATTATCACCACAGCTATCCGCATTGCTGGCGCAGCAAGACGCCCATCATCTTCCGCGCGATGGACCAGTGGTTCATCAGGATTGATGCTCCTACCATTTTTAGCACAGATGCATCACAAGCCCGTTCATTTCGCCAGGATGCCGTTGCCGAGATTGACCGCGTGACTTGGATTCCCGACTGGGGCGTCAACCGCATCAAAGGCGCGGTCGAATCCCGGCCCGACTGGTGCATCAGCCGCCAGCGTTCGTGGGGTGTGCCGCTGCCCGCGTTTTATGACGCCAAAGGCGAAGCCATTTTACATAAAGACGTCATTTACAACGTCGCGAAATTGATCGAACAACATGGCTCCAACGTGTGGTTCGAGAAATCTGCCGCCGAACTCTGGTCGCTCGTAAAACCGGTGAATTGGACCGGTGCGGAAGCCGTCGCCAAATCCAGCGACACGCTTGACGTGTGGATTGATTCCGGCAGTTCATCGCGCGCCGTTTTGAAACAGCGCAAGGAATTGCAGCACGACAAAAAATCGGGCGACGAAGTTTGGCAGGCCGACATGTATCTGGAAGGCAGCGACCAGCATCGCGGCTGGTTTCAATCCTCGCTGTTGCTCTCGCTGGCGGGCAACGGCGCGGCGCCGTTCAAGACCGTGCTCACACACGGCTTCATGGTGGACGCCGACCGCGAAAAAATTTCCAAGAGCAAGCAGGGCGCTTACGAGAAGCCGCAGACCGCCGAAGCCTATGTCAAGAAATGGGGCGCGGACATCGTGCGGCTCTGGGTTTCGTCGCAGGATTTTCGGAACGACATCGTGGTGAGCGAGGAGCGCGTCAACAAGGTGGGCGAGACCTACCGCGCCATCCGCAACGCGCTGCGCTACCAGCTCTCGAACCTTTACGACTTCGACCCGGCGAAACATGCCGTGCCGGACGACAAGCTGACCGGCTTGGATCGCTGGATTCTTGGCGAATTTTCCAAGCTCGAAGCCGAAGTCATTGCCGCTTACGACAAATACGAATTCCACGTCGTCTATCAAAAAGTCAGCCAGTTCATCGCCGTGGAACTGTCCTCGATTTACCACGACGTCATCAAGGACCGGCTTTACACCGACGCCGCGAACTCGCCGCGCCGCCGCTCCACGCAAACGGCGCTGCACCGGCTGGTGAGCGGCCTGTGCCAGATGCTCGAGCCGATCTTGGCCTTCACGGCGGACGAAGCGTGGGAATTTGTGCCCGGCAAACCGACCGGCTCGGTGCATGAAGCGAAATGGGAAAAAACTGATTTTGCGTTTTCGGCGGAGGAAGCAGAAAAGTGGAACAAACTCTTTTTCTTTCGCAATTTGATTCTGACGGACTTGGAAAAGGCGAGAAAAGACAAGCTGATTGGAAAATCTTTAGACGCAAAGGTAGAAACGCGCGGTTCTTCTATTTTTCATAAAATTGCCGCGGAAAATTCAGAACCATTCCGGGAAATTCTGAATGTTTCTCAGATAGTAATTACGCCTATACTTCCAATAGTTCAGGCTGAAGCTGAATACGGAGAACAAATGCGAGGCGCGATGAATTTTGGGTTGGGAGTGTTCAAAGCCGATGGCCGGAAATGCGAGCGCTGCTGGCATTGGGAAACGGACATTGGCCAGAATGCCGAGCATCCGACCATTTGCGGCCGCTGCGTTGAGGCGGTGAAGCAAATTTAAACATGACGACGCAGGAATAAGTTATTCGAGATTAATTTTTGACGAGTTGTGGTCGCGCCAAAACAATCTTTCTACGCGGGCATCGTCAGCGCAAGCCCGATTCCACCGGAAACGGAACGAAGAGGCATTTTTATGGCTCAGCGCAATCACAGCTTCGCGTGGAACCTGCAAAACAGCCAAAACATCGAATTTTTGATCAAGAAAAACTGCAATTAGAAAATCAAAAATCAGTTCGCTGCTGCGAAAATCGAAAGAAGTGCTCTGTGTCATGCTGGAAACAATGCGTGATTTTATTTGGTAGGTTTTGCCTTCAGCATCCATTGCATCAATATGTTTCTCGATGGTGCTGGGGCTCAGTTTTAAATTGAGAAGATTCGCCACCAGCCATTCCGCATAGTCACCTTGAAGAGTGCGTTCAGTTCGGAGAATTCCCAACTCCTTTAGTCCTGCGCGCGAGGCGAGATAACACGCAATCAGATGCCCAGCGACTGCTAAAGTGTCTCGAACTTTTTGGCTATTGAATTCCAGCTTTGTTTTCATGTGTCTTTTTGATGGGGAAGCATCCTAGCAATTAGATTTTTGCTGCCTTCTGACCTTTGAGGAACACCTCCAGAAGGCAAACATAGTGCGCAGACTCTCTATTTGAAAAGCTGGCTGCGGCCTTGACGGTTCTGCGCACTCTAAAGTGGCCGGTGCAATCAGGGATAAGGTGGAAACCGAGAATAGATTTACCATCTTTAACAAAACGATTCGGCGCAAGGCTCTCACAAACTACAAAGAAAAAACACCGGGTTCCCATAGTAGCAACCTGCAAGAATGCGTGGAGTCGCGTGAGGTCTTCGTTAATTGATTGCGCGCTTGCGTTGCCACGTTTTACTTCAATAACGAACTTCGTGTGTTCAGCGAGGTTGCCTTCTCGCCCAACGGTCTTCGCGGCAGTCGCGCATAGAACTAAATCGGCTCGGGTCTGACCGAAATTATCAACGGGTGAGCCTACGCTCACAAGGTTTTTATACATACATTCCGGCATGAGAACTAAACCAGGTGGAAGGTTGGCTTGAATTAGATTACAGGCCTCCGCAACGAGCGCACCTTCTGGAAGGGGATAGTCCTTGAACAGCGAGTGCCGATGTCCAATCCAGAACGCAAGACCTTGAAGGGCGTGTTCCAGCCATTGCTGACGTTCAGGTAGTGAAAGACCCATATCACAATTTCGTTTCACAATTTTGACTTTGCGCCCGCGAAAAATTTTATCAAGAAAAAATCACACCGGCCGCACCCGGCGCGCGGCACTGGCGCCGTTTCAGCCTCGCAGAGGTGTCAGAAAATAGCCCGCAGTTTCAACTGCGGGTTTGTGTTCCAAAAACAAATTAAGCCCCGGAGGGGCGAAAGAAATCTGGCTGGAATTTTCCGCGCGCAATTTTCCGCCGTCCCTCCGGGACTCGTTTCATTTTGTCCGTTGAACCCACGGTTGAAACCGTGGGCTATTTTCGTTCGTCGCCCAGCGACTTTTTTGGCCGCACGGGGCAAATTCCGCTCGCACGAGCCATTTTCGGCCTTGCACGGGGCGTTTGAACAACCGCACGGGCCGGTTGTGCATCCGCACGAGGCATTTGAGGGCGTGCGGGAGCCGTCTGAAGGCCTGCACGAGTCATCTTTCAGCGTGCACAAGCCGGTTTTACGCCCGCACGAAGTGTTTGAGGCCGCGCACAACAGGGATTTGCGCCCGCACGGATTGTCTATGGGCGCGCACGGATGAAAATATTGTCCGCACGGAATGGATTTTGCCCACACGGAGCCTTTGCAGGCGGCCACCATGCCAGTTTACGCCGGTTGCTGCTGGGTGAGGCAGTGCAGCGAGCCGAAGCCCAGGACCAAATCCACGGCGTGAATGCCCACGACGGGCCGGTCACGGAACAGTTCGCCGAGAGTGCCGAGCGCCACGCGGTCGTTCGGGTCGTTGAAGGTCGGCACGATGACGGCGGCGTTGCTGATGTAGAAATTCGCGTAGCTCGCGGGCAGCCGCCAGTTTTTGTAGAAAATCGGCGCGGGCATCGGCAGCGGAATCACTTGGGGCCGGGAGCCGTCTTCGAGCCGGAATTCCCGCACGCGCTCCCAGTTTTCGGCGAGCGGTTTGTAATTGATGTCGCGCGGATTTTTTTCGCGGATGAGCACGAGGGTTTTCGGGTTCACGAAGCGGCAGATGTCGTCAATGTGGCCGTGCGTGTCGTCGCCGACCGGGCCGTTGAGCAGCCACAGGACATTTTTCACGCCGAGATATTTGCCGAACGTCTCGTCGTATTGCGCGCGGGTCATGCCGGGATTGCGCACCTGCGTTTTCGGATGCAAATAACATTCCTCGGTGGTGAGCAGCGTGCCGCGTCCGTTCACCTCGATGCCGCCGCCTTCGATCACGAAATTACGAATTGCGAATTGCGAATTGCGAATTGAAGGCGAAGCAGGGCGCTCGGCATGAAACAATTTTTTGCCGAGCAGTTTCGCGGCGGTTTCTGGAACTTTTGTGTCGAGCTGCCAGTTTTTATATTTCGCCCACGCATTGAAATGGAAGTGAACAATCGCCGTTTCTGCTTTCTGCTTTCTGCTTTCTGCTTTCCGCTTTACGCAAATCGGCCCGCTGTCGCGCGTCCAGCCGCGGTTGGTGGGGTGGATGATGAATTCGACGCGGCGCAAATCGCAACCGGCGCGCTTGAGATAACTCGCGGCCAGTTTCCGCTCGGCGCCGTGCCGGACGAGGATGCGGACGATTTCGCCCGGGGAAATTTTCCGCACCATCTCGCCATAAACCCAGCGGATGGTGTCGAGCTTGTCCGGCCAGTCGGATTCGTTGTGCGGCCAGCCGAGCCAGGTGGCCGCGTGCGGTTCCCATTCCGCGGGCATCATGTAGCCGAGGTCGGCGGGCGTGGCGGCAATTTCGGATTTCAGATTCACCATAAATTCGGGGCGGAGGATAAATTTTTTCCGAAAGTTGTCCAACGAATCAATTTATTATTGGCAACGGCCGGAAGTTCCGTATCGTAACCGGACAAATTTTTTAACTTAATCAAAATTATGGCCAGAACCGAACGCGCCCACATCCGCAACCGCGAAGACATTTCCGAAATGCCCGAATGGCTCAAGGAGAAAAACTGCCCGCACAAGAAAAAATACATGGCGGGCAAACGCATCCATCCGAAAAATCTCACGGGCAAGGAAAAGCTCACCTACATCATTGACGAGGTATTCCTCGCCTACAATTCCGCCCGGCTCAAGGAAGCCTGCCAGCTTTTCGCCGAACGGATGCTCGCGCCGGATGTGACCATCGGCATGAGCATTTCCGGCGCGCTCACGCCCGCCGGCCTCGGCTGCTCCAGCATCATTCCGCTCATCAAGGCGGGTTTCGTGGACTGGATTGTTTCCACCGGCGCGAATCTTTATCACGATCTCCACTTCGCGCTGAATTATCCGGTGCACAGCGGCAGCTTCAAATTTGATGACACGGATTTGCGCGACAACGACCTCGTCCGCATCTACGACGTGGTCATTCCCTACTCCGACGGCTTGATGGCCACGGACGATTTGCTCCGCGAAATGTTCATGCAGCCGGAATTTCAAAAGGAAATGGGCACCGCCGAACTGCACCATCTCATCGGCAGATACGCCGCCGAATGGGAGCGCAAGAACGGGCTGAAGGACGTTTCCGTCATGGCTGCCGCGTATCGCGCGGGCGTGCCGTGCTACACCAGCTCGCCCGGCGACTCGACCATTGGCATGAACGTCGCGGGCGTCGAATTGCGCGGCTGCAAACTTCGCATGAACCCGTCCATTGATGTGAACGAAACCACGGGCATTGTCCTCGCCGCCAAACGCGCGGGCGGACGCAGCGGCGTGGTGCTCTGGGGCGGCGGCAGTCCGAAAAATTTCACGCTCCAGACCGAGCCGCAAATCCAGGAAGTTTTGCGCATCAAGGAATTTGGCCAGGACTTTTTCATCCAGGTCACCGACGCGCGGCCCGACACCGGCGGTCTCTCCGGCGCAACGCCCAGCGAGGCGGTGAGCTGGGGCAAGGTGGACCCGACCAAGCTGCCGGACGCGGTCGTTTGTTACACCGACACGACCATCGCCATGCCGTTGCTGACGCATTACGCGCTGGCGAAGCACAAGCCGCGCAAGCTGAAACGGCTTTACGACCAGCTTCCGAAAATCATGAAGGCGTTGACGAAGGAATACTTCGCGCACAACAAGGTGAAGATGCTGGACGGCAGCGAACCGGTGTTTTGATGACCAAAAATCAGCTTCAATCGCTGGCCCGCAAACACGGCACGCCGCTGGTAATCATTGACCACGACGTCATCCGCAAAAATTACGCCGAGTTCCGGCGGCATCTGCCGAAGGTCCAGTGCTACTTTGCCGTCAAGGCCAACGCCGAGCCGGCCATCGTCCGCACACTTTACAAGGCGGGCGCGAGTTTTGACGTGGCGTCGCTGCCGGAGTTCATGCTGGTTTACGAGAACATCAAGAAACTTCCGGCGAAGCGACAACAGGATTTCATCTGGGACAAAATCATTTACGCCAATCCGACCAAGCCGAAGGAAACGCTTCGCGCGCTGGATCAATACAAGCCGCTCGTCACCTACGACAATTTGAACGAGCTGAAAAAAATCCGGCAATTCGCGCCGCACGCTGGCGTGGTGCTGCGATTGCGCGTGGACAACACCGGTTCACAATGCGAGTTGTCATCCAAATTCGGCTGCGCGCCGGGCGAGGCGGTGGATTTGATCCTCGCGGCATTTGAGCTGGGCCTCGTGGTCGAAGGCTTGAGTTTTCACGTCGGCAGCCAATGCACGAATTTCCAAAATTTCGTGCAAGCGCTCAACACCGCCGCCGCCGTGATGAAGGAATCCAAATCGCGCGGCCACGAAATCAAAATTCTCGACATCGGCGGCGGCTTTCCCGCGCACTACAACAAGCACGTCCGGCCGTTCCGCGAATTGGCGCGCGTCATCAACGCCGAGATTGACCGGCTGTTCGCCCCCGACATCCAGATTCTCGCCGAGCCGGGCAGATTTTTGGTGGCGACCGCCGCCACATCCGTCGCCCGCATCATCGGCAAGGCGGTGCGCGACGACAAACCGTGCTATTACATTGACGACAGCGTTTATCACACGTTCAGCGGAATCATTTTCGACCACTGCCAGTATCATTTGAAGGCGTTCAAGCCGGGCAAAACGGAAATCTGCGCGGTGTTCGGCCAGACCTGCGACGGGCTGGACGTGATTTCGCAGCACGAACAATTGCCGGATTTGGAAATCGAGGATTTGGTTTATGCCGAAAACATCGGCGCCTACAGCAACGCCTCGGCAACGTGGTTCAACGGCTTTCCGCCGGCAAAAGTGCTGCATGTCAACCTGTGAACCGTCAAGGCCGAGGTGAACCGATTTGTGGAAGTGGTGGAGGAAATCCAGAAATTTTTCGGGCAATGATTTGTAGCCATTGCATCAATGGCGGTGAAGATCAATCTGAAATGAGCCGATAGAATTGTTGCGTGCCGGACATGGAATTGGTCACGGTGTTCTGGCCATTGACAGTGACAGGCGCGGGGAAAACTGCGCTCCATGTGGACGAAGCAAGGTTTGTGGTGGTCTGCAAACTAAAATTCGGTGCCCATGTAGGCCATGAAAGAATGATTTGATTGCCAGATGGAGTAATTCCCAATGATGGAACAGGCAAGCTCAATGAAAACACTAAACCACTGCCGTTGCTGCCATCATCATCCCCCGTTCCATACAGTGTGTTGTCCGACAAAATCAAATCGGTGTCTGGATCAGGAATATATCCGCCCGTGAAATCATACAGGGTTATGAAATTCGACCCATTGGTATTGACAGAGAAAATCGTGCCACTATTCCAAATGCCACCTTCACTCGCTGTTCCGTATAGTAGTGTGCTGCCTGACAAAATCAAGCCATTTTGCGGTTTAGCTCCGTCGTTGTTGGTGTATGTATTGGAAACCCCATTCCAAGTAAGTGCTGTGAAATTATGGAGGGTCATAAAATTCGACCCATTGGTGTTGACAGAGAAAATCGTGCCATAACCCCCAATACCACCTTGGCTCGCCGTCCCATACAGTGTGCTGCCTGATAAAATTAAGCCAGCATACGGATAAGCTCCGTCGCTGTTGGTGTAGAAACCCCCATTCCTAGTAAGTGCCGTGAAATTATGGAGGGTTGTAAAATTCGCCCCATTCGTATTGATGGCAAACACTGTGCCATAGCCAGAACTGCCTCCATATAGCGCCGTTCCATACAGTGTGTTGCCCGACAAAATCAAGCCTCCCCACGGTTCTTCTCCGTCGCTGTTGGTGTAATTCACTGCCGTGAAAATATGGAGGGTCGTAAAATTCGACCCATTAGTATTGACAGAGAAAATCGTGCCACTACCCCAAATGCCACCGTAAATCGCTGTTCCGTATAGTGTGCTGCCTGATAAAATCAAACGAGCTTGGGGATAAGCTCCGTCGCTGTTGGTCGAAATATTATAATTATTAGAATCTAGATTCAACGTCGTGAAATTATGGAGGGTCATAAAATTCGACCCATTGGTATTGACAGAAAAAATCGTGCCACTACCCCCATTGCCACCTTCACTCGTTGTTCCGTATAGAGTGTTGCCTGACAAAACTAGGCCAGCTTGCGGATCAGCTCCGTCGCTGTTGACTTCTCCATCGCTGAAGGTGTTGCTGAAGGTGTTGAAATTATGGAGGGTCGTAAAATTCGACCCATTGGCATTGACAGAGAAAATCGTGCCATTACCCCCAATCCCACCTCCACTCGCTGTTCCGTATAGTGTGTTGCCTGATAAAATCAAGCCACTAGACGGTCCAGCTCCGTCGCTGTTGGCCCCAGTAAGCGCCGTGAAATTATACAAGTTTGTGAATGTTTGCGCTGTCACTGAACTAGCCGCCAGCAAGCCGAGACCAGCTATCAGGGAAAGCAGGAAAATTTGCTTCATACATTTTTGATTTTTCACAACTTTTATTTTAGGTTTGTGTGATAAATAAAGAGGTCAATCAGACGCAGGTCGGGAATTAATTTCTTTTTAGCGAGTGGAAACAGCCTGCGAACATCACTTATCATTTTGATTATTTTTTTGTCTTTGAGTATTTCCTGGGATTTTTTCTGAATAATTTCCAAGTCTTGTATAATGCATTTCAGCCTCCGCCTTCCCAAATACTTGTAACGCACTGGTAATCCAAAAAAACGCCTCACACGTTTGTCATAAATTGAATGTTCTGGCTTTATGGTTGCGCAGAGTTTTGACGCAAATACGGCGTTTATTTTTTTGTTAACTTTTTGAAGTTCCATTACACAATCAGCGAATTGAATTTCATTTCTGCTATTTTCCAACAGCTCAAAAAATGCAGAAACAAATTTATCAGTAAGAAGCCCTTTTGCCCGATCCATTTGATAATAGTGAATAAAATTGAATTGAAATACACGATCACGAGAAACATCTGTTTTGTGAAACCGCTGCTGAATGAAAATAAGCTCATCCATTGAGCCTTTGCTCAAGTCATTAATGATGCGCTCCTTCTTTTTTAGAATTAGTTTGGCGTAATTCATAAAAATTCATTCCTTGGCCGCAGCTGGTTTCGCGCGTGGCGTTGGCGTGTGTTTTTCAACGTGGCTGGCGGTCGCCCATTCGGCGAGTTTGGCCGGGTTGTTTTTATAGACGTTCGGCACGATGGTTTTGAGGACGTGCAGGGCAATTGCGGCCTTGTGCGCGGCGTCTTCCAATCCGCCGGTCGCCCCGGCCTGCGCGCCCGTGCCCGCGCCTTTGGCGGAAATGGCGGCTTCAAAGTTCGTGATGTCCGTGCCGAGATTGGTGATGAAATTCGGGTCAAGTCCAAGTCCGATGAATTGCGCGGAGAAGGCGGGGGCGTCGGTCTGAAACGCGCGGGCGGCATTGAGCAACGCCTGATCGCCGCCGCTGCGGGGCATGAGAAATTTTCCCTGAAGTCCCGCCGTGCCCATCAGCACGAGGGAATGCGCGGCGTCGGCGATGCGGTGCAAATCGTCGTGGAGATGAAAGCGTCCGGCAACTTTTGACAGGACGCCCGCGTGGGCGGATTCCGTGCCGGAAACCTGCGCGGCCCCGAGCGTGGCGGTCTGCGGAACGGCGGCGCTGACGAGGGCGAATTGCTGTCCGCCGGTGCTGGTGGCCGGGAAATCGGCGGCGTATTTCGCGCCGAAGGCGGCGGTGGTTTTGAAGGTGGCGGCAAGGCTGGCGATTTTTCGTTTCATAAAGAAGTGTTTTCTAATTTATTGTTTGAGTTCTCTTCCTGAACGAGCGAAGGGTTATGAGGAAGATTTATACGCCGGTCACGGGCGGGCGCAATCATTATTTTGATGTAGGAGACGAGGTGACGAGGCTCATTTTGGATTAGAGCCTCCTTACATCGGCTCCTACAATTCGCAAAAACGCTTAAAAACAATGAATTTTCCCGCACGGAACGAGAAATGGCCGCACGGATGGGAAAATCGCCGCCCGGACGGAAAGATGGTTCGCACGAATCGGGAGATTGTCCGCACGGATTGAAGAACCGTTCCACGGAAGGGAAAACGGTCGCACGGATTGAAAAATCGGCGCACGGAAATGAAGTTGTCCCGCACGAATCGAAAGAACGGCTGCGGGAAGCGATTTTTACCCGCACGAAACGCCCGCGTTGCGCCGTCGCGCTTGAATTTGCGTCCAGCCCGCGCCATGCTGTCGGCAATTTATGAAACCCAATGATTTTTCCGACGCGCGCGTGCTCGTCACCG
>Ga0335074_10000695_pt1 | contig 46728 bp, 47 predicted proteins | sample Lox_Sample_23_FD_206715 | JGI IMG/M metagenome (GOLD analysis project Ga0335074, IMG submission 206715) | Soil microbial communities from Loxahatchee National Wildlife Refuge, Florida, United States - Lox_Sample_2.3 | ecosystem: Environmental > Terrestrial > Soil > Wetlands | place: USA...
CAGAGACAAGGGAACCCGCCACGCCGGACCGCCGACCATAAACCTCGTCAACCTGCGCATATACGGACTCGTAGCATGATCAATTTACGGTAAGTGGCATTGTATCTGGGACCGGGCCAGAACGATCTATGCGGGTTACGAAGCCTATGCGGACCGGATCAAAGACAGGCAGATTCACATCATGATCCTCAGCGCGGAGAACTCCACGAAGCGCGACGTGAGGGCTAGCTGACCCTGTCCGGGTCATGTGAGTACGTGCAATGCGCCATTACTGAAGTACACACATCTCATTCTTCGGGTTCGTGCTCATCGGGGTCGGCGATTTCGATGATGTGCAGAGGCTCGTCAAGTGTTGTTGTGAAGATTGCTATGCATCCTGGAGCCGTGGCTCAGGCTCAATTTCGAGGTATCCGTGGTAGGCGTGGATCGTCACGAGGAAGTGATGCAGGAAACCCTCTAGTCCGGCCAGCCCGAATGGGTGGGGCCACGGTTCGCAGAACCAGACCGGCGCATCCCAGGAGAACTCATCGGTGCCATCGGTCACCATGAGATTGACGCGGGCCATCGTGCCGGCAGTTTTCACTCCGCCAATGTAGAACTCTTCGGTCAGGTCGCCGGATAGCTCGATGCCGGCGAGGGGGGCCATCTCCGCGCTCATCCTGGTTCGGAGCGCTCCGGAATCGAGCAGGCATCCGATGGGAGCGGCCTCCAGGCCTTCCAGGGCAATGTCAACAACGGGCCGCGGAGTCAATACGCCGCCACTGGCTGCCGGAAGCGCCCGGAAGGTGAATCTCATTGCGGGGCCGCGCCGGTGATGGCCTGCTCGGAGGCCACCACCCGGAACATTGACTGCGCACGCTGACGGTGCTGTGCCAGCCACGCCACGACCTGTTTCGGTGCGGGCGCGGCAACCAGCACTTCATCGCCGCGCACCGCGACCCACAGGCCGATGAAAGGACGCAATGTCTCCGCCGAGGGTGCCGGGCGCTCATCCACGCCGGAGGCGGCTGACGGCGATGGTGTGGCGGCTGCGGGGATCACCGGGTGGGGTCCCCCGCGGGTTGCTGCACGCCCGGCTGGGAAGCCAAGGCGGGTGAGCACGCGGCGCGCGTGATGGGTGGTGAAGTCAGCCCGGTCAAGCCCGGTTACCAGGGCCAAGACCTGCTTGGGGGGCCAGCGCCGACCGTTGACCACGACGAAGTGCTCATGGATCGGCTCGGGCAACGCTCCCTGCAGTGCGGCCTCGACACTGCGTGAGTCCAGGCTGTACTGGTGGCCCGAGACCGTCACCGTCGGCATGCTGTCCCCGGTTGTTACTCTCTAAAACGTATTCTCTGATTCGTCTCTACTGTAGGGACGTGGCGGAGCGCACGCAACCGCCGCTAGGGTCCCTCGACTCAGCAGCCGACGTCAATCGCGAGTCATCCTCGGGCTAGCACCAGTGACGTCCCACGGCTGACCTGGCGCCTGGTGGCCGGGAACTTGCTGTACTGGAGGCCGCGATCGGCTACCCGGAATATCGACATCGTCCTTGGCGGGCCTGCTGACGCGATACGCAGCCCCGATTCCAAGCCTATCGCCGAGTTCCTTGGCCCTGACCGGGGTCGTGCGATTCGACGGCGACGCTGTCCTCGCCGTTGCCGATGAGCGCGTGGCGATCGTCATGCACAGGCTGGAGCGGGTGGTCAGGCAGTACCGTACGTGGGCGAGAACCGCCACCGGGTGATCTCGTTCGCTGTCACTTCATCCCGAACTGACGAGCCGGGTGGTGCCGTTCGCGTTATGCAGCACGTACTGGCCCTGCCTCCGGCCGGTCCTGCGCAGGGGGCCCTGCCCTGGACCATCCGGTGCGGCCTGAACGGTGACACCGCGGCCTGCGGGAGCGCGGCTGGGTTGAGGTCGTGCCGCCCATGCCGACCTCGGGCCCGGGCACACGCAAGGGCTCCGCGCGCTCCACGGCGACGGCGGCAACCTGGCATCTCAACCCAGCGGCCTGACGAACCGCCACATGCGGACCCGCATGTCCGGTGGTGTGAGAGGGGCGGGGCGACCCCGGTCCCTACTCGATTCTAAATACGGCTCAATTCGGCAACGCAGCGCGGTGCAAGGTGCGCGGTGCATGGCGGTAAGTCGCGTTTCTATGCTGAGCCGTAACGTTCCCGGAACGGTACGGGCATAGCGTGTGGTTCGTGGGTGAGGTCCAGCAAGCATCCGTGCCGACGGTCTTGATCGGCGGGTGGGGAATCCGGATGAGAGTCCGGCCAGTCCGCTGGGTCGCCGGATGCGCGGCGGCGGTATCGGTGGCGCTGATCGGCGCCGGGCTGGTGCTGGCCTACCTGGACCGGCATCTGGTGCCTTCCAGCCTGACTGACTGGACCGTCTCCGGCGTCTCCGGGCAGGTGGTGAACGCGGCCGTCCCGATCGCGGGCTTTGTCCTTGCTTCCAGGCGCCCGGAGAACCGGATTGGCTGGCTGTTCCTGGTGGCGGGGCTGGGCCTGGGCATCGGTGGCTTCTCCAACCCGTACGCGCTGCACGCACTGGTCGCGGACCCGGGGTCCTTGCCTGCGGGCCGGGCGTTTGCCTGGCTGTCCAATTGGTTCTGGGTGATCCCGGTCGCCATGCTCGCGTTTTTGTTCCTGCTCTTCCCGACAGGCTACGTGCGGTCCCGGCGCTGGCGCCGGGCCGCGTGGTTTGTCGGCGGGGCATTCGCGCTCGCCGCCGTATTGGACCTTATCGCTGCCATCCGCTTGTGGGCCCACCCGTTCGCCTCGTCCGGCCCGGCGGACCCCGCTTGGGTGAACGCGCTCTACCTGATTGGTGCCGCCCTGTACAGCGCGGCGCTGCTGATCAGCGTGGCGGCGCTCGTGGTCAGGTTCGTTAAGTCATCGGGTGAGGAGCGGTTGCAGCTGAAGTGGTGCGCGGCAGCCGCCCTGGTGCTGGTCGTCGTGTTCGTCGCCTCGATCTGGGCGAACTCGGCGGCCGGGAACATACTGCAGAGCCTGGCCTTCTTGTGCCTGTGGACGGCCATCGCCGTCGCGGTCCTGAAGTACCGGCTGTATGACATCGACCGGATCATCTCCCGGACCTTGGCCTACGCGATCGTCACCGGCCTGCTGGTCGGGGTCTACGCGGGCCTGGTGCTGCTGGCCACTCAGGTGTTCAGGTTCCACCACAGCACGGTGGCGGTGGCCGCCGCCACGCTGGCCGCCGCGGCGCTCTTTAACCCGCTGCGGTCGCGGGTGCAGACGGCGGTGGACCGGCGGTTCAACCGGGCCAGGTATGACGCGGACCAGACCATAGCCGCGTTCGCGGCCGCCTGAAAGATGCCGTTGACCTTGACTCAATCCGGGACGACCTGGCTGGTGCCGTCCACCAGGCCTTGGAACCCGCGCACGTCTCGGTGTGGGTCAGCCGCCGCGGCGACTGAGACTGGTTTGGGTCGGCTTCGCTGCCGTCAGGCCGTCGTGCTGGGGGCTGGAGATTGGCCTATGCCCTCGTGGCCGCCAGCTGTCCCGCGTTGGCCTTTTGCAAGGCAAAGCCTGTCCGTGAGCTGACGGTAGCGCTGCTGGAAGTCGTCGGCCAGGTGCTCATCGTGCTTGCGGTCGCCGGGGAGCTGGCCGAGATCGGCGGCGTGTGACGGGAGCGAGGTTTCGGCTTGCGATCATGGTGATCGCGTCAGGAGCTGTCGCGACCAGGCTCGGCAGCCGTTACTACGGCGAGAAGCTGAACGGCACGCCGTGGATGGCTATCCGGTCAGGTGATCTCGAGGGCTTCGCGGAGATCCTTCATGAGCAGGAACAGATGCAATGGATCGGTTGGGCTTGCGTCGAACTTGGCCAGGTGCAGGCAGAAGTCGCGTGCGGTGTCGTTCTCGCAGTGGATGAGCAGCGCGCGCACCCCGATCACTTCGGATGCCGCGGCCACCCGGCGCAGCGCATCGGTGACCAGTGCCCTGCCCAGGCCCAAACCTTGACAGGACAGGTCCACGCCCAGGCGAGTAAGTATCACTACTGGCTGGTGGTAGCGGGCCACGCCCTGCGCCAGCCGCTGCGGGACGGTCGCGGGGGCGACCGATCCGGCGGCCAGCGCATAGTAGCCCACCACCCTCTGCCCCTCGTCAGTCTCTTCGCTCACCACGTAGACACGAGAAGTGCCGGATTGCTGCGCCTGCAGGGCGTGCCGGACCAGCCATTCGGACTGGGCGGCCGATCCGCAGCCAAAGCCGGCCAAGACGTGAGTCTTGGCCGGCGGCGCAACCGGGCTGAACCGCCCAGTCACCGTCCGGCCTGGGCGGCAGGAGGCTCAGTAGCGCTCCGGTCGAGCACGGTGGGTGTGGACAGTAGCTCGCGCAGGCCAGGCACCTCGGCGGCGGGCCGGGACAGGGCCTGATCGAACACCTGCCAAGCCTGCTCGTCCAAGGCGAACGCGCGCCGGTCCGCGAGGATATCAGCGGCTGCCTCGGTGGCCGCGCGGAGCACGAAACCGGAAACGGTATCCCCCGCGGCGCGGCTGGCCGCTTCGAGCAGCGCTTTCTGCTCAGGGTCTACGCGCAGGTGCAGCCGCTCGGCCTTGGAACTCATACCACAATTGTACGCACACTGTGCACCCATCTCGATAGCTGCCCCCGGCTGCCAGCTAGCACATTGGAGCAGTGCCGTGGCTCCGGGACTCGTAGCGGTGCGGCCACCCAGCCACCTGGACCTCGGCGGCCTTGTCACGGCAGACATCGATCAGGGCCCGGCACGCTTTACACCGCCGCTCGCAAAAGCGCATGAGCCCGCGTTTCGGGTTAGCAGCTTGTGAAAACATGCACAAAGCGCTTCCGCGGAGACGTCGAGAACGTGGTGGCTGCGGGCACCATAAGGATCCAGGCCAGCGTCCTTTCGGCGGCAGAGGTGGGCGTCGGTCTGCCCAGAACATGATGTATTACCGCGTTCAGGTCATCCAGGACATTCGCGTCCCCGTCGGACGTGACATGCGAGATGTCTGGGGTGCTGAGGGCGGCACGTGCGGCAGTCGCGGGCTCGTGCTGGCGGTGGCGTTCTTCTCGCGGGGCGCCGGCTGTCGTGCCCGGTGCCGTAGGGTCTGCCCTGATCAGGTTTCCCGAGATTAGGGTAGGACTATGCCGGTCGTTATCGACACGGTGGCATGGGTGCGTGTGGAGAACGGCAGGATCCTCTGCGCCCGGCCACGCGGGAAGGCTATCTTCTACGTCCCGGGCGGCAAGCGCGAAGGAACAGAAGATGATCTGCAGACCCTGCTTCGCGAGATCACCGAAGAACTAGCTGTCGCGCTGCTGCCTGAGACGGTGACGCATGTGGGCACCTATGAGGCAGCCCATGCGAATGGCGACCCGGACGGCTCGGTAGTGCGGATGAGCTGCTACACGGGTGACTACTCGGGAACGCTGGCTGCCAGCAGCGAGATTGATGAGCTCGCATGGTTCTCATACGGGGACCGTCCCCGGGTCCCTCCTGTCGATCAGTTGCTCTTCGACGACCTCAAAGCGGCCGGCGAACTGCGATGATGCCAGCCACGGCCGTTGCCTGAGCCGATGTTCGCCACGTTCGTCCGGCTGCATCTCAGGCTCAGCGCCGGGGACAGCGATCCCCGTAGTCAACGACGCGGGAGTCATGCGCTATTCGTTCATCCGGCTGGCCGTTGCCAACGCTCCTGGTTGTCAGCTAGAGCGGACTAGCTTTTCGAGATTAACAGGAGGCTATTCGCCCGCCTTCTCGCACGCTTGGACGTATCGCGATGACAGGAGGCTTGTGATTGGTTTCGGCGATATCACGACGCACTCTATTCGGCGAACTCGAATGTAGGGGCGGGGCTGGCGTGGTCCAGGTTGGGCTCAGGCAGCGTGCGGGGCTATTTCTACGATGAGGTCGGCGTCGAGGGCGATGCTGATCCGTTCCAGCAACGGGATGGTGGGCACGACGCCGCCTGCCTCCAGCCGGGATAGCGCCGGCTGGGTCATGCCGGCGCGGGCTGCCAGTTCGACCTGGGACAAGCCCAGGGCCAGGCGGCGTTCGCGGACGGCCTGGCCGATCGGGAACGCCGGGAGGGCCTCGGCGTGTCCCTGGTGGTATTCCTCGCTGCCGCGGCGGTCGCAGGCGAGTGCCGCGTAGTCGGAATGTCCGTTGGTCGTGTCAGTTCACCTCCCGGTCGAATACCTCGCGAGCCCGGCCGTGCTCCGGTTTCGCAGGTCGGCGCGGGCCAGCTCGGCGGTTTCGGCGCCGCGGGTCTTACGAAATACCGTCAGTAAAATCACCCGGCCCGGTGGCAGCCAGTAGGTGACCCTGGGCTGCTCGCGCAGCAGGTGGAATCGCAACTCCCTCACCTTGCCGCCAAGGTGACGGGCTGCGCGTGGTTGGAGCTTGCTCGATCTGCTTGTCGTGTCGAGGGCGGTCGTGAACTGCGGCGGTTCCACGTGGCGGGCGGTGGCCAACAGCGGCGCCACGCCGGGGCGGGGGCCAGGTCTGGCAGTGTTCGGGCCTTGGCGTTCAGGGCGTACGGGGCCGATACTTGGACCGGCTAAGCAACGCATTGCCGGTGATCATCGAAAGCTTTATGGGCAGTGCCGCGATGGCGGGGAGGGGTGTTGAGCGAGGATTTCCCGGCGCTGGCCGGGTTCCGGGTGGGCTCGCTGGTGGCCGGGTACCGCCTGGAGGCGCAGGTGGGGGCGGGCGGGATGGCGGTGGTGTTCCGGGCTCGCGATGAGCGGCTGGGGCGCCTGGTGGCGTTGAAGATCCTGGCTCCGGCGTTGGCGGCGGACGAGGGGTTCCGGCGGCGGTTCATCGCCGAGTCGCGGGCGGCGGCGGCGGTTGATGACCCGCACATCATTCCGGTGTATGAGGCGGGCGAGTCTGGCGGGGTTCTGTTCATCGCGATGCGGTTCGTCGCGGGCGGTGACCTGCGGCGGGTGCTGGGCCGGGAAGGGCCGCTGCCGGCGGCCCGTGCCGCGGAGTTCATTTCTCCGGTTGCCTCGGCGCTGGATGCCGCGCACCGGGCGGGGCTGGTGCACCGTGATGTCAAGCCGGCGAACATCTTGGTGGACGCGAGCGCGGGCCGGCCTGATCACGTGTACCTGTCGGATTTCGGGGTGAGCAAGGGCGCGGTGTCGTCGGTGAGCCTGACCGGTACTGGTCATTTTCTGGGCACCCCGGATTACTCGGCGCCGGAGCAGGTCCAGGGCCGGACCGTGGACGGGCGGACCGACCAGTACGCGCTGGCCTGCGTGGCGTTCCAGCTGCTGACCGGGTCGGTGCCGTTCGAGCGGGACCAGGGCATGGCGGTCCTGCTGGCCCACCTGTCCGAGCTGCCGCCGTCGCTGGCCGCGCGGCGGCCGGGCCTGCCCGGCGCGGCGGATCGGGTGCTGGCCCGGGCGATGGCTAAGGCCCCGGAGAAACGGTACGGGTCCTGCCGGGACTTCGCCGACGCGCTGCGGGAGGCGCTCGGCCTGGCTCCGTACACCTTCGCCGGCCCGGCCGAGGCGCCCGGCCAACCGGACAGCGAGATCGCCGCCCAGCCCGGGTTCTCCGGGCCGGTTGCCGCCCGGACCGGGACGGCAGCCGGCATTGCTGATCCGGCCGATGCCCAGGCTGCGGCACAAGGCATCGCCCGGGCACCGGCCGAGGTTCCCGATGATCCGGCCGGCCTGGCCGGCGAGCCGGGCGGCCTAGCCATGGAACTGGACACGGTGACCGCGGATGTGCCCAGGCCGCCCGGCCCGCCGGATGCCCTCACCGCCAGCCGGGGCGCGCGCCCGGGCCGCCGCCCGCGACGTGGTCTCCTCGCGATCGTGCTGGCGTGCGCGCTCCTCGCAGCCGCAGCAGCCATCCCTTTGGCGCTCGCCGGGCCAGGAGCGGAACGTGCCCGCAGCACCGCCGCCAGGACCCCGGCCAGCGCGCCGCCGCTGTACGGGCAGCTCACCGCAACCCTCACCGCCCCCGTCAGCGCGCAAGTGGCCGCCGTGGCGTTCGGGCCGGGCGGCACCCTGGCCGCAGGCGACAGCGACGGCAGCACCCACCTGTGGGACATCGCGACCGGGAAGCTCACCGCAACCCTCACCGACCCTCAAATAGGCGCGGCCGTGAACGCGGTGGCGTTCGGGCCGGGCGGCACCCTGGCCGCAGGCGACAGCGACGGCAGCACCTACCTGTGGGACACCGCGACCGGGCGGCTCATCGCCACCCTCACCGCCCCCGGCAGCATTATCGTGGACGCGGTGGCGTTCGGGCCGGGCGGCGTCCTGGCCGCCGGAGATGAGAACGGCAGCACCTACCTGTGGGACACCGCGACCGGGCGGCTCATCGCCACCCTCACCGACCCCGGCGGCCCCGGCAGCGCGGAACCGGCTGCGGTGGCGTTCGGGCCGGACGGCACCCTAGCCGTCGGCGACCATAACGGCAGCACCTACCTGTGGGACACCGCGACCGGGAAGCTCACCGCCACCCTCACCGACCCTGGCGGCACGGCCGTGAACGCGGTGGCGTTCGGGCCGGGCGGCACCACCTTGGCCGCTGGCGATGAGAACGGCCGCACCTACCTGTGGGACACCGCGACCGGGAAGCTCACCGATACCCTCACCGACCCCAGCGGCACGGGCGTGAACGCGGTGGCGTTCGGGGCGGGCAGTACTCTGGCCGTCGGCGACGACCGCGACGGCACCTACCTGTGGGACACCGCGACCGGGAAGCTCATCGATACCCTCACCGACCCCGGCGGCGCGTACGTGGAGGCGTTGGTATTCGGACCTGGCGGCACCACCCTAGCCGTCGGCGATGCCAACGGCAGCACCTACTTGTGGCACATCACGATCTAGAGCCCTGACCGTTGATGCCGCCAGAACCCCGAAGATCCCCAGGGGTGCTCATCGAAGTTTCCCCACTTGGTTGACCCTAATTTATTGCGGTTGGTTATAGGCTGTCACGGACCGTGTCGGCCTGTCGCGGCGGCTCTTTGACGGTCGCGGCGGCGGGCGGAGGAGCCATGCGACCAGGGCGACGGGCTTGCGGCAGTGCGGGCAGGTCGGCTCGGCCGCGAGGCCGTCCTGCGGCTCCGCGGCAGGCGGGGCCGCGACGTTGGCCGTCGCGACGGCGGACGTGCGACGTGGCGGGTCGCGGCGCTGCTGCTGCCCGGAATCTGTGCAGGCTGGTGCAGCGTACTGCCGAGATCAGGACTGATGCCCGCTCGGGCCGGGTGGCCCGGTGTGACCTTGCTGGAGTCGTGCTACGAACTGGGCGGCCGAGACGATGGGGATGCCCCGGAAGGAACCGAGGTCCTGCATGGCCTTATCTCCGGTCACGATCAGGTCGGCCCGCCCGGCTGCCGCTGCTTCCAGCACGCGGTTGTCCGGTTCGTCGCCCAGCACCGTCACGCGCTCTGCCGGGTCGACGGTGTCGGCGGCTTCTGCCACGGCAGCGACCAGCGCGGCGGGGTCGTCGAAGACGGCGGTGAGTTTGGGATAGGCCAGCACGCGGGCAAGCTCACCGAGCAGCGCAGGACTGATCACCAGGGTCACCTGGCCGCTCAGTACACTATCGACCACCTGGCCTGGCGGCCCGCCCCAGCCGAACCCCGACACGAGCGTGTTGGTGTCCGCGACGATCCGCATCAGGCGCTACGCCGGGCCGCCTCGACCGCTTCGTCCACGATCGCCGGATCGAGCCCTGCCTCGGCCACCCTGCGGCGGGCCTCGGCGACGCGGGCTGCCAGCTCTTCCCGGCCGGCTCGCGCGGCCGCCTGCCGGAGCTGAAGGTACGCGTCACGGCTAAGCAGGACAGCCAGGGGCTTGCCGTGCTTGGTCAGCCACACCTCATCGCCGGTGGCCGCCTCCTCAGCTAGCTGCCCGAGAACCGGGCGGGCTTCTTCCAGCCCCACGAACCGTTCCACCATCACCGACCATCCTTAAGCTAGTCCTTAAGGTAAAGCATAAGCTATCCGCAGCCCTGGCACTGCCATATTCGTCGTGCTGGCTCTGCCAGGCTGCGGCAGTGCGTGCCCGCCGGCGGATCTGGCACGCCGCACGTGCCGATCGTTCAAGTATCGGCTCCGCACTGGAATCGGCGGCGGCAGTCGACCACGTACAGCGGCGCCTCGGAGATGGCCAAGCTGACCCCACCCTGCCGGTGTAGTCTCCCTTCCCTGTGGTCCGCGCTACCCGGCGTCTGCTCGATCTGCGGCAGGTAGGGACGCGGCCGTCATCTTCAGCCTTATCTGTGATAACTGCGGGATTGACCCCGCCGCGAGGCCGGAACGAACGGCTGTGGCCACCATCGAGTGGCCGACACCCCCGCAGTCGTCCGGGACGTCTCCCGCCGGGCCGACAACGACTCCATCATGAGCGTGATCGAGGAGGCCGGCAAGACCGGAATCGATTGCCCGCTCGGCTGGCCGGACGCTTTCGTCCGTTTCGTGGCCGCCCACCACTGCGGCCAGGCCGACATGCCCGGCAGCGGGATCAGCGCTGGCTGGCAGCAGGAGCTGACCATGCGCCGGACCGACGCCTGTCGATCGCTCCGGCGTCGGGCCCGTGGTGGAGGTCTGCCCGCGCGCCTCGCTACAGAGCTGGGATCTGTACCGTCCCAGCCATAGGCAGATAGCGAAAACCCAAATCCTCGGTTGTCTTCTCACCGATCTGCGGGCCAAGGCTCCGTGGCTGGACTTCGGTGCGCATGAACAGATCCTCCGGCTCTCGCGCGATGCCTTCGATGCCGTCATCGCCGCAATGACAGCCGGTTGCGGCAGCCCGGGATCAGACGTTTCCCCCGGTAGGGGCGACCTAGCCGCAGCCCTGGCAGAAGGCTGGATCGCCATCCCTGACTCACCGATCGACCAGCTCCTGTGAAGTCCGCAACACGCCGAACTGCACGCGGCATGATAGTGCGCTGCCTCGTAAGGCCGGCACTTGTCCACATAATATGAAATTTAGGACGTAATAACGAACAGGTTGCCCTAAATTAGCCCGCGACGGGAAAGCTCGTTATCAATTGCCCGTCGTTTCTTATAGGCCTCTATCTCAGGTCCTAGCTGGTGCCAGTCTAGACGACCAGCTTTCCGCTCTTGAGACTCGCCAGCGTAGTCGCTTGCTATAGCCAGTGCTCCAGTGACTGTACCCACTCCTGGCAGTAGGCTAATAAGGCTTAGCGCGCGACTGTTTGCCTTAAAGTAGCCTGACATTCCTCGAGCTACCTCGCTGTCGGCCCTTGCCTCAGCGATGGCTTCCCACAAAGCGTTTTCATCAGGCGCTTCATTTTCATTAAGCCATGCCTGGAAACCGTCAGCATATCGCCGTATGGCTTCGTTCCACTTAATCCCGCCTAGCCCGCCCACATTTTCGCTGTTGAATGTAACGCCAGTAATAGCGGTATAGTCCGCAACATTATGCACAAGACTCGCCCCGGCAGAGAACGTGTCGATATCGAAGCCTGAGGTAGGAACTACGCCAAGTTGCAATAGCCGGGCTACTATGCTCATCCGGCCTGGCGCGCAGATTATCGGCGCCCTATGAGTTACGCCAAGTACGACGTCCGCCGCCGCATATAGAAGAGCTATCGATCGTGCGCCTTTGGGAATAGACTTGAGAACAGCCTTTATGTGAGTGTCGTTGAGAAGCTCTCGTTCATGCGGTCTAACTAGCTCCTGAGCCTGGTTAACCTGCTCCCAGTCGGCAGCTATCGCCAGATCTGGCTGATACATCCGATTGGTCATGGCTGTACCCGGTATCGGCGCGTCTATCGCAGGAAGGACTATTTCGTCGAAAATAACTGTGCACGCTAGCGCAACATCTAGGTTCTTGTCGACATTTCCATATAGCGTTCTGTAGTAACCATGATGCGGTTTCTTAGACTTCAGATCTTCGCCGACAATATCCTGCTGGTTCATAAACCACCAGTAAACCGCCCCTGAGAATGGGTGCGACAGAATAATCTTCAAAACCCCTCCGATAAAACCTCGAATACTATTTCGTTAGCAATGCCATGCATGAGAGCATACCGGAGCCTTGACGAGCCCGGAAAGCGTTCCAGTTCCAGTACCTGCTTTGCGGTCGCCGCCTCGAACCTGGCCACCAACGACGCGCATGGCAATCAGGCTGGCGTTGGGTTGCTGACACCGTCGACCGGTCACCGTGCCACCAACTTGCCGGTCTTCCGGTTCTTCGGCATGGTTGCCGCGACCTTTTCGATAGCCGCGACCACCTCTACCTCCCACAGTGCGCTCTCGGCCTGCCGCAATGCTCTCCCCAGCGTCGCGCGAACGCTGAGCCACGATATGCCGAGGCATCCCGGGGCCGAGACCACCACGGTCGCCACCCGGCTGGTCCCGCCCGGCGCGTAGGTGAGTGCAGCCCACACGGCTGCACCCACCGCACCCGCAGCGAGGAGGATCAACCATGACCATCTCCACAGGTAGTGCAGACCGATGTGCCAGGCAGCGGCGAACAGCCTGGTGGCAGCCTCGATATGCCTGCCTGTCCAGCAGCTGATCGGGCCGCTGTTCTCCGGTGAGCAGCCGCCGCCAGATGTCACCCTGCTGGCGCAGCGCCCCGATAACAGCCATGTCAACTTCTGCCGGATCGATGGCGCCCTGCGGGGAACGGGGAAGGCGGGCGACCCGCTGCTCCCAATCCGCGAGCGTAGCCCGGACCACCGCAGCCGAACGCGGAGGCAGACTGGTATCGAGGTCATCCAACCATCCCACAGCGGTCCCGAGCCGGTACTGTTCAAACCGCTCCGCCAGGATCTCGGGGTGACTCGCCGTCGACAGGAGCGCCGTATCAGCGAGCAGCCTGCCCAGACCGACGCCGAGCGCAGCAAGCCTCCATGATCGCCCATCCAGCACCACACTCGGGTAAGGATTGCGTCAGCCACTGTCGGCGGTCCGTGGTGACCTGCCGCTGCCTATAGGATCGCCGTACTTGTCGCGGTCAGATGAGTGCGGGCTGGAGGGCGTCGTCTTGGGTAATTCAGGTCGAGGTAATACCCGGTTATACTGAAGCCATGAAGACAGCGATCTCGCTCCCCGACGACACCTATGAGCAGGCCACCAGGCAAGCACAGGCACTCGGTATCAGCAGGTCCGAGTTCTTCGCCCGCGCTGCCCGCAGCTACCTGGACCAGCTCACCTCCCGTTCGCTCGTCCAGCAGATCGACGAGGCATTGCGAACCGCCGATGACGACTCTAACGCCGCAGCCGCCGCTGCTGGCCGCAGTTACCTGGCGGACCAGGACGACTGGTGACCGAACGCGGCAGCATCTGCTGGGCCGATCTCGGCGAAGCGCACTGCAGCAAGCCTGCCAAACGACGCCCCGTCCTGGTCATTCAGTCCGACCCGTTTAACGCCAGCCGGCTGAACACCACCCTGGCGGCCGTCATCACATCCAATACGGCGCTGGCGGCCATGCCGGGCAACGTCTTCCTGCCCGCAGCCGTCTCCGGCTTGCCAAAGGACTCAGTCATCAACGTCACCGCCCTCGCCACCCTCGACAAGACAGACCTTGAGGAACCTGTCGGCCACGTGCCTGCATCCCTCATGGACGAGGTGGACCGAGGACTTCGCCGCGTACTCGGGCTCTAACCGCAACGCGCCCGCAGCGGTACCCATAAGGGCCACCGCTTATCAAGAGGGTGTACGTACGGGCCTAGCCCGGTGACCACGCGCGCCGTCGGGCTGGGCTGACTGTTCTTCTGGATCTTCCTCGCAGCTGCCCGGTCTTGCCGCCGCGCGGCCGGGGGGTCAAGCTGGAGCGCCCGCAGCCGCGCAGCGGCGAGGACGAGCGAGCTATCAGGTAGAAGAGTAAGAGTGAGACCTTATCGTCCGGCGGGTCGGGAACGCTCGCGAGGCTACGTCCTGGTTGCCGCGCTGAACCGTGCCGCCAGCTCGGCTGGCGCTCGGTCTAGATCACCGGGCTGTCGGGCGGCTGGCCCTGGGACCATGTCTTGGGACATCAGGGCGGGGTGGGCCCTTGATTCAAGTTTGTATGCCCAGCCTTATGGCTGCCGCCGCTTTGGGTAGACCAGTGAGGTGTGAGGTGATCTCAGCGAATTAGATTCGGGCTGGAAGGCTTTATCCTTTCCAGGCGTGGGCATCTGGGCAGCCACGCAGACGAATCGGGTTGTCCCGGGGATCGGTGTGGAGCCCAATATAAGCGGTCTCACCAGCAGATTCCTGGGGTGCTGGGACCGGCGGCAAACGAGCGTGATCGTGCCGGCCGATGGCCTCTCCGTATGGGGCGGCGGATGAGCAACTGGTCGCGCTTGGCGACGTTGGGTGCGGGCCAGGCGTGGTCCGCAGTTTGCCAGAGGCCTTGAACCCGCCGCTCCGCCCGGGCCTGTGCTTAGCGCGCACGTCCTTGTACGGCGGTGCCCGCGTGCTCAGTCATGGCGATTGCGTCGTGCGTGGTGGTGCCGGCTTGGCTGCTCGCGGGCGCGAGCCTTGGCGGCGGTGGCCCGGGTCGGGCAGGCCGGCCGGGGCGGCGCCGTAGGCGCGGAGGAAGGTCTTGGCTGCCGCGTCGGCGTAGGATTCCAGGTCGGCTTTGCTGCTGGTGTGATCGCCGGTGAACATGGCCCGGTTGACCGGGATCCATAGCAGCAGCCCGACGAAGTGGTGGGCAGCCAGCAGTGGGTCATCGGCCTGGAGCAGGCCGCGGCCGGTCAGGTCGCCGAAGCGGCTGGCCAGTGCGGCGAGCACCCGCCCGAAACCCTGCTGGTACCAGGCTGTTCCGATGTCGGGGAACTGGTCGGCGGTGGTGATGACCAGCCTGCGCAGGCGGAGCATCTCGGGCTGCATGAGCGTGGTCAGCAGGCTGCGCGCCAGTTCGCTCAGGCCCTGTTCCAGGTTGGTGGCGTCCTCGAGGGCGGCCGAGACCATCTGCACCACGGCGGCCACCTGATCGGTGGTGGCGAGCACGACCTCGGCGAAGAGCTGCCTCTTGTCGGCGAAGTGCTTGTAGACGGTCTGCTTGGACACCGCGGCTGTGGCCGCGATGTCATCCATGCTCGTTCCCGCGTACCCGTTGGCCAGGAACGTCGCGGCCGCCGCCTCGACGATCAGCCGCTGCTTGCGGTCCCACCGGGTCTCTCGGATGTGATCCACGGCAACCTCCCTGTAAATAGTACTAGACAGATCAGCGCCGAATCAAGTACTGTACAGTCTAGTTCCGTTGATTGGAGGAAGAGCATGTCAGCGACCCAGCTCGGGCAGGCAAGGCCCGCCGCCGGGGGGCCCGGCGGCAGCCGCGTTGCCGCCGCTGGTCACCCGGCCGCTGCTGGTGCGGTTCGTGTCGGTCATCGGCGCGGAGACGAGCTTCTTCCTGCCGCTGTCGGTGGTGCCGCTGTACGTGAAGTCGTCTGGCTTCGGCGCTGGCGCGGGCCTGGCCACCGGCGCGCTGCTGGTGGCCGGCGTGGCCGGCGAGCCTTCCCGTGGTCGTCTGTGGCCGGTGAGCCTTCCCGTGGTCGTCGTGGTGAACGTCGCCCGCGGGTTCGGCTTCGCGATCACCACGGTGGCGGGCGGCGCGCTGACCACATTGCTGATCCCTGCCAAGCGGCGCGGCGAAGGGCTGGGCCTGTACGGCGTCGTGGCCGGCGTGCCCGCGCTGGTGAGCCTGCCAGCTGGGGCGTGGGCGGCCGCAACCGCCGGCTACCCGGCCGCGTTCGTGATTACCGCGGCCCTGGTCCTGCCCGCCCTGGTCCCCGTACTCCGCGACCGGTCACGGGCGGCGCATGCTGCTGCGCCCGGCCGCGCGGAACTCACCACCACAGGATGAACACCAGAAGGGAGCACGCACCGATGAATGCCGCTTTCGAGACGGTCAGATCGGCTGACGGAACCACGCTCGCCGTCGAGCGGGCCGGCGAGGGCCCGCCCGTGATCCTGGTCGGCGGGGCGTTCAACGACCGGTCCACCGTCGCCGGACTGGCCCAAGTGCTGTCCGCGGACTTCACCGCGGTGACCTACGACCGCCGCGGCCGCGGCGCCAGCGGCGACACCGGCAGCTACGCGGCCGAGCGCGAAGTCGAAGACCTCGCCGCCGTGATCAGCTACGCGGGCGGCCCGGCCGGGGTGTTCGGGCACTCCTCGGGCGCGGTCCTGGCCCTGGAAGCAGCCGCCGGTGGCGTGCAGGCCACCAAGGTCGCCGCCTACGAGCCGACCTACGTGATCGGAGGCACCCGGCCGCGGCCGGACGATGACCTGGCCGAACGCCTCCAGGCGCTGCTGGATAACGGTGACCGCGACGGGGCGGTAGCGCTGTTCCAGGCCGAGGTCGTCGGCCTGCCCGCCCAGATCATCGACGGGATGCGCGGAAGTCCCATGTGGGGGTGGTTCACCGGGCTCGCCCGCACCCTGCCCTACGACGTCATCTTGTGCGGGCCGGGGATGCGGCTGCCCGCCAGGCGGCTCGCCGGCATCACCGTCCCGGTGCTCGCGATCGGCGGCGGCGCCAGCCCGCCGTGGCTGCCCGCCGCCGCCCGCGCCGTCGCCGACACCGTCCCGGTCGGACGCTACGTCACCCTCGACGCCCAGGACCACGGCGTCCTCCAGCACCCCGACGCGCTCCGCCCCCTGCTCACCAGCTACTTCCGGGCCGGGTAGGCGGGCACCGCCGGCCCGGCGGCGGCCCGGCCGCCGCACCACCACGGCAACGGCAACGGCAACGGCAAGAAGGTAACGGAAGGAATCACCATGCGCATCAAGGCCCGCATGGGCATCAGCCTCGACGGCCACGTCGCCGCCACCGACGGCACGCCGTCACTGATCAAGGCCGGCGGCTTCGTCCCCGGCCGCTCCCACGGCTACCCCGAATTCATCGACGGCTGCGACACGGTCCTCATGGGCCGGCGGACCTTTCTGCCGGCCCTGGGCGCCCCGCAATGGCCGTGGGGTGACATGCGGGTCTTCGTCCTTACCTCCCGCCCCCTGCCGACCGGGACGCCCGCAGGCGTCGTCACCTCCGCCGGCGGCCCGGGCGGGCTGATCCGGCAACTGCGCTCCCGGGGGTCCGGCTGCGATGTGCACCTCGTCGGCGGCCCCCGGACCATCCAGGCGGTCCACCAAGAAGGAGCGCTCGACAGTCTCGAGGTCATCGTGCTGCCGGTCATGCTCGGCGACGGCGTCCCGCTATGGCCGCACGGGGCCCCGCTGCCCTCGCTCGCACTGCACGGCGAGCCCCGGGTCTTCCCTGACGGCTCGGTCCAGCTCAGCTACTCAACCGGCTAACCCCACCCCACCACCAGCCCGCCGATGTCACCTGAGCTTGCGCGTACTGCGCCGCCTCCTGTTCGCTTGACTCACGACGAGGGGCACCGACGTCGCGCTCATCCAGCCCCGCGGCCGCATCCCACCCGCCGGTCCCGGGAGATCTAGTCCGCCCCGGCCCGCACCACAGCCGATGCGCTGGCCCGCGATCATGGCATCTCGCGGGCGACCGCCTACCGCAACCTCGACGAGGTCATCATGGTGCTGGCAGGGCAGGCCCCGGAGCTGCGCTCACGTTACCGTGATTCAGTACGAAGATCGCATTTGAACAGGTGAGATACCCTAGCAGACAGTCTTGCGAACCGGTCTGCGAGCTGAAATCGGAGTTAGACGAGCGGTTGATCGAAAATTCTCTGTGAACCGGAGCGGGCGACGGGAATCGAACCCGCATGACCAGCTTGGAAGGCTGGAGCTCTACCATTGAGCTACGCCCGCAGCAGCCGCGCCGAACGCACGACCGACACCGGTAGCGTACCGTCTTTGCCCCGTCATCGTTCGCCATGCGCCCAGCAGGCTTGCATGAGGCCAGCTCAGGGCACGAGCGCCAGCTGCCAGAAAGCGGCGCCCGCGATCACGACCGCCCTCTTCGCCGCGTTCGTCACCGTCACGATCGGCATCACCGTGCCGGTCCCCGCACAGCGGGAACGGGGTCCGCCGCAGCCGCGCCGCCGCCCCGACCGCGACCTCGGTGAACTCCTCCGCTGCCGTCACCCGGCCTGCGCCCCGCCATCGAAAGACCCGACGCCTACCGGATGCGCGATCCCCCGCTAGGTTGCCCGCCAGACCCGCCCGAACCAGCCTCGGATCCCTCCAGGTACGTTCGTCAGTACCCAAGGGCTCCGCGCCAACGACGAAGAAGCAAGGAGACACCAGCCATGGCCGAACCATCAGCGCAGATCGGCGTCACCGGGCTCGGCGTGATGGGCCGCAACCTGGCCCGCAACTTCGCCCGTCACGGCTACGTCGTGGCCCTGCACAACCGGACCGCCTCCCGCACCACCGACACCGTTGACCAGTTCGGCCACGAGGGCACGTTCGTCCCCGCCCAGTCCGCCGAGGAGTTCGTGCAATCCCTCGAGCGCCCGCGCCGCCTCCTGATCATGGTCAACGCCGGCGACGCCACCGACGCGGTGATCGAGGAGTTCGCCCCGCTGCTCGAGCCGGGCGACATGATCATCGACGGCGGCAACGCCCACTTCCACGACACCCGCCGCCGCGAGGCCAAGCTCCGAGAGCAATACGACCTCCATTTCGTCGGCATGGGCGTCTCCGGCGGCGAGGAGGGCGCGCTCAACGGCCCATCGATCATGCCCGGCGGATCACAGGAGTCCTACCAGGCCCTCGGCCCGATGCTCGAGACGATCAGCGCGCACGTCGACGGCACCCCGTGCTGCACGCACATCGGCCCGGACGGCGCGGGCCACTTCGTCAAGATGGTGCACAACGGCATCGAGTACGCCGACATGCAGCTCATCGCGGAGGCATACGACCTGCTCAGGCACGCCACCGGCGCCGAGCCCGCGCAGATCGCCGAGACCTTCAGGGACTGGAACACCGGCCGGCTCAACTCCTATCTGATCGAGATCACCGCCGAGGTCCTCGCCCACCAGGACGCAGAAACCGGCAAGCCCTTTGTCGACATCGTGCTCGACCAGGCCGAACAGAAGGGCACAGGCCGCTGGACCGTGCAGGACGCCCTCGACCTCGGTGTCCCGGTCAGCGGCATCGCCGAGGCGGTCTTCGCCCGCTCCCTGTCCGGCCACGCCGACCTGCGCCGCGCCGCCCGCCACCTGCCCGGGCCAAAGCCGGCCGCCACCCGGAACGCAGGGTTCGCGGACCAGGTGGAGCAGGCGCTCTACGCGTCCAAGCTGGTCTCCTACGCGCAGGGCTGGAACATGATGGACGTCGGCAGCCGCGAGTACGGCTGGCGTATCGACCTCGGCGCGATGGCGACGATCTGGCGCGGCGGCTGCATCATCCGGGCCGCGTTCCTGGACCGGATCCGCGCCGCCTACGAGGCCAGCCCCAGCTTGCCGACACTCCTGGCCGATGAGGAGTTCGGCAAGGACCTCGCCGCCGCCCAGGACTCCTGGCGCGCCGTCGTCGCCACCGCCGCCGGCCTCGGCATCCCCGCCCCCGGCTTCTCCGCCGCGCTGGCCTACTACGACGCCCTGCGTGCCGAACGCCTGCCCGCCGCCCTCGTCCAGGGCCTGCGCGACTACTTCGGCGCGCACACCTACCGCCGCACGGACCGTGACGGCGTCTTCCACACCCTCTGGGCGGAGGACCGCGCGGAGATAACCCGCTAGACCTTTTTTTATCCCGAACGACCGGTGGTATCACGCCCGAGAACCTTGTTCGGCCGACGTAAGGACAGCGGCTCCGGCAGGCATTCGAACCAGGTCACCGTGCCGGTCCCGTTCCGGTGGTAGTCCCACATGAGCGAGTAGGCCTCGACCAGGCGCAGGCCGCGGCCCGCTTCGGCCAGGTCGCCGTCGCACCGCACCGAAGGCACGGTTGGGCCGCCCTCGTCCTGGACTTCCACGCGCACGCGGTCGGCGGCGGCCCGCACCGTGACGGTGATGCACCCGCCGTCCCGGCGCGAGTTGCTGTGGTTGACGCTGTTGGTGACGAGTTCTGACGTCAGCAGGGTCACCCGCTCCGTGCCGGGGTGGCCGCACCCGAGCACCTGCCTGACGAACGAACGGGCGACGCCGACCTGCTCCGGCCGACCGCAGATCACCAGGCGGTACCAGGCGTCTAGTTCGGCGAACGCGCTCTGACGCTGCTCGGAATGGCTAGCCGCGACTTCGGGCAGCGGTCCGGGCATTCGCCATCCTTCGCGACGGGTGCCAATACTGACCTAGATAATGTTCAGCACAGAATCTAGGAACATCCTGAGTATCCATCAGTAACACCCGCCGACGCAATGGGTTCGCCGGCATTGGGGCCGGCCCTAGTCGACGCGGCACTTCGACCGGCCGGCGCCGCCGAACCTGCACCCTCGGCCGGGCTCCGCCGGGCCTGCGCCTCAATCGGTCGGCTCAGCCGGGCCTGCGCCTCAATCGGCCGGCTCAGCCGATTGTGCGCCCGACCCCGATCCAGACCTGCGAGGTGACCACGGCCGCCCCCGGGTCCGGGCGCCACCGGGCGGTCTGCGCCACCCCGGGCTCCACCAGTTCCAGACCGCCCAGCAGCGCGGCCACCTCATCGTGGCTGCGCAGCGTCACCTGCTCGGCCATGCGCGCGCTCAGCCCCTTGAACGTCTCGGACATCTCGTCCGAGTGCACGTCGCTGGCCAGGTGCGAGAGCGCGAGGTAGCTGCCGGGGGCTAGCGGGGCCAGGAGCTGGCCGATCAGGCTGCGCGGATCGTCGGCGTCGCTGAAGAAATGCAGGATGCCGAACAGCAGGACCGCCGCCGGCCGGGAGAAGTCGAGCGTCTTGGCCGCTTCGCGCATGATCGGGCCGGGCTGGTGCAGGTCCCCGTAGATGTAGCTGATCGCGCCTTCCCGCGTGCCCCGCAGCAACTGGTGCGCGTGGGCCAGCACGACCGGGTCCTTGTCGACGTACACGATCCGGGCGTCCGGCGCCTCGGCCTGCGCGACCTCGTGCACGTTGTCTTGCTTGGGAATCCCGGTGCCAATGTCAAGGAACTGGGTGATCCCGGCGTCACGCACCAGGTACCGCACCACGCGGCCGAGGGCCGCCCGGTGCGCGCGCACGTCGGCCCGTACTCCGTCGATTCCGCCAGGAAAGGCAGCGTAGACACGCTCGGCAAGCTCACGGTCGACCTTGAAGTTGGCCCGGCCGCCGAGCAGGTAGTCATAGACGCGCGCCGCGTGCGCCACGGAGGTATCGATCTCGGCCGGTTCCGCGCTCGCGGCGGGTGCCCCGTTGCTGGTCAACGCCTTCCTCCCTGCCTCGTTCACGCCCGTCCGTACGGTACGAAATCGGCAAACGTTCTCATTATCCGGCTGTTCGCGGCAGGCTCGCAACCGGCCAGGGTCCCGGTCCGTGGCTGGAATTCGCCCCCATCGATAATTCAAACCGGTACACAAAGAGCCTGAACGCGAGTAACCTGAACGTGCAAGGTTCTGGACTGTCTAAAGAACACCGTCGTTTCATAACCGGGGACAGCACTATGAGCGACAAGTTTGCCGGATGGCGTAAATCCACTTACAGCGGCGACGGCAACAGCTGCGTCGAAGTAGCCGCCGCCCAGCCTCAGTCAGGTAACGTCGCCGCCGCGATCGGGGTGCGTGACACCAAGCGGAACGGCCGCGGCCCCGTCCTGGAGTTCACCGCGGGCGCCTGGCGGGAGTTCCTGGCCCAGATCAAGAGCGTGTTATCGCTGCTATACGCCGTGCCTGCCGAGCGGGCCTAAGCTGAGGCCCGCTCCGACTTGTGGTCAAGCGTGTGCGAATCAATAATTAGGACGTTCACCGAACTGGTACAGCACTCGGCTATGGTCAGACGTCGGCCGCGGGAGGACGTGGATGATCAGCCCCTACGTGCGCCGGTTGCGCCTGGCGTCCGAGGTGCGTGCGCTACGGGCCGAGGCGCAGCTGACCGCGGATCAGCTGGGCAGGCAGATCGGCCGGTCCCGGGCCGACATTTCGCGCCTGGAGAACGGGCACGTCGTCGACCAGGCGGACATCATCGCCATCCTGGACGCGCTCGGGGTGGACGGCGACCGGTGGACCCAGATCGTCACGATCGCCCGCGAGGCGGGGGAGCGCGGCTGGTGGGAATCCAACAAGACGATGGGTGACCGGCAGGCGCTCTACGCGAACCTGGAGGCGGGCGCGGCCACCATCCGCGAGTACCAGCAGACCTTCGTGCCCGGGCTGCTCCAGGTCCCGGAGTTCGTCCGCGCCCGCGTCGACACCGAGGTCACGCTCAAGCCCGGGAACCCCAACGCGGACGGCGTCCTGGCCGGGCGGGCCGGCCGCCAGCGCATGCTCCGCAGGCCCGGCGGCCCGACCTACGAGGTCATCGTCGATGAGGTGGCGGTCAGCCGCCTGGCCGCGCCGCCCGAGGTCGTCAAGAAGCAGCTCTACCACCTGGCCACCGCGGTGAACATCGACCCGAAGGTCACCCTGCGCGTGCTGCCCGTTCACGCGCGGATCGAGAACTACGCCGTCCCGCGCTGCACGTTCTCGATGTACACCTACCCCGACGCCGGCGATCCCGCCGTCGTGGCCGTGGACACGGTGACCTCCGACCTGATCCTCACCGAGTCAGCCGACGTCGACCCGTACGAGCACCTCTACCGGCGGCTGCGCGACGCGGCGCTGTCGCCCGACGACAGCCTGGACATGCTCACCAAGGTGGCTGCCGAGCTGCCCGACGAGTAGGCGACGAGTTGTCTTCCGGGCCGGTCAGGGACTTCGACCGCCACCGCTCGGCCGGGTTCCCGCCCGGCCGGTCCGGCCCTTGACACAACCAGAGCGATTCCGAAACTGTGTCATGAACCACGACGACCTCGAAGGACGGCGGTGTGCTCATGGCGACCCGGACGCTCATCCCCGGCGTGTGCCCGACTGGGTACGGGAACGAGTGACCGGCGTCCAGCCGGACCCGCCAGTGTCCCGGCACCTTGTCCGCCGTGCCGGCGAGGCGCGCTTCCTGGGCCCGCCCGAGTGGGCGCCCGCCGCCGCGGGCTTCCGCCGGTGGTCGGCCGTGGATGAGCAGGCCGGGGCGGTGCACACCGGGTTCGGCATCTGCGAGCTTGCGCCGTCCGCGGAACTGCCCGGGCATGTACACGCCTTTGAGCAGGCCTTCTACGTGCTCGAGGGCGAGGCGGTGCTGACCACGCCCGAGGGCGCGTTCCTGGTCGGCCCCGACGACTACGGGCTGGTTCCCGTCGGCGTGCCGCACGCCTGGCGCAACGTGGGCGGCATCACGGCGCGGTGGGCGGACATGCAGGCGCCGCAGCCCCGCAGGCACTACCACGGCGACACGATGCAGGCGGGCTTGGAGGGGGCACCACCGGCCGTTCGGCCAAATCTGAAGGATCCGCGGACGCGGTCGTTCGGGCATATCGCGGCGGCCAGCATGAGCGGGCCTTCGCCGGACGAGGTCAGCATGCGGACGGCGCGGCTGGTGTACAGCGGCATCACGGTGAAGATGATGGTGGACACCGACCTGGGGGCACAGCTTCAGACGATGTTCATGGTGCAATATGAGGCGGATGGGTCGGCCGGCCCGCATGATCATCCGTTCGAGGAGACGTACCTGATCCTGGAGGGCGCGACCGACGCCATGTTCGACGGTCAGCCGTACCGGCTGGAGCGGGGTGACGTCGCGTGGGCGGGCGTCGGGTGCGTGCATTCGTTCCGCAACGCCGGCCGCGAGCCGGTGCGCTGGCTGGAGACGCAGGCGCCCCAGCCGCCTGCGCGCTATTCGTACCGGTTCGCCGGGGACTGGGCTTACCTACGCGGGCTGGAGGGCTCATGAGCAGCGTCCTGATCGTCGGCGGCACGTCGGGCCTTGGCCTGGAGATCGCCAGGTACTTCGCCGAGGCCGGCGACCGCGTCACGCTGACCGGCCGGGACGCCGACCGGGCGGCCGCCGTGGCCGGCGAGATCGGCGGCGACACGACCGGCATCGCGCTCCACCTGGCGGAGCCGCACAGCATCGCGGCCGCGGTGGCCGGGATCGACGTCGTGGACAAGCTCGTCCTGGCGGCCATCGACCGCGACGTCAACACCAGGATCGCCGACTACGACATCGACCTGGCGCAGCGGCTGGTGACCCTCAAGCTCGTCGGCTATCCCGAAGTGGTCCACGCGCTGCGTTCCCGGATGCCCCCCGACGCCTCGATCGTGATGTTCGGCGGCCTGGCCATGCTGCGCCCGTACCCCGGCTCCAACACCGTGTCGACGGTCAACGGCGGCGTCGTCGGGATGATGAACACGCTGATCGTCGAGCTGGCGCCCATCCGGGTCAACGTGATCCACCCGGGCATCGTCGGCGACAGCCCGTACTGGCGGGACCGTGACCTCAGCCCCGTGGTCGCGCGGACCCCCTGCGGGCGGCTGGCCCAGATGGCCGACATCGTCGACGCCGTCGCGTTCCTGCTCCGCAACCCGGCGGTCAACGGCGTCAGCCTCAACGTCGACGGCGGCACGCTGCTCGGCTGACCCCGGCTGACCCCGGCTGACCCCGGCCGGCCCCGGCCGGCCCCCGCCGGCCCCCGGTGAAGGACTCCAGCGCCTCGGCCGAGGCGATATCGCTCACACCGGCCTCGCGGATGAGCGCGCCGGACTTCACCGTGCCAGTCCGCACTCCCGACTACCGATTGTAATCTAATGGTGCGCAGGTAGCCGCGTACGGTCTGGACGGTATAGCCGTCGGCGGCGAGCTGGTGGAGCCGGTCGAAGACCCACCGTCGACTCATGCCGGTAATGGTAGTGAGGTCGCTGACGGGAACGCTTTCGATCAGTGCGGCGGACAGCGCGCGTCGCAGGATCGCGTCCGGGTTCTCGTTCTCAGCCTCGGCAAGTGGTTCGCCTGCTCCGGTCTGGCAGCCCCTGGTCGGCATATCGCGAGGGACTGCACGGCGAGCGCGAATGGCTCACCCTACCCGCCACCGCCTTTCGGCGCGCCCGCCGCGGCGGCCTGACCAGTCCCGGAACCGGTCCGCGCTCCGACGGGCCGTCCCGACCCCGCCGAGCCGGGAACCCGGACAAGCCGCAGAACACGCGAGTGGCGGCATGGCGACGCCCAGACTCACCTGAGGAACTCCTGTGCACGAATCAAACCCAAAAGCGGTTTACCGGGAACGGGTCGGCAGATTCAGGCTAAGCAGCCTTCGCGTAGTTCAATGTGTGGCATCGCGGTCACGGATTGTCTTACGGACTTCTGACATCCCGAACTGCACGCCCGGCGGAGCCGTTGTGATGGGTGCCAGCAACGGCATCGCGAGCACGCGGTGCCCGTGCGCGAGCCCAACGGAAAGGAAGGCTTGTGCCGAACGTCAATGTCGCCTACGAGGAGATGCAGGCCGCTGCGCGGCGGCAGCAGGTACCGGTAATCAGGCTGAGAGCGGCGACAGCGGTGGCGGCGACCGTTGTGGTCGCGCTGCCATGTGTTCAATCCCGCACCCAGGGCCGCAACGGCACCAGCACGTGTTCGCCCCATGCCGGTTACGACAGGGCCAGCGCGTGGTATGTCGCGTCCGCTCCCGTCATCGCGGCCGCCCTCGACTGCGGGAAGGGCGCCAACGTCCGCAAGGTCGTCGCCAACGTACAAGGCCAGGAAGTACAATACCGGTGGAGAGTCAGATGACTCGTCAGCTCGCTTCCATCAAGTTCTTCGAGAAGGCTTCTTCCTCCTGCGAAGGAGGTGTGGAAGTTTGATCTTTACTTGGGAATTTTCTTGTCTCCAAGTTCGACAAACGTCGGTCTCAGCCTCTCGGTTTCCGACATTCATTCGTCGGGATCGTCGCTTGGCATCCCGAATCTTAGGATTTCGGGCGGTTGCTCGACCTGCAGTCCTTCTTCACAGGTCATAGCGAATGCTTCAATTACCGCTATTGCCGGCATGGTTACCACTTTCGTGCCAGTATCGTTCAATCAGGTTGTCCACCCCTACCTGCAATTGCACACCACTTCGTACCTCTCGGGTTTATTCATGTACGGTGGGCACGGGGATCCCTTCTATGTCTACGTATGAAGGTTTCAAATGGATGGACCCCTGGGTGTCGCAGCATCTTGCAGGTTCATTCACGTGCGTAGTCACATCGATCACGGACACATCCAGGATCTTCGAGGTTCTTGGTGTAGAGCCAGACCTCGATCGTCTACACGGCGTTGCCGAGCTTCAAGATGGAACCTCTTCGGAAGAAGCTCTCGTCGGCGTCAATATAACATCAGGATCTGCCTGGTGTTTCCTGGCCGATGTCATGGGTATTGGTCTTGCCCGTGTTTCAGAGCTATCTCAAGGTGGGATGGCAGTGTGTATGTCAGGAAACGAGAACAGCGGCGTCTGGTTTACAGTCGCCCGCTCAAGGGTTACCCTCGCCGAGTGTAGCTTGTCTGATGGTGGCGGCGTCAGTGGAGAATCTCCAGAACTTCTCACGCGCGGCATCCAGGAAGTCGGGCTCGGTCCTTCGGAGCTTGAAGATGGATCCAACCACCCATTCGCCACCGCTGCCGCACTCGTTCATCTGTTTACGGGCGTGGCAATCACCCGCATTCTTCTCACCGATACGGACTTCCTCGTAGGCTGTGTCCCCCGAGCAGCCTGGCTGTAGCAAGGGGCATTGTTCTTGTTACGCGCCAGCGTCTGGAGCGAAGCCTCCTCAGATACACCGTTTTATATACATCGTCTTGAAGGTATACCTTTGATACCCGTCGCTTTTGCGAGGGGAAGAGAGTCAAGTGAGGCTTGCCATAATATGATTTACGTGCTTAGGCGCAGCCGCGCCAGACGCAGGAAGGAGCTTCGTGGGACGCATGGAATTCGGGCCAGGTGTGGTGCCCGAGTTGCGGCAGATCTTGCTCTCAACGTCCGAGGGGGCGTTCTACGCTCCTGACGGCAGGCTGACCGAAATCAGGGAGGTGCCGTTCCTGGGGGAATGGCACCAGGCCCGGCTCGACTTCGACCCGGACCTCGGCAGGAGCAGGATCATCGGCGTCCTTACCAGGGCAGGCAAGGCAGTGAAGGCGGTCATCGACGTCGGCGACTTCCTCGACTTGCGAGGCAACGCGTCGAAAAGCCCGGAATGGAATGGCGGCCGCTACCACGGCCCCGGCGTCCACCTGTCGGTCTTGATTTAGGAGCAGATCCTGACGCGGGACTCTGCCGATATCCTCTCCGATGAGATACACATCCCGCCGCCCCGCAGACCGCGCAGAGCCGTGCTCTCCCCGGCTCTCAGGTATCGGTTTGTTGGTCGTGCCTGCGGCGTGTCGGTCCAAAGCGGGCTTGCTGTGCCCCGGTAGCGTGCCGTGCCGGAAGGTGACGGTACGCGACGGGCGGGGGTGGCGGGCGGTGGCCGGGTCGGTGTGCGATGAGGTGCTCGATACCGAGCACGCGGTCGTGGTCAGGACATACATCGAGCAGGGGCCGAGGAAGGCCCGCCCGGCGGAGAAGGTGCTGATCATCGTGGTCGAACCGGATGAGGAGATGCGGAGCTGTCGGCCTCGGCGGCGGCCTGAAGGTACAACGACACCCCCTCGATCAGCGCTGGCAGCAACTTAAGGGGCTGCTGGAACCGGCGGTCGAGCAGCCAGGCATCCCGCGGGCGGATCCAGCAGATCGCGTCGGGATCGACGCCTTGCTCGAGCAGCCAGACGCACGCGTCCATGGCCGTCTAGCCGGCGCCGACGATCGTGAAGCCCGACCCCGAGTCGGCCAGGTTGACCAGGTCGTTGACGGGGATGAACCGCAGCTGGGGGTCGACCTCGAACGAGGGTGTGTAAGTCGCCGGGACAGACGCCTCCAGGAACCGGGCGTCGACGAGCTTGCACCGGACGACCACGTCGGCCGGGCGTCCCGTCAGCCGTGAGACGACATGGTGCTCGGTGCGCAGTCGCCCGCAGCCCGGGGAGGTACTCACCGGCAAACCCGAGGCCGCGCGAAGCCAGCCGCACGGCCAGCTGCCTGGCGGCATGCCGTCGCCGGCCCCGTCATATCTGGTTGTACCGATAGAGCGGCAGGCCGTACTCGTCCGCGAGCGCCGCCCACAGCGCGGCGAAGGCCTTCTTGTCCTTCGTGGCCTGGTCGTCTGGCACCATAGCAGCCTGGTAGCCGGCATCGGACTGGTAGTTCGTGCTGCAGCCGTGCGAGATCTCGTCTTGCGTCCAGTTGGCGAAGTCCTGGTCAGCCTGGCCGGATGCCTGCCAGGCCGTGGTGAGGTCCTGCAGCATCAAGGCGGGCAGGGCCGAGCGGTCCGGCAGGGCGGCGAGCTGGCCCAGCAGGGCCTGACGCGACGACGCGGCGGTGCTGAAGATCGTCTCGTCCTGGCTCAGGTCAGGCGAGCAGTCCGCGACGGCATAGACGGCCTGCGTCACCGCAGCCCGGTCCGTGCCGCTCTGGGCCAGCAATGCTGCCAGGGCCTGCGCCGCCTGCCGGCGCGGCGGTACTGCGGGCGTCGGAGTCGCCGACGGCGCCGGACCTCCTTCCCAGGCGGCGAGGGCGTTCCCTCGGTACACCTCGTAGGTGTACGTGAGGGTGCGGAGGCCACGGCCGGTGATGACCATCCGGGTGAAGTACGGCCCCGGACGCGGGCCGCCGCTACGCCGGACATCCGACAGCGTCACTGTGACCTTGTAGTAGTGCTGGTCGGCCTTGGTGAAGCCCGAGCCGTCGCGCTCGTACCAGGTGGCGCTGCTGGTGACGGCCGTGGTGCCGGTCCAGCGAGCCCAGTGCATGCCGACGAGGAGAGCTCTGCCATCCACGAACAACACCCAGCCTGCCGGCCTGACCTGGGGCAAGGTCCAGCCTCCTGATTTGTAGTCGTATTGGTACAGGACCGGCTGCGGGACCGGAGTCGCAGCCGCCGGGCCGCTGGACCGCTGCGAGACGGCCACGGCCGTGCCTGCCGCCGCGGCTGCGATCACGATGCCGGCCAGGATCATTGCCTTGACCGCGGCGTGAGGCCCGTGCGTGAGACGCCGACGCAGGGAGATCCGGTGCACGGCGGTGCCCTGCACCGCGGGCGGCGCGCCGGAGGGCCACAGGGCCGCCAGCAGCAGCGCCGCCTCGCCCAGGCGTGACCGGCCACGCTCCTCCCAGTCCGGGCCGTAGGCCCCTGCGGCAACCGCCCTGAGTTCGCCGACCAGGGCGTCCGCATCGGCCGGGCGGTGCGCGGGGTCCTTGGCCATCCCGGCGGCCACCAGCGGCCGCAGCGGCTCCGGCACCGGTTCCAGCGGTACCGGCTCGGCCAGATGCTGGTACAGCAGCTGCTCGGGGCTGTCCCCGGTGAACGGCGGACGGCCGGTCAGGCACTCATAGAACGTGGCCGTGGCCGCATACACATCGCCGGACGGGCTAGCCGGGCCCCCGCCGAACTGCTCCGGCGGCGCGTACGCCAGCGTGCCCGCCGCCATCGCCCGGTCCCCGGCCCGCGCGGCGATCCCGAAGTCGGTCAGCTTGCTCGCCCCGGCTCCGTCGACCAGCACGTTCTCTGGCTTGTAATCCCGGTGCACCACCCCGCGCCGGTGCGCCGCCGCCAGCCCGAGCAGCGACCCCAGCAGCACCACCAGCGCCGCCTCCGCCGTCGTCTTGCCCTGACGCGCCAGGATCTCCCGCAGGCAGACCCCGTCGATGAGCTCCATCACGATCGCCGCCCCGGCCGGCGATTGCACGTACTCATACAGCCGGACCACGTTCGGGTCCGCCACCGAGGCCAGCACCTCCGCCTCGCCGCGGAACATCACCGCGAACTCCGGGTCGGCCAGCAACTCCGGGCGCAGGTACTTGATCGCCACCAAGGTGCCGGACGCGTCGTGCCGGGCCAGCACCACATCACCGAACCCGCCCGAGCCCAGCGCCTTCACCCCGGTATAGCCCGGGACATCCCACTGTGGCGCCATCAGGTCCCCGCCCATCGCCCGCCGACCCTGACTCTGGCATCGGGCCGGAGGCAGTCCCCTGCCCAGGCTCCCGCCCGGCCCGCATCCGGGCCGGCCCACCCCCACCTGATGACCGGCCCAGCATGAAGCGGCGCAGCCGCCCTGTCAATCCCCGGATCGCGGCCAGCAGGTGAGGCCGTTACGGACTGATCCCAGCCTGGTCCGTCCCACCTGGCGGGGTAGGCCGACGGTTCGGCACAGGCTGGCCGGGCCGGGTTGAACAGCGGGACAAAGTGAGGGAGTGTCCTGCAGGAAGCCCTGGCCACCGGCGACCCTCTCCACCTGGCCCTAGTCTTCAACATCGATCACACCACGGCGATGTCCTATGCCGACGCAACTCGCAAGATCCTCGGTGCGTCGGCCGGACACGGCCGGCAGCGCGGCTGACCGCCGCCGTTGCTGAGGCACGTCTATCTGGACATCGGGTCATGACCAGCGGCCATGCGATGCTGGCGTGCCTGGCAGGCCCGTCCCGGTGGCTGGGCCGGGCCGGTGGCAGCGACCGCCCGCTGACAGCCGCCGAGGGACGTTAGTACATTACTCAAGTAACTAACCAGGGAACTAAGGGGAAGGGGCCGGGTTGTTGCGGGAGATGGCCGGCCTCGATGAGGGTGCCCCGCTGTTCGTCCAGATCGCCGGGCGGCTGGCCGACGAGATCGCGGACGGGGGCCTGGCCGAGGGCGGGCAGGTGCCCTCGACCAACGAGCTGGCGGCCTACTACCGCATCAACCCGGCCACGGCGGCCAAGGGGATCGCCATGCTGGCCGACGACGGGCTGGTGGAAAAACGGCGGGGCATCGGGATGTTCGTGGCGGCCGGCGCGCGCGCCCGGCTGCTGGCCGAGCGCCGCAAGCAGTTCGCCGAACGCTACGTGGAGCCGCTGGTCGCCGAGGCCGGCCGGCTCGGGATCGGCGCCGATGAGCTGGTCGCGCTGATCCGCGAAGGGAGCACGAAACTATGACGCCAGCAATCTCGGTGGCCGGGCTGACCCGCCGCTACCGCGGCCAGCTCGCCCTGGACCAGGTCACCGTCGACCTCTAACCCGGGTCGATCGCCGGGCTGCTCGGCCGCAACGGCGCGGGCAAGACCACGTTCCTGCGCACCGTGGCCGGCCATGAGTTCGCCTCGGCCGGGACGGTGACCCTGCTCGGCGCGAGCCCGGCCAGGAACGCGGCGGTGCTGCGCCAGATGATCTTCGTCCGCGAGGGCCAGGCCTACCCGGACTTCAGGGTCCGGCAGGGCCAGCCCGCCGGAACAGACAAGCGCGCAAAGGACAAGCGCATGCTGCAGCTCACGGAGCGGGCCACCGGCGGCTGGGGCCTGAACCTGCACTACCTCCGGGTACCGTACTTGCTGGCCGGGCCTTGGTACCTGACCTGGCTTACCTCGTTCGCCGGGCTGACCCTGCTGCTCGCCTGGGGCATGTGGCTCGCCATCGTCTACCGCCGCTGGAACCTGCCCGGCTCGCCCGCTTTCGTCGCCGCCCAGGCGTTAGCGCTGCTCGCCGTAGTGGTGATCACCGGCTGGGCGCACGGCAGGCACGGCCCCGGCCACTTCTTCACCACGCTGACCACCGGCGGACTCACCGGCCTGCTCGCCGCGCTCGCAGTGGCGATGCTGGCCGGCGGCTACGCCACCATCCGCCGCATCACCGTCTGACCCGGGCCAGCCGAGCCCGATCCCAAACAGAAGCCGCTAACACCCGTGCCAGGCACCACGCCTGCGATCGGCGCATGCCAGCCGGGAACCTACGCCGATTCCCTCGACCGGTTCCCGGAAAGTCGCAGGTTCCCGATGAGGAACCTTCAGTCCCGCTGAACCCACGGGGGGAACTGGTAACCCGTCGTATTCGGGTGTGACGAGTTCGCCGATGCGTATGTCGCTGGAGTGCGGGCGGCCATCGGAAACCTGCGGGCTTCGAAGATGCCGCGATCAGGCTCGTTAGCCTGCAACCGCAGTGATTGTCAACGGCATCTGAATTCAGCTTCCGCCGACATGAGTTCGCCCATCGCGCCCGCGTACCGTTTAGGCCCCGGCCGCCGAGCCATGGGGTGGACGGGTCTAACGAGACAGCATTCGCGCAGGCCGCGCAGCCAATAAGGCGGTGCTCTGACGTGTCCGGTGGTCGGTCCCCCAACGGACACCTAATCGGCACTGCCGCGGGTCCTTCTGCTCCACCGCGACGGAGCAGGCCGTAAGTCCAGGTCTCCCAGCCTCATGGCGCCATCGGCCTCCCGCCCGAAACGGAACTGATAAGCACGGCTGTGCTGCTCGACGGCCGGTCCGTATCTCAGCCACCGGCCGGCGGGTCGGCCGGCGGGTCGGCCGGCGGGGCCGCCGGATCGGCGCCGCCCTTGTGGTGCATCTTGCCGATCTTCTTGGCCGCGGTCTTGACAGCGAGCTCTCCAAGTTCTCCCGCCGCAACATCCTCGGCAAGGTCCAGGACGCGGCGCTTCATCTTCTCGGCGAGGCCAGGGTGGGCGGGCTGCGGCTTGGGGAAGGCGGGCTGCGGCTTGACGTGCCCGCGGGGTGCGGAGCCAGTCGAGGCGTTGTGTGCCGCCTTGGCCTTTATCTGTACCCCCCGGCCGACTGTGCCGACTGCGGCGGCCGCAGTGGCCCCCTTGGCAAGGGTCGGGTACAGCACCGGGGCGATGCGGCTGGCGTGCCGGGCGACGTGCGGTGCCGCGGCCTTGACACTCGCATGCACGATCTTGAAGGCGATCTGGATCATTGGGTTCCTCCTGGCTAGAGCGGCTGGCTTCGGTAGCTGATGTCACGATGTCAGCGAGCCGGGCAGGTTAGATATGCGAAACTTCGCCGTCTTGCGCGCCGTAGCACCTTTCGGCCCTCGAGGAACAACGGAACGGCGAGTGGCGCTGCCTGGAGTTTCTGCAGGTTACAAGGTTGATCACGGCCGACATTCATGCGTGAGATACCGGGTGGGACGAGAGCCAGGCATCGGTCCCGCCCGTCCGCCGAGTACACGCCACCACGGCCGACGAGATGGTGGTCGACCGGTCTGTAGCCGGCGCGCCACCGCCCATTCACCAGGCCGGCCGGCGAAAGATAGGCCGCGACCGTCCGCCTTCGACGCTTGGAGCTGCGTAAGGCCCCAGACATGCCGAAGGCCGGGCCTAGCCCGGCCATACCCGACAACCCCACACCGCTCGTTCACGATCCGGACCTGCTTGCCGGCTACGTCCCGGATCCCGAACCGAAGGTCAACATCCGTGGTCACCCTAAGAGGTGGTCGCACGGTTAGATCAATATTCCCGCCGTGCGACACGCCGGGCGTCGCGCCAGCGAACCCGCGCAGCTGTGACACCCTCCCGCGCGCCGACGCAGAGGCCGCCTGGCGCGCTGTCACGCCCTTGATCGCGGGCACCCCGCACGTCCGGATCTCCAGGGACGGCGGCCGTACCTACCCGGCCCGCCACGCGCGCCCGCTGCCCGCCGATCCTCCAGCCCAGCCGTGCACAGTCCCGGTCTACGATCCGGCCTCCGGCACTGGGCGGATGCTGGTGCTCGACCTGGACCCGGCCCGCGGTGACGTCGACCGCCAGGCGGCCGAGCTCGTCCAGCTGCTCGAGCACCACGGCGCCCGGGTCCTCGCCGACGTCTCGCCGTCTGGCGGCCGCCACCTGTTCGTCCTGTTCTCTGCGCCGCTACCCTGGCGCGAGCTCCGCGACGCCGCCCGCGCGTTCGCTCAGCGCCATCTTACGGTCGACCCTGCGCCGATGTCATCGCTCGGCGGCCAGATCTCCCCTCCTGGCGCCCGTCACAAAAGCGGCGGCTGGCGGCTGCTGTCGATGCCGCTCGCGGCCGCCACGGCGGCCGCCGGGCACCCGAACGGGCCCGAGCTACCACCAGCCGCCATCTGACGCGTTTCCGCAGGCCAAGCACCCATCGCCTGGTGAGACCCGTGACGGGCGCCGTCAGGCACTGGGGCTGCCGTCCGTAGCCAGGCTCAGGCGGCGATCGAGGTTGAGCTGGATCTCGCCGTAGGGCGTCATGTTCACGGTGAACAGCGGGGTGAGTCCGCGCCGGTCGGCGTCGCCGAGCTTGCCGGCCCATTCGGGATCAGCGAGGGTGTCCTGGATCATGAGCATATTGATGTAGCCAAGGCAGCTTTGGAGGATCTAGAGGCAGATCATGGAGATCTCCGCCGAGGGTAGCGGTCCAGGTCGCCCGCGGCCGGGAGGTAGAGCTTGCACCGGTTGATCTGCTTGATCCGCGGCAGCAGGTCGAATCCCAGGAGCCTCGTGACCCCGAACCCTATGAAGCTCTGGCCATGGGAATCGACGTAGTTGGCCTCGATCTCCATGTCGGTGCCGTGCCGCAGCGCGCCCTCGACCATGGCATGCACCTCCGAGGCCGAGCACTCAAGGAGCTGGCTGTGCACGGCCATCGCACCGCCCTTTTCCGCCGTCCAGTAGATCAGCACCCCGCGCTTTGAAGCGCGCAGGTTCCAGGGATCCTGGAGGATCTGCGGCCCGAACCTGTGCGTCAGTGGTTGCCGTGGTCGGCTCAGGAGGTGGGTTCGGGGGCGCGCTGGTCGTGGCCGGGTAGGAAGTCGCCCCGGCATCCGTTGCCGAATCATGCCTTACGTGAGTGCCAGTCACCGCTGCGCGCGGCGTCGGCTTCTTCGCGTATCGCCAATGCCTCTGAATCCCGGTTGAGCGACGACAACGCATCGGCAAGGTTATAAAGCGAGGTGGCGAGGTCGGGCAGGAACGCGTCCGGGTGGTTCCCGGCAAGCTGGCGAAAGATGCCTACAGCATTCTCGATCGCGGCCAGCGCCTCCTCCCACCGCCCCAGCTCGCCCAGACGCATCGACTGGTTGTTCAGCGACCTGGCGAGGCCGGGCAGGAACGCCTCGGGGCGGTCCTCAGCGAGACGGCGATCGATCAAGACGGCCTCCTCGATCGCGGCCAGCGCCTCCTCCCGCCTCTGTAGGCGGGCCAGGCAGCCCGACTGGTTGCTTAGCACCACGGCGAGATGTGGCAGGAACGCGTCGGGCCGGTCCTCGACGAGACGGCGGAAGATGTCTGCGGCGTGCTCGATCGCGGGCAGCGCCTCCTCCCACCGCCCTAGGTCGGCCAGGCAGGCGGATTTGTTGTGCCGCAGCTTGGCGAGGTCGAGCAGGCGGAAGTCGGGGTGGTTGTCCTCGGCGAGCTGGAGGCAGATGTCGGTAGCTTGCTGGATCGCGGCCAGTGCCTCCTCGCGCCTCTGCAGATTGGCCAGGCGGTTCGACTGGTTGACCAGTGACGCGGCGAGGTCGGGCAGGAACGCGTCGGGCCGGTCCTCAGCGAGACGGCGATCGATCAAGACGGCCTCCTCGATCGCGGCCAGTGCCTCCTCCCGCCGCCCCAGCTTGCCCAGACAGTTCGACTGGTTGTTCAGCGACTTGGCGAGGGCAGATAGGAACGCGTCGGGCCGGTCCTCAGCGAGACGGCGGAAGATTCCTGTGGCGTGCTCGATCGCGGCCAGCGCCTCCTCCCACCGCCCTAGGTCGCTCAGCCAGTTGGTGAGCTCGAGTAGCCATTCGGCGCGCCCGGTATCGTCTGCGGAGCCGCTGGCCAGCTGTTGGAGTACGGCGGCGGCAGTCTCCGCGAGTACGAGCGAGGGGTAAGGGATCGCCTCGGCGACTCGCGTGAGCGCCTCCTGGGGGATCGGCTGGTCGTTGATGAGCTGGCTCAGCAGCTCACCGATCAACGGGTTAGTCGCTACTGCTACCGAGAGCGCAGGTTCAGCTAGGCGCTCAAGATCTGCGGTCAGCGCACGGCGAAGCAGGCCTACTGCGGCGTCCTGGGTTAGGGCTGCGCGCCCTAGCACCGTCAGGGCCCGGGCAGCCCGGCCCTCATCCAGCCCGGTGAACAATCGCGGGATCAACTCCCTCTGGCCTGTTAGCTCTTCGACAACGAGCTGCTCGGCTAGCCGGTCAGGCCGCAGCGGACCAAGCCAGTCCCCCTGCTGTACGTCCACCTCATCCGGGGGGTACAGGTCATGCAGCCATCGGGCCACCCGTCCGCGACGCTCGGCCAGCTCCAGGTCGGGGATACAGGCCAGCAGCGCTCTAGCGGCGGTCTCGCTGTCCGCGCCGATCAGGTATGCCGCCGCCACTGCCCGGCGCAGTACACTCGGGTCCAGGTCCAGTCCACAGCTCCTCGCCGTGCGCTCCCAGTAATGCGCCTCATGCCGCAGCAGGGCGTCCAGCACCTCAGAACCTGAGACGGCCTGGTGCCGTGGCCCGACTCCAGCGGCGTAATCGGCTACAGCGAGCAAGGCCGCCGCGTGCACGACCAGGACGACGGGATCCGGATCGGACAGGACTAGCCGGGCATTCGGGCGGTCTACTTTCAGTTTCTCCGAGAATGCAGTCACAGCCTGGTCAAAGACTTCCTGCATGCCGCCTGCGGCGTGTACCGGACCTAGCCTGACCGGCGGACTAGCCTCCAGCAGCGCGGCGGTCAGTTCCTCAGTGTTGCCGAGCAGCCGCCGCCACCACTCCCCATCCCCAGCGCTTCGCGCTAGTAGGACTACCCGCAGCTCCGGGCCGTCTTCATCGGCGGCCACGTCGTCGAGCAGGTCCCCCAGCTCGCTGCGGGTCTCGGCGTAATCCACCACCAGCAAGCACGATAGGCGCATCTTGCGTACTCCCGCTACTACCTCGCGCTCTGATCCGCGCTTGACCCATATTTGCTGCCACCGGTTCACGGAGAGCTTCTCTCCGAGCTGTAGCGCAAGGCGGGTCTTCCCGGCACCCCCGTTCCCGGTAACCAGCCGTATCCGCGCATGGCCTCCGGACGTGCACCAGCCCAGCAACTCATCCAGCTCTGGACGCGCCCGGAACGGCACCACCTGCTCCTCCGCCCGCAAATAACGGGCGACGGCTAGGCCAGCCTGCTCACCCGGCTTCACTTCCGCCCCTCCCGGCCGCCTGCGCGTTTCGGCGGCGCATGCTTTCGAAGGAATTCCTTCTGCTCCTCTAGCTGCGCTCTGTTCCGCTGCCGCCGCTCAACAGCGACTGCCAGGACAGCCGGAGGCAAAAGCCCAGCCAGCGACGCAAGCACTCCAGCCCACACGCCTACCTCTGTGCCCGCCCACGCGCCCAGCCCGACAGCCAGCCCCAGCGCAGCTAGAACCAGCGCGACCGTCCGCCAGTCACCCCCCCACCGCATTACATCAGGATGTCAGAAACGAGGCCCATGCCGTAGGCCCAGCGCTGGCGCGGGGTTGCAAGAGGCGGTGACAGTCCCCAGCAGCGCGTTTCTGCTCCGGGTCTATCTGGCCAACGGGGCCGCCACTATGCGGGAAACGGGGACGGCGCCGGGCTGGCGGAGGGACTGGGTGGGCATGATGGTGCCCGAAAAGTGCCAGGTTGGTTCACGGCGTGACGTCTTACCCGCTCGGGGCATGAGCGCTCCCGGACTGCATTGGTGCTCAGGGGCCGGACGGGAACTGGCGGCGGCCGGAAGCGTGCAGGACCGTCTTGATGACCATCTCGACGTTCCTGTCGTCGAGTCCGGTGACGGCGTCGCCGAGGATGACTGGTGCCTGGCCCGCCAGGCTGGCAGCGAGCTGCAGGAGCTTGCGCTCTCCAGCCGAGCTGGGGAGCGCGTCGGCGTTAAGTGCCCAGGTCACGGTTTCCCAGTCGATCGCCGCTGTCCCGGGGCTGCGGTAGATGTGGCTCCTGAAATCCTCGCGGCTGAGCCAGGTGCCGTGGGCGATGATCAGGCTGGTGGCGGCTTCGAGCGTGTAGAGGCCTTGCGCTCCGGCCCGGAGCGCGGCCGGCAGTGGCGAGGCGGTCATGGGTCTCCTTCGGGCTATCGCGGCAGGGTGGAGCGGCGTTCGGGGTGGGCGGCGTAGACGTACTTCATGGCGGTCTTGCCGGAGAGCCCGAACACGCGCATGAGGTGAACGGGATCGGCGGTGTGCCTGGCCTCGTCAAGGATCCGGTCCTGGCGGAGTCCGGACGGGGTGAGGCCGAGGGGCCGGAAGATGTCGTTCATGACCATGAGGGAGACCGGCGGGAGGGTGTCCATGGCGGCGGTCTGCTGGCTGAGTAGCAGGTGCGGGTTGGCGGTGACGGGCCAGCGGCGGTGCCGTTCCCGGAGCCAGTCGATGGCCAGGGCGCGGGTGAGGTCGTCGAGGTAGACGGTGTGCAGGGCGAGGGGCCGGCGGACGAGCAGGCGCCCGCCTGCCACGTCAAGGTCGGCTAGAAGGAGCCGGGGGACCTCGAGCTTGCCGAGGCCGTGGATGGCGACCAGCGCGACGGTGAGCCGGGGCATCGGGCCGCTGGCCCGGTCGATCAGCCCGCGGAGCCGGTCGGTGGCGATCGGGACGGGCAGGCGGACGACTGACGTCACGGAGATCCCCCGGGTAGGGTCCCGGAAGACCAGCCGTTCCTGCCTGAGTGCGCGGAACAGGCTGCGCAAGGCGCTGGCCAGGTCCTGGGCCGGCTGGCCGGGCCGCTGCTTCAGCGCGTGCCGGATGTTGTCGGCGGTGATCTCCCTCAGGCTCGCGACCCGTCCTGACCAGGCCGTCAGGACCGGGTCGAGGTAGCCGAGGTACTTGCGGATCGTCTCGAAGGCCATCGGCTGGTGCGGGCGGCGGCCCTCGCCCCGCAGGACCAGGACCCAGCGGCGGAGTTCTCCGGCGATCCCGGCGGGAACCCCGCGGAGGCGGCGCTCGATGGCCCGCTCGTGGGGGTCAGCCTCGCGGGCGGGGTCGGGGATGAGCAGGTCGCGGCTGGCCAGGAACTGGACCATCCGCCGTGCGCTGGTGCCCGGCCGGTTGGCGTGGATGCCGCAGATGTCGGCCTCGCGGATGGGGGCATCGGCGCCGATCCAGGCCAGCACGATCCGCAGGCTCCGGGCGGCAAGGCGGCGGACTTCCTCTTCCCATCCCTGGGCGCGGGCGTACTCCCGGAACTCGGAGAGCAGGGCCTGCGCGGCCGGGGTCAGCGATGGCAGCTTGTCCAGCGACCCGACGGCGATGCAGCTCCAGTCGCGGCGTGCGTCGAACAGGGTCTCCTGTCCGGGGACGGCCAGGTGCGGCGAGACCGGCGGTGCCGGCGGCCGCCTGGCGGCGGCCCTGACCCGGACCTTCTGGTGCGGGGCGACATAGCCGAGCATCCCGGACTTCACCACGAGGCGGGGAGCAAGCTCGCCGCCGAACCACAGCTGGGTCCAGCCGTGGTCCCGCGTCTCCGGGCCGTGCTGGTCGATGTGTACGCAGCAGGCCCGGCAGAGGCCGTCGAGCAGGGGAATGCCCTCACGGCCGCACCGGGCGCAGTCGCCGACGGGATGGCCCGGGTGCTCCCATGAACTGCAGGCCTCGCAGAGCTTGCGGGTGCCCCAGGAGCCGCAGTACTCGCAGCTCCGCTGCGGGCTGACCGGGACGACCGCCAGGCTGCCCCGCGGCCGGGGAGACAGCGCGCTGACGCGGGTCAGTCCCGCATCGCGCAGCACATCAGCGACGGCGTTGCGGAACCTGGGTAGGTCGTCGAGGGCCTCCTTCGTGATCTGGCCGCCGCCGTCGGACTCGCAGACGGCCAGGGCTAGCCGGAGCATGAGGCAGGTTCCCCTCCACCACGCTGCGGTCAGGCCGCGCTCGGCGGCTAGGGCGATCGCCGCTTCCCGCAGGCGGTCGTAGCCGGCGAGTTCGCGGTCCTTGATGCGGCGGGCATGGGCGTCGGTGAGGCGCCGTCGCACACGGAACAGCAGGAGCTGCCCGGAGATGGTCGGCGGGCAGACCCGCGGGTCATCGACCGGCTCGGCCGCTGAAATGCGCAGCTGGTCGAGCCAGGACCGGGGCCGGGTGCGGTCGGGCGCCCGGCCGCGCTGCGGCCTGTCCAGGGGCTGGGCCCTGGGCAGCCGGTCGCCGGGCAGGATCAGCATCAGCTGCGACGGCCGCCCGCCGGGCTGGTGAGTGATCCATTCTGGGTCGTGCAACCGGATGTTCAGCAGGCAGAGTCGGCACAGCCCGTCGGTGTTGACGTTGCCGTCGTGCCCGCACCTGCGGCACGGTGCCACGTCTGGGTGCAGGTGCCGCCAGGAGGAGCAGGCAACGCAGTCCGCGAACTGGGGCTTCTCGCCCCATCCCAGGCAGACCCGGCACTGCCCGACTGGCCAGGATCGCGTCATGCTAGTTCGGCGGCAGCGACCGGCCGGTGCCGCCCCGGCGCGGCATCGGCCGCGCCGGCCTGGCGCGCTCGTCGCCGTCGCCGACCGCCCGCCTGAACTGCTCCTGCCCGCCGCCGGCGGCGAGCGGCTCGGCCTCCAGCAGGTCGGCGACCGTGCAGCCCAGGGCGGCGCACATCTTGTCGAGGTCGTCAAGGCGGACCGAGATTGGCTTGCCGCTCCAGAGGGCGGCGACCTTGCTGAGCGAGGGCGTGAACCCGACCTCCTCGAAGGCCTTCAGCAGGTCGCTGGGCCGCCAGATGTCACGCCTGGCCGCCGCCCAGCGCAGGTTCCACTTCACCGCAGGTTCCCCTTGTCCATCGTGAGCCGCTGCACCGCCCGCCCGGCCGCGGCCAGGCTGGCCGTCTCCGGGTCGGCATGGGCGGTAGCCAGGTACGAGACCGTGGTTGTCGGGCGATCATGGCCGAGCATCTTCTGGACCTCCCACAGTGACATGCCGCGCTCGTAGTTGTGTGTCGCCGCAGCGTGCCGCAGCAGGTGGGGGTGAAGGTGGGTGACGGGGCCGGTCAGGAACCGGTCCCCGGCGACCTTCAGCGCCCGCCGGAACGTTGATGGCGTTACCGCGATGCCCGGGCCCGTGACGTTCAGCGCTGATACTGCGGTGGGGATGCGCTCGGAAGGGAACAGCGGGGCGCCCGGGTGCTCAGGGTCGTCGCTGAAGTCGCCGCGCACCTCCTCGACCCACCACCACAGCAGGTCCCTGCCCTCCTCGAACATGTAGGCCTCCCGCGGCCGTGGCCCAGATCCGCGGGCGCCCTTGCCGCTGACCAGGAACCGGCCCCACTGCCCGGCCTCCCAGTGCAGGTCGCTCATCCGGATCCCGCACAGCTCGGCGGCCCGGATGCCCGAGATGTAGGTGACCTTGCCCATCACGTAGTCCCGGCGGGCGATCAGCGGCTTGCGGGCCTGGCCCAGCGAGTCCCGCCAGCGGCCGAAGAACTCGCGGGTCGCCCGCTGCGACGGCGGCACCCGCAGCCCCAAGTCGCCACGGTGGCGGGGACGGTTGAACGCGTCGATCGGCGACTCGACCGCGACCCCGTAGCGGCGGGCGATCTCCCCGGCATAGCGCTGCTCGAGGAACGCGAAGTAGCTGTCGATGATGCTCATCTTCTGCCGCACTGTCGAGCGGCCCCGCTTGCCGGCCCCGACGAAGTACTGGTCGACCTGCCGGGGAGTCAGCCGCCACGCCACCAGGCCGTAGTGCTCGCAGACCTCCAGCACCGGCTTGGTCAGGCGGTCCAGCGTGGTCGCCGCCAGCCCGGCCGCGTCCCGTGCCCACTGGTACTCGGCCAGCGTGTCCACGAAGAAGCCCTGCTCGTCGCCGTCGCTGACCTCGGCGGCCCTGCGCCGCTGCAGCGTGACGATGTCGGCCAAGCCCGGCTCTAGCAGCACGCCGCTCGCCGGGGCGTCCTCTTCTGCCGGGCCTGCGGGCGGCAGCGTCCGCAGGACGGACAGCAGGCGGCTCCTGGATTCGCTCACGGAACGGAAGATTACACGAGCTTCTCCAGGAATCCTGGAAACAGCAGCAAAATCCTGTAGGGTTGCCATCGAGAGATAAGGTGGGTGCTGACCTGCTGAGATGCAGCTAGGGGGCCAGGGCTAGGCACCGGGAACCCGTGCGTACTCCAGTTCCGTTCCGGTAGCGCGAGTGCCACTCGGTGAAGATGTTCTGGTCCCACGCCTTGAAGTGAGTCGAGTCTGACGCCACCGCGGTGGAGCCCTCGCCCCACAGCCACGCCTGGCGGGCGGCGAACGTCGCGTTGGCGATTATCCGGGCGGCCTGCCTGGCACGACTCCACAGTGATGTAGGGGCGCCGGACGTAGCGCAGCTCGTCCTCGCTGTGGCCGTGCTCGCCGCCGGCCACCGCCCGGATTCCGGTGTTGGTCCCGTAGGCGTAGACGGTCAGGAGCAGCCGCTGGAACAGGGTGGCGGCGGCGATGTCGCCGCGGGTGCCGGCCGGGGTGAAGGCGTCCAGGCAGCTGGTGCGTAGCGCGGTCTCGGTCAGCATGTCGAGCAGCGGCACGGTGCCCCACCGGTCCCGGATCGCCGCCTTGAGCCGCCGCAGGTTGCGCGGCTCGGGCACGGCGTCCAGGTCGGTGAGGATGATCGGCCCGGCTTTCGGCCGTTCCCTGATGTCCACCCAGTCCAGCTCCGGCAGGTGGTCGTTGAGGTCGGCCAGGGCCTCGGCCATATCCGCGCGCATCTGGGCGGTGAACGCCTTCGGGTCCAGCGGCTTGCGCAGCTTCGCGTAGCTCTCGGCCCTGCGCTGGTCGAAGTCGGCCGGGAGGTCCTCATCAGGATTGCGCCACTCGTCGGCGCCGACCACCCAGATCTCCTTGCAGCGCAGCTTGTCGCGCAGCGTCTGGAACACCCCGCACTCATACACCGTCCGCTGGACGCGGCGGCGGCCCCGCTTGTCGGTCTTGTACAGCAAGTCCGCCAGGTCCCTGGGGATCACCCCGTCGACCGGGACGTGCTCGCCGCGGTGATAGTAGAGGGTGGTCGGCGAGTGCTCGGCCTTGTACTGCTTGATCAGCTCCAGCGCCTCCAGCACCGGCCGGTGCGCCGTGTTGTTCGACCGGAACTCCAGCGCCTCCAGGATCTGGATCAGCCCGGCGCGGTAGTGGTTGGTGTAAGACGCCTTGAAGCTGCGCTGCCGGGCCTGCCGGTAGGTCGGCCCCTTGGACTCGAACTCGCGCACCAGGTCCAGGAGCACCTCCAGCCCGCCGGCGTCCGGGTACACCACCTCCTCGACGATGCCCTGCGCCTTGCCGGCAGCGGCCGCGGCGATGCTGAACAGGATGTTCTCCTTGCCCGTCACCTTCTTCGCGATGTCGGCGACGAACTGCTCCCTGTCCTGGTCTTGGCGCGGACGTGATCCGGTGCACGGTGGCGATCAGCACCACGTTCAGCCAGGCGCTGATCTCCCGCTCCTGGCAGTGCAGGTAGGCGGCCAGCAGCGTCCAGCGGACCTCGCCCGGATGGTCATTGCGCAGATGGCTCGGCGACTCCACCGCGGCCCTCGCCCGCCACCCGGCCACGATCTTCGGCGCGATGCCGGCGAACAGCCCGGATGGGAGCCTGACGGCGCGGATCCAGTCGAGCTTGCGCCGCTCGCTCTTGCACGTGTTCAGGCTGACGTTGCCGGGATCGGACCTGATCGCCGCCCGGCTGGCTCGGTTGGTCACCGAGCTTGAATCCGGCGGTCTCAGCCCACGCCATGCTCTCGGCGCGTTACGTCCCCAGGGCTGTGGCCGCAGCGCTGGCCAACGTGGCGTGCACCTGGGCGTCGGCGAGGATAAGGGAGGACTGGGAGTCGGATTCATGGCCGTACAGGTCGGCGTGGTGCGACTCGCGGGCCATCCCTATCAGCCGTTCGGCTTCGCGGCAGTTTCCGGGCCTGTCATCGGACATCCAGATTTTGGGGTGTCCCTAGAAGGGATACCGCTACCTGGGGTCTGCCGCTTCCGCCTGCCCGGCTCCAACCGGCGTATGATCCCGGTATGAGCGACAGGAAAGCGCGCCTGACTGTGACTGTTGATCCTCGTCTCGTTGCTTACGCCGAACAGCTTGTCGAAGCCGGGAAAGCCCCGTCCGTGTCGGCCGTGTTCAACGATGCCCTCGCCGAGCGCGTCGAGCGTGATAAGCGCATCCGGAGGCGGTGGAAGGAAGCGGCGGAACGGGCAGATCCTGCGAAGGTGGCCCGGATGATGGCGCACGTCGAGGCCCAGGCCGCCGCGTTTCCTGGACGGTGAGCGAGGACCGCGGGGCGGTTCCCGCGCCGTGTGTCCTTGACGTCAGCGTGCTCGTGGCCGTTGCCCGTGGCGACACGGAGATCATGACCTTCATTCAGCATCTTGACGGTGCAGGGCAGCCGATGGTCGTCCCCGTGCTGACGATCACGGCGGCATCTCTCGATGTCCGCAGCGAGGAAGCTGACGAGCTGTTGGAGGGGCTCGAGCTGCTAGGCAACGCCGAGATCGCTCCCTTGCGTGGCGCGGAGCAGGCCGCGCGGCTAGCGGCGGTCATCGCCAGGACCGGCCTGGAGCCCTGGGACGCTCACGTGGCCGCGGTCGCCGATGCGGCGGTCTGCCCGATCCTCACCCTGGACGCGGCGAAGTGGCGGGAGCATGCAAGGGATCTTGACGAGCCACTGCACTTCTTCGAGATCGCCGATCCGGATCTGCCGCCGGGGGACCCTGGGGCTCCCGGCTCGGGCTCCTAGCCGGCGCGCCACCCGGAATTCACCGAGCCGGCCGGCGAGGATGCTGTGCGTTATCCCGCCTCGAGCAAATCGGAGCTCTATAGCCCTGAAGATGCCGAAGGCCGGACACTAGCCCGGCCATACCCGACAACCCCACACCGCTCGTTCAGACCCGCACCCAGCCGCCAAGCAAGTTCGGGTCCCGAACCAAAGGTCAACAACCGCGGTGATCACCGATAGGTAAACGGGCCACTGATATTTGCGTTGCCGGTGATAGCTCTCTCCAAACTGACCCTACGGCAGACGCGGGCAGTCAGTGGCGGAGGACGTTGGCGACCCGTTCGGCTGCGGTGAGCTCCGGGGCCTCGAACGGTCGCTGAGTCAGTTCCTCAGCGAGAAGGATGTAGCGGGCTGCGGTCGCGATACGGACCTCGTCGGTCATGACGGGTGCCTCTCCGTCGCCGCGGAACCCTCGCTCTACCATCCACTCTCGCAGCGGCTCCTTGTCGAGTGCCCGCTGGTCCTTGTTCTTTCGGAAGAGCTCGTCGTAGGTGTCTGCGTACCAGTAGCGCGAGCTGTCAGGCGTGTGCACTTCGTCCATGAGCACGATCTCGTCACCGAGCAGACCCAGCTCGTACTTCGTATCGACCAGGATCAGGCCGCGCCGGGCCGCGAGTTCGGTGCCCCGGGCGAACAGCCGGAAGCAGACGTCGGCGCACCGGTCGAATAGCTCCGCGGTCACGAGACCCTCGGCGATCGCGTCGTCGCGGCCGAGGTTCCGGTCATGCGCTTCGAACTTCGTCGTCGGGGTCAGGACCGGGGCCTCCAGCCGCTCGTTCTTGCGCAGCCCGTCGGGCATCGGGTTGCCGGCGATGTTCCGCGCGCCCGCCGCGTAGTTGAACCACAGCGATGTCTTCGTGACGCCCGTGATGTAGGCACGGACGACGAATTCAAGCGGCACCGGAGCGCACTCGCGGACGCGCACGACGTTGGGGTCAGGGACCTCCAGGAGGTGATTGGCGACGATGTCGGAGGTGGCGTCGAACCAGTAGTTCGCTATCTCGTTGAGGACCTGTCCCTTGAATGGGATAGTCCCGAGGATCCGGTCGAACGCCGACAACCTATCGGTGGTCACGATGGTGCGAACGTCGCCGTCGACGTAGCTGTCACGCACCTTGCCCTCGTGGCGGACGCCGAGGTGAGCGAAGTCCGTTCGGTCGAGCGTGCCCAGCAGTTCCCTCGCAAGTCTTTCGTCTGAGAGCATTGGCGTCCCTTCTTCGATCCGCAGCGGTGACTCCATGGCGTCCTCCCGCTCGATCATCCGGTCCATTGCGTCGACCCGGCCAGCCGTCCGCCGGGCCTCCTCCGTCAGGCGCCGGCGGTGCTCGACCAGCCGCGCTCGTCGCGCACCTCGATCAGTGGCGTCGGCGATGGCGGCGGCATCCTCCAACGGCATGCCGACGTCCCGCAGCGCGGCAAGGGTGCGCGCTCGCGGCAGCTGGCGCAGCCCGTAGCGGCGGTAGCCGGTGCGGTCATCGACCTCGGCCGGCACGAGCAGGCCGGCCTGGTGGTAGTGCCGCAACGTCTCAACCGTCAGCCCCGACAGCTGCGCGAACGCGCCGACACCGACCAACTCCCCTGAGTCCACACCGGCAGTGTCCAACCCTCGGCCGCCCGAGAGTCAAGGCGGGACCGTTAGGCCCGGATCGTTCAGCAGGTCGTTGGCTCGGCCCGTTTGCTTGGGTGGCGGGCGTGAGACGCGACGGTGGCGGTCCCGCGTCTGGGTAATGGGCGAGGCGGATTGGCGGTGTGTCCGGCCGGGTGTTTCGTGGCGGCCGGCGGCCGATTGCCGCCCGGGGGCCACGCGGTCAGGCCCGGATGTCAGTTTCCGAAGTCGTCTGCACTGGCTCGCGCCGGTCAGGCGCGCGCGGCCCAGAACAAAGAAAAAGACAGCATCCCTCGTCGGCCACGGTGATGCGCATGCCGCGCGAGCACGATGAGAAGGCCAGCCTGGTGCCCGGCTTATACAGGCGACTCCGGCCCCGTGCGGGCGGCCCCGGGTTAAACAGCGGTCGCGACCAGCGCCCATCCACCGAACGCACATAACCGCTGCTCAGCGATATCCGACGAAAATTTCCCGCTCGCTACTCGGACCCCCTGGATCGACGGCGTCATGAGCGAACTGCGCGCAGGCCCGCAGAGCGCCCCCGATGACGACGTCCGTCCCAGCGACGCGCCCGGCGGGGAGTGGGTCCGCTACGTGTCCCGTCGCTTCGGCGACGACTGACCAGGGCAGCGTCGGCTCACCCGGGCTGGGCGGCGGTGCTGCGCAGCGGCCGGTAGCCGTCGGTGCCGAGCTTGGCGAGCTCGCCGGCGACGTCGACGGAGTGGGTGCCGTAGAAGTGGATGTTCTCGTGGTGGGTCGGCCAGATGTGGGCCAGGACGGCGTCGTCGATGTCGTGGCCGGAGCGGCG
>Ga0335074_10000696_pt1 | contig 46695 bp, 23 predicted proteins | sample Lox_Sample_23_FD_206715 | JGI IMG/M metagenome (GOLD analysis project Ga0335074, IMG submission 206715) | Soil microbial communities from Loxahatchee National Wildlife Refuge, Florida, United States - Lox_Sample_2.3 | ecosystem: Environmental > Terrestrial > Soil > Wetlands | place: USA...
GCGCGCCGTTGCTCACCGTCAAACTGCCGGGCGTCAGGATGGTCGTGAGGTAGATGTTCGTCTGGCCGCGTGCTGTGTCGTTGAATGTCACCAAATCACCCTGGCTGTAGAGGACGGCGACACCGTTGCTGTTGTTCCAATTGTAGGAGGCTGTGTCCCAGTTGTTTGGGTTGCTGGAGTTCGTGCCCGTCCAGACCAGCGTGGCGGGGGTAATCACCAGATTTACCGTCGTATAAACCACCACGTTTCCGTTGGTTCCAGCAATGGTCAGCGTGTTGGTACCAACCGGCAGGCTGCCGGCATTTACAATCAGCGTTGATGAATCCGCGTCGCTCAACGAACTTGGATTGAACGTCGCGCTGGCACCCGAAGCCACGCTGCCCGGGCCAAACGACACAACCCCGGTGAAACTGGTGTTGGTCGCCACCATCACCGTGTAAGCGATGTTCGTCGCGCCGGCGATGGCGGTTTGCGATGCAGGGATCGCGGAAAGCGAAAAGTTCGCGATGGACAAATTGAGAATTGCGGTGTTCGTCAAATTCCCGTCAACGCCGGCGATGGTGAGTTGATAATTGCCCGCCCCCGCAGAATTGGAAACCGAAAGAGTCAACGTGGACGAGCCGGTGCCGGCAATGGAATTGGTGCTCAACTGGGCGCCCACACCGGCCGGCACACCGGCTACGCTTAAACCAACCGTGTCGCTGAAGCCATTTGTTCCGGAGACATTCACGGTGATTCCAACATTGTTGCCGGGCATCACTGATTCTATCGAAGGTGAGGGTGACAGGTTAAAAACCCCGTAGCCGATGTTCTGGAGCGCCGCCGGGCCCAGCCGTTGTTTTAGTTGTGCGAGATAGAGGCTTTGCGGCGTGACGATATTGCCCGTCTCATTATAAATGCCATTGACCTGCGAGCCGTCGGATGTTTCCTGGCCGATGCCGCCGATGACCCAATTTTCCGTGCCGGGTGCGACTGTCATGAGGAAATAGGGCGTTACGCAGTTCCACGCCACTCCCCATCCCATGTCCCAGCCATGGCCGGAACCATCTGCGCCGCGGTTGAAGAAGGCGATGCCCTGCTCTCCTGCCGGACAGTCCGGCAGCGAGCAGTTGTCGCACAGAAGTCCCGTGCTCCACCGTTGATGGGGTTCTATCCCCCGGTTTGCCGTGGAGTAAAAATTCAACGCCACGATTGGCCCGGTGCCTTCCCCCTGCGTCACGAACGGCCACTCGCCGCTGCTTGCCGACGAACATTTGTTCATCAGAATCTGCGTGCCCGTGACGGTATAATCCGCCGGCGGGTCGCCCGTCATGGCCACTGTGTGGGTGATGCTGACAGTGTCCACGGTGCAGCGCTTGGCGCTGTTATCAACGGTGAAGCTGTTGTCCCCGTCCTGAATATTGATATCGCGCACCCACGAGTCAATGATGTTGCCCATGTAGACCGCAGTGTAGCCCAAGTTATTTTCGGGGGGCGCCTGGATGTAGAGATGTTCCAGACCTACCTGCGAGATGCGGCCCGACCAGGTGTATGGCGATATCGTCCCCGCCGGAATTCCCAAATAGTTGGTGTCAAACGAATCTGTCAGCGGCGCATCAAGCGTGATCTGGTTTCCAGCAGCTTGCTGAATGATGCGGTCCGTCGTGATGACGGTGCCGGGGGCAATCCAGACTTGATTTGTCAGTATTGACCCCCCTCCCGGTTCCATTCCCATGTAATTGATCCAATTGGTCGTGACGGTGCGGTTGATCATGACCGTTTCACCGACGCTGAACGCGGAGGGCGGCAGGGTGGAGGGCGGATTTGCGGGCAGATAACCTGTCGTGGTCACGTCGGAAACCAGCAGTGCATTGATTTGGGTGGAGGCCGAGCCAACGAACGAAAACGACTGGCTGCTGCCCGTGGCCGTAAACACGCCGATGGAATATTGTCCCACGCCGCCGGTGGCCGCCGGCACGTTGTACGCCAGCACCACCTCGTTGCTGCCGAAGACCGTTTCCGTCCGGCCAATCGTTCCGCCGCCGCGCGGATCACTTACCCAGAATTGCACGGCATAAACGTGTCCGGCGGTCAGGTTATTCAACGTCAGCGTGGCCGTGCTGGTACCGCTGCTGTATTCGCCGCCGCAAAGCAGGTCCTGATACTCCGGCGACAGCGAACTAAACGGCGCGGAAGAAGAACTGTAGTTGTGATAATTGTTCCCGATACCGCTGATGCTTACGTTCCCCGGGTTTGCCGATGATGTGCCAGTGAAGGTGATCCCGTTTACAGTCTGGTTTGTACCGGACCAATTATACGCGTAGAGCAAAGTTCCGTCGATAAAGACGTCCGAGTCAGCCGCGACGGTGGTATTGGTGCCCCAAACGATGGGCGTAGAGCCGTTGGCGATGTGGAATGTCGTTGCGCCCGAAGGAACGTAGGGATCCGTGATGTTCACCGCGCTGCCCTCCGAAGGCCCGCCGGAGCCGGCAATGTTGAACAGAGTGAAAGGGTTGGCGTTGGTCATCACGATGGTTGTTCCGCCCGCGCCGGAACCCGAACCCCACACCACCACACCGCTGGCGCTGATGTTGATCTGGCCGCTCACATGAAACGTGCCCGGACTCAACAGCACTGCTCCGCGAATGCCGTTCGCGTTCGGCGTCAGGCCCGAAACATAATTGATCGCGCCCTGAATTGCCGCGGTGTTGTCGCCCGCGACGACGGTCAAATTTGTTTTCACGACAATGTTCGTTGGAATCGCCACGCCACCGCCCATGTAGCCCGCACCGGAAAAATCCATGATTTGGTTCCCGTTCCCCCACGTTTGGTAATTGAGAATTCCGTTCGTTCCATAATAAACCCATGAATTTGTCACTGCGCACGAACTTGTAATTGCTAGCAGCAAAATCAGGATTGAAAGAAATGATTTTTTACCGCTCATTGTTTTGTGCGTAAAGGATTAGAAGCGCACTAAGATGCATTTATTCAAACCAACTTACAAGGCGGCCAAAACCATTGATCGGATCGTTTTGGCCCTGCCTTTTTTCGTTTCTCGCCGCCTGAAACTTGGATGTCTGAATTTAAACGAATGAATCCAGCCATGGTTTAGCGATGCAATTACAAACGCCGAATGTGTTGCAACAAAAATTTGTGTTTTCGGAAAAAGCCGCTGAAAGGCAGGTAAAGTTATTCTCTTTGGCGGCGTGGTCGGCGGGGATTCCGTTGATGAGTTCGTGACGGCTATCGGCGCTTTTGACAAGGCGGCCGGAGCCAAAGGTTTGATGGTTTTTCGGTCGGTGACAAAGAAAAACCTACAGTGAAATCTTCAGTAAGAGGGTTAAACTGGGTTGAGCAAAATAGTGAAGGATTATATTGAAATAGTGCGGAATGCGGTATAGCTTTCCCTTGAAAACAGGGCATTTGCCGCCGGATTCCGCCCCAAGCCACAATTTCCAACTGTCTGTGCAGTCAAATGTTAATGTGTTTTGGCGTCCAAACAGACACCAAAATGAATATTAAGTTTTCTACATTAAAGAAACCAGCTAACGAGCTGGTAACGCTCGCCTTGCTGGTTGGGGTTCGGAGTCGGCATCGGTTATAGGATTGATGCCTTAAATGCCCACGGCTAAATTTTCACAAAACATCAATGCGCTCAATTCATCTCGCCTGGGTTGATTATTCTATCCTGCTGGCCTACCTGACTTTTGTCATCGGTATTGGCCTTGTGGTGCGGCGCAACATAAAAACGTCGGCGGATTTCTTTTTATCCGGGCGTTCGATTCCCGCGTGGATCACGGGGCTGGCTTTTATTTCCGCCAATCTCAGCGCGCTCGAAGTGGTCGGGATGACGGCCAGTGGCGCAAAGTATGGAATCATGGCCGCAGATTTTTACTGGATCGGCGCCATCCCGGCGATGGTTTTCCTAGCGGTTTTCATGATGCCATTTTACTACGGTTCCAAGGCACGTTCGGTGCCGGAGTATCTCAAACTTCGATTCGATGAGCGCGTGCGTTGCTTGAATTCGATAGCGTTTGCCGTGATGACGGTGTTCACCTCCGGCATTTCGATGAATGCGCTCGCCAAATTGCTCCACCTGCTGCTCGGCTGGGATTACAACTGGAGCCTGTGGTTTTGTTCGGCAGCCGTGCTGTTTTACGTTGTCAAAGGCGGATTGACCTCGGCAATTTACACCGAGGTGCTGCAATTTTTCATGCTGGTTCTCGGTTTTGCGCCGGTCGTTTTTCTTGGGCTGAAAGACATTGGCGGTTGGAGTGCGCTCAAAAGTAAACTCGCCGAGGTCGCGCAGCATCCCGCCGTGCTGTCGCTCAATGATAAAACCTTTCAGCCGGACGCTTGGACAAGCGTGTGGAAACCGTTACTTGGCGGAGCGGGCGACAATCCCATGGGCGTGGATTTGTTTGCCATGGTGTTCGGTCTCGGTTTTGTCCTTTCGTTTGGTTACTGGTGCACCAACTTTTTGGTCGTCCAGCGCGCGATGGCCGCCAAAGACATGACCGCCGCGCGGCGCACGCCGCTCATCGCCGCAATTCCTAAAATGTTTTTTCCGGCACTCGTCATTTTGCCCGGAATGATCGCCGTCGCGCTGGCTTCACTGCCGGACAAAGACTATCGCCTGCCGCCACGACTCATCAGTTCGAGTGCCTACGCGCCAGCCATTGCGGACATTAGAGCCGCCAAGCCGAAAGACACCGCTGCGGCGTTTGAGGCAATCAGTAAGGATATTGGTTTGAAAATGAACCGGACAAAAATCGAGGCCATCATCAGAGCCAATGCCGTTTCCGCCCTGTCGGAAGATGAATTAAGGGCGCGCCTTCAAGATGCGGTCGCCGAAAATGATTATGACAGCGTCATCCTTTCACTTGTGAAAAAATATTGTCCCCCGGGACTGCTCGGTCTGGCGTTGACAGCGTTACTTGCTTCTTTCATGTCCGGCATGGCGGGCAACGTGACAGCGTTCAACACTGTCTGGACATATGATCTTTACCAAGCCTATCTCGCGCCGAACAAAAGCGACCATCACTATTTCAGGATGGGGCAGATGGTCACGGTCGTGGGCATTTTGTTGAGCATCGTGTGCGCGTATTTTGCCAGTCAATACTCGAATGCGATGGATGTCATCCAGCTGGTTCTGGGTTTTGTAACTGCGCCACTGTTTGCAACGTTCCTGTTGGGAATGTTCTGGGCGCGCACGACCGGAACGGGCGCATTTTTTGGTTTGCTTGGCGGCACGGCAGCTTCCGTGGTTTTTCACGCGCTGACAGCTGTCACCGGCAACGCCCCCGGCGTTAAAGGTGGTTATCTCGGAGTCGTTCAAACTTTTCCGAGTGAAATGGCTCGGAATTTCTGGCTCGCCAGTTTCGCCTTTGCTGTCTGCTTCGTTTTAACCTTCGTTATTTCACTTGTGACCAAGCGCACCAAATCCGACGAAGAACTAAAAGGGCTGGTTTATTCGCTGACGCCCAAACTCAAGGATGGCAATCAGCACTTCCTGTTGCGTCCAGCGGTGTTCGGCACGACATTGATTATCGGCTGTATCATCCTGAACCTCATTTTTTGGTAGAAGGGAAACGATTTGAGGTTTTTCGCGAACTGGTTTCTGAATATATTGAAGTCGCCCAACAATTTGACTACCATCACCTAAAAAGCAGTTCCAATGGAAAAAATCATTACGCGAACCAGCCGCCCGCGTGTCGCCTTGCTTGTTGAATCTTCACGTGCCTACGGGCGTGGTGCGCTTTCGGGCATCGCGAAATACATCCGCGAGCATGATCAATGGTCCATCTTTCTCCAGGAACACAGTTTATGCGATGATCTCCCGCCATGGCTAAAAGAGTGGAAAGGCGACGGCATCATCACGCGCGTAGAAAATCACACTCTAACTGGCGTCATCCAACGACTCAGAGTGCCCGCCGTGTATTTGCGAGACGTCCCGGCCAACTTAAAAATGCCATCCGTGCTCACTGACAATATCGCTGCCGCCCGGCTGGCTTTTGAGCATCTTCAGGAGCGGGGCTTTCGCCACTTTGCCTTTTGCGGATACAATGGCGCCGATTATTCGGATGAGCGCCGGGACGGTTTTACTCGGTGCGTCACTCGAGCCGGTTTGTACTGTCATATATTTGCTGGACGGAATCAACTGCACAAGTCCAACACGGCCAAATACGAAGAAGAAGGATTGAAGGATGGCGAGCGCGTTGCTAAGTGGGTCAGGGAATTGCCGAAGCCCATTGGTTTGATGGCTTGCAATGATATGCGCGGCCAGCAGGTCCTCAACGCCTGCCGTACAGCCGGCGTGGCCGTGCCTGATGAAGTAGCCGTGATTGGCGTGGACAATGAAGACACGCTTTGCGATCTATCCGAACCGCCACTGTCTAGCGTCGTGCCCCATACCCAGCGAATTGGATACGAGGCGGCGGCGTTACTCGACGAAATGATGAAGGGCAAGAAACCTTTGCCGCATCGCTTTTTTGTGGAACCAATCAGCATCATCACCCGGCGTTCCACGGAAGTACTGGCGATTGAAGACCGGCAGATCGCCGCAGTCGCCCGTTTCATCCGCGAGCACGCCTGTGACGGCATTGATGTTGGCGATGTTGGACGGATTGTAAACTGGTCGCGCAGCACGTTGGAGCGGCGTTATGAAAAAATCATGGGGAATTCGCCCAAGCATGATATCCTGCGGTTCCGTCTCAACCGCGCCAAACAATTGCTCACAGAAACGGATTTTTCATTGGCTTATATTGCATCAAAAATCGGTTTTACCCATACGGAATACTTCAGCCGGATTTTCAAAAAGAAAATTGGAATGACTCCGGCGGGGTTCCGCATCCGCGCCCAAGCCGCCGGAGTAGCAGACCGGCTTCAAACTCCACCGCTGCTGGACAAACGTAAATCCGCAAAAAACTGAAGACCCTCCGCCGCTGGTTTCATGAACGACGGCAGGGATCGTGTAAAGGGTTATTCTATCCCGCTAAAAAAGTTCCATTCTGCTGAAACTTTTTTCTGCTCTGCCCCAAAAATCATCCCCATTATGCGAAAATATCGGTTCTAGTTTGACAAAAAAGGTTCTTTGATTGTCCGTAAAAGTGCATTGTGAGAATCCCGCCCTGACTTCATAGTCTGGCAATCAATTATCAATCCCTAGAAAAATCCATGGTGACAACGTTTGACCATCCACAAATGCTATGAATACCTTCATCCGAATTTTTCGTTCCGTATTGGCTCTTCCGTTGACCATTGCGACAATCTACTATTTAGCTTCCCTCTCCCCGGTCTTGGCGGCCACCGACATCTGGACCGGCGGCGGCGGTGCCAGCCCCAATGACAACTGGAACAACAGCGCAAACTGGCTTTCCGGCAGGGCGCCCTTGGCGGCGGACTCGCTGGTTTTCACCAATCTCTCCACGGCGGCGGAAACCGCCAACAATGATTACACCGCCGGCACCGAGTTTGATGGCATTACCTTCGGTGGTTCTGCGGTGGACCGGAATCCTTTGACGCTTTACGGCAACGGCATCCTGCTTTCAGGCGCCAGCAATAACATCACCACCCTCGGCATCACCAACACAACCACTCTGGCGGAGGCGGTCAGCAACAGCCTGACGTTGGATTGGGGCTGTTATACCTTGTACAGTCCGGCAGGCAGTTTGAATCTCAATAGCAACATGACGGCCAATTTGGGCGGCGTGGCGGATTTTGGTTCAGCCAATGTGAAATCCAGTTCGTTCACCAATGACGGCACTGGATTGATTGCGGGACTTGGTGGTGCGGGTCTCTTTGGGAATACCGGCACCGGTGGTGGTTTCATTTCATTGGCGACCATCAGCAGCGGCACGATTGTTGCCTATACTTATAGTGGTGGCGCCATCGTTGCTGCTGCGGGGCATATCGGAGCAACCACACAAACCAGTGCCACCAATATCGAAATCACCGCGATAACCGCCTCTACCAACGGATGGATTGGAGGCAGCAGCACCGTTTATGGCACCGCGGCTACCTACATCAACACAATTCTTCTGACCAATAATACCACCACTAAAGTCCAGATTTCCGCCACCAACGGTGCCGCCTCCTCGGTTGGTGTCAACGGTGGCACTTTGGTTTTGGGATCAACAAATGCGGGCACCGGCATGTATGTGGGAGGCATTTATTTGCCTGCCGCGCAAAACGGCCAGGCAGTGACTATCGGTGGTGGCAATACAAGTTGGATCACTGCCGGCCCAATGACGGGCAGCGCCGTGCCCGGCGAAATTATTTTGGGCATCGGTGGCACCAACACCAGCAACGAGGCGGAACTGAATAGTGTGATATTAGACAACAAAAGCGGCGGCAAAGTGACGGTTGTCAAAGCGGGCACGGGTTCGATGTATTTTGCCCAAACCAATGGCTATTCCGGCGGCACGTATGTGGATCAAGGTTATGTGCAAATCAATAACGGCACCGCCTCCACGCCTTCCGGCTTGGGCACCGGGCCGGTTTATGTTGCCAGCGGTGCCGAGGTCTACCTGCAAACCAGCACAGGTGTTTATCCGAATAATTTCTACATTTCTCCGGGCGCCGGGACTGCCTATTCACAACTTGGCGCGATTAAGATAGGCAATGGCAGCACCACCTGCACCATCTCCGGCCCGATCAATCTGTTAGGTACGCCGGTGAGTGGTACGCCGGGCGACCGGATTGCCGGCAGCGGCAGCAGTGGCACCATTCAGTTGACGGGACAGATAAGCGGAACGGGCACTTTGGAAGCATACGCCGGTCCTGGCAGCGGTGACTACATCAACTTTTATCTGGGGAACACCGGCGTTGCCAATAACTGGACGGGCGGTTTGCTCATTGACGCCGCCAGCGGCAACAATATGTATTTCAAAATCACGGCCAACAATCAGATCAACAGCAACAACGTGACGTTGGCGCAGAATGGCGCCACCTGCCGGTTTGATTTAAACGCTCACAGCGACACGATTGGCGGATTAAGTTCCGATGCGAGCGCGAACGATCAGGTGGGAAACTATACCACCGGCACTTCGACCTTGACGCTGGGCGCAGACAACGCGAGCGCGACGTTCGGCGGCGCGATTGGCAACAGCGGCAGCAGCGACATTTTTAACATCATCAAAATCGGCACCGGCACGCAGACCTTCAATGGCGCAAATGCTTTCTATGGCAATCTGACGGTCCTTGCCGGCACGCTGGCGTTAAGCGGCGCCAATGGTTACAACGGCAACACACTAGTCGAAGGCGGCACACTGGTATTGAGTGGTTCGGGTTCCATCAACAGCAGCGCGTCCATCACTGTCAGCAACGCGACGTTGAATGTGTCAACCGCGTCCGCATTTGCCTATGCCAATTCCATTTCACTGACCAACGGCACGTTCAATCTAGGCAATGTCCAGGCTGCCACGAGCAGCAGCTTGAGCATCACCAATTCAACGGTGAACATCAACGTTCCCGGAACCAACATTGTAACGGGCACTTTGACAACCGGTGGCACGACGAATCTCATCGCCGTTTCCTCGGTGCCGGGTTTTGATTCATATCCAGCCCAAATTACAATCATCAAATATGGCAGCTTCGCCAATGTGGATAGCGGCAATAACCTTACAAATCTTGGCGTAAGTTTACCGGTGCTCGGCAATTCGACCGGTTACCTTACCAATAACATGGCAAACAATTCGATTGATTTGGTGCTGACCAGCGGTCCCGCTCCGGTTGAACCCATCATTTGGAACGGTCAGACTAACGGCGTCGACACCGGCAACTGGGACATCCTTATTACATCGAACTGGGTGACTACGGCTGGTGCCCCCTATTTCTATCAGGACACCAGTCCGGTGACATTCGATGACACGTTGCAGGGCACAGCCAATGTCAACCTGACGACGACGCTTTCGCCCGGCAGCATCACGGTCAACAACAACAATTCAAATTATGTGTTCAGTGGCACGGGTAATATCTCCGGCGCCACCGCTTTGACCAAGTATGGCTCTGGTGAATTGACACTCGCTGAAAGCGGTGGTGATAATTTCAACGGTGGTGTCACGGTCAATAACGGCACGGTGGTCATTGACAATAACATCAGCGGCGTCAGCGGTGGAACCACAATCTACAGCGGCACGGTGCAGGTAGGTAATAACGACGCAAATGGTAATTTACCGTCCGGAGGCGTGACCGACAACAGCGCGTTGGTCTTCGACCGCAGCGATAATATACTTAATGTGGCCAACATTATTTCCGGTTACGGCATGGTGGCCAACAACGGCAGCGGCACGGTGACTTTGAAGTCCGCCAACACGTTTTCAGGCGGAATAGTTGTCAACGCTGGCACGCTAGAAGTTGCCAGCACCGGCGGCGGCAGCACTCCCTTGGGGTCAGGCAGCCCGATTATCAACCCCGGCGGGACGTTAATCGGAACCGGCAGTGATGCTTTTGGCTACGAAGGTGGCACGGCCCCGGGAACCATTAACATCAGCGGCGGAACCGTCACCGGCCTTGGCACTGGCAACTATCGCATCACGTTGCCCAATCTGACTTTTATGGGCGGCACGCTGACCAGCGCGGTGGGCAACAGTGGCGATGCCAATGGGAATTATTCACTGTTTGGTGCTGGTTCGCCAACTACTGTGACCACCATTGCCACTAATGTGACTGCGGTCATCAGCGCGGGAACAATCAGTCTTCAGCAGAACAATCAAGCCACCGGCATAACCACTTTTAATGTCGCGGCAGGTAATGTTACTGGTGGTCCGACTCCCGGCGTGGATTTGCTTATCACTTCGAAAATTCAAAATTACAGTACTGAAGCCGGCAGCCTTGACATAAACTCATCTGGAAATGGCGTCATGGCTTTGGATGCCAACAATACCTATAGTGGCACGACCGAAATCGACGCTGGCGTGCTACAGTTGGGTACGGCCAATGACACGATTGCGTTAAGCGAGCCGCTGGGCACAAATGCAGTGTTCAATTTCGCCACTCTCAAATTCGCCAGCAGCAAGGGGGTTACTGTCAACAACGTCATTAACGACTATGGCGCCGGCGGTGTCCTGTTGGTGAGCAGTGGAACCAACATCCTTACCGCTGCCGATATTTACAGCGGTAATACGCTAGTATATGGGGGCGTGTTGGCGCTGACCGGTTCAGGTTCCATCAACAATAGCACTTCAATAATTGTCAGCAATGCGACGCTGGACATATCCGCTTCGACCAACACATTCACCAATCCCTATTCCCTTTTAGTGACGAACGGCACGTTTAACGTAGGCACAAACTTGGTCACCGATCTAAGCAGCCTTTCCATCAGCAACACCACGTTGATGTTCCCGGTTAACACCAATACGCCCAACATCAGCGTGATAAACAGTTCGGGCATTTTGACGACGGGTGGCACGACAAATTTGATTATCATCACCTCATTGCCCGGTATGCCGGTTTATCCCACCAACATCACGCTCATCAAATACAGCAACGCAGATCCTGGTCTTACCAAAGGCAATAATGTTTTGACCACGCTGGGAGTAAAATTACCGGCTTATGGCAATCCAACCGGTTACCTGACCAACAATATCGCCAATGATTCGATTGATCTGGTAATAATCAGCGCTCCGCCTTTGATTACTCCCATCACTTGGAATGGCCAAACCAATAGCGTGAATATCGGTAACTGGGATATCCTTGGCACCTCGAACTGGGTGACTGCGGTTGGTGCGCCTTATTTTTATCAGGACACCAGTCCGGTGACGTTCGATGACACGTTACATGGCACGGCCATCGTCAATCTGACGACGACGCTTTCGCCCGGCAGTATCACGGTCAACAACAACAATTCAAATTATGTGTTCAGTGGCACGGGTAATATCTCTGGCACGACTGGTTTGACCAAGACTGGTTCCGACGCGCTGACCATGAACGAATCCGGCGGTGATAATTTCACTGGCGGCATCACGATGGGTGGTGGCACACTGACGTATGCGGCCACGGGGTCCTTCTCAGGCGGTGTCACCAACAACATAGGCAGATTGATTCTTGACCAGCCTGGATTCTGTTACGGCAGCACGACGAATGCGAACGGTGCGACGATTCAAGTGGGCAACAACGACACCAATGGCTGGTTGCCTTCTGGGAATGTGGCGAACAATGGCTCTTTAATCTTCAACCAGAACAACAGTGTCGCAGTGAACAATAACATTTCCGGCATGGGCACGTTGACCCAGAACGGCACCAATAACCTGACTTTGGGCGGGGCAAGCACTTACACCGGCCAGACCATAATCAACAGCAACGGCACGTTGAGCATCAGCGCGGAGAATAATCTTGGCGCTAACCCAGGTTCCATTACCGCCAACCAACTGCAGATTACTGGCGGCACTTTGGAAATTACTGCGGCTGCAACCTTGAGCAATCCCAACCGCGGTATCACTCTCGACAATGCGCTCGGCGGCACGGTCGCAGTGGACACCGGCTTTAGCGCGACCATCGGGAACGTGATAACGGGTGGAACGCTGACGAAAACCGGCGGCGGCACGTTGATCCTGACGAATGGTGCCAACACGTTCACCAACATGGTGGTCAGTGGTCAAACCCTGCGCGACAACAATGTCCCGGCACTTGGAGGAACGGCTACAGTCACGGTGCAGGATGGGTCAGAACTTTATCTTAGCGCTGCGGGCCTGTATAACAATTCTTCCATTAATATCATCGGCTACGGTGTTAGCGAAGGTGACACTGCCAACACCCATCTTGGCGCTGTTCGCTTCGCCGCCGCCGGCGTAATTCTTTCCAGCAACGTCACACTGATTGGCGATGCCGGCATTTCATCGCGTGGTACCGGCACCACCGGTGCCACCATTTCGGGCCAGATCAGCGGGCCTTACAATATTCGATTTGGTCGAGTCGCCACGTCGTCTGGCACAAGCTTTGGAACCCTCATTCTGTCCAACGTCACCGCCAATGCCAATGATTGGACGGGCAACACGACCAACATGGATGGGACGCTGAAGATGGGCGCATTAAATCAGATTCCCAACGGTACGGGCTATGGCAATTTCATCATGTCGACTCCGGGGGCCGCATACGCTGCCAGTGGCTACATCACCAATACGGTTTTCGACGTGTTCGGGTTCAATCAGACGATCAATGGATTGTTCAGCGACCCGAACGTTACAGGCAGTGATTTGTCGTTGCTCCTCATCACCAACAGTTCGGGCAATGCCGCCACGCTGACGGTGGGTAACAGCAATGCCAACGGAAATTATGCAGGATTGATCGGGGGCAATCTCAATCTCGTTAAAATTGGCAACGGTACGGAAATACTCTCTGGTACGAACACTTACACGGGTGCCACCACAATTAGCAACGGTGTGTTGGAGGTGGACGGATTGCTCGGGGCGCTGCCTCCAACCACTGTTACTGTCGCCACCAATGCAACCCTTTCAGGCAGCGGTTCGATTGGCGGCAACGTGACTGTCAGTTCCGGCGGCACCTTGTCGCCGGGCAGCGCAGGAAGCATCGGCACCTTAACGGCAAACGTCGGTACAATCAGCTTGCAAGGCACGACCTTGATAAAAATCAACACGACGAGTGCGCCCGCAACCAACGACGTGCTTGCGGCCAACACCATCCTTTATGGTGGAGCTTTGACCGTCACCAACGTGGGACCGGCGTTGGTGTCCGGCGACAGCTTCACACTCTTCAGTGCCAATAACGGCTCCGGATCATTCAGTGTCACCAACCTGCCGCCGTTAAGCGGAGGACTGTCGTGGACTAACAGCGGTGTGACTTGGAGCGTCGCGGGAAGCGGAGTGGCACCCTTGTCGTATCTAAAGTTAACCAGTTTCAGTCTCTCGGGTGGGACGAATCTGATCGTAAATGAGACAAATGCGGGCGCTGGAACATATTATGTGTTGGCCAGCACGAACGTGACTTTGCCTTTGACGAGTTGGACGGCGATAGCGACCAACATGGTGAGTGGAAGTGGCAACTTCACATTTACGGCGACCAACGCGGTCAATAGGGTGGGCATCAAACAGCAATTCTATATTCTTAGTACCACCAACAACTGACATTCTCAACCGTTTGATATCCGGAAAATATGGAGTTTGAAAAGCCAAAGAACAACTGGCTTGGTGCCGGTTTCACGCTAATTGAATTACTGGTGGTCATCGCCATCATTGCCATTTTAGCGGCACTGCTGTTGCCGGCGCTGGCCGCGGCCAAACGCAAGGCGCAGGAGACTACTTGTATCAATAATGTCAAGCAGTTGACAATAGCCAGCTTGATGTATGTAAGTGATCAAAATGTCTGGCTTGGGCCGATGAACAGCAATTATAGCTTGAGTCAGGGTGATTGGATGGGCGCGTTGCTGAACTATTATGCCAAGGCGACCAACGTGTTGATTTGTCCGGCCGCGCCGGCCAAAGGCATCAATCCGCCGGGTACCGTCAATCCGGCGGGCACGGCTGATTCGGCTTGGTATTGGACGCTGACCACTCCGTATATCTATCCCGGCAGTTATGCCTACAACGCGTGGCTTGAGCCGCGGGCCAGCATTGTGATGAACAACGCCGTGGCCAACCCCACCTGGCTTTACCAAAAAGAGTCGGCCGTTCGGAATGCCACGATGACTCCGATGTTTTCGGATGGAGCGTGGTTGAATTTGGATCCGTTGGAAACTGACCAGCCATCCCGTAATTTTTACGATCCCCTCAATAGCTCTCCACCAGCCAACGATATTGAAGGAATGTGCCGCGTCAATATTGCGCGGCACGGGAGCGCGGCAGCTGGCAATGCACCGCAATTTGTTGCTCCCAACACCCATCCCTTGCCTGGTATGATTACCATGGGGTTCGTGGACGGTCATGCCCAATTGGTGAGGGAGGAGGACCTTTGGACTTACTACTGGCATTTGAACTGGGTGGCGCCGGCCACACACCCGAATTGACATGGGAATTCGCCAGCACATTAACACGAAGGCATTTCTCATAATTGGAGCCGTGGCGCATTCCTTGCAACAAACCAGACGCCTCATGATGTCGAACGCCAATATATATGCTGAGAATTAATTTGACGAATTTGTCCGGGACGCTGACCACTTCCGACTCCTTCGAGTTTTTCAAGGCAGTAGCCTTCGGCAGTGCTTTTAATCAAATCCTACCGGCGAATCCCGGATCTAATTTGCAGCAAAATGTGGATAATCCGGCGATCAACGGCGCGGCAGGCGGACTGTATGTATTGTTGGGAAGCGCGAATTTGACATTGCCATTAAGCCGGTGGAAGCTGGCACTAGCCAATATACTTGACTAACAAGACGTTTTGAAGCCATCAACCGACAATTTTAACATAAACAACCATAAGTAATTTTTTACCTTGTCGTAATAAACAAAAAAACACATGGTGCTGAAATTCTCTGTAATCCATTCAAACTATAAAGTCTGCAAGCTCGCGATGCTTTTGCAACTGTTGATTACTTTCGTCAGTGTCACATTTGCCGGACAAGGCGTTCAGCGGATGCTCTACACGGTGCCAAACAGCTCGTTCATTGAGAATCCCTCCAGCGACAGCGTGGTGACGATCAACGATACTTCCGGCTCGATTGCAACACTTCAGGCATTGATCAATAACGCCCGCAGCGCCAATCCCAGTTCCATAATCGTCATCCATCTTTTGAACGGGGCGACTTATTCGGTGAGCAGTGCCGGGTTGGTGCTCGGCTCCCAAGAATGTCTCGTGGGCATTAGTGCAATCATCCAGGCGACGAACTCATCCGTCACGGTGCCGTTGATTACCATTAGTGCTGGCTCGACTAACGTGTCGGTGGCAGGCGGCACGCTCAACGGGAATGGGGCGAACACCTATGGTATTTACGCCCCGTCGTCATCTGCGCGCGTGAACATTGACAAGGTGACGGTGCAAAACTGCGGGCAGGATTGCATCCAGTTGAACGGCAAGGGCAGCAGCACTTTTGACAACGAGATGACGGTGGCGCGCTGCGACGTGTCAGGCAGCCCAAGCCACAGCGGCATCAGCATCTGGAACGCAACCCAAGCGACCTGCGTGGACAACAACTGCCATAGCAACTCTGTTGGCATCTGGATGGGCAGTTGCGGCTATTGCAACATTGCCAACAACACCTGCGAGAGCAATACGACCGGGATTGATTTCAACAGCGGGAATGATAATTACATCGCCAACAATACCTGCAACAACGATGGCACGGGCATTCTTTTGGACGGATCGAGCACCATGCTGGTTTCAGACTCGCTTGGTGGCAATACCGTGGCGGGAATCAATTCCAGCGGCAGCGGCAACATCTATGTTGATAATTTATTCACGGCAGGCAATGCCACGAATTTCATTAATGGCGGTTCTGGTGATGACGTGGTTGCCTATAAAGGTTCGCTGAGCGCTTCCGACCAGAATTATTTTTATCCGCCGCTGATTGATAATCAACATAACACCACCATCGTCAATGGCATGGGCCGGTATGACTTGACCGATAACTCGATCACGACCATTGACAACGTGCAGAGCGAATACAATGCCGCCATCAGTACGCACCCAGGCGACGTTATCGTTCTTCACCTTAATGGCACCTACACCGTTGGCGCCAATCCGTTGACACTCGCTTCCGACACCTGCGTTCTTTTGGGCGGGACGATTCAAATCAATTCCTCGACGACCGCCAGTTGCGCGGTTACGGCGACCAGCGGTGACAGTTACATTTCAATCTCTGGCGGAACGATTGACGGCGGCACGGCATCACCACCATCCACCGGGCGCGACGCCATTTATTTTTCCGGCATCGGAATGTTTCAAATAGACGCGGTGACGATGCAACATTTCGGAACCAACAGCACGCGCGTCGGCGGCTCGGATGTGGTTCGGATTGACCACGGTTCAACCCCGCGCATCATCACGCGCTGTACCATCAACGGCGGTTCGGCGCGCGGCATTTGGGTGGCAACCAGCGGCGTTCGGGACGTGGTTTCCGACAACACCGTCACCGATTGTCAAATGGATGGTGTGGATTGTGACGAATCAACCAGCGCCAGCTTGGTGAAATTCAACTATCTTTACAACAACGGGCGCTACGGTGTGTTTTTGGAACAGAGTGCATCGGACAATTGCGTCCTCGGTAACATCTGCAACTACGATGCAAGCTACGACATCGGCTGCTACAACAACAGCACCACGCCACGCGGATCAACCGCGTACAACAGCATCATTTGCAACAGCCTTTTGGGAGACAATGGCCTGCGCAATGGTTCGACCGGAACCAATGTCGTCACCAGCTCCGATAATTTCTTTTTCGACAACACGGTGATGAACGCGAACATCCAGTCGCAGCTTTACGGATCGCAGAATTATTATTCGCAGAACTACATGGGAAACAGTTCGCTGTCCACCAGTGGCAGCGAAGTGTTTTTCAACTCGGCGGATGTGAATGGTAATTTGCAGGTGCAGGACAGCAATAGCGGCCTGGACTTGCTTGTAACCAACGCCTCGGCCAGCAACGGCGCGGCGGTTATCACCGGTTCAGCCACCGGATTGGGCAACGATCAATGGGCGTTGATTCCGACGGACAGCGGTTATTACCGGTTGATGAATGAAAATAGTGACAAGGCCATGGTCGTGTTGAGCGCTTCTTTGAATGCCGGGGCGAGCATCATTCAATGGACTTACGACGCGAGCGGAAACGACGAGTGGATGCCGGTGTCCGCCGGCAATGGGCTTTACAGTTTCGTCAACCGCTTAAGCGGCCTGTATCTCGACGTTACCGGCGCCAGCACGACTCCGGGTACGCAACTTGATCAACAGCCCTCCACCGGCGGCGCCAACCAACAGTTTAATCTTGTCTCCGTTGCGTCACCGTCGCTGAAGTGGAGTGGCAGCGTGAACGGCAATTGGGACACGAACACCGCAAACTGGCAGGGCGGTTCAATCTATAGCCAGGGAGATTTTGTGAGGTTCGACGATACGCTGATGGGCACGCCCAATGTCAATCTGACGACGGCGCTATCACCGGGCGGCATCATCGTCATTAGCAACACGGCAGCGAATTATACTTTCAGCGGCAGCGGCAGCCTTGCCGGAAGCGCGGCTTTGGTCAAGCAAGGCCCCGGCACATTGACTTTGGGCACGCTTAATAGCTTTTCTGGCGGCGTCACCATCAACGGCGGGACCGTTCAGGTTGCCGGCGGCGGTGGCAACAGCAGTTTGGGTGGCGGCAACACGGTCGTCAACGCGGGCAGTACATTGATCGGAACCAATGGCGATGCGTTCGGCTATGCCTACGGTCACAACAATCCGGCGACCATCTTCATCAACGGCGGAACCGTTACCGATGCCGGCACGTCAAATTATCGCATCACGCTGCCCAATATCACCTTCACCGGCGGCACGTTGACCAGCGCGACCGGCAACAACGGCGATGCCTCGGGAAACTATTCTTTTTTCGGCAACTCGACGAATTCCATGGTGACGACACTAAGCAACAACACGACCGCCGTAATCAGCGCCAAAAAAATATCCTTTCAAACCGGCCCCACGACCTTCAATGTCGCCGCCGGGAATGTTACCGGCGGAACCTATCCCGGAGTGGACCTTGTCATATTTTCCGTCGTTACGAATTTTTCCAGCAGCAATATACAGGGGATTAACAAGACTGGTGCCGGCGTGATGGCCATGGACGCGAGCAATCCGTTTTACTCCGGTGCGGTTACCAACAGCGCCGGCACGCTGCAATTAGGCGCGGCTGGAGATACGGCTGCATTGATCGAACCACTGGGCTCGGGCACGGTGCTGAACAATGCCACGCTGAATTTTGCCAGCGGCAAGGGTATTACTGTTTCCAACATCATCAGCGGCACCGGCGCGCTGGTGGTGAGCAGCGGAAGCAACGTCCTCACGGCGGCCAATACCTATACCGGCAATACGACAGTCAATGCCGGAACGCTTGGTTTGAATGGCTCCGGCTCCATTTCTGACAGCCCTGTAATTTCGGTTGCTGCCGGTGCGACACTGGATGCGAGCGGACGCTCCGATCAGACATTAACTTTGGCCAGCGGTCAATTGCTACAAGGCGGTGGCAGAATAAATGTCAACCTGACCGTCGGCATGGGCGCAACGGTCATGCCGGGCGCCAGTTCAAACACCCCGGGCACGCTCACCGTTGCCGGCGCGGCGCAATTGCAAGGCACAACGTTCATGAAATTGAATGCCCCCACGGGAACTAACGATCAAATCAGCGCCGGCAGTTTCGTCTATGGTGGAACGCTAACTGTGACAAATCTTTCGGGCACACTCGCGGCCGGTCAGGATTTTCAGCTATTTACAGGAATTTCTTATTCAGGCTCTTTCAGTGCAATTAACCTGCCACAATTGGACAATGGGCTGGTTTGGAACACAAACAATCTGGCGACCAGCGGCGAGTTGCAGGTGATTTCGACGGCAATGCCGCACATCACCGGCATCATTTTGTCAGGGACGAACGTGATCCTTGGCGGCACCAATGGCACGGCTGGCGAACAATATGTGTTGTTGAGCAGCACCAATGTGTTGCTACCTGTGAATCAATGGACTCCAATGTTGACCAACACTTTTGCGGGTGGGAATTTCAGCGTCACCAATATGATAAATTCAAATGCTCCGCAGAACTTTTACCTCCTTCAAATCCCATGAATTCGATGAACAAACCAAGGTCAGTTGGTGCCATCCACAAAATTCGCCAGCCGGCAACGCCGCTCCGTTCGTTTGGTGAAATTGCTTTCGTGATGTTTCTCCTGTTTGTCTGGCTTGATCCTGCAGCCGCTCAAACCGCGCGGCCATTTTTGCATCCCGACCGGATTCGTTACGACAGTCAGTGTCTGACGATAGACGGCAAGGACATTTTCATTTACAGCGGCGCCTTCCATTATTTCCGCTGCCCCGAGGCGCTGTGGCCCGACCGGTTTCAAAAAATCAAGGATGCCGGCTTTAACACCGTCGAGACTTATGTGCCGTGGAACTGGAGCGAACAACAAATGCCCGCTGGCTTGAATGATTTTTCAAAGGTTGATTTGAAAGATTTGGACGACTGGCTGACGATGGCCGAGCAATACGGATTTTACATCATCGTTCGGCCCGGCCCCTACATCTGCGCGGAATGGGACACCGGCGGCTATCCACAATGGCTGTTGACCAAGGAACCCGAAAAGCCGCTACGCAGCGAAGGCTGGTTGCGCAGCGACGACCCGGTTTATCTCGCCTGGTGCAAACACTGGTATGACGCCGTTTGTCCGGTGATTGCGAAACATCAAATCACGCGCAAGCCGCCGGGTTCGCCCGGCGTGATTCTCGTTCAGGTGGAAAATGAATACGACTACGCGCATTTTCCCGACGAGGTGAAAATAAACCAGGTCAAAGCGCTGGTCGCGGACGCGCGCGCCAACGGCATTGACGTGCCGCTCATCACCTGCTGGACGTATCAGGTGCGCGGTTCGGACGATCCGGTGCTGCGACAGATTTTTGATTGCTGCAATTTTTATCCGCGCTGGGACGTGGACAGCATTCAGAGCGACATTGAGAAATTGCGCCGTGAGCAGCCCGATGCGCCGCTGGGAACAACGGAGTTGCAGGGCGGCTGGTTTTCGCAAGTCGGTGGGACGTTGAGCCAGGATCAAGACGGGCTTACCCCGGCGGAAATCAACAACCTCACGCTCTTCGCGATCCAAAACGGCGAAACGCTTTTGAATTATTACATGCTCTTTGGCGGCACGAACCCCGGCGACTGGGCGGCGCGCAACATCACCACGACTTACGATTACGATGCGCCGATTCGCGAATGGGGCGGTGTCGGCGCAAAATATCAGCGCGTCTGGGCCATCGGCCACATGCTTCAGGAATACGGAGCGGAACTGGCGCGTTCCGTGGTGGTGCCTTGCGATGTCACCACCTCGCAAAAGGATGTCACCGTGGTTGAGCGGCGCGCGCCGGACGGCAGCCGTTACCTTTTCGTCCGCACTTCGCAACACACCGAATCGCGCGAAGGCACGGCGACCGTGAAGGAGAAAGACGGCGACGCGCCGGAAATCGTTTTTGATTATCAACTCGAACCGTTCGGTTCAAAAATCCTGTATCTGCCGGCAGGCGCAACGAATGCCGAACAAGCCGAATGGCTTCCGAAAGCTGCACCCGCCATCGAACGTCCCACGGATTTGCCGCCAAGCGTGATCATCGTCTCCGCAAAAGTTCAAGCTGATCCGGGTCCGTCGAATTGGACCGAGATGAAACCGGGACAAACTTTGGAGCAACTTGGCATCTACGACAGCGGCTTCGTCTTTTACCAGACGAAAATTTCCAGCCGCACGGCGACGAATTTTATGGTTGAATATCCCGATGGCGACGCCGTTCTGGCGACGGTCAACGGCAAGCCCGCCGCGCTTGCTGGCAGCACGATGGACAGTGCCGTTTTCGTTTTGCCGGCCGGTTCGAGCAAAGTGCAGTTACTTTACGAAAATCACGGCTTCGCCAATGGCGGCAACGACATGGAACAACAGGCCGGAATTTCTGCGGCGCAGTTCGTGCGCTTCGCGCAAGTCAAGGGAAATCCAATTGGTAATTGGCGAATGCATCTCGTGAACAGCACCAGCAAGCGTCCCGAAGTCCAGCCTGATTTCAAGGACGATGATTGGACCAATGTTGACGTTGCTGCGGTTGAAGCCAATCAATTATGGCCGGGTCAAATCGCCGTTTTTCGAACGCAAATTGAAATGTCCACCGCCGATTTGAAGAATGTAAAATGGGATTTGAACTTCGGCCGGATTGACGACGCCGGGTGGATTTATGTGAACGGAAAAAGCATTGGCAAAACGACCGACTGGTCGCGCGCGTATTCATTCAACGTGACAAGGCTGTTGCATCCGGGCGCAAACGTTATTGCGGTGGTTGTCCGCAATGACGGCGGCGGCGGCGGGCTGGGAGCGCCCACTTTGGGGCGTGAATTGGGAGGTGTGCCGGCGCGGTTGGAATCATTTGGCATTCCCGCCGGTGTTCGCCAACAATGGTGGAAGCCGGACTTCAACGACAGACGCTGGCAAACCGTCTCGATTGGTTCCGATGCGCCGGAAACAAACAATTTGCTGACCTGGTATCGGATGAATTTCCAACTGCAACCGGCGAAGCCCGGCGTCTGGGTTCCGTGGCGGCTGCATCTGGACGCAACCGGGAATGGTTTTCTTTATCTCAACGGGCACGCAATCGGGCGTTACTGGCAGGTTGGACCGCAGCACGACTTTTTCCTGCCGGAATGCTGGCTCAATTTCGGCGCTGGCCAGACGAATAATTTGACGTTGAGCCTGCGTCCGCTGGACCAAGGCGCGGCAATCCAGTCCGCAGTTGTCGAGCCTTACACGGAGTTTGCCGAAAAGAGATAAATCGAGTTCAATTCCGACCAGCCAGAAATTATGAAATCACACTCATGTTTTTTGTTCGTATTTTTACTTGCATCAATTGTCTCGGCGCATGCCGGCGATTTCCAGACCACCACGGCGGCGGGCCAGTCCATCAACATCACGACCGCGCATTCGGCATTGATGCTGCGCGTGGGCGCGGATCAGCGCGTTTACGAGATTCACTACGGCGCCCCCGAGGCGGAAGTCTCTTCGACCGATGTGCTGGCGCGAGAAACCGAGTTTTATCCGCAATACGGTGACGGTTTCATTTTGGAACCCGCGCTGGAGGCTACCCATGTGGACGGCAACACTTCCACCGACCTGATTTATGTGAAGGATGACACGACGGTCATTGACACAAATGTCACACTGACCCGCATCGAATTGAAAGATCCGGTTTATCCCTTTTTCGTGACGCTTTGCTTCAAAACCTATTTCAACGAAGATGTTATTGAGGAATGGGCAGAAATTCGCAACGAAGAAAACGGTGTGGTCACGTTGTCGTGCTTTGCCTCCGCAGCGCCTTTGTTCCAGGCAAACGATTACTGGCTTACGCAATTCCACGGCGATTACAAAACCGAGGCGACCATGGACGAAGAAAAGCTGGGGCCGGGTATTAAAATTCTCGACTCGAACATCGGCGTGCGCGCCAGCCGGTTTTGCATTCCGTCGTTCATTTTGTCCTTGAATGGCCCGGCGAACGAGGAGACCGGCGAAGCCATTGGCGGTTCGCTCGAATGGTCGGGCAGCTTTCAACTCGCCTTCGATTTGGATTTCAAAAACCGGCTGCGCGCGATGTGCGGAATCAATCCGCTCGGCGAACAATACCGGCTCAAACCCGGCGAAACGTTCACCACGCCCGCCATGCTCTGGACTTGGAGCGACCACGGCAAGGGTCAGGTCAGCCGCAATTTTCACAATTGGGCGTGCCGCTACGGGATTCGCGACGGCGACAAGCCGCGTCCGGTTTTGCTGAACAATTGGGAAGCGACCGGATTTAATTTTGACGAAAAAACCATCGTTTCGTTGTTTGAAGGTGCCCAGGAAATCGGCGCGGACACTTTTCTGCTCGACGACGGCTGGTTCGGCAACGCGCATCCGCGCGATAATGACCACGCCGGTTTGGGCGACTGGCAGGTCAATACGAACAAACTGCCGCACGGACTTTCGTATCTCGCCAGCGAAGCGAATCAACGCGGCATCCATTTCGGCATTTGGATCGAGCCAGAAATGGTTGACCCGGACAGCAATTTATTTGAAAAACACCCCGACTGGGCCATTCAGCAGCCGCATCGCGAATTTATTTATGAGCGTAATCAACTTGATTTGGATTTGAGTCGTCCCGCCGTGCAGGATTTTGTCTGGGGCGTCGTGAGCAACACGCTTTCTACGCCCGGCGTGAGTTTTGTGAAATGGGACGCCAACCGTTTCGTCAATCAACCCGGTTCGACCTATTTGCCGCCGGACGAACAATCGGAGCTGCTCATCAAATACAATTTCGCGCTCTACAACGTGATGAGCAACATGGCAAAGACATTTCCGAACGTAATGGCGATGGTCTGCGCCGGCGGCGGCGGGCGCGTGGATTATGGTGCGTTGAAATATTTTGACTCTTTCTGGCCGAGCGACAATACCGATCCACTGCATCGCGTTTTCATTCAGTGGGGGTTCAGCCATTTTTTCCCGGCGGAAACCATCGCGGCGCACATCACGAAAATGGGCGACCGCCCGCTCAAGTTCAGCATTGATGTTGCGATGAGCGGCGCGCTGGGCGTGGACATGGACGTGCGCACACTTTCATCGGATGAAATCAAACAACTCGCCTCGGCCATCGCGCTTTACAAACATGAAATCCGCGACGTGGTAGAGCAGGGCGACCTTTACCGTCTGGAATCGCCCTACGATCATCCCCGCGCGGCACTGGATTACGTTTCTCCTGACCGTTCGCGCGTGGTATTGTTCGTCTATCAAATCCAAAACGGCGGAGCTGAACCGGTGAAGCCGCGCGGCCTGGATCCGCACACACATTATCTGGTCCGCGAGGTCAATTTGCCGGAAGGTGTGAAATCACAACTGGCGGATGACGGTCAGATGATTGACGGCGCAAGGCTGATGCGTGGCGGTTTGGTGCCACCATGTCGAAAGAAATTTGACAGTGCCGTCATTGAGCTGATCGCCGAAAAATAAAATGTGCATTGCGGCAAAGAATATGTTTCGCCTCCTTTTCGGCTGGCACGGTTTTGTTTTGATTTCTTTCCTTTCGGCTCAAACCGTGTTTTCACAGACGACATACGAGGCTGAGTCGGCGGCCCTTTCCCAGGGCGCGTATTCGGACAATTGCCCGACCTGTTCCGGCGGCAAGGAGGTTAAATACATCGGTGGCGACCACAATGGGATGGTGACATTCAACGTCAATGTGCCAAGCGCAGGCTTGTATCCGATGACGGTTTTTTACAACGTCGGCGATGAACGCCCATTCACGATCACGGTCAACGCCAACGCGCAATATGATTTGATGTTTGCGAAAACAACCCGGCCCGGTTCGGATGCTGACAGTAGCAGAGTTGTTTTCGTGCCGCTGAATGCCGGAAAAAACACGGTTGCGTTCAGCAACGCGGAGGAATTCGCCCCCGATTTGGACTGCATTGTCATTGGTGCCGCGCCGGTTGAATCCAAAAGCATATCCGGTTCGGTGACAAATGCCACCGGCGCGCACCTGACCAACGCGGAGGTTTTTCTTTCCGGCGACTTTTTCAGGATGAAAACGGTGACGGACGCGCTGGGGCGTTACGAGTTTCCATTTTTGCCGGCTGGAAATTACTACGTCCGGCCAAAATTGCCCGGAACGTTTTTTTCACCCTATGAAAAGTTTTGCGCGGCAACGGACTCAAACGTGGACAATCAAAATTTTGTTGTGAGAAAGTGGGCTGGCGGCTCTAAGAAAATTTCGGTCATGCAGCTTGGCCAATGGCGCATCGAATATGGTCTGGCTGACGGTCTGGCTGACATTTTTTACGGCGGTAAGCTTGTGATTCCGCAGGCGTTTCCCGAAGTGCGGTTGCCCGAAACGATGACCAGCATGGATTACCAAAATCGCAAAATAACACAACAAACGATCCGTGATGGTTTCGGGCGCGGCGTGAAATTTATCGTGGAATCAGATAACGGTGGCGCGGAAAAAATGATCCAGACGTTCTATCTTTATAAAAACGCAGATTATTTTCTGACCGAAGTGGCAATTGCCAAAGAGCCGAAGGCGGTTTCAAATTTCATGGCTCCGCTCGTTTCCCAGACGCCATCGGATTTTCTTCCCGCCGGCAACGACTGTGCCTTGTTCGTGCCGTTTGACAACGACAAATGGATTCGCTACGCAGCCGTGCCGTTCGGAAGTGAAGTGACCAGTTACGAAGTTTCTGCGCTTTACGACAATGCCAGCCAGCATGGTTTAATTGTCGGCTCAATCGAACACGATACCTGGAAGACAGGTGTCGAAACCACGACTTCATCAAATGCCATCACAAGCATGGAAATTTTCGGCGGTGTTACCTCGCCCGAGACGCGCGACGTGCTGCCGCATGGGAAAATCAGTGGCCAGACCATCCGGTCGCCGAAGATTTTTGTTGGTTGCTATTCCGACTGGCGGGACGGTCTTGAGGCTTATGCCAAGGCGAATGCAGTAGTCGCGCCGCCGCGTGTTTGGAACGGTGGCGTACCATTCGGCTGGAACAGTTGGGGGAAATTGCAGGACAAGATCTCGTATGCCAAAGCTGTTCAAGTTTCTGATTTCATTGCGAAGGAGCTTCCACAATTTGAAAACGACGGCGTGGTTTATGTCGGGTTGGATTCCGGCTGGAACAAATTCAGCGATGCGCAACTGAAAGAATTTGTGGATCATTGCCAGGCCAATCATCAGGAAGCCGGGATTTATTTCACACCATTCGCCGTGTGGCGCGCCAACGCCGACGCGCCGGTGCCCGGCACGAATTACAAATACAAGGACCTTTATCTTTATGCCAACGGTCGGAAAGAAATGCTCGATGGCGGCGTCGCGCTCGACCCAACGCATCCCGGCACAAAAGCTTTAATCGCGGCTACCATAGCTCGATTCAAAAAAGCTGGATTCAAATACGTCAAAGCGGATTTTCTGACCCAGGGTGCGCTGGAGGCGGATCATTATTACGACCCGAAGGTGACGACCGGCGTGGAGGCTTACAATGAAGGCATGAAATTCGTTTCAGAAACGCTGGGTGAAAAAGTGTATTTGAACCAGTCTATTTCACCACTTTTTCCCGCGCAATATGCTGATTCCCGCAGAATCGCCTGCGACACGTTTGGCGGCATCAGCCAAGTTGAATATGAGCTTAACTCGCTTACCTATGGCTGGTGGCTCGATGACGTTTATGACTTCAACGACCCTGACCACATTGTACTGGACGGCTACAGCAAAGGTGAAAACCGGGCGCGGGTGACTTCGGCCGCCATCACCGGCCTGTTCATTTCGGGCGATGATTTCAGTTCCGGTGGAAGCGCCGCAGGCAAAGACCGCGCAAAAGAATTTTTGAACAATCCGGAAGTCAATGACGTCGCCAAAATCAAAAAATCATTTCGCCCGGTTGGGGGCAACTACGCAAATCAAGCGGCGAACCTGTTTGCGTATAGGGACAAAAGCAATTTTTATCTTGCGGCCTTCAACTATTCAAAAACAAACGCCAGTTTCAACGTTAGTTTCGACCAACTGGGAATTAAAGCAAAGGGGCCGATTAAGGTGAAGGAACTCTGGAGCGGTGCGGTTGAGAATGTGTCGAGTCCAGTGACCATCCGGATCAATTCCACGGACGCCAAGTTTTACGAATTCTACAATGTTCAAGAATAAATCCCGTGTCCTAGTGTATACCTAATGCTTGACTAGCCTGGCTGGTTTTACGCCGCCGCCGGTTCAAATCTAATCACACACGACCGAAAATAAGATTGACCGATTTACAAGCTTGTCAATTGCCAACTCCAATAGTTGGCCAAAACGGAAAACAAATCGTAAAACCCGCCGAATGGGTTTAATCGCCAAGTCTTGATTGAAATTCAATCAAGACTTCCAGAAAACCCATCAAGTTTCGTTTAGAAACTGAACAAAACGGATTTGAACCATTGCGTTTTATCACTGGGGGTAAATTTTCATGGGTTGACCTAACGGCGGATTTGACCGATAACGGAAGCATGAGCGCCATTGAGACTGCCAAAGAATTTGTCCGGCTCGGCAGCACTGCCGGACTTTCCAAAGACGTGATTGACTTGCTGCAAACGAAGGCCGCGTTGCTCGCGGAGCAAGTGACGGCGTTGGAACAAGAGAACACGGCGCTTTTGCGCGAGAACCGCCAGCTTAAATTGGAGAACGAAAATCTTAAAGGCCAACTTCAAAATGCGCGTCCAAAGAGTGAAGCATTGGACGATATTTGCAATCAAATGCTGCTTAGGGTGGCAAATTCCAGAAATATAACCAACAACGAGTTGATTCAGGCGTTTGGTCTTGGAAAAGCAAAAGGCGATTTTCTTCTTGATAAACTTTGGAAGCGAAATTTCATAAGGAGTCCGGGCGCAATTGCTAGAGGGTCGCTCTTGATGGTCACAACCGACGGGCGGGAGTATTTGGCAAATATCGGTTTGATTTAATTTTCTGTTCAATGTTCACGCGGACTTTTGCGCCGAATGAATTTCCAGCAACAATTCCGCTACCATCATCGATTTTCGGCTGATGATTGGAAACGGGCAGGTGACGCACTGGCATAAATCTTTCGATCATCCCATCCACCGCCGAGGGCTTTGATAAGCTGGACAGTGGCAATCAAACGCTGGCCGGCAAGTTGCGCATTGGCACGTTCGGCGGACAAGGCATCTCGATTGGCGTCCACCACTTCGATGTAGCTCACAATGCCGGAGCGGTAACGATCCAACGCCAAGTCCGCCGCATGTTGGGCGTTTTTCACGGCACGTTCCTGGGCGTTGGCCTGATCGGCCAGATGACGGATATCGGAAAGACTGTCCTCCACGTCCCCAAACGCAACGAGCACTTGCTGACGATAAACTGCGGCGGCTTCTGCAAAAGCCGCTTGCGCGCGGTGATAATTCGCCCGATTGCGTCCACCGGCAAAAATCGGCAGTGAGAGACTTGGACCAATGGACCAAGTGTGGCTGTTCCAGTTGAACAATGTATCAACGTCGCCACTCAAGTAACCGCCTGAACCCGTCAAGGTCAGCACGGGAAAGAACGCAGCCTTGGCGACTCCGATTTTGGCGTTTGAAGAAGCCAACTGACGTTCAGCAGTGGCGACATCGGGCCGTCGTTCCAACAAATCCGACGGCAACCCGGCCGGAATCTGCGGGGGCTGCGGGTTCCAATTGGGCGCGGTGAACGCAGCCAGCTTGAACGTCGTCGGGTTTTCACCCACCAAAATGGCGATGGCATTTTCCAGTTCATCTCGGCGCTGCTGGAGCGCGGCAAGCTCGGCCTCGGTGGTGGCCAGTTCGGTCTGCGCCTGCGCAACTTCGAGTTCGCTGCCAATGCCACCGTCATAACGGGTTTGCGTCAGCTTTACCTGCTCCTTCCGCAAATCCACCGTGCCGGCGACAGTGGCAATTTCCGCGTCGAGTGATCGGAGCGCGAAATAATTTTGCGCCACGTCGGATTGCAAAGTCAGCAGGACATTGTAATAAGGCGCAGCCTCTGGCAGTGATATTGGTTGTGCATTTGTCGTCTTGCCTTGGAGTTTTCCGGCGGAGATTCGATTTTCCCTTATTGAAAAAGGCAGAAACCAACATTTCCTTAAACCAATCTTCCTAAGCTTGGGATGGTTGTTCCGCAAGTTGAACGCCTTTGACCAGTTTGCTAAAATTCAACCAATGGCTTATTCTTTTTGACAGCGAATTGAAAGGGAGATTTTTCGCGGCGCTTCCATAAAGCTCATTAAAATCAAGCGGGGGAAATGTCTTTTACCGGTAGCTTGTCGGATAAACTCCTTCCGGCAGGCAAACTGCTTAAAGCTTTCGCTTGAGTCGAGCACCAACAACTTTGCAGTCACGGTTGACTCTGGCTTGGACTAGCTTCGTGCTGGGGGCGGGGATTATTTTGTCCGTTGGGCTGTTCTGCACGATGCGCGGCTGGGAACAGAACGAGTTGGAAAAGCACGCGGCGGATCTTGCGTCTGAACAAGCGGAAAAACTTCACGTTTCCGTCCTGCGTTCCATGGAAGTGCTGTATTCCATCGCGTCGCTGCACATGGCCGAGGGAGGCATCAGTCGGCGGCAATTTCATGAATTCGTCCAACAGGCTCTTGCGCGGCAGCCGGAACTACAGGCGCTGTCATGGAACCCGGTTGTGCCGGCGGCGCGGCGTGCCGAATTTGAAGCGGCGGCAAAGGCGGAAGGTTTGACCGGCTTTCAAATCCGCGAAAAAAATTCCGCCGGCCAGTTCCAGCCCGCCGGTCGGCGGAGTGAATATATTCCCGTCTATTTCATCGAACCGCTGGCCAGTAACATGCCCGCGCTTGGTTACGATCTGAGTTCGGATTCGGAACGGTTGTTCGCGCTCGACCAGGCGCGGGACTTGGCGGAGCCGGTAGCCACCGCACCCGTCCATCTTGCCCAAGGACCGGACAACCAGGCCGGACTGCTCGTGTTGCTGCCGGTCTATGATGGCGGCACACCAGCCACGCTCACGGAACGCCGTGAGAAACTGGCGGGTTTTGCGGTGGCCGTTTTTCGCGTGAACGATCTAGTGCGGACGGAATTCGACAATCTCCAAAAGCAGGGCATTGAAGCGTGTCTGTTCGATGATTCACCGGCGGGTGAATTGATTTACGGAAATAAACCTGCCGCCGCCGGGAACCAAGTCGGACTGAAAGTGGCCGGCCGCCAATGGGTCGTGGAATTTTGGCCGACGCCGAAATTCATCGCCGCGCAGTCGCATCTGCAATCGTGGTTGGTGCTGGCGGGCGGCTTGGCCTTTACATTTTTGACGGCGGCCTATTTGTTCGGAAGCTGGCGGCGAACAGTCGAGATCGCCGCGGCCAATCAGGCGAAGTCCGATTTTCTGGCCAGCATGAGCCACGAAATCCGCACGCCGCTCAATGCCATTCTCGGCTACACGCAGCTCATGCAGCGCGATGTGAACCTGCCGCCGGAACAACGCGACAACATCACCGGCATCAACGCCAGCGGGCGGCATCTGCTCGGATTGATCAATGAAATTCTTGATCTCTCAAAAATCGAGGCAGGCCGAATGGAGCTGAACCCGATTGATTTCGATCTGACTGTGCTGGCCAATGGCCTGGCTGCCACCTTCCGGCCACTGTGCGCGCAAAAGAAAATCGGTTTCCGCCTTGAAATCACTGGCGGCAAGCACCATCGCGTGCGCGGTGACGAAGGCAAACTGCGCCAGGTGCTGATCAATCTGGCCGGCAACGCGGTGAAGTTCACCAGCGCGGGCGAGGTTTCATTGCGGATGCTGCGGCAGACGGACGGAGTTTGGCGGTTCGAGGTTTTTGACACGGGGCTGGGCATTCCGTCCGAAGAGCAGTCGGAAATTTTCAAGCCATTTCATCAAGGCAGCGGGGCGCGACATCAGGGCGGCACCGGTCTCGGTCTTGCCATTGCGCAGCGGCAGGTCGAACTGCTCGGTGGAAAATTGGAGCTAAAATCCGAACGCGGCATCGGCTCGCGCTTTTTCTTTACGATCCCGCTCGCCGAATCGCAGGCTGCAGCGCAGGAAACCACGCCCCGCGTTCTGAGGCTGGCGGCCGGTTGTTCCGTGCGCGCCCTGGTGGTGGATGACAATCGCGAAAATCAGGAAGTGCTGGGTGGAATGTTGTCGGTCGTCGGTTGCGAAGTTTTCTTTGCGAAAGATGGCTACGAAGCGTTGACAAACATTAGCGAACACAGTCCGGAAATTGTCTTTCTCGATCTGTTGCTGCCGGGGATAAGCGGCGTGGAAACGGCGCGGAAAATTTCCGACGAATTTGGCGCCAGCGCGCCGAAGCTGGTCGCGCACACGGCGTCCGCGCTGGCCTCGCACCACGAAGAGGCATTGGCGGCGGGTTGCGTGGACTTCATCGTCAAGCCATTTGAATGCGAACAGCTCTACGCCTGCCTCGAGCGGCATCTGGGGATTCAGTTCCAGCGCGCCGAAGCGACGACCGATGAAATTGAACTGGCTGCGTTGCCGGAACCGGTCGCGCTGCCGGAGGAATTGTGCGCGCGGCTGATGGTGGCGGCGGAATTGCACAGCACCACCACACTCAAGGTGTGTTTGCAGGAACTTCGCCAGCTTGGCCCGGAGGCGCAGCGGCTGGCTGACCAGATCCGCCTGCTGATGCGCAGCTACGACATGGATGGCATCCAGCATCTTTTGGAACGAATGGTTACTTCCAGCAAACTAGCGACGGAACCAAATCATGAATGAACAACGAACGACGAACGACGAACAACGAGCATCCAATTGGTGTTCGCGCTTGGTTTCATTCGACGTTGGATGTTGGACGTTGGATGTCCGTTGTTTTCCCATTTTTTGAAAATGCAGCCCACTTCATTTCCAGCGGAAAAAATTCTTCTGGTGGACGATGTGCCGGCCAACCTGACGGTGCTGACGGCGGCGCTGGAGCCGCGGGGCTACGAGATTTTTGCCGCTGCCGATGGCGCGAAGGCCCTGCAAATCGCCGCGAAGGCAAAACCGGATTTGATCCTGCTGGACATCCTGATGCCGGGACTGGACGGACTGGAGACGTGCCGCCGGCTCAAACAATTGGAAACGACGCGGGACATTCCGGTGATCTTCATCACGGCGCGCGGCGAAACTGAGAACGTGGTGGAAGGTTTTCGCGCGGGCGGCGTGGATTACGTCGTGAAGCCGTTTCAAGCTGACGAGGTTTTCAACCGGGTCGCCACACACCTGCGCTTGAGCCGGCTCACACGGGAATTGCGCGAAAAAAATCGAGCGCTCGAAACGCGCACCGCCGAACTCACATCCGAAATCGAGCGCCGGCAAAAAATCGAGACGGCCCTGCAACGGGCGGATGACAAGCTCGCGACCTTTTCCGACCTGGAGGCCTCGCGCGGCAACATCACCGGTCTGGTCGGCGACAGCACCCCGTTGAAAAAAATCGTCGGGGAAATTCAGCGGCTGCGTCAATTTCCCAACACCAGCGTTTTGATCACCGGCGAAAGCGGCACAGGCAAGGAATTGGTGGCGCGGGCGATTCATTTCGACAGCGCGCGGGCGAAGGCGCCGTTCGTGCCGGTCAACTGCGTGGCGATTCCGGCGGAACTCGCGGAATCCATTTTGTTCGGCCACGTCAAGGGGTCGTTCACCGGCGCGACGGCCGACCGCAAAGGCTGTTTTGAACTGGCGGATGGCGGCACGTTGTTTTTAGATGAAGTCGGCGACATGCCCGCGTCGTTGCAGGTGAAACTGCTGCGTGTGCTGGAAGACGGTCAAGTGACGCCGGTGGGCGCGGCGGAGTCGAAGAAGGTGGACGTGCGCGTGATCGCGGCCACGAACGCGGATTTGGCGGCGCGCATCGCGGCGGGAATTTTCCGGCATGATTTATTTTTCCGGCTGGCACGCTACACAGTGGCCACGCCGCCGTTGCGGGATCGTTTGGACGACGTGCTGCTGCTGGCGGCGCACTATTTGAAAGTGTTCGCGGCGGAAATGGGACGGCCGGCGCCGGGCCTGTCGCAGGCGGCGGCGCAGGCACTGCAGGCGTATCACTTTCCGGGCAACATTCGTGAATTGAAAAATATCATCGAGCGCGCGTTGATTGAAAGCGGCGGCGAAACGATTTTGCCGGAACACCTGCATTTGTTGCGCGGCGCGGGCGGCGCGGTTGCGCCGGTCAACTCGGCGGCGAAAAGAGATTTGGCGGCGGCGTTGCCGTTGAACTTGGCAGAAGCGGAGGAAGTATTGATTCAACGGGCACTGGACGAGGCCGGCGGCAACATCGCCGAGGCGGCGCGATTACTCGGTGTGAACCGGACACGCATTTACCGCAAGCTGGCGCGGGAGGAAATGACAGCGGATTGAAAAGTGTTTCAAGTGTTTCACCAGCGACAGTTGACACACGACGGCGGCGGCAGAGCGCAGGGGTTGAATTTCAAAACGGTTGAAAACATTGGGCTTTCCAAAGTGAAATCGGGTTGGCACGCGGCTGGCTAAAGGGAGGTAACAGGAATCAAATCCTGAACCAAACAAAGGAAAGAATTCATGAAGAACAAAAAACAAAACTTCGCTCCCTGTCCACAAACCAGAAAGGCCTCCCCGAATGTCATTTCAAAATTAGTGCTGGGTTCGCTGGCCGCCGCCACGCTGCCGCTGGGGGCTTCCAGCGTCCGGGCCGATGATGCGCCGCCACCACCTTCGAAGGTTCATGCCTTGGTCAGTGTTGAGTTCGCCAATGAATATGTAACGCCGCGCGGCATGATTGTGCGCGACCAAGGATTGACGGTACAGCCGTTGTTCCTGGGTTTTGTGAACCTTTACAGCGGCGATTCGTTCATCAACAGTGTGACTCTGATTCCCGGCGTCTGGAACGATCTCGGCACTCATTCGATTTCGGTGAACGCGCCCTACAACAGCAAGCCGGTCACGCCATGGACGGAAATTGATCCCATCGCGGGCATTGAAATTGGGTTCGCCAAACATTTCACGCTGGACGTGACCTACACGGCGTTTGTTGAACAGATTCTCGACATCGGTACGTCGCAGCACCTCGACACGAAATTAAGTTTCGACGACAGCTCGTATTTCAAAGGCTTCGGTTTTCATCCTTATGTTGAATACTGGCAGGAATTGCAAGGCAAGGCGACCGACGCGGACGTGCCCTACGCTGTCTTTGGGAACAAAGGTCCGGGGCCGGGCTCCAGCTTCTACTTCGAGCTGGGAATTGATCCGACTTACACTTTCAAAACCATGGGCGGCTTGAAGGTGGAGTTGCCGATAGATGTGCAGTTGCCCGACAAAAATTTCTACGGCGAGTATTACAGTTCGGCGTCCACCGTGGGTTTGTTTGATGTCGGCTTGAAGGGAACCGTCCCGATGAATTTCATGCCGCAAGGCTACGGGCATTGGAGCTTCGACGCTGGTTTCAAATACATGTATTTCGTGGACGACAACCTTTACAACCTGAACTCCTTTAACGCACCGGGAAAACCAACACGCGACACCGTCCAGGTGTTCGCGGGCGTTTCGGTTTTCTTTTGAAATGGAGGATCGCCAACCCAATGAAAAAATTCGTCGAGGCGGATCCTTATCCCTGGCCGTTCAATGGCGAGTTGCACCCGGAAAACACCGCGTTTCTCATCATTGATATGCAGACGGATTTTTGCGGGCCGGGCGGTTATGTGGACAAGATGGGCTACGACCTTTCACTCACGCGCGCGCCCATCGGGCCGATTCAAAGCGTGCTGGCGGCGGCGCGGCAGAAAGGATTTCACGTCATGCACACGCGTGAAGGTCATCGTTCCGACCTGGCGGATCTGCCGGCCAACAAACGCTGGCGCAGCCAGCGCATCGGCGCGGGCATCGGCGATCCGGGCCCGTGCGGAAAAATTTTAGTTCGAGGTGAGGAAGGTTGGAACATTATTCCCGAACTGCAACCTTTGCCCGGCGAGACAATCATTGACAAGCCGGGCAAAGGCTCTTTTTACGCGACCGATCTGGACATGGTGCTGCGCCGGAAAGGAATTCAAAACATCGTGCTCTCCGGCATCACAACCGACGTGTGCGTCCACACGACGATGCGCGAGGCAAACGACCGGGGTTACGAATGTCTGATGCTGTCCGACTGCACCGGCGCGACGGATTACGGCAATTATCTCGCCGCGCTCAACATGATCAAGATGCAGGGCGGCGTTTTCGGCGCCGTGGCAGATTCCAAAACATTCATCAAGGCCATCGCATGAGCCTCATTACCCGCCAGCTTGGTTCGAATCAACAGCCTGTTGCGGCGGCAACGAGCCGGTGTGCGATATTCCTCCAACGCGCGCCGGTGCTTCGTTGCCGCCAAAACCTTTTCACCGCGCCATGAACCCCAACGACACTATCACCGTCGCGGCTGAACCTTATCCGTTTGAATTCACGCCCGCGACCTGTGCACTGCTCATCATTGACATGCAGCGCGATTTTCTGGAGCCGGGCGGTTTTGGTGAAATGCTGGGCAACGATGTTTCACAACTCCGCCGCACGATTGAACCCAACAAAAAATTGCTGGCCGTCTGGCGCGAAAAAAAATTGCAGGTGCTGCACACGCGCGAAGGACATCGCCCCGATCTCGGCTGCCTGCCGCCGGCGAAAAAAATCCGCGGTCGCAGTCCGACGACCATCGGCGACCCGGGGCCGATGGGACGCATTCTGGTTCGCGGCGAGGCGGGGCACGACATCATTCCAGAACTGTATCCGGCGTTTGGCGAGGCAGTGATTGACAAGCCGGGCAAAGGTGCGTTTTGGGCGACTGATCTGCACGCCATTTTAATGAATCGTGGCATCCGGCAACTCATCGTCACCGGCGTCACCACGGAGGTTTGTGTCAACACCACCGTTCGCGAAGCCAACGACCGCGGCTACGACTGCCTCGTGCCGTCGGATTGCGTTGGCTCATATTTTCCGGAATTTCATGAAGCGGGCTTGAAGATGATCAAGGCCCAAGGCGGCATCTTCGGCTGGGTGTCGCACTCGGACAAAATTCTGGAGGTGCTCGAATAAATATTTTCCAAAACGACAAACCTTCAACCAACAAAACCAAGGAGAGAAAAACATGAATGCAAAACCAAAAATATGGGTGCCGGGCGACTGGAACGCCTTTTTCGGCTTCGGCACAAACATCCTCGTCAACCTGCTTACGCTCACGGCGCTGCTGCGTTTTGTGTTGAAGATGCCGGACGACCTCGTCTTCGGACGCATCATGCCCGCGACGGGGTTGATGATGTTTTTAAGCACCGGGTATTACGCATTCCTCGCGTATCGGCTGGCGAAAAAAACCGGCCGCACGGATGTTTGCGCGCTGCCTTCGGGCATCAGCGTGCCGCACATGTTCATCGTTACATTTGTGGTAATGATGCCGATCGCGTTGACAACGAAAGATCCGATGAAAGGCTGGGAAGCAGGATTGACGTGGGTCTTCGTGCAAAGCTTCGTGCTGATGGCCGGCGGTTTCATCGCGCCGATCATCCGCAAAATCACGCCGCGCGCGGCACTGTTGGGTACGTTGGCGGGCGTTTCCATTTCATTCATTTCCATGGCGCCGGCTTTGCAGATGTTCATGACCCCGCTCATCGGAATTGTTTGCTTCGGCATTATTCTTTTGAGTTGGTTTGGCGGGGTGAAATACGGGAAAATTCCGGCGGGTTTGGTCGCCATCGCGGCAGGCTCGCTGATTGCCTGGGGTTCAACGGCGCTGGGACTGAATTTCGGCGGCATGACAACCTCGGCGCTCGCCGCTTCGATGACGAACTTTGGTTTTCATGTTCCGTTCCCAGCATTTTCCCATGTGTTTGACGGCTTCCAATTCCTCGGCACGATTTTGGTGACGGCGATTCCATTTGGCATTTACGATTTGGTGGAAGCCATGGACAACGTCGAGAGCGCCTCGGCGGCGGGCGACAGTTATCCCACGACCCGCGTGCTGACGGCCGACGGCGTCGTAAGCCTCATCGGCAGCCTGATGGGCAACCCGTTCATCAACGCTGTCTATATCGGCCACCCCGGCTGGAAGGCGATGGGCGGTCGCATCGGCTATTCGATGGCCACAGGCGTCATGGTGATTCTGTTGTGCTGGTTCGGCACCATCTCGGTGATGTCGGCCATCATTCCCACGATCGCAATCCTTCCGATTCTGCTCTACATCGGCATGTTGATCGGTTCGCAGGCGTTTCAGGAAACGCCCAAGCGTCATGCACCAGCCATCGTCCTCGCCATTGTGCCTTCGATTGCCAACTGGGGACTGACCATCATCAACAGTTCGCTCGCGGCGGCGGGCGTTTTCGCGGTGTCCGATGACCTGGCTGGGAACATGTTGAACCAAGGCGTCTATTATCGTGGTTTGGAGACGCTCGGCGGCGGCTCGACGCTCGGCGGTCTGATTTTGGGCGCGACCGCCGTGTGCATCATTGACCGTCACATGATAAAGGGGGCCGGCTTTGCGATGGCGGGAGCCATCCTCACATTCTTCGGTTTGATGCACGGCTCACATGTCGGCTTTGCCCAGACGCCGTGGGTGGCGGCCAGTTATGTGGTCGTGGCGGTCATTCTGGTCGGCTGCGCCAAGTTTGCCGTGCCCGTCGCTATGCCGGCAAAAATTGAACCGGAGGAAACTTCCGAAGCCAGCCAGCCGGCCTGACCTGCGTTTAAATTGGATTGTTCGTTGTGGATCGTTGATTTTGTGGAAGACCGAACTTCCAAACCGGTCAACGGCTCATTAAAATAAACCCATGGCGAACAATCCAGAGCGGGTGCTCAAACTCAAGGACCTTTTCCAGATTTCGGGCTGGCAACAAAAACTTAAGTGGCAGCCGTTTTGCGAGGGCGTGGACATTTACCGGCTTTATGACAGCGGTTCGGACGGTCCCATGGCGGCGCTGCTCCGTTTTCATCCCGGCGGGCGGGTACCATTTCACGAACACACAGGTTATGAACATATCTTCATGCTCACCGGCGAACAAGTGGACGAAGTCAGCAAGGCCGAGACCGGGGCGCTCATCATCAATCCGCCCGGCACCAGCCACAGCGTGATCAGCGAAAACGGTTGCATCGTCCTCGCCATTTATGAAAAGCCCGTGAAATTTCTTGAACCGGTCGAAATCAAACATGAGTCTTCCGACTGAAACCGTTTTGCTCGCCGTCAACGGCACCTTGATGCGCGGGCTGGAATTGAATCCCAATCTGCTCGCGATCGAAGCGAAATTTGTCCGAGAAACCACAACCGAACCTGCCTATCGTCTTTGGTCCATCAACGACCAGCATCCCGCGATGGTGCGTGTCAAAGACGGTGGCGTGGCGGTGGCGGTGGAAATCTGGGCTGTGCCATTGGCGGGACTGGCCATAATTCTTTTGAAAGAACCGCCCGGCTTGAGCATCGGCAAAGTGAAGCTGGCGGACGGCTCAGAAGTTTTGGGCGTCTTGGGAGAACCAATTTTGTACGAAGGTCAAAAAGAGATTACACCCTTTGGCGGCTGGCGGGCTTACACGTCCAGCCGGAAAAATGGAAAGTGGCCATGATTAAAAAATTTTTGGTTGCACGTGGTGGCATATGCATTTCCGTGAACGCACGAAGTATCCTAGTCGCCAGGAGGCCTTTAACTGTTCGTTTTGTTTTTCCATGGTTTATTTGCGCGGCAGGTGACGTTGCAGCCTTCGCCATTGGACTTACCAATAATTTGTCATTTGTCGACTCCAATGCGGTTGGGCGGGCGAAGCAACAGCAAACTGTGTATGAAATTGTGTATAAAAAGTGGTGAAACTCTAGTGATATCCTAGTAGTGTCGGTAGCGGGCTACTTTGAAAATCAGTTTTTGGCCGCCGTTAACTTGGACGTCTTTACGATGAAAAAGGCCGCACAAGATAAAATTCTCATGCGGCCAGTTTCATCCTAGTTTTTTACCCAAAGTGCAAATACACGCCCGTTTTTCGGGTAGATTCGCACTCCGGTTTTCGGATTGAGCGATGAAGATTGACTGTCATTATTGCATTTTTCTGCGATGTTTCTGCTGATGCCCTGATTGGAGATTTTTGTCGCGGCTGTCCTGAGTTTCATAAACCAAAGCTCGTATGTTAAGGGACCTGCAACAGATAGAAGAGCTGGGGTTGGTTGGGGTCAGTTGGGGTGGTAAGGTTGAAGTTGCCGTATTGATCGAACGAGTTGGTAGCGATACAAGTCCATTGCGCCACCGGCAGCGCGAGATTAGTTGAGCAGAGCACATAAAACACTCCGTTGGAGATGCCCCCCGAACCGCTGATCGAAAGGCTGCCATTGTTCAATGTGATGCCCCCAATGGCCGGCGGCGGCAGGATGATGACTTGTCCAACTCCCGTCTGTTGCGTGTCCCCCGGCCGATACACCGCCGGCGGATTAGTCCGGATGTCCTCCACCGTGTAAAGTATTTCATCGGCAACATCATTCGCGTTCGTGTAATAAATGAAATTTGCATCGCTGCCTAGCATCGCGCCGTTGGTGCTGCCGTTCACACCCATCAGCACCACCGGGTCGCCGTCGGGGTCGCTCCAGTTTGAACTTAAGCTGGAGATGGGAATCGCCATCGTGCTGCCGGTGCGATAGAGCCAAGTGATCCCCGCTACTGGCGGATGGTTGTTCGTAAAGGACAGAATCAGCGAATTGCCGATCGCCCTCACGTGGAAGTAACCGCCCGCCAGATCGTTGCCAAACTGGGAGTTGTCCGCCGCGAAGGCGTTCGCATTGAAATTGGTCAGTCCGTTGTTCGCCATCGCAATCACCCAGTCGTAGTTGGTGTTGTAGTTGAAGTTGGCCGCCAATCCACTTGTCAGCAGGCTGATGGTGAAGGGGTTTCCACTGGTGGCCTGGACATTGATGCCGTTGTTGACCTGTAGGAAACTCCAGCCTGTGGAGGGCCCGGCCAGCGCGTCTTGGACCGTCACCATGTAATCGCCACCCGCGCCCAATGTGACCGGCCCCTTGTTGGTCATCCAGCCGATCCCATCCACGCCCGGTGAAATCGTCCCGTTGACCACCAATCCCGGCGACGTAAGGACGGTGTTGCCCGCAAGCGTCCCGTTGGGAGCGATGACGATGGCGTTGGAAGCCATGATGATTGCCGCGTTGGCCAGCAATGCTGGGTCGTCCACGGAATTGTCGCCGACGTTGAGCGTGGACAGATTTGCAATCTGGCCTGGCAGGGGATTGGTGGACTGCAAATCCATCAGGCCGCTGTTCAAATTGATCGTCGAAATCCCGCCTCCGCCCATGATGTTTGTCGAATCCACCGTCCCACCGTTGACATTCAACGTGCCTGATGGAACACCAGTGCCGGAGCCGGTATTTTGCGCCAGAGCTAGAATGTTGTTGACCTTGAGCGTGGCAGTGCCGTTGACATTTATAGTTCCCGTCCCGACATCCGAGCCGGCGGTGGTGCCGGTGCCCACGCTCCACCCGTTGGTTAGATTGTTTGCGTTAATCGTTCCTGCGCTAAACGTCAACACCCCGGTGCCATTGCCGGTGTTACCGCCGCTGGAACTGGTCTGCGTCACGCCAACATTCATGTTGCCAACCAGCGCGTTCACCGTCCCGCCGGTGAAATCATTCGTGCCCGAAGCGCTTTGATTGCTGCCGCTTTTCATCGAGGTGTCGCCGATGCCCCACAACGAAACGCGACTGCTTGCACCCCCAATGCCGCGGATGAACGCCGTTGGATTGTTCAGGCCGTTCGGGTTGAACGCCAGCAGACAGCCCAGGGACTTGTCCGTGCCAACATAAATGGCGTCGGTGTAAATTACATTGGTCTGTCCCAAATATAACGCGCTGCCGTCGTCGGCGGGATTGGGAACGCCTGAAGAATTGCCGTTGCCTTGGCTGTCGTTCAAGCCGACCAGTATGCCGTTGGTCACACCTGTCGAGGTGACCGAGATAAAATTGGTTTCGGCCAGATACAAGACTCCGCTTGATCTTTGCCCTCCGTTGCCGTTTTGCCCGGGCATTTGATAAACCGCAACCGCAATTTTGGTGGCGTTGGTCATGTTCAGCGTGCCCAAACCTGAAAGATCCAAAACCGCCTGATGCGGGCCGTCGCTGCCGCTGCCTTGCGTCACGGCCAGAATGCTGTTGCTCAATATCAAAGTTCCGTTCGCACCGGTGATCGCCGCGTTGACAACGTTGCCGGCTCCAGCATCCGTCGCCGTGCCCACAATCAAGCTGTTGGTGACAACCAGTTTCTTTCCGCTGTTGATGAACGTCACCTGATAATTTGGAGAGGTGTTCAAGGCGTTGTTGGCGTATTGCAGGGAGGTCACCGTAAAATTGGTGTTCACCACGTTGTTGATGATGCTCGGAGAAGCAGCCGTCGCGATGTTGGTGAATTCCAAGCTGTTCGTCGGGATGGGCGGGCCGTAGCCACCGACGGTCACGTTGGTCCAATTTGGTCCTGTGGACCAGTTTGTGTCCGTTCCGCTGGCTCCGCTCCACAAAAGCGTGCCCGGATTTGAACCAATGCCGATCAGCAACAAGTTGATATTCGTCACGACAATAAAACTGTTGTTCGTCGTGTAAAGCGTCAGCACATAAGCGCCTCCGGATGTGCCCGTCGTGGTCTGCACGGTCAATGTTGAATTTCCGTTGGTGCTCAATGTTGAAGGAACGAAACTGGCGGTCGCGCCGCTCGGCAGCCCGGCAATGCCAAACGCCACACTGCCGGTGAAGGTGCTGTTGGTCGTCACGGTCAGTGTGTAATTCGTGCTCTGACCGGAGTCCATTGTTTGTGACACAGGTGATACGGACAATTGAAACCCCGAGAACTGCACCAAGTGAACGACGTTTGAAATCTGCACCCAAGCTTCGGCGTTCGTCGGCATGCCGTTGTCGTAAGCGCCAGTCTTAAAATACCAGTCGCCATTTGGGTAAGGCCCGAAGCTTGTTGTGCTATACACCAGCGAACCGTTGTAATAAAGCTGGGCATGGCCCGTCGTAGGATCATAAATGCTGTTGATGTGAAACCACGTATTCGCTATTCCCGAGGCGAAATTCGCGCCGACACTGTTGCGGAGGGTGCCGGGCTGGTTCACTTGAACATAAATGGCCTCGCCGCCGCCGCCGCCGCTAACCCCAGTGGTGTTATCACTTTTGATTTGATGGATGCACGTGTTTTGGGTTCCAGCGCTAAACAGCTCATCGAATGAAAATTGATTGGCGACAGTTTGATTCGCCCATGTTTGCCAGCGCATTTCTGTGCGAGTATCGGTGCCTGATGCTTGGGCAGCCGGTGCGTCGGTGCCATAACACCAGCAGGTATATAATGGTTCACCATCAAGCCCGTTGGTCACAGTAAACCTCTGCGACTCGCTTACGTTGGCAGGATATTGCACCGTGTAGCTGTCAGAAATCGGTTGGAAACCATTAGTCTGTGCTTGGGCGCTTCCAACCAAGAGAGTGCATATGCCAAGAGCAGCGACTATGCTGTTTGTTCCTTTGTTCATGTATTTTTAGGTCTGCTCACAATGTCCATCCAGTTTATGATTTGAGGTCAGGATTCAATGCATGTGGCAATGATTGGTGGTATCCTTGATGCCTTCATCCGTCGGCAACGGAACCGCGTGCAATCGGTTTGCCACTGCTAAAATCATGCACGCAGAAAATAAAGACATCAGTTTGCCGGATAAACTTTTCACGTGTTAAATTTGACGATGGCCCCGATTATCCTATTCAAACTAACAAATCACAATCTCTTTGGTTTCCGGATTTTTGGACCCGTTGAATCCAAGCGCAGAATGCCAACCAAGACTTGCCATTGGGCTTTGGTCGGAACCGACTGGTCACGTTCCCATGCTTGGATCATCCGTTCCGAAACTCCTGCGCAACTCAACCTTAGTGATGATGAGATTCCAAAGTCGCAGCCTAACACCGTGCTGGAGCCATCTGCTGTTGGTTTTTACACAGTTCTTCGGAAGTAGGCATATACGAGAGCGTTAGGTCAATTACACCGTCGCCAATCACGATCTTTTCAACGATGGCTTCGGCAATTTTGCGCTTCTCGTCGGGAGCCAGTTTGGGCCAGCGGTCATACAGTGTCCGGGCTTCGGACAGGACTTCCTCGCCGGACACGTCGTTGACCTTCAAGTGGGCAACCTCGGCTTCGAGCTTCGGCAATTCGGCCACAAGCTGGTTCAACCGTTCCTCGGCCGGTTTGTAGAACTGGCCGAATCCCTGCGGCGTCACATGGCCTTCGAGGTAAAGCTTGTGCGTCTGATTCATGTCGTCCCGGACTTTCTGGATTTGGCGCTGTAGCGCGGCCAGCGATTCCTCTTTCTCGGCAAGGTTGCGCTTGGCCTCGCTCATGTGCGCGGCGATCTTTTCCGGCGAACCGAAAAAGGCGTGCAATTCCTCCCTGAATATCGCCTCCAAATCAGCCGTAGCCAGCTTGCGATTGCATTTGCGGCAATGATATTTCGGCGAATCCGAGCGGGCATACATCTTGCCACCGCATTGGCACCATGTCAGATTGCCGAAAATGTGGAGCGGCACTTTGCCGGGCTTCTTCCAGTGCTTCAGCTGTTCCTCCGTAATCAAGTTCACCTGATTCCACAGGTCGGGGGAGACGATTGGCTCGCACTCGACCCGGCCCCATTCCTCCTCCGGCTTCTCGGTGCCTTTCCAGTTCCCGTTTTTGCGGACTCGGTTGAAGTAATAAACGCCTTTGTTGGCGCTTTCGGTGAGCATCCGCCTGACGTGGGTGTCAGTCCATAACGCTCCGGTGCGCACGCGGTGGCCGGCGGCGTTCAGGAGCTTGGCAACCGTGCCTTTGCGCCGGTATTGCAGAAACAGTTCGTATGCCTTCCTGACGGTCGGAGCTTCATCAGGCTGGACGATGAGCCTGCGGTCTTTCCATTGGAAGCCATAGGGGGCGCGGCCGTTGATGGTCTTGCCGAGCTTGGCCCGGACGAGGATGGACACCTTCTGGCGGTCGGCGATCTCCTCGCGTTCCCACGTGGCCATGGCGGCGATGATGGTGAAAAAGAGCCGTCCGGCCGGGGTCGAGGTGTCAATCGTTTCAGAGATGGAAATGAGATCGGCGTTGTGGTCGCGGAAATAGTCGGAGAATTCCAGAAGCTCCTTGGTGTTGCGGGCCAGCCGCGCGAGCTTGGAAAAGATGAGGCCGTTGATGTGGCCGCGCTTCACGTCGGCGAGCATCCGTTTGGCCTCCGGGTGGTCTTTGACGGACTTGCCGGAGACGCCGGCAAGGTCATAGACCTCCTTGACCGTCCAGCCGCGGGCGGTGGCGTATGCCTTGGCCCGTTCAAGGTGGTGAGCGGGGCTTTCGCCCTTGGCCTGGTCCTCGGTCGAAACACGAATCCAGATGCCGACTGATTTGTTCAAGACACTATTGTCCTTCATACCACGAGTTCATACCAAAAATCACCGGGGCAAGGCAAGAAAAAAGTATGGCCTTTAAGCTAACATTATGGCAAAATGATTCCATGGCAAAACAAAAAAAGTATTCCGAAGCGGAACTGGCTTTGCTGGCAAAGTTTTTCCGCGAGAAATCGGGAAAGAAAAAGGCGCAACTGGCAAGGGCGCTTGACGTCACCCGCGCCACGATGCAGGACGTGGAAGGACGCCCGGAGAAAAACCTGACTAAATTGCGCTGCCGAATCATCGAACATTGTTCGGCCTTTCGTGTCGCCGGCCCTGCGTATTGGCTGGAAAAACGATCCGCTAAAAAATGAAGCACCGATGTTTATCAATCCAGTTGTTTTGAATTTCCCAAAAGTGCGCCGATTCCGCCGCCAATCCACGCTCCCGGCGGTCCGGCAATGACTCCGCCTACCACCGCGCCGATTCCGGCCCCGACAACCGTGTTTCCAGTTTTTGCTTCCTTCCGTTTCGCAACCGAAAGCGGTGCGCGGGTGCGGCCATGGTAGGCGCGGGCAGTGCGGGTGGAAATGTCCTGCTTTGACCGATTGCACGTTATGTGGGCGGCATACAAATTATTGCCGTGGTCTGAACCGCCTTTCGCTCTTGGTATGGAATGCTCGACCTCCCATGCGCCGCGAGCGCCATGCTCACCATAATTTGAAAACGCCAGTTTTTTGCCGCAGAGGTGGCATTTTCCAGTCGTGCGGTCATAAATCTTTCGCAGTGTTGCTTTGTCGAATGTAGCCATAATTTTTCGCTCAAAATATAACAGGGCGTTGGACAAATACAGTCCAACCCTCAAAAAATCTTTTTCTTCATCGTCTCGGCCATGACGTGATTGGCTATGTCTTCCTTCGCCTTGCGTTCTTCCGAGGTCTGCTGCGGAGCGTGCCGCCGGACGCGCAGTCCGTGGCTGACTCGCTCGCCGGGAAGCGTCGGTGTCAGTGGCTTGCTTTTGACTTCTGCCGCCTGTTTCTGAAGCTGGGCGATGAATTCATCGGCGGTGTGGTAGCTAACTTTCGCCGCTGCGTCGGGGCCAAGCCCGGCCTTGACCGCCGCCTTAATCTCGTCCAAGCGTCCCGCTCTGGGCGTAATCACGGCGACACGGGCAAAGCCGGCAGCCAGGCATTTCTTCACGTTGTCGAATTCATGGTCAACGGAAGTTGAAATGGCGATTTCAACGGCAAAGGCGGTTTCACCGCACTGCAATACCAGGTCGGCTGCTTGATTCGACCCCTTCGCCAACTGCTTTTCAACATCGGCCAAAAAACCGAGCTTGCGGGCTTCAGCCTGAATGCGCTCCTGAATGGATTTATGCAACGCTCCGCCCCGGCCCAAATCTTTCACTGCTTCATTGGATGCCGTTACAACCGGCTCGGCTTTCGGCTTTGCTTCAATGACGGGCGATGGCACTGCCGACTTCGGAACTTCGGCAACTTTCGGTGCTTCCGCAACCTTTGGCAGTTCGGCAACCGGCTTGACTGGCAGGGAAGTCGGCGGTTCAACCGTTGGCACACTGTCACGCGACCTGGCCAGCATCGCCTCCACATCCGTCCGTGCCGTGCCGTATTTCTTTTCCGAAACCGTAACCACTTCCTGCCGTCGGGCTGCGGACAAGGTTTTGTCCGGCTCGTCGGGAAGCGGAACGCTCAAATTGAAATCAAAATCGCTGCGTTCAACGCGGCACACAGCCTGTCCGGTTTCCAAGTTTCGTAAATCCTTTGATTCAAAATATGAAAAGCCTTCGGCCAATTTCTTGGCATCGTCGTCGCCGACGCGAAATACGATGCGTGTGAACGGATGCGACATGACGGCGCTGGCGACTTCGGGATTGCGCTGCAACTGGTGCAACTCGTGGTGCGCCAATGTCAGGCCGATGCGATACTTCCGCGCTCCACTTAAAATCTCCGCCATCGAGGGCGTGATGAAATTGGCGAATTCATCGCAGTAAATCCAATAGTCACGCCGCGCGGCGATCTGCTGCGCCTGCCGGCTCATGGCGATTTGCTGGAACTTGGACACCAGCAATGTGCCCAGCAGATACGAGTTTTCCCGGCCTAAAAGTCCTTCCGGCAGTTTTGCCAGAAAGATTTTGCCGCTGTCCATGATGTGGGCGAAGTCCAGCCGGTTCTCCG
>Ga0335074_10000697_pt1 | contig 46687 bp, 41 predicted proteins | sample Lox_Sample_23_FD_206715 | JGI IMG/M metagenome (GOLD analysis project Ga0335074, IMG submission 206715) | Soil microbial communities from Loxahatchee National Wildlife Refuge, Florida, United States - Lox_Sample_2.3 | ecosystem: Environmental > Terrestrial > Soil > Wetlands | place: USA...
AAAAGACCTCCGGTTCACCGCCGACCTGTTCCCAACGGGCATTGGCCGGTATATGCAGCATGTCCGTAGCACGGAGCAGTTCTTCGCCGATGCCGCTGACGGCACGCTTCCGGCATTCAGCATCGTGGACCCCGACTTCAATGCCTATTCCGAGGAGAACCCGCAAGACATCCGCAAGGGCGAGAGCTTCGCCGCCGAAGTGATCAACGCGGTCCTGCATGGTGCCGGGTGGCCGCATACGCTCCTGATCTGGGTCTATGACGAGCACGGCGGATACTACGATCATGTCCCGCCGCCGCCCGCCGTCGTGCCAGACGATGTAGAAGGGCGCAGCGCGGTCGGGAACGGCGGCCCGCTGGAAAGGCTCCTGCGGCCGGTCTTCCCCCGCCTCGTTCGTGGCAAGGAGAACCTGGATCAGGGTCCGCACCGTTACGACCGGTACGGCTTCCGGGTCCCCGCTGTGCTGATCTCGCCGTACGCTCGGCCGGACTACGTCTGCTCCGAGGTTCTCGACCACACATCGGTACTCCGGCTCGTCGAGGAGAAATGGAACCTGCCTACGCTGACGGCGCGGGACGCCGCGGCCAATACCCCATTGGACGCGCTCGACTTCACCAGCACTCCCGCGTTCCTGAAGCCACCCGTCCTTCCTGAGCCCAGCCTCAAATGGGGTTCCTGGTAGCCAGGACACGGGGCCGTGTTTTTCTCGCATGGGCGGGTAGAGAGGCCCTTCATGCGATCCGCATCAATGTCGCGAGCCCGAAACAGAGGCAGGCAGGCTTCCCGGACCCGGGCGGCGCACATGCTAGCCCGGGCGGGGCTGACAGCACGAGGAATCATCTACATTCTGATCGGCTGGGTCGCCCTCCTGGTCGCGCTCGGCCACGGCTCGAACGAGCCGGACCAGCAAGGCGCTCTGCAGCTGCTCGCGGGCAAGTCCTACGGCGTGATTTCGCTGTGGCTGCTCGGCATTGGCTTCGCGGCCTACGCCCTGTGGCGCCTGAGCGAAGCCGCCTTTGGTGTCGCCGGCGAGGGAAACGGCGCTGGACCGCGCCTGAAGTCGCTGGGCCGGGCACTGGTCTACACCGGCCTTGCCTACCTGACGTTCCAGGTGATCTCCGGCGTGCGCGGCAGCGAGGCGGGGAAGCAGCAGGACGTAACGGCCAAGGTCATGCAGCACCCAGGCGGCCAGTGGCTCGTCGGGATCGTCGGCGCGATCATCGTCGTGGTCGGGCTGGTGCTCATCAGCCAGGGCATCCACCGCACGTTCATGAAGTACCTGCAGACCTCACAGATGAGCCCGAGAACGCGGCGCGCCGTCAGGTGGCTCGGCACGATCGGGACGGTCGCGAGGGGTGCGGTCCTGGGGCTCGTCGGCGCCCTGGTAATAGACGCGGCAGTCACGCACAATCCCGCCGAGTCTGGCGGCGTCGATAAGGCGCTGCTCACGCTGCGCAACCAGCCGTTCGGCGTGGTTTTGCTGCTGGCGGCCGCGCTCGGTTTGGTGGCATTCGGCGTCTATGGGCTTTGCGAGGCCCGCTGGCGCAAGGTTTAAGCCCAGTTCCGAAGGCCGCTATGGTGCGCACCGGATGGCGGAGGAGTTCTCAAGCTTCCCGGTGTGTGAAATGGCGCGGCCGGGGTAGCCGCAAACTCGCCGCGCATCACAGGCTGAACCATCAAAGAGAGGAAATCTCGTGGCTCTCATCTTGCTCGTCCTCTTGCTGGCTCTTATTCTCGGCGGTCTTGGGTTCGCCATCCACATACTGTGGTGGATCGCCCTAATTGTCCTGGTGATATGGGTTCTCGGCTTCCTCGTGCGCGTCGGCGAGGGCTCTTCCCGAGGTCGCTGGTACCGCTGGTAGCCCTGCGGCAGCGCAGCACCTGGCGTCGCGCATGGTGAGCGATCGCCAGCGTTCAACCAGGTGCTCGCGGCCGCACGGCAGCTCAGCTCAGTCGGAGTTGACCCACGCGAGATAGCCAGGACCGTCAGGTGTCCGTACCGGGATCCACGCTTCGTCCAGTTCGGCCAGGCGTTCGCGGTCTAGCGCGACTGGCGGCAGTTCGGCGGGAGGGTCATCGCTCGTCGTCCGGTATCCCGTTGAGCCGACGAGCTCCTCGATCTCGCCTATAAGTTTGCCGATCTTCTGCTCCCGCCAGCCTTCCGTGCCGGAAATCCCCCGGCCACCCAGCCGTGGGGCCGCGAACACCCGGCGAAGCCGACCGAGAAGCTCTGGCTTGCAGACTGGTACCAGGAACCCCTCAACGTTGGCGTGGCGGCAAAGATAGCCGCCGTACTGCTGCTCGTAGGTGACTCCTGTAGCGGCTCTAACGACAAGAAACAGCCAGTCATCTGGCTCATCGCCGTCCATGGGAAGCTCGATCGAAGGCATGATCCATCGTTTCACCGGCGGCGTCGCTGTTCTCACTTAATGTATGCGGCCAGCGTCGATCTCGGCCCGCAGCAGTTCGGCGAGTTGTTCAGCACGCCGGGGAATAGGCGATGGTCGGTTACCAGCGGGCGAGGTAGATGAAGTCCGCGGCGGGGCGCTCCAGCCACTGCACGATCGACATCGCGACGTTCATCCCGGTGCCGAACCGGGCGGTGCGCAGGGCGGTCAGCTGGTTGGGCGTCCACCCCAGAAAGCGGGCGAGCTGGGCCCAGGTGAGCTGCTCTGCCCGCCGGCGCTCGTCGAGCGCCTCGTAAAGCTTGCGCAGGTTCCAGCGCAGCCGCCGGTCCGGCCCGGCCGCCGGCAACTGGCCCTCGATCACCTGGCCAGCCGGGGCGGCGAGGAAGCTCTCCGGGGTGCGGCCCAGCCATCGCAGGTAGAACAGCGCATGCTGGCAACTGGTAGCACGCCGCTTGGCGATGTTCGTGATGGTCGACGGGCTGATCGGATGATCGCGGCGCCGGTCGTTCAGTTCGGCGGACAGTGCCCAGATCTCGTCGGCCACCTGACGCCAGGACAGCCCGCGGGCTGTTCGCTGCGCGTCGAGCGCCTCGAAGAGCGCCTGGCCGTCGAAGTCGAAGATGAGCTGGGCGACCACGGTCACAAGGCTACGCTCAGCATGAGCTTCCGCTTGCGGCGCTAGACGCCGGTGGTGCCGTCGATGCGTTCCCGGAGCAGGTCGGCGTGGCCGTTGTGGCGCGCGTACTCCTCGATCATGTGAACGTAGATCCACCGGAGGCTGACGTCCTGGCCCATGAACCGGCCGGTGTCGCCCAGAGCACGGGCGGCGCAGTGCTCACGGGCGCGGGCGATCTCCGCGCGCCAGGTGGCAAGGGCATCGCCGAGGGTGGCGCCCGGGGCCAGATCGAAGCCGCCGTCAGGCCCGTCTGGGTCGGCCCGCGGGTCGTAGATCGGCGGGGCCTGTTCTCCGGCGAGCACCCGGCGGAACCAGTTCCGCTCCACCTCCGCCATGTGCTGGACCAGGCCGGTCAGCGTGACCGGAGACGGCGATGCAGACGCGACTGCGGCCTGTTCATCGTCGAGCCCGTCGCACTTCATGGCGAGGGTGGTGCGGTGAAAGTCGAGCCAGCTCTCGAGGGTGGTGCGCTCGTCGGTGTTCAGCGGGGGCAGAGGGCGTTCGATCGTGCTCACCGGTCGATTATTGCGGCCAGCCGAAGGCTGCACCGCCGACCAGGTGGCCGGTCCGTCGGGCAGAGTCTGAACCGGTCAGGGAGTGATGACGACGCGGCCGAATGCCTTGCGGCTCTCGGCGTACTCGTGCGCTGCGGCGGCGTCGGCTAGCGGGAACGCGCGGTCGATCGGCACCTGGAGTTCGCCCCTTGTGACCAGCCCGAGCATGTCGCCGATCATTGAATGGATGCGGTCGTACTCGGAGACGAGCGCGCTGCCCAGATAGACGCTGTACAGCGCATTGTTGCGGGTCGAGAGCGATTGCGCGTCGATCATCGAGCCTGACCGGGCCGCCCTTCCTACGCTGACCAGCCTTCCGCGATAACCGAGAACGCCAACGCTGTCGACAAGGTTCTGGCCGCCGACCGAGTCGACGACGATGTCCACACCCTGCGAGCCGGTCAGCTGGTTGGTGCGTTCGACGAAGCTTTCGGTCGCGTAGTTGATCCCGTGATCCAGTCCGAGCGCTGTCAGCCGCTCGAGCTTCCCGTCGCTGGACGCGGTGGAAATCACGGTCGCGCCCGCGCGCTTGGCCAACTGGATCGCGGCTACCCCGACGCCGCCGCCGCCGGCGTGGATCAGTACGGTCTGGCCCTCGGTGAGGTTGCCCGCGGTGAACAGGCACTCGTATGCGGTTCCGAACGCGACAGGCACGCACGCCGCGCGGGCCGCATCCAGCCCAGCCGGGATCGGCCAGGTCGCGGCCGCGGGCACTGCTCGCCTGGCGGCGTGTGACCCAGCGAAGTTCAGCGCGACCACCCGGTCGCCAACAGCGGGTCCCCCGGCCCCGGGCGCGGCCTCGCTGACGGTCCCGGCACTCAGGTAGCCGATGACATGCGGCACAGCGGGAAGCTCCCCCATAGCGCGGCCTATCAGATCTCCCCCCTCGAGGCTGATCGCTTCGGCATCAACCACGACGCAGCCTTCCGGGCATTCGGGATCGGGAACCTCCTGGTACCGAAGCACCTCAGGGCCGCCGTTCTCGTAGATCACCACTGCCTTCATCTGTACCGTCCTCCCGGTCGCGCCATGGCCCCCGCCGTCGCTGGCTACGATGTTAACAGCGCTTACATTTGGAGAGCAAGGCTGGCGGCCCGCCGCGCTCCTCAAGCTCGTCAGCTAGTTGTCCGGCACAGAACATGTAGGCTGATTCGCTATGGGGCTATGGGGGGCGGCGCCCTTAGTCATGGCTGCTTTGCTGAGTGGGGGCGCGGGCGTTCATGTAACGGCTGTCAGCCCGGTAATAGCAACCAGCACTCCGAGCCCCAGCCCCAGCCCGAGTGCCTCTCCTTCCGCTTCTGTTGGCCTGCCCGGCGCCGGAGCCCCCGTCCCAGTGCTGCGGCAGATTGGGCCGGCCAGCTGGCAGACCACAGTGCTGCTGACCGACACCGGGCCGGCCTGCCTTCAGGCGGCCAAAGCGCATTACTGGCTGGCGACCACCACGCCGTATCTGGCGCTTCGGGGCTCGGCCATGATGCCCAGGCAGATCACCGATGGCGGTTTCTCTGGAAGCTCGTGCCAGGTGCAGGTGACCTTCAAGACGCTAAGCCAGACGCCGCAGACGGCCACGCTGGTCATTGATCAGCCCGGAATGTCGCAAACGGTCGCGCTGACCGTTAGCCGTAACGTGACGTTGACCGACTATCTGCTTATACCGTTTCTGGTTGGTCTGGGCATCACCCTGCTGTCGCTGCTGTTCTCCGTCGTGCTCGTCCGCCGGAATGATCAGAGTGTGACGCCGGGCTCCCATGGTCTGCGTCACTTGCTTGAGCGTCCCATTCTGGGATCTGGCGCCTGGACGGCCAACGACAGCTGGGCGACGAACATCACCACCGGCCTGGTAGTCGTGGGTGCCGTGCTGAGCGCGGTGACCGCCTCGAGTTCGCTGTTCCCAGGAATAGCACTCGACGAGTTCTCGCTCGTGGCCATCGCCGCCGGGTTCTTTGTCGCGGCCGCCCCAGTGGTCTTCGGCATCCTGTACTCGTCAATGACCACCCGCCAGCCTGGCCTGGTGGCCGACGCTACCGTCGCCGTGCCCTGGGTGAGGGCCGCGATCATCAGCATCCCGTCCGGCGCAAGCATCACGATGGCCGGCGACACGGCCATGCAGGATGACTCCGGGGGCTGGGCCACGGTGCGCGGTGGCGGCACCTACCAGGTTCCTCCGGGTGGCCAGATCCAGGTCCTGGCGGGCGTTCAGGATCTTGCCCAGGCATGTACCCGGGCGGCTGGGCCGGCTGTCGCCGACGCTCTCGCCAAAGTGATCGCGCACGCCAGTGTTGAGGCCGCCGCTCAGGCGCTCGCTGACCCCGATGAACTGCCGCTGGTGCGGCAGGCAGTGCAGCGCGTGGCCGAGCACACCACAGCCCGCGCGGGCATCGACGCGCAACTCGCTGATGAGCTCACGCAGCGGATTAGGCCCGCGGTCGCGGAAGCGGTCAGTCACCCCGTCATCCTGTTTGCGTTCTTCAGGGAAACCGTCACACTGGCTGGCGCCACACATCAGGCCATCTCAGTGGCCGCCCCGATAGACGACGCCGACGTCGAGGCGGGTGTCTGGGCGGGCATTCAGGCGGCCAGGCTGGCAGCGGCACCGGGGGCAGGGCCTGCCGGTGTCTCGGCCGGCATGCTGGCGCTCCGGCTGGCCATCGAGCGGGCTGCCGTGTATGTGGTCACCCAGCCGACCATTCTCGATGGCAGCCAGTCAGCGGGCGCAATCAGGCGGCGTATCGCTACCGCTGTGCAGAGAGGCAGCGTCCGGGCAGTGGTGAAGAACCTGGTCCAGGACGTTATGCATGCGCCCGGTCCCGGGTATCCGCTGCCGCCGGAAATGGAGCGGGAAGCCACCAGGGCGATAACCAGGGCTCTGAAACATGCTGTCGTCGCACTGCTAAGGGTTCAGGAGGCGCAGGCCCAGGCAGCGCAGGATCAAACAGCGGCCGCCGCACCCGGCCAGGGCAGCGACACGCTGGCATACTCCGGCGGCTCCGACATCGGTGTCCTGCCAGGCAGCATCCTCCAGCTCACCGCAACCGCGGGGACATGGACCGTTCAGGCCGGTGACGTGCTGGCGCAACCGGCGTCGCTACCGGTGGCCGCTCCTGCGCCCGGGCCGGTTCCGCCGGGCGTTCAGCGTGTCCAGATCGTTCCGCCAGCGCCACCGGGGAGTTCCGACGCGCCGCTCGCCCAGCCCGTGCTCATTGAGCCGGCTGGCGGGGCAAAGGTGACCGTGACCGGCACCGCCGATGTCAGCCTCCCGAAGGGCGCGGTCATCTCGGCTCCGCGCCGGAAGCCCTATCCCCTGCTGAGACAACGGCAGCTTCTCGCCCCGCAAGGTACGAACATCATCGTCGCCAACCTGAAAATCCTGCTGGCCGTCAATCTCTGCACGATGTTCGGGATCGGCGCCGAGCTCGGGATCGCGGGAGTCCTCGCGCTGCTCTCCGACGCCACCCTGGTGTGGCAGGGGCTCATTGTCGCCGCCCTGGCCGTGGTGGCCGTCCTGGTGATCTTCTATGCGGCAACGGCGGCACGCGCAATGGCCGATCCCCAGCCAGGATCATCGCTCAGCGCGCAGACCGGGACCTCGTTCACCCTTTAGCCAGCACCCTGTAACCGGCCGCTGTTGAACCGCGGTGCCAGCAGGGGTAAGTCATAGTTGTGGCGGCATCGGGAGATCGAGGACAGCGACGGCAGACAGTCCAGCGGCCGACCCTGAGCGGCGGAACTCTGTCGCTGGGCAGCATCCGTGGCATCCGGATCGGCACCAACTGGAGCGTCGCGATCATCTTCGCGCTGATCGCGATCGGCCTCGGGACATTGCAGTTCCCTTCGGCCAACCCGCGCCAAAGCGCGCTCACCTACGCCCTGGCCAGCGTGATCACGACTGTCGTGTTCTTCGCCTCGCTGCTGGCCCATGAGCTTGCGCACTCCCTCATCGCGCGGCGCTACGGGCTGACGGTGCAGAGCATCACCTTGTTTCTCTTCGGCGGGATCTCGCAGCTCAGCGGAGACGTGCCGAGTCCGTCGGCGGAGGTGGCGATCGCTGGCGTCGGACCGCTGACCAGCCTGGTGCTTGGCGGCGTGTTCCTGGGCGGGGCGGCGTTGCTGAACGGGACGAGCCCAGCCCACACAAGCGTGGCCGGGGTGGTGGTGACTGCTCTCGCTTACCTGGGCGTCACTAACCTTGCCCTCGCCGTCTTCAACATCATCCCGGCCGCGCCGCTTGACGGCGGCAGGCTGCTGCGCGCAGCGGTCTGGTGGCGCTCCGGCGACCGGGTCAAGGCCACCGTCTGGGCCAGCCGGGTCGGGCAGGTGCTGGGCTGGGTCTTCATAGCTGGCGGCCTGTACGCCTTTTTCATTACGGAGAACTTCAGCTGGGTGTGGATCGCCCTGATCGGCTGGTTTGTCACGAGCGGGGCAACGGCGGAGGCGCGGCAGGCAGTGGTAACCGGCGAGCTGCGCGGCATCCGGGTCAGCCAGATCATGACACCCCAGCCGGTGACGGTGCCGGGATCGATGCGGGTTAGCGATTTCCTTGACGGCTACCTCTTCCGGATGCGGCACCAGAGCTTCCCGGTCACCCAGGACGGCCAGGACCAGGTGACCGGGCTGGTGACGTTCAACCGGATCAAGCAGGTGCCTGCCGACCGCCGCCAGGACACGGTGCTGGCCAATATTGCCTGCCCGCTCAGTGATGTCGCTACCGCATCTCCGGACGACTCCGTGGCTGACCTGATCCCACGGCTCACCGCGTGCGCCGACCAGCGAGCGCTGGTCCTGCGCAACGGCGGTCTGGTGGGCATCGTCTCGCCCAGCGACATCGCGAGGATGCTTGACCGGCTGCACGCAGCCCAGCGTTCATAATGTTCTGATAAAGGAGCCCGCCTTGACGGAAACAATGCCCCCACCGCTGTTCGACCCGTTCGCGCCGGGCTTCACCGACAACCCGTACCCCCAGTACGCAGCCCTGCGGGAGCAGGCGCCTGTGTACCAGCACGCGTTCGGGTTCTGGCTGCTCACCGGCTATGACGACGTGTCATGGCTGCTGCGGGCACCGGGCCTGTCGGTCGAGGACGACAACGTCGCCGCCGACAGCCTGCTGCGCCAGATGCGCGAGGAGGCGTACGGGGACGGAGCACCGCGAGCCAGCGCGCTGTCGATGCTGGACCGGGACCCTCCGGACCACACCAGGCTGCGCAAGCTGGTGTCGAAGGCGTTCACTCCCCGGGCCATCCAGGCGCTGCGGCCGCGAATCACCGACCTCGTCGACGGCATGCTCGACAGAATGGCCGCCGAGGGGACGGTCGACCTTGTCGACGCGCTCGCGTTCCCGCTGCCGTTCAGCGTGATTGCCGAGATGCTGGGCACACCGCCCGCCGACCACGAGCGGATCCGCCAGCTCACCGGTACCGTCGTGCGCTCACTGGAGCCGGTAGCCGATCCCGGGCTTGTGCAGGCGATCATGGCGGCCGACCAGGAGATGTCCCAGATCGCGGCCGACATGATCGCCTGGAAGCGGGCCAACCCGGCTGATGACCTGCTCAGCGCCCTGATCCACGCCGAGGACGACGGCGACGCGCTCAGCGACGACGAACTGGTGGCGCAGATGCTGCTGCTGTACATCGCCGGGCACGAGACCACCGTCAACCTCATCGCAGGCGGCACCCTCGCGCTGCTGCGCCACCCGGCGCAGCTCGCGCTGCTGCGCGCCGACCCAGCCCTGGTCGGCAACGCGGTCGAGGAGATGCTCCGGTACGACAGCCCGGTGCAGGCGAGCCGGCGGATCACCCTGGAACCGGTGACCGTGGGCGGCTGCGCCATCCCGGCAGGCGCGTTCGTGATGGCGAGCCTCGGCTCGGCCAACCGGGACGAGCGGTTCTGGGGTGCTGACGCCGGTGAACTGCGGCTCGACCGGGAGAACGCGCGGCAGCACCTGTCGTTTGGCGCCGGGCATCACCACTGCCTGGGCGCGTCGCTGGCCCGGCTGGAGGCCGCCATCGCGTTCGAGCACCTGGTGGGCCGGTTCCCGGGCCTGACGCTGGCCGGCGACGTGGAATGGAACGGCCGCATCAACCTGCGCGGCCCGGCCCACCTACCCGTGTCAGTGAGCTAGCCGGCCGCTTGGAGCCGGCCGAGGATGTCCCGGGTGGCCGCGCAGTATGCGTCCTCCGCGGAGGTGTCGTGCCCCTTCCCCTCCCGGGTGGAATGTGCGAGCCAGGCGATCGCACGGTAGCTGATCAGGCAGCGCAGCCCGTCACCCCCAGCAACCTGGGCCGCCCGGGCGAGCAGGCGGTCGGCGGCGTTGTGGTCGCCGAAACGTTCACAGTCGAAGGCAAGGACGACCAGGTCCAGCGCGCGGCTGCCCAGCCCGAACTCATCCCAGTCGACCACACCCGTGATCCGCGTTCCGTCGGCCAGGATGTTGGACAGGTTCAGGTCGCTGTGGGCGTAGTCGGCAGGCGGCAGCCGCATGCCCCAGACCGGCTCAAGCCAGCGCCGCAGCCGCTCGCACAGCGGCCCAGCCGCCGCGCAGGCCCGTGGCGCATCGTCCCATTCCTCGTCCCAGTCGTCGAACAGCACGTTGGCCACGTAGCTGGCGAAGTCACGGTCTCCGGCCGGGATGCCGGCGTCGGCCTGCAGTTCGACCAGACGCAGTGCCTGCTCAAGCAGCGGGCCGTTCAGCGCAGTGAGGGGGCGGCCGGGAAGCCGGTTCTGGATGGTCACCTGCCACCCAGGGTTGATCATGCCGTGCCACACGATCGCCGGAACGGGATACCCGCGGGCACCGAGCGCAGGAAGGTGCGCCGCGCACCATTGCGTCTTCTGGTCGGCGCGGCCGTCCTCGCCATCCCTGAGCTTCACGACGATCGGGCCCGTTTCCTGCGCGCGGGCAGCCCAGGTCATCCCAAACCGTTTTGCGGGCGTGAGCGGCCACGCATCATACACCCGCTCACCCAGTTCCCGGGCGATCAGCTGGTGAACCTCGTGCCAGGCGGGCATTCCGGTCGCCACACACGGATCGTAGGCACCACACGCGCCAGCGCAGAAGCGATTTTCCGTGGTGGCTGTGGGGGGTGAGTCGTGGTGGTGCCTGTGTGATGAGCAGGCGGGCTTGGGTGAGGTGCCTGGCGCACCCCGCACTGTTAAGAATGCACTGATGGCCTGGCTGTGACCCAATGCCACTTTTAGGCTACTTCGATCATGGCAACAACCTGCGGGTTTACCTAGCGATCAGCCAGGGCCAGCTCGGTGACCGGTACCGGCCACGCACAGCCGTGCTGCTGGATTCCGGTCACCGGCAGCCTCCCTTATGGTGGAGAGTTTTTCGATACTATCGCCGACAACTCTCCACCTTAAGCCCAGCAGCCTGCGGTAACGGGTTCCGGTGAGGCCATATCCAGCCACCGCGCCAGCCGGAAAGCAGGCCAGCACACTCACCTGGGCACAGCCTCACCCAAACCCCTTTTCGCACCTGAGCCACAACCCGCCGGTGTTCCTGAGCTGTCACGGCCCCGGCAGAACCCGGGTCAGCAGGGCCATAACGGGCCGGCCACCTGACAGAACAGCGGCGCATCCCACCGAAAATAAAGATCAACTAAGCTAAGCGGCACTGCTGTGGCCGGACCATTGGTGCATTCTTGTTCAGATGGATAAAGGTGATTATCCGGGCATACCACTTAGGAATGCCAAGCTGGGAACGTGCGGGAGGCAGTCCGAAGCACTCCGCCTTAAGCAGGGGCGGCCGTCGGTGTACTGTCCGCGTTGTGAACGTTGATGTGACCGTGAGGACCGCCGAGCCGACGCCTACGGCGGTGGTAGCGGCCACGACGACGTGGGCGGAGTTCCCGAAGGTATGGGGGCCGATGCTCGACCAGGTGTGGGCTTTTCTCCGCGGCGACGCCCCCGGAAGGGCTCTACAAGCACGGGCACAACGTCATGCTCTACAAAGACGACGTCCCTAACGTCGAAGTCGGCGTTCAGGTCAGCGGCTCGTTCGATCCCGTCGGTCACGTCGCGGCGTCAACGCTGCCGGGCGGGCTCGTCGCTACCGCGACCCACGCCGGCCCGATAGCCGGGATCGCCGGTACTCACCGGGCGGTGAGCGAGTGGAGCAAAGCTAACGGGTACCAGCTGGCCGGCCCCCGCTGGGAGATCTACGGCGACCCCGACCCGTCCACCGGCCACTTCGACGTCGACGTGTTCTGGTCGCTGCTGGCGCCGTAACGCCGCCCTCAGCTGCCGCTTCACGTCCTGGGATCTGGTCTTGCCGCCCCTGACCAGGGTAATGTTTTGTTCCCAGTTAGACGGAATTTTCATACTGGAGGGAGCAACGGAGCCGATCCCGCCACGTTCCACGCCACAGCAGCTGGTGTACAACCTGACGTTCGACCAGCTGCACACCGTGCGGACCATCGTGGGCACGGGCTCTTTCCATGAGGCCAGCAAGATCCTCTGCCTGACCCAGCCAGCGATATCTCAGCGCGTCCGTCATATCGAGCGCATGCTCGGAATCGCGATCTTCGACAGGCATTCCGGGGTCGGGGTGACGCTGACTCCCGCTGGCGAGGCCCTGCTCGAGTTCTGCGAGCGGTCAATCCGCAGCCTTGACGAGTTCTCAGCGGAACTTGAGGCGGTCCGGTCACCGTCGGGTGGCGCAGAACTCCGGGTCATGGCCACGTCCGACATCATTCAGTACATCCTCGTGCCAATGCTTACCGGGTTCCAGGCCCGGCACCCGCAACTGGCGGTGCGGGTCCGCCAGTCGATCGACCGCGGCGAGGTGCTGCGGATGCTCAGCGGCGGCAAGGTCGACCTCGCGTTCGACCGGTCACCCACGCACCCGTCGCTGGTACCGGTAGCCCGCATGAATGAGCAGCTGCACCTGGTCGTCTCGGCCGGGCACGAACTGCTGAACCTGCCGGCCAGGGACCGGCCGGCAGCGATCGGCAAGTACCCGTTCGCGATCTACGCGCCCGGCATGCGGAGCCGCGACCTCATTCAGCGATGGGCGGCCAAGACGGGGACGGTCATAACCCCGCTGATCGAGTCGCGCAGCGTAGCCGCGATGAAAGACGCCGTCCTGCAGCACGGCGCGGTGAGCATCCTGCCAGGCACCGCTGTGGCCTGCGAAGTCCAGGCGGGAACGCTGGTTCTGGCCGACATCGCTGACATGCCGCTCACCAGAGGCACCGTGATCGCCTCGCGGCAGGGCGACGAGCGCTCGCCGCGAATCCGTGTGTTCATCGAGGAACTCATTGCCAACTGTGCTACCCGGGCGGACGGGCTGGCGGCCGAGGTCCGCTGGGCCGCCCCGCCAGCCGAACAGCCGCCGAGCGAACGCGCGTGGTTACTGCTTGATGGATCCGGTGCCGTCCTCGACGATGAGCGTGGTGCCGAGTTCCGCCGACAGTCTCTGGTAACGCTCGAGGACACGCTCAGCGTCGGTGCCGGTCGCGGTGAACGGCCGCCCGTCGGTCAGCTTGCGCTTGGTACCGCCAACTGACCGCCGCAGCCTGGCCGCGCCGCCCACTTCCCGGCCGAGCTCGACCGGGTGCAGCCGGATGGAGCGAAACTCCTTGCCTTCCATGTCCACTTCGAGAAGCGCCGAGCTCCACCAGGTCTCGTTGCCGTGGGTCAGCCCGGGGTGCAGCGGCTCGGCCGCCGGGGTGAGTGTGGGAAGCCGCTCGATGTCGTGGCCCCAGCTCTCGTACCCGTCGTAAGGCACCCGGCGGACGAACTCGGACTGTGCGAAGAAGTTCCCGATGCCGTAGATGATGGGCTTTCCCTTGTAGATCTCGATGCCGAGGGTCTTGTGCCAGCCGTGCCCGATGAAGATATCGGCGCCCTCGTCGATGCAGGCCCGGGCGAAATCAGTGACAAAGCGCGGCGGCCGGTCTCCCCGGCTGCCCTCGGACACGCTGAAGTGGTGCGCGACCAGCACGAGATCGGCCATGGTGGCCGCCTCGGCGACGGACCGCAGGTTGCCGGCGAAGTCCCACTTGTTCGAGGTGGACAGGACCTCGAAGTGATCAGACGGCTGCCACAGGTTGGACCCGGTCGTCGACTGATCGGCCGGCATAGCCAGGCTGAACTCGCCGTCCACGGCGTGGGTCAGCAGGCCGCTGCTTCCCTCGACGCCGCTGCGTGTCTCGCGCAGAATGCCGAGGTTCCCGGCAATGCGCTTGAGCTCATTCGCTGCTCCCTCGTCGATGAGGTACCGCATGATGGGCCGGAGCGGGTTGACTCCAGGGCGGCCTGGCATGCTGGCCTTCGGCGGGCTTGCCCACTCGTGCGACTTGTTGCCCGAGCTCACCGAGACAAGAGCGACGCGGCCGTGCCGCGTCTCCAGGTAGGCGGGCTCACGGGCCTCCTCCAGATCACGCCCCGTGCCCGCGTGGGCGATGCCAGCGCTGTCGCAGTGCCGGATCGTCGAGAAGATGCCAGGTGCCCCGAAGTCCATGCTGTGGTTGTTGGCCACCGAAGCCATCTCAACGCCGGCCCAGCGCAGATCCGACGCGACCCGAGGCTCGGTGAGGAAGTAGCTGCCGACCTGGTCGCCACGCGCGGGTGCCTGCACCTCGGAGAATTCACCGAAGTTCGTTTCGATATGCGCGTACGCCAGGTCGGAGGAACGCAGCCGCTCAAGTACCTGTGTGAACTCAGGCTCATCGAACACGGAAAACGGCCGGGTGACCATGCATTCACCAGCTAGGGCGACGGTCATGGGCTTTTTCATCGGCACGTAATTTCTCTTCTCGTGAGAGCCGTCACCGTTACTCAACCCGGCTATGCGACCCAGTGTCAAATAGCAGATGCTTATCGAGCCTGCGGCCGGACGTTATCGCCGGTTAGCTGGGCCGCGAGGGGTGATTAGCGTTGCTTCTCATCTCCCCCATCAACTCTGCATTGACGGGTAGTTACCGCCCTGCTTCAGTGATATGAACCGCTACGGCCTGAGGGAGCAGGAATGGACCTGCAGCTGAAGGACAGGACTGCGGTCGTCACCGGGGCGAGCTCGGGCATCGGGCGGGGTATCGCTGGCTGCCTGGCCCGGGAAGGCGTCAGACTGCTGCTCGTTGCCCGCCGCGGCGAGCTGCTCAGGAAGCTCGCTGACCAGCTGGCCGGTGAAGGGCTGCCGCGTCCGGCGGCCGTCGCCGCCGACATTACCTCTGGCGAAGGGCAGCAGGCGATCGCGACCGCGGCGGCACGCGAACTTGGCCCGGCCGAGATCCTGGTCAACAGCGCCGGCGGCCACCGCCCATCGGGGCTGACAGCGACCGACGAGCAGTGGGCAGCCGCGCTGGCGCTGAACTTCGAGTCCCAGCGCAGGCTGACGAACTGGTTCCTGCCCGCGATGCGGGCCAGGGGCTGGGGGCGCATCATCAACGTGACCGGAAAGTCAGAGCCGCCGAGGGTCAGCGGCGAGTTCGCAGCCAAGGCCGCACTGCACGCCTGGGCGAAAGGGCTGTCGCGCGAGGCCGGGCCGGACGGTGTCACGGTCAACTCCCTGGCCCCGGGCCGGATTCTGACCGAGCAGATGACGCGGCACTACACCGCCGCCCAGCGGGCCGAGCATGTCAGGGAGATCCCGGCCGGCAGCTACGGGCAGCCGGAGGACGTCGGGCGGCTGGCCACATTCCTGGCCTCGCCGCTGGCTGGCTACATCACAGGCACGGTGATCCCCGTCGACGGCGGCCTTCGGAGGTACCCGTTTTGAGCTGCCCGGCCCAGACGACCTCGCTGCACGCCGCGCCGCAGCGGCTCATGTACAACCTGACCTTTGACCAGCTGTACACGGTGCGGACGATCGCCAGCACCGGGTCCTTCCACGAGGCGAGCAGGATCCTCTGCCTGACCCAGCCGGCGATCTCGCAGCGTGTCCGGCACATGGAACGGATGCTCGGCGCTCCGGTCTTCGACCGGCATTCGGGCGTCGGCGTCACGCTGACGCCGGTCGGTGAAGCGCTGCTCGAGTTCTGTGACCGCTCAATCCGCAGCCTCGATGACTTCGCGGCCGAGCTTGACGCGGTCCGGTCACCGTCCGACGCCGGGACGCTGCGGGTCATGGCGCCATCCGACATCATTCAGTACCTGCTCGTGCCGATGCTTGCCGGGTTCCACGAACGGCACCCGCACCTTGCGGTCCGCATCCGGCAGTCGGTTGACCGCGGGGAACTGGTCAGGATGGTCAGCGGCGGCCTGGCCGACCTGGCATTCGACCGGTCACCCACGCACTCGTCGCTGCAGACGGTCGCGCGGATGAACGAGCAACTTCACCTGGTCGTCCCGGCCGGTCACCGTCTGCTTGATCTTCCTCACCGGGACAGGCCAGCGGCCATCGAGAGGTACCCGTTCGCTACGTACTCACCGGGCATGCGCAGCCGTGATCTCGTTCAGCGCTGGGCAGCCAAAGCCGGGGCGGTGATCACGCCGCAGATCGAATCGCGGAGTGTCGCTGTCCTGAAGGACGCGATTCTCAAGCACGGCACGATCGGCATCCTTCCGTCCATGGCCGTCTCCTGCGAGGTACGCGCCGGGGCACTGGTCCTGGCCGAGATATCGGACACGCCGCTTGTCCGCGCCAGCGTTATCGCGGCCAGGCAGGGTGAAGAACGTTCGCCCGGGGCGCGCGCCCTGGTCGAGGAACTCATCACCGGCTGCGCTCAGCGCTTCGGCGAGGCCGCGGAAGTCCACTGGGCCATGCCGGCCAGTGACCAGCCGCCGTGGTGAGCCCCCCGGTTAGCGCTTTACTGACGCGTCACGAATTCGCCCTCCGGAGTTTGGGATACGCCATCTGAATGCATCGGCCCGCGCCGGCATGAACATGTGGGATATTTGTCTGGCCCATGCGGTGCGGCTGAAACTGCGAAGTGATAAGGAACGCCCACCAGGGTGATCAAAGGCTCTCGCTTGACGGCCCCGCGACGCGTGAATCAAGCTGGTTCTAACCCGCGGTTCATGAGACGAAGAAAACTCCGGCATCACTGGCTATCGCACGATGGCGCTGGGCATCTATTCCTCTATTCCGGTCAATCGAGAGGCATCCACATAATGGCGTGGACGAACCAGAACCGGCCGCCAGACAGTCGCGAAGAGGACACCTGGCTCAGCGATGAGCAGCTGAGCAAGGTCTCCCCTTCCGAGGGTCTCGCCTTTCAGTCGCCGGTGCCCACGCGATGTGTCTCTAACGGCGAGTACATGCCGTTCAAGCAGACCGAAGACCAGAAGCACGTCGAGTTTCGCATCAAAGAGATGGCGGGTGAGGCCGCGAAGAGGCTCGGGAAACCGCTCGGTCAGTTCCTTGCGACCACAGGGGGGCTCGCCGTCGCGTTCATCGCGATGAACGAGGTCTACGGCAAGATGTTCGACGTCGACAAAGCGGAGGTCTACGAGCCGGCCGCCGCCGCCGAGCGCGGCATACCCCGGGACGTCTTCGTTTTCGACGATCAGACACACATGATCCGGACGAGCAAGAACACCCCGCACGCGCTGCGGGCAATGACCCAGGGGCCGGGGCAGGCCTCGGCCGACGGCGGGTTCGCAAGCAACCCCTACAACGGCGGGCATGGCAACCCCTCCGGGCCGGACGAGTTCGGGCGGATGTGGCCCAACTGGAACCCCGAGGAGCTGTTCGCGGCGTTCCCGCCCAACCCCGGACCTGAGACCACGCACGAGGGGCAGTTTCACCTCGGCCAGTACATCCTGCGCGAGTACCTGCAGTCGCAGGTGAGCGCGTCGGTCATCAGCAACGTCACGTCGGCGCTGGTCAACCTGCCCGACGGCCCCAAGCCGCCGACGAACATCACCGACGCGCTGCAGAACATGCTGCTCACCGGCTGGCAGACCAGCCAGTGCCGTGACTTCATCAACAAGCTGGCGGGCTCGCGCCGCGCCTACGCGCACGCGCAGCTGTTCCCGGGGCGCGCAAACCTCGCCGACCCAGTCTTCGGTGACTACATCCAGTGGCAAGTCGAGTACTGCGATCCCGACTCCTGGAAGGGATACAACGTCGCCCGCTCGGCCAGTGCCGCACCGGAGAACGAATTCATGCAGTGGCGGCTCGACGACGAGATTATGGCGTACCCCATGTACGCAGTCATCCGCAATAACTCCGACCGGCTCAAGAGGCGCCCCGGGTTCTTTAACATCTGCATCCACAAAGGTCTTCAGGCCGACCTCACGAGCCCGTTCGGCGAGAAGGACAATCCACAGAACGGAAATCCGGACGACATCATCAAGGTATCCAGCGACTGGCCGGAATTTAATTTCATCATCTACCACTCGTGCTTCCGCCCGCACGGCTGGTCACTGCAGGCCTTCCTGGACATCATGAACAGCCCCGGCGCCGCCGGGCCGACGACGCTCACTGACAGCGACGGACGGCGGGCACCCAACATCCGCTGGACGACGCAATTCGCGCAGATCTGCGCGGGCAAGTACGTGGCAGGCGCGGAGCCCTCGTCGTCCTCGCCGTCGAGCGAGCGCCCGCTGCCGAATATGTACGCGGAGCTCGGCACCACGATGGCCAGCACGGTCGTCACGTTCCCGACAGTCTGGGCGCACCTCATCGGCCAGCTCCTGTACTACATGGGGTCCGACAAGATCATCTTTGGCACCGACGCGCTGTGGTACGGCGGCCCGCAGTGGCAAGTCGAGGCGCTGTGGCGGTACCAGATCCCGGACGAGATCTGCGAGAAGTACGGCTATCCGCAGCTCACCGAGCAGGACAAGCGGAAGATCCTCGGGCTGAACAGCGCCCGTCTGTATGGCCTCACCGCTCAGGAGACCATCCAGATCGGGCGTCCCGGAAGCGCTTATGCCGTGGCCGGCCTAGCCAACTACGCCGCGAGCATGCAGCCAGGGAGCGGCATCGACAGCGTTCTGAAAGGTCCGGGATATCCGACACCTGTGCAGAAAGTGCCGAGCCTTCTCCCCCAGGACAACCTGAGCGGGGTCAAGGAAAACATCCGCGAAAACGGGTCCGGCCGGACCGACATGCCGCATGGCTGGGTCTGCAAAAAAGGCTACGCATAAACCAGGAAATAGTGGGGTGGAGCAGAATGAGGGCGAAATTCCTCAAGAGCGGGATGCGAAGACGAGGTGCGGCGTGCGTCGTGGCGGCGGTGGCCGTTGCCGTCGCGGCTGGCTGCAGTTCCGCGTCGTCGGGAGGCGACAGCCCCAGCGGCAGCGGGAGCCTGCAGCCGGTCACGATCGGTGTGCTGACCGGATCGGCGGTCCTGGCCCCGGTCTACGCCGCGCAGGACCGGGGGTTCTTCAAGAAGTACGGGATCGACGTCAAGGTCGTCTCAAGCAGTTCCTTCTCCACGCCGGTGGCCGGGCTTGACTCGGGCAGCGTCGACATCGATGTTGTCGGCGACCTCTACCAGCAGTACGAGGCGGGCGTGCACGTGGTCGGCGTCGTCGGGGACGCCGACAGCGCCAAAGACCTCAACATGATCTGCAACTCGTCGGTCAAAGCGCAGACAGGGTCGATCGCCGACAAGCTGAAGGCCCTAATGGGCAAGAAGATCGCGTTCTCCGGCGTCGACTCCCCGCCCTACTACCTGCTCCTGGGCGCGTTCAACAAGTACCACCTGAGCATCAGCGACGTCACCGTGGTCAACGTTCCCGTGGGCGCTACCCAGTTCGCGACGGTGGAGGACGGCCAGGCCGACTGCACGATCGGCGATATGAACGCGGTCGCGTACCTGACTCCGGGGGGCGGCCGCTACACCGCGTTCAACTTCGGCGCTCCCGGCGTGCTCAACCCGCTGGTCTCAAGCCAGATCGTTCCGTGGGTGGCCAAGCCCAGCTGGGTGGACTCTAACAAGAGCGCGGTCGAGGGCTTTGAAAAGGCCTGGGTGGCCACGATCTCGTGGATGGAGCAGCCCAAGAACCTCTCGGCCGACGAGACCTACGTCATCGACGCGCTGGGCAGCAAGAGCGCCGCGCCCGCCGGGTCGAAGCTGGTTACCGAGACCCAGGCTGTGCTGGCCACGGTACGGGACCTGTGGGGTACCAGCGGTGCCATGGAGTCCTACCAGGCCGATATCGCCGCAGGCGTGCTGGCGAAGCCGATCTCGGGCTACCAGGCTTCCATGTTCGTGGCCCCGGGGTCACCCTCGACCACGGCGCAAGCACAGCAACTCGTAAGCGGATGAGGCTCGCGCCCCGCACCCGCTGCACCGACATGGAGACAAGCGCGATGAAGGACCGCGGAGACTCGCGCAGCGAGGACAGGCCTGTGCTGACCGCAGATGCATCGCCGCGCGCGCCGGGCCCGGGCACGATCGAGGCTAAGAACGTGTGCCTGGACCTGCTCACCCCGGAAGGCATGCTCAAGATCCTGGACGGCGTCACCCTGTCGGTCCGGCCAGGAGAGTACGTCGGCGTCGTCGGGCCAAGCGGATCGGGCAAGACGATGTTCCTCAACATCATCGCCGGTCTCGAGCAACGTTCGGCCGGGCTCCTCACCGTCTTCGGTGAAGAGCCCAGGCCGGGCACCAGGGCCGTCGGGTACGCGATGGCGCGTGACGGGCTGCTGCCCTGGCGGACTGCGGTGGAGAACGTCGCGCTGAGCCTGGAGGCGTCCGGCGTCCCTAAGGTCGAGCGGCGTCAGCGCGCGCTGGAGGCGCTGGACCGGGTCGGCTTGGCGAAGTTTGCTGATTCGTACCGGTCCCAGCTGTCCCAGGGCATGCGGCAGCGGGTGGCGCTGGCACGGACGCTGGTGCCGAACCCGCAGTTGCTGCTCCTCGACGAGCCGTTTGCCGCCCTCGATGCCCACACCCGGATCCTCATGCAGGAGATGCTGTGCCAGCTGCTCGAGCCTTATGAGGGCACGATGTTCCTGGTCACGCACGACATCCCGGAGGCAATCCTGCTCTGCGACCGGGTGCTCGTGTTCAGCAGGCGTCCGGCGACGATCAGGAAGGAGTTCGAGATCGACCTGCCCCGGCCGAGGTCGGCGCTGCACCTGCGGTCCACCGAACAGTTCCAGTGGTGGCAGGCGCGGATATGGGAGGAACTGGCCGAGGAGGTGCAGGACCAGTGAGTGCGGTCGGGCAGGGCGGGGCGGACGGCCTGGCGCCGGTGGTCATCGGGGTGGACGACACCCGGCCGACGGCGGGCCAGGGGCAGCGTTCCGGTGCCGCCCAGCCTGGCCGGCGGAGCACATCCGGCGGTGCGCTGCTCGTCTGGGCCACGAGAATCGTTTTCTTGGTCCTCGTGGTGGGCTCGTGGCAGGTGCTGACGGAGAACGGCACGATCAATCCGGCGTTCAGCGGCGAGCCGAGTCAGATCTGGAGCAGCTTCATCCAGCTGTTCGGGACGTCGACGCTCGCCTCTGACCTGCAGACGACCATGTACGAGACACTGGCCGGATTCGTGATCTCGGTAGTTCTCGGCATCGTGGTGGCTTACTGGATGGTCCGGATACCGTTCCTCGACCGGACGTTCTCGCCCCTGGCCACGGCCGCGAACGCCGTGCCCCGGATCGCGCTCATGCCGGTGTTCATCATCTGGTTCGGTCTTGGGCCTGACTCCAAGATCTTCAACGTCGTCAGTTTCGTCTTCTTCCTGGTCCTCATCAACTCGCTGGGCGCGTTCCAGCAAGCGCAGGCCGATCGCGACCTTCTGCTGCTTGCCCGGGTGCTTGGCTTCAGCGAGCAGCAGCGGATGAGGAAGTTCATCCTGCCAGCGGCGGTCCCGGTCCTCTTCGGGACGATGGAGCTCGCGCTCATCTACTCGTTCACCGGCGCGATCATCGGCGAGATGCTCGGCGGCTACAACGGGCTCGGCGTGACGATCGAGACAGACGCGAACGCGCTGAATACAAACGGCTACTTCGCCGTTGTGCTCCTCGTCGTGATCATTACCTTGCTGCTTGTGCAGATCCTGCGGTTCATCCGCAGGCGGCTGCTGCGCTGGAGCACCCTCGAGACCAGGGGCCTGCAGGCGATGTAAGGGTGATCAGCTGGCGGCTGCCCCCGGGGTCCGGCGCAGGATCAGGTGAGCAAGCTGGCCCAGCTGCCGGTACGGGTCTGTGGCACCCAGGCGCTCTTCCACGTCGAGGAGCGCGGCAAGTTCCCGGGATCGGACGGCGGCGGCGGGTCGAGTTCGCCGACGTCGTGGTGCGCGCCGCCAGCGCGAGGAACCCACCCGGCGCGACGAACGCCGCGAGCTCAGCGATGACCGGCGCGCTGGCCGGCAGGTACATCAGCACTCCCAGCAGCAGCACCGCGTCGTACATCTCGCCGCCAGCCACCGCGGCCAGGCTGTCACAGGCCGGCTGGCCGCCAGGACAGGCAAACCGCACCAGCCGTTGACAACGTTGTCTGGCGGTTCTAGGAAGAAGTCATGGGTCGCCAAGCGCGGCGCCGTCACGGCCGGCAGTGGAGGCGGACATGAAGAGACTGGCCCGGATGCTGGTGACCGGCCTGACGGCTGCGCCGTTCACGGTCTTAGCCGTCACCTCGGCCGCGCCCGCGGCCCACGCGGAGGACAACGGCGTCGGTCTGACGCCGCTGATGGGCTTCAGCACATGGAACGTTCCCGGGCGTGACCCGACAGCGGTCAACGTCGAGGCGGCGGCCTTAGCGCTGAAGACCAGCGGCCTGCTGGCGGCGGGCTACAACTACGTCAACGTGGACGACTTCTGGTACGACTGCCCGGGCTCTCAGGGTCCGGACGTGGACACCTACGGCCGCTGGGTCACCAACGCCAGCGAGTTCCCGTCGTCTGGATCTGTCAACGGCATCCAGGTCGTCGCCAGCTACGTGCACCACCTCGGCGAGAAGTTCGGCATCTACGTAACCCCCGGCATCTCCGACCAGGCGGTCGCCGAGAACACCACGATCGAGGGCACCCCGTACACCGCCGATGAGATCGCCGACGGGGCCAGCGAGAACAACTACAACTGCGGCGGCATGCAGGGCATCAACTACAGCGCGCCGGGTGCGCAGGCGTTCATCAACTCCTGGGCTGACGAATTCGCCTCATGGGGCGTGGACTACGTCAAGCTCGACGGCGTCGGTTCCTTCGACATCCCGGACGTCCAGGCATGGTCGAACGCGCTGCGCCAGACCGGCCGCCCGATCCACCTCGAGCTGTCCAACAGCCTCAACATCGCTGACGCGTCCACCTGGCAGGAGTACTCCAACGGCTGGCGGACCGGCGGTGACATCCAGTGCTACTGCGGCAGCCCGTACCCGCTGACCACGTGGTCCAGCGTCGCCACCCGGTTCGACCAGGTCGCGGAGTGGGCGCCGTACGGCGGTCCCGGCGCGTTCAACGACTATGACTCGCTCACGATCGGAAGCGGCCCCGCCGTCGAGGGCCTTTCCTTTACCGAGGAGCAGTCGATGATGAGCCTGTGGGCGCTGGCGGCGTCGCCGCTGGTCATCAACGCTGACATGACCGACCTTGACCGGGCTGATCTGAGCCTGCTGGAGAACCGGGCAGTGATCTCGGTGGACCAGGACGCCATCGACGCTACCCGGTTCGTGGACACATCAACGCAGCAGGTATTCGCCAAAACCGAGAAGAGCGGCGATGCCGTCGCCGGGCTGTTCAACACCAGCGGCAGCCCTGAGGTGATCTCGGTGCCCGCGGCCACGCTCGGGCTTCCGGCCAGCCACGCCTACCTGCTGGACAACTTGTGGACCCGCCAGCTGACCGAGACGGCCGGCGTGATCAGCGCCAGCGTGCCGTCGCACGGCGTGGCGCTGCTGCGGATATCCGCACTGCCCGATCCGGCCGTCGTCCCGCCATCCGGAACGCTGAACGTAACCCTTCCGGCCACTCTGACCGGCGGTCAGGCTGGCTCCGCGACTGTGTCGTTCACCGACAACGGGGTCCTGCCGGCCCTGGGGGTAAGGCTCGGACTGCACCTGCCGGAGGGCTGGACCGCGACCGCGACGACACCCACGTCGTTCCGGTCGGTCGCAAGCGGCGCGACGGCCCAGGCAGCATTCCAGGTGGTCGCGCCGCAGCCATCCGGCTTGTTCACGACCTCTGTGGTGTCCGGGGCCGCGCGATATACCTGGGCCGGGAGAACCCCGCAGAGCCTTTGCGTGCAGCAGCAGGTGACGACCAGCCCGCCGGTGCAGGCGCCGTACCTGACCTACTCCTCGGCCACCGACGCGCCTGCCGCGTTCGGCCAGTCCGGGCAGACGTTCGGAATCTCCGGCGCAGGAGCTGACCTGTACTCGGACGCTGATGCCTACAGCACGATTTATCAGAACGGGGTAGTCGGCAACACGGCAAGCATCGAGACCGAGGTGACGTCGCAGCAGAACATGACCGGCTACGCCAAGGCCGGGATCATCGTCCGGAACGACATGACCGGGTCCGGGTCCACCCCGGAAGGCGTGATCCTCTTCGAGTCGCCATCGGGCGGCATCCAGCTGGAGTGGGACTCGGGCGGCGGCGATTACATCAACTCGGTGACCCCGCCGAACGGGACGAACCCGGAGCTGCTCCCGGTCTGGCTCGACCTGGTCCGCGATGGCTCCAGCTACACGGGCTACTGCTCCTTCGACGGCACGGACTGGCAAGAGGTGGGCTCAGCGACCGTCCCGGCGCAGGCCGCGACGCAGGACGCGGGCATGTTCGTGACGTCGCACGCGGCCGGCGAACCGGGCCAGGCAGTGTTCAACGGGTTCACCGTCTCGGCCAGTGCCAGCACGCCGTCGATCGCGCCCGTCTACCCGGCGGCTTCATCGGCGAACACGCTGGCCGGCGGGGCGGTGGTCGCAAGCTGCTCCACCTGCTACGGCGGTGAGAAGGTCGGTTATGTCGGCGAGGGCGGCACGCTGACCTACAACAATGTCAGCGTCCCGGCCTCGGGCACCTACAACGTGATCATCATCTACTGCGACGGCTCGGCGGCCGGCCGGCAGGCCGACATCACCGTGGACGGCGGCACGCCGCAGTTGCTGTCCTTCACGCCCACGGGCAGTTTCGACACGGTCGGCGCGATGACCGTGACCGCCACGCTGAACGCCGGCAACAACACGATCGAGCTGTCGAATCCAGCGGCCTATGCCCCCGACATGAACGAGATCATCGTGGCCAGCTCGCCCGGCTGACCGGAACCGCCGGTCAGGCTAGTCGTCCGGATGCCGGCCCGTTATGCCCCACTCGAGCTGGTCGAGCGGGTCTGGATCACTCGTGGCCAGGTCGACCCAGGTCATGCCGTCGAGGAACGTCGGGAGTTCAGGCCGCTCGGCGCCGGGCAGCAGCACCGGGATAACGGGGCAGCAGCGCCGGACGAACTGCCGCATGAACGCTGCCTGTTCCTGGTCCTGCCACGGGCCCATGTGCGAGCCGACGATCACGACCGCCGCCGGGATGCTCTGGATCTGCTCCTCAAGCACCCTCTGCCACGGAAGTCCTGGCCGCAGTTCGTGTTCGTCCAGCCATGGCCTCAGGCCGCGCTCCCTCAGCTGCTGCGCCAGGCTGCGGACGGCAGGCTTGTCCTCCGCGTTGTGACAGAGGAAGACGTCGAACTCCGCGACCTCCTCCTTACCGCGCAAGACGGTCGAGGCTGCCGCTTTCTTCCGGTGGACGTCGGCCGATTGATCCATCGCGGCGGTGGACTGGTCCGCGCCGGCCGTCGGCTCGTAGTCGTCGCGCAGCGAGACGTATTTCTCGCACACCGGACACAGGATCCGCACCCGGCCGCGGCTGCGAACCTGCTCCACCTGCTGGGCAGTAAACGCTGTGCTGTCGTCCGGGCAGCTGTACTGACGTTCCCGGACAACGGTGCCGGCTATCGCCCAGCGCTGGAGATGGGCATGGATGAAACGTTCGAACTGAGTCCGCAGGACAGGCGGCACCCTGTCGTAACCGATCCAGAGCTCGGCCTTGCCCTCACCGTCGGTCTTCAGGTAGACCGTGCACTCACCAGTATCGGCGGCGAACCGGGCCGCCGACTGCCAGGTGGCCACCCGGGTAAACCGGTCACTGCGGGTTAGCCGGACGATCAGCGTCGCGTAGACATTGTCGACCGGCCCCTCGAACCTGAAAACCGCGCCGTCTCCCCTGGGCGCCTCCGACGCCGGCAGGTCGCGCCGGTAGGCCGCCGGAAACACCAGCTGCACGCCCTCCTCGGTGTGCTCCCGCAGGACGAGTTCGTTCTGGATGAGTTCCTCGAGCGTCGCCAGCACCAGCAGCCGCTCCTGCCGCTCCACCGGAACCCGGGCCGTTGACGGGATGGCGAAGTCGAGTTTGATCACCTTCGACTCCAGGATGCAGCCGAGCCCGTCGGGCTCGTCCCGCGCGGCGTTCACAATCGCGCTGGCGTAAGCGTCCAGCAGCTCGGGCTTCAGCAGCACGTAGTCCCAGAACTTGAGCCGCTTGACCAGGTCGGCAGATTCGAGCCGGGCCACGCATCCCTCGAAAACCGTGTTCAGGGCGGCCGAATAGGCTTCCTCGGCCTCGGCGTCGGTGAGATCAGGAAGCTGCAGTTCGGCCCGGAGCAGTTCCAGGCTGCTCGCCGCGGCTCCCTGGAATGCCCGGCTCAGCTCATCGAGCGGGGTGAGCAGGTTGCCGGACGACTTCTGGTCCACGATGAACTGCTTTACCTCAGTAAACAGAGCGGTCGAGGCAACCTTTGGGATCCGTTCCCAGTCGATCGCCCCCAGGACGCGGGCCCGAAGCAGATCGGTATTTCTTCCCTCCTTCGCGCTGGTCTCGTAGTACTCATCGAGCGCGAAGTCGTTCATCACCTGCTGGATCCGCTCGGACGACACAGTTATGCCACCGCGGTCGGTCCGGCCCGCGACCAGGAAGACAACCAGTCCGCCACTGGCGACGGGATGGGCGTGCCTGATCGCCCGGGCCCAGTGGTACACGCCAGCCAGCGGTGTGGTCTCGCTCCTGGAGTCGAACAGGATGAGCGCGACCGCCGCGCCGCCCAGATGGAGCTGGTGTACGATCCGGTACCCCGGCTGGCCGGCCGGGTCCCACAGCAGCACCTCCCGGTCATCGCCAAAGGTATCCGGCTCCTCGGTCGCCGGCAGCCGCCAGATCCGGCGTCCATGGGTGGATTCGGTGGCGCGGAACTCCTCACCGGCCAGCACCATAGCCAGAGCCGATTTGCCGACACCGGAGTCACCGAGCAGCAGCACCTTCGCGTTTGTATAGGTCTTGGTTGCGGCCGGGGCGCTGGCCGTGCGGTCCCAGTCACTGATGAGGACCATTTCCGTCGCCCCGGCGTCGACGAGCGCCAGCAGGCTGTTCACGGCGCTGACAGCCAGCCTGGTGAAGTGGGCTGCGACGCTGCGGGATGGCGGGTTCCGGTACCACAGCTGGGTTGGCGTATCTTCCAGCGACCAGGCGAACAGCTCCCCGTCGCCAGACCAGATCAGCGCGGTGCCCTGCTCCCTCACGAAGATCATCCCGGCCGCCGGGATGGTCTCGACGACGGTGGTGGGCGCTGAGCCATTCGGCCGCCACAGCTGAAGCGTCGCGTCCTCGGATGCCGACAGCACCTGGTCGTCGTCGATCCAGGACAGCCCGGTCACGGTGTCCGAATGGTTGTTGAACTGCCCGACGCAACAGCCGTCAGAGGCGTCGATCAGCCAGACTGTGGACGCTGTCGACGACGTCCCGGTGGTACAGGCCAGGAACTTCCCGTTGGGAGACCAGGCCAGGTTGACGCCCTCGGAGCGATAACTGGAAGTCCGCGGCCGCGTGAGCGCGGATTCCCAGATTGCCTCCCCACGCAGCCCGCAAAGGGTCAGCGTCATGCGGCCTGGTAATGACGGCGCCAGCCGGGCCAGCCGTTCGCCCTCAGGGGAGAACGCCATCGCGCTCGTCACTCCGAGCAACTCGGTCTGGACCTCTCCGTCGACCACGGACACCTCGCCCGAAAGGTCGAGCACCCGGCCCTGGCCATCGGCGTCGCGGAAGGCTAGCTTGTCGCCAGCGGGCGACCACACAAGCCCCGGCGCAAGGGCGCAGGTGAGCTGATACAGGGGCGCATCGCAGGTTCGGCGGTCTAAGATCGCCGAAACGCTGAGCCGCTGCCCCACCGACAGCGCCAGGCGCTCCGCCGTTGGCGACAGGGCCACGCTGACCGGCTGGCCGCGCTTGGTCGGCCACGAATCGGCTACCCGGACCTGGGCTTTCGACCAAGGCCGATACGTCTGCGGCCGTTGCCGCGTTGAACTAGTGCGCAAAGGCGGAACTTTCTGCGCCGGAGTCCCTCGCTGACAGTCTGGCAAGGATGTGGAAATAATACCCTGGGCTATGCCCGAGCCGCCGCTGCCACCCAGGTCGGCCGCACAGCGGCCTTGCCGAAGCGGCCCAGAAGCAGCGCGGCCACGGCCGCGGCTGCCCAAGAGCCGTTCCGGTGGTACAGTAGGAGTGACCTGTAACCAGCTCGCAGCATTCGCGAACTGAGGCCGGAATGGGTGAATTCACGAGCAGCAGTCCAGCAGGGTTACCTCACGAGAACTTCGGTTCTGCTGATTCAGGCCATTCAGAAGCTGTACCGTTGCGGTCTATGGCTGATACGGTTGGGCCCACCCATAACGCCGATGTCAGATGGGAAGACTTCCCATCTCAAGACTACTGGCATCGCAACTACAGCGAAATGCTTTCTCCGGACAAAGAAATCCTCCGGATGGTGGGCTCCTTTTTAAGTAAGACATTCCGCAGTCGTGCCCGCGTTCAGCGGGCGATCGACGTTGGTTCGGGAACGAATCTTTATCCGGCGCTGCTTATGCTGCCCTGGGCCGAGCAGATTCTTCTCACTGACTACTCCGAGAGCAACGTCCGCTGGCTGCGCAGTCAGGTCATAGACGATCCCGCCGAATGGACCTGGCAGTCCTTCTGGCGTGAACTGCATGTGCTCGAGGGCTATGACCAGGTCAGCGAGCCGCGCAAGCAACTCAGAGTGGCCTGCACTGGCAAGGAGCGGCAATCAATGATCGAGAGGCTCAGTGTCTTCGATCTGCCCTCAGCGCGGTGGCAGCTAGGCACTATGTTCTTTGTCGCCGAGTCCATCACAAGGGATCCCCGGGAGTTCGCCAAGGCTATCGGGCGCTTCGTCGGCGCGCTTGAGCCGCATTCGCCGTTTGCGGCTGCTTTCATGAGCGGTTCTGAAGGATACCCGCTGGGTGAGGCTGAGGTCGTTTACCCGGCCTTGCCTGTAACCGCGGACGACATAAGGGAACATTTCACGCGGCTCTGTGTGACGGAGTTGAATGTAAAGGATCTCGAAACCGCTCAGCTCGTGCGGCAAGGTTACGAGGGAATGATTGTGGCTACTGGTATTACTGGCGATCATTGACGAAGGTCGGCGGCTATGGAGATTCAGACGCGTCGGCAGATCCTTGAGATTTGGCGCGCAGCCATTGATTACTCTTACCATGACGGCAAATGGAGCTGGGGCGGCCGCAGCGGATCTAACTCAATTAGCGATGCTGAGCAGCTACTGACCATCCTGTATCCAGCCACAGCCGTTCAGTCGCTAAAAGTGGACAACGTCGACCAGACCGCGGACGATGTCCGCGACTACCTGCGCTCTCTGGGCAATGAGATCGACATCCCGAGGCGACTTGTCGACTTCGCCCGCGAATACCTGACCACCTACCTGGTCGACGGGACCCCGGATTTCTCGGGAAACTCTTATTTCCAGGTAGACGAGGAAGATGGCGGGGAGATAACCGCCGAACAGCGGAAAACGCACGTGGTGGACTCTTTCTCGATGTCCGTCACCTTGTGCCTGGCCACACTGGGTTTCCTGCGGATCTACCGCCAGAGCGTGCAAAGCCCCAAAATGCTGCAGCGGATCAGCGAGGTCGAGTCGCTCGCCTCGCAGCGGCTGACTGCGGCAATGGTCGGCTTGCTGCGCAGCTTCGCGGTCAGGACCTTCCAGCCCGGCGACGAGCCCGGCCAGATCATGTGCTCCATGATCAACCAGACAGGCGTGGCCAACGAGGTCCTTGTCAACACTCTCTTGCAGGACCTCACCGAGATCAGAGCCGGCCTGCGGCAGGAACTGACTATCGGGTCCGGCCAGGTAGCCGAGGAACTGGAGAACCGCGGCCGCCTGTTCGAGTGCGGATGGTCGTGGGGCATCGTCGACGGCGCGCCGGAGATCCCTTATGCCAGCAATATTGGTCATCAGCCCGTCGGGGTGGCTGAAGCACGCCCGTATCTCTACTTCACCGTGGTTGCCCTCGACGGTATCCAGGACCTCTTCAGCGAGCGGACCCGCATCCTCGGTCTGCTGGACGAAGAGCAGCAAAGGCTGGCTCGCGCCCTGCAACTGCGTTTCGATCTGACCCGGCAGTTCTGGGCCAAGGTGGCCACCTTCGGCTCCGGCCGGTGGCCCCTCGAAGATCTGCCCTGGCGCACGAACGATGGCCGGGAATCGGACTACTACTCGGCCCTGCTTACGTCGATCGTCGTCGAGGGCATCGGCAGCGACAAGTCTGCCAACGTCGACGTCGAGCGGATCGGGCGCCTGCTGGAGGAGCTGGCGAACCGAGGTCGGGTCACCCGCAGGCCGATGAAGAACGACCCCGCGATCGAGTTGCATATTCCGGGAATGCAACTGCGGCTGATCGGCAGCGAGAAGGTCGGCGAGGGTCCCGAGCTGCAGTGGATCGTATCCAGCTTCACCTTGCTGGTGCTGAAGCGGCTGCTGCGCGTGGCCGAACTGCTCGACGACCCGGTGGCGCGGATCCACTTCCTCGACCTGGCCGACCTGATCTGGATGCACATCGAACGCCGGCGGATGAACTCGTCGGCGGCGCGCGGGCTGTGGGACGAGCCGACGCAGGTTTTCAGCGACACCCCGTTCTCAGCCTACGGAGTCCCGTCCTGGTACCACACCGAACGAGTGATCGAGGTGCTGGTCACCGCGGCGAACGTAACGCAATCTACGGTGACCTCCGAGCTCACCGAGCATGCCCAGCAGCTTCTGGCTGAGGCGGAGCGCCTGTTCGACCGGGAGCGGCTGCGCGGCACGAACGACACCGGGGAGCAGATGCGGGAGAGCTTCCAGGTGGTGGGCGCAAAACTGCGGCGGGCCCGGGAACTGCTGCGGGACCGGCCTGCCACGGCCAGCATCCTGGCTGGTGATGTGCTTCGGGAACTCGACACGCTCGATGCGGCTCGTCAGGACACCGCGAGGATGACCTAGGAATGCTGGTTTTCGCGACCTCGGACAAAGGCGGGACCGGTCGCTCGGTGACCGGCAGCAACGTGGTGTACCGGCGCGCACTCCAAGGCGGCGACGTCTGCTACGTCGACTTCGACTTCGGCTCGCCGACATCAGGAGCAATCTTCGGCATCAGCGCGCTTTCCCGTGGCACAACCACCGGCAGTGGCACCCACTCTTACCTTCACGGCCGGTCGCCTTCGGAGGAGATGTGGGATGTCTGGCAGCATTCCGACCGCAACAGCCTCCGGCAGCGCCCGCCGGGCACGGGCCGGCTGACACTGGTACCCGGTGACGCCGGAGGCGGGGAGTTCGCCTTCGACGACCATATGGTCAAGCGCTGCATCGACCTGTTCCTCAGGCTGCACAGCGAGTTCGAAGTCGTACTGATCGACCTGAGCGCGGGCAGGTCATATGCCGCGGAGATCGTGATCGCCGCCACCTCGAGGCCGGAGTTGTCGGGCGTCATCAGCCGGTGGCTCGTCTTCCATCGCTGGACTCGCCAGCATGTCATGGCCGCCGCTGGCCTCGTCTTCGGCGAACGCGGCCTGCTCGACATCGGTGAATCACACGGCCAGGAACGCGAGAAGTTCATCAAGAACATCCGCTTCGTCCGGACGGCACTGGTGGACCCCAACACACCTGACCTCGCGGGTCTGCGGCCGCCGCAATTGGCCTGGCTGCGCGAGGCCAACCGGGATCTGCAGCGACTGGCGTCCGAACTCGATGTGGGAAGGTCCGCCGTACTGGGTGAGGTGCCGCTGGACCCGGTCCTGCAGTGGCGCGAGCAGCTGATCACCGACAGCGACGTATGGGCCCGTCATGTGGCGAATCAGCCGACAATCGATGCGTTCGATGCCATCTCCAAGAGCATGGTCGACGAGCAAGCGTGGGAACGGCTGTGAGGCAGGTCCAGACCGAGTTCGTGGAAGGCAGCGCCAGCCTCAAGGTGGACTCGTTGCCGCTCTCCCACGTCTCGGTCGAACTCGGTCATCTCTACATGGAGGACCTGGCCGCTGGCGAGGCCGCGGTGAGGGACGCGTTCGCGACCGTGGCCCCGTGGGCCAGGGCCGCGCAAAACCCGCAGGCGATCGGGTGTGACAAGCCACACGCGCGGATCAGCACGTGCTTCTTGATCGATGACTACTTCGGCCGGTTCTCAGCGCCGGCCGAAGTGATCCCGATGGTCCTGTCAGCAGCCGAGAGCGAAGGGCTGCGGATCGACTATCTCGCCCTGGAGTCGTCGTGCGCGGGGAAGCCGGGCAACGGCCCGGCGAATCTCGTTTTAGGGCGTCTCGTCACCGAGCCTGTGCCCGGAGCCACCGGCGCGCGGCCGCCGCTCACCGAGACCGGCTGGCTAACCAACGGCCAGCGGTCCCCGAGTACCTCACGCGGCGAGGCAATGGCCAAGCCCAGCGCTTGGCAGCCTCCGCTGGAGAGCGCGCGCCGGCGGCACTCGATCTTCGTCGACGTTGAGCTGTGGGACGAGCAGGAAGGCGAGCGGACCTGGTCCTGCCCAATGCTGGCCGCCGTCTGGCAGTTGCTGCGGCTTGGGCTCCTCCGCGACCGGGGACGGCCCGTCCTGGTGCCGCAGGACTGGACCGGCCCTTGGCCGGACAACTGGGAAGAGATGCCGCCGATCACTCGGCTCAACCGTGACGCGGCTCCGTTCGCCGGCTACACGACGCTTTCGGTGCTGTCCCCGCGCTTCCTGCCCGTGGAACTCGCTGTCCGCACCATTCTCGGCCAGTTCCAGTCCGAGGCCGCGGTCCTTGCCGAAGCCGACGCAAGGGCCAAGCGGGACGGGATGCTGCTGCCTGACGAACTAGTGGACCGGATCCGTTACGTGTTCGCGGCACGGGGAGAGACGGACCCGGCCTGAACCGCCGGCGTGCTCACTCACGGATCTCACGCTCGGGGTTAGCTGCCGTCCACAGCTTCTCGAACTGTTTCTCCAGGTCACGGACCCGGTTCGGCATCGGCGCGAGCCGGGTCCGCATGATGGCCGGCCTCATCTCGTCCCTGTCCTTGGACGTGAACCTGGTCGCAGGGGTCATCTCATAGCCGACAGCCCCGTCAAAGACGATGAAGTCGAAGATCATCGCCTGCAGCCGCTCCGGGATGAGCTGATGATCGAGCATCCGTACATCGACGCCGACCTCCCGCTGGGCCTGGGTGATCTTCAGGAACGTCTCGTCGTGTGCTAATTCGTCGTTCTCGAAAACGAAAATGCGGCGGATGGTGACGTGCCGCTGGATCGCTTCGCGCTGGAGTTCCAGGTAGCGGGTGCCCAGGTCGCTGGTCCACAACCCGCCGTCGAAGCCGAACATGCCCGCGTCGACAGTCGAGAGCGAGATCGCATCGATCGAGCGCTGGGTCTGGGCTGTGAGCCCAAGCATCCACTCCCGGTCTTCACCGTCGTAGGCGACCTCGCCTCCGGCCGGAAGTTGCCGCACGAAATGGGTTACTCTCTCGATCTCTCGCCGCGCTAGCTGCTCCAGCATCGGGCTGACGCTGGCGTCGGCCCTCCCTGCCGCTTCCACCAGATCCGAGAGCAGCGCGGTATCCAGGACCGACCGTTCCATCTGGTTTAAAAGCTCACTCGAGGCATGGATCTTCTGAAAGCCCGCCGCCACCTGATCCTGGAGTCCGCAGACGCGGACCTCGAAGTCGACGATGAACAGCGCGAGCATGGTCCCCAAGGTGACCACCGCGGCGAGCTCAAGACCGTTCCGGCCCGACATTCCACCCGCGCTCGCTGAGGCGATCGTTATCAGCCCCAGGAGCAGGGGAATCCCGATTTTCACCATGAGGCCCAGGGTTAGGTTCCGCCGGGTTCCGCCTGGGGTCATGCGGCTCCGACCTCCTTCGTGACTCAGTGAGAGGCTGCAGCGCCTCTATGATGCCCACGGATAGCTGGTCGCGTACCCGCTGGACAGTTTTCTGCCATTGGAGAGAAAACCCCGACCTGAAATCGAAGTCCTGCCATATCTCGGTCAGGGTCCTTTTTATGTGCGCGGCTGGCATCCAGGCGTGAACAAGATGATCGATGCCGGGCCGGAGCATGCCGACAACCTCGGCAGTCGGCCGGCTGCGGGCCATGGCCCGGTCAACGAGGCCGACGAGAGCCGAGAGCAGCCAGTCGTGAAGAGCCAGATCGGCGCAGAAGTCCGCCAGCGCTTGCGGGTCAGGTTCCTCGGTGTGCAACCGCACTGTGCGCAGCCCGTCGGCACCCAGGGTGAAGACCATCTCCTGCCGTTCTGGGGCGACCTCAGCCGACCAGCGCAGCCTGGTATGGCGGCTGTGGAACGGCGGGTTGTGATCCAGTTGCGTATTTCGCTGTATTGCGGCCAGCGCCCGCACGTTTACCGCACCCATGTCGAGGACCCGCGCATTCGCGGGACCTTCAAGGAACCCGGTCACCAGCTTTTCCTGGGGAATGGCTCCGAGCACTTCAAGCACTCCGGGCTGAGCCAGGTAGTGTCCCCAAGGGCGGCGGCGGCCGGTGGGCTCGTGCCGGAGGGCCGCGTGGGTCACGGCCTGGACGATGTGGCCGTCGGTCAGCGACAGCCGAGTAGCCGACGTTCCCACGAGGCGCAGTTCACGTTGCCCGGCGACCGGAGCAAGGCAGTCGACGCCGGTAAGGACCTCGGGCGACCACGCGTACCGCACGGGACGCTCGCGCGTTCGCACCGAACTGCCGGGCAGGACAGAAAGCAGCATGGCTGCGGTATCGGTCGGCAGTGCGGTGGAGGTCAGCAGAAGCCCGGTATGGACCTCTCCGATGGTCAGGAGCACGGTCTGGCAATTCCGCAGGCTGGACACCTCATGTTACGAGCTCCCTGCATATGACCGCACCACCGCGATTGAAACCCAGCGCCAATGTCGCCGGCCTGAGGCAATCCCATCGCATGACGCTGCGCGACGCAATACCTGGCAACGCCCGTGCCATACTATCTTCCTCGCCGAGGACCCCTTGTCAGCCATCACGCTTACGGCATCGCGCCGGGCAGGCGCCACCGTTACGGCTTCGGCTGTTGCACCGCGATCTTCTGCCATCCGCCCATTTCTGTCTGCTCAATCTTGGAGATCGCCACCACTAGCGCCTGATCGCGGGCTGCGGGATCGTCATAAGGCTTGGCTCCCGTGTGATACAGTCGCCGTTCCGCTTCGACCGCCTCACGGGCACGGCTAAAGCGCAGATAATTGTCATGCCAGTGGAATACGGCACGGAGCCCGGACAGGACAACAACTATCGCGCCAAGTATCGCCGGGACAATCGCGTCATGCGGAGCGATCGCTGCTGCTGCCGGAATTGCTGCCGAGAGAACGAGCACCAATATCTCTGACAGCCGGTACATGCGCCGACTGCGGATCGCCGCAGTCACGTACCAGTTGTACGAGCCATTGGCGATGCTCAGAGCATATTCAGAATTTGCCGACAGCGCTTCCGGCGTATCTGCCACCGAACCAGAATAGCTTCTGCGCTGATGGAACCTCCCTTACAGGCCCGGAGGGTGCGCGCTGAGCTGGCGTTTGGTGAACTCGGCGTAGAGCCCGGGGACCGGGTGGCGACGCTGTGCTGGAACCACGCCGAGCACCTCGTGGCCTACCTCGCGGTGCCCTGCATGGGCGCGGTCCTGCTGACCCTGAACCTGCGGCTCAGCCCGGCGACAACACGCCAGGGAGGCATGACACCCGCAGATCCCGGTGGCCTGCACCTAGCGTGGGCCGGGTGGTGACTGCGGTGTCCGGAGCCAGTAGTAGTACCTCGTCAGGTCGGGGTCATAACTGCGCCCGTAGTCAACGCCCGGCTGAGGCTCCTCGATGTCATCGGTGCCCGGACGCAGCGGCCGCCAGTCAAGATCGCGGAAGAAGCCCACGTCCTGGCCAGAGCGCGAGCGTGCGGCGAGGTAAGCGGCCTGCATTTCGATGAGCGGGCGATTCGCGCCACCCGTGGTCGGGAAGCGCAGCTGGGACAGGTCATCCTCCCAGCCGCACACCGGACAGATGTCATATGAGCCGGGTTGCTCGTCGAACACCAGGTAACCGCAGCATGGGCAGGTGTAAATCGGTTCTCCCACGCGCCCGATCGTGTCACGGCAGCGGCCGGCCGTGCCATCTGCGCTGGCGCACGCGGCGTGATCTCGGGTTCCTCAGCCCGATGTCTTGAATCCGCCATTGCTGTAGAGAATCTGGCCTGTGATCCAGCCCCCGGCATCAGACATGAGGAATCGCACGAGGTCGGCGGTATCGGCAGAGGTTCCAAGCCGGCCAGCCGGGGTCTGGGCCACGGCCGCGCGGCGTATCTCGGGTGTCATCCAGCCGGTATCGATCGGGCCGGGGTTGATGACATTCGCGCGGATCCCCTGGCCAGCCAGTTCAACCGCCGCAGCCACCACGATCCGGTCCAGCGCACCCTTACTCGCGCCGTAGGGCAGGTTGTGCACGGTGTGGTCGCTGGTCAGAGCGACGATCCGGCCTCCGGCCTCGGTTGCCGCCCCGGCGGGCAGGTGCTCGGCGAAGGCCTTGATCAGCAGCCATGCCGCACGGGCATTAACGCGAACGTGCCGGTCCCAGCTCTCGACGGTCGTGCTGAGGATTGAGCTGTCCACGCTCTCGCAGTGCGACATCACCAGCCCCCGCAAGCCGCCAGCCGCAGCCGCGGCCTGCACAAGGCGCGCCGGAACGTCGGCCTCAGCCAGATCGGCGGCCAGAACCTCAACCGTGACGCCACGGCGGCGGCACTCAGCCGCCACGTCCTCGGTGTCGTGCTCGCCGCGTGCGTAACTAACCCGGTCGTCGTACGGCGCCCAGTAGTTCAGGACGAGGTCCCATCCGTCATCAGCAAGGCCGAGCGCCAGACCCGCGCCAATCGACCGCCACCGGCCGACACCGGTCACCAGCACCGTTCCACGACACCGATCAGGCATAACCGTTTCCAGGCAGAGCAACTGAGAACGCCCCCAGGCAACCACGGCCCGCCGTCCCCAGCAATCGATTAACCGGCGATCCGGCGGGCTGCAACCGTCGGGCTCAGAACAGAGTCGGCTGCTCGAAGTGGACCGGTTCCGGCAGCGGCTCGACATCGGGCACTCGGGCTCGCACATCGTCGTGAAACCGGCGGGCCAGCCCGAGGGCCTCGATGTTGCTGGGCGTATGGATGAACACAGTCGGGGAACGCCCCTCGCGCAACCAGCCGGCAACTGTGCCGGTCCAGTGCTGCCATCCCGCGACCGTTTCTTCCGCATCGTCCCGGCCGATGAAGCGGACGACAGGATCGGACGTCAGTGCCCGTGACCGGCGGGGCAGGCGCGGCTTCTTCGTCCACGCCTCCCTTTCCGCGTCGCTCACCGGAGGGCTCCCGAACAACACGGTGGTGTCGAACGTCACCCATTCAGCGCCGGCATTACCGAGAGCCCGCTCAAGCTGTTGTTCTGATCGCGGATCCTCGAAGAACGCACGGTGCCGTACCTCGACCGAATACCGGTACTCACGCGGGAGATGGCTCAGGAAACCGGCGAGGGCGCCGAGGTCGGCCGGACCGAACGACGGCGGCAACTGGATCCAGAGGGCATGAGCACGCTGCCCAAGGGGCTCGATCGCTGCCAGGAAGCCGCGGAGCAGATCGTCGGCGTCGGCGAGGCGCCGCTCATGTGTGATCGGTTTCGGCAGCTTGAGCATGAACCGGAAGTCAGGGGCGGTCTGCTCGGCCCAGGATCTGGCTGTATCTAGGCCTGGCGTCGCGTAGAAGGTCGTATTGCCCTCTACGGCATTGCACCACGTGGCATATGCGCTAAGGCGTTCACGCGATGACAGAGAATGTGGGAGGTAACGGCCCTGCCAGGGTGCGTGCGTCCACATCGCGCATCCGACGTGGAGTTTCATCACCCCGAGGCTACTGCCAACCGTCAGGGTCTTCGACGTCCCGGCGCTCTTCCCGGCGCGGCGTTACACCAGCCCGCTGGCCTGAGCTACCGAGAGCGGCGGGCCGTTCAGGTATACCTCTGCGGTGAAGTCATGCTCGGTGTGCTCGGCGATGCGGCTGAGCCCGGGCTGGGCAAACAGCGCCCGGTGCACCTCGTCTCCGCCGCGCGGGTACTCCCGCACCGGGTGCCGCCAGTGAACGGCAAGCAGCGTTCCGCCCGGGCGCAGCGCGGCCAGCGACAAGTCCAGAACCTGCTGCAGGTCGGCTCCGCCGAAGTAGTAGAGGAACTCAGAAAAGACCACCAGGTCGAACTCCCCCGGCGGCCACTGCGCGGGCAGCACTCGCTGCTCCACCCGGACGCCGGGCCGGCCGCAGATCCGGGCCGCCGCCGCCGCCACGGCCGCGCTGGAGGCATCACACGACAGCAGCCGAGCGCATCTGCGGCTGAGCTGTTCAGTCATCACCCCGATCGAGCAGCCGGGCTCGAACGCGTCCTGATACCGCTCGCAGGGCAGCATCGACAGCGTGATCGCATACTTCCGCTTCTCATACCAGCGGCTGGTGACCCCCCAAGGATCATCAGAATCGGCATACATGCGGTCGAAGTAACCAGGCTCAAGAATCATGGCCGCATCACCGGGAACAGCACTTCCTCCTCGCGCGTGAAATGGCTCACGAAGTCCGCCGCCAGCACCGGCCCGTCGCCGTCAGGCCCGGGCTGCAGCTGACTGCTGAAGCAATCAATCGCTGCCCGCTTGCGGCCAGCCACAGCAGGCGGAAGCAGGACCCGCATGGCCTGCCGCCACGGCACGCGCTGCTCCGCCGGCCGGGCCCAGTGCCACATCCATACCGGATAGAAGAACGTCGGCCAGCCAGCCCGCCTGGCCGCACGGCCCACCGCCTCGTGGTCGGCATGAACGTCGCCTTCCCAGGGCGCCAGGCAGACGTCGAATCCCGTCAGCAGGTTCCGCAGCGACGACGCTATGTCTTCCTCCCGGCCGCTCAGCCCGGAGTCGGGCAGTCCCAGCCGCACCACTTCAGCCTCGCCTGCGCCCAGTGCCAGCAGGGCCTCTGTCCGCTCTCGCGCCCGGCGGCTGGCCAGGGCCGCCGGGTCTGTCTGCCCGGGATGAGACGCCTCGCCGTCGGTCACAGCGATCAGCCGCAGCCGGGTGCCCGCAGAGGCCAGCAGAGATATGACGCCACCGGCGCCGAGCACCTCGTCGTCGGGATGGGCTGCTACGACCACCGCGCTCGTCCAGGCCTGCATGCTCAGGACGGGGCACGTCCGCAGCGTGGGCAGCCAGCGGCACCAGTCTGCCTCGCTGGTTCCTGGCGCCTCGATGGGGTTGGCAGGCGGGCGGTCCGCTGTACGGCGGGTCACCGCAGCGCTCCCCCGCTGACGTTGCCTGCCGTGGCCGTGGATCCGAGGCTGCGCAGGTAGCTGGAGAAGCCGCGGGGTGCGCGGGCCTGGCGGCGCACGCTGGTAACCACGGGAATTGAAGCGGTACGCGAGATCTGAAGGTGACCTGCCCGGGCGGCACGCCGGGCCAGCCGGGCATCCTCGCCGGTCACCGTGGGCGGCCACCCCCCGAGCGCCAGGTACGCGTCGCCGCGGATCCCGAAGTTGGCTCCGTGCACGTGCGGATGACCATCCCGGAGATGGTGGTGGCTGATCCACTCGGCCCGCGCTCCAGCGTTGAGATCGGGACCAGGTGTGACCGTCCCCAGCACCAGGTGCGCGCCCTGCCGCGCCTCCGAGGCCATCCGGGTAAGCCAGTCCGCCGGGACCTCGGAGTCCGCGTCGGTGTTGGCAAGCCACAGTTCCCTGAGCGGTCCGGCACCAGCCATTGCTGCGCTGGCGCCGGCCCGTCGCGCCGCGCCGACGCTCCGGTCGGCAATCGTGATCGTCTGCACCCCGGCGCAAGCGGCGGCGACGGCCGCCGTGGCGTCGTTACAGCCGTCCAGGACGACCACGATCCGGACCTGGATGCTCGTGTTACCCCGGCACAGGTGGGCCCGCGCAGCCTCGACGCCCGCCAGGCACCTGCCGATTCGCTGCTCCTCGTTTGCGGCAGGGATCACGACCGCGACACGCCTTATCAACCCGAATCCCCGTTCTGCCGCTTTGCCAGCAGCGCGCTGCCCAGCCGGGCCAGGTCGCGCTCGGCATGGTGCTGGCGCACATACAGTTCGAGATCCGCCACCCGGCGCGCGTGATCGTCATCGAACGCCAGTGGCGCCGGGCCGAGTGCATGTCCGACTTGCCGGATGATCTTCTCGACCGCGGCAGCGACCACGGCCCGCACCCGCAGCCCTAGGATCTCGCCGGCTGCGCCTGCGGCTCCTCCGGCGTCGATCAGCTCTGCAGCCCCGCTGAGCACCGCCTCGGAAGCGTGCAGTTCGGTATCTACGATGCCCACGTGCAGGTCGGAAAGCTCGCCGCCCCGCCCAGCCGATCCGCGCAGCAGAGTGGCCCGCAGGCCGCAGGCGCCGCCGTGCCAGCACGCAGCCACACCCATCCCGCCCCACGCAAACCCGGGCCGGCTCAGGTACCAGCCGGGAGTCCCCACGGCGCTGGCCGGGGTGCCGTCGAACGTTACGGCCGCGCTGGTGACGTTCCGCAATCCCCGCGCGACCCAGGTATCGGGCTGTTCCGCTGTCACCGAGGGGTGATGCAGGCTGACCCGGAACAACTGACGGTCACTGCCGTCATAGGCAGTCACGAGAGCAGCATCGAGCTGAGCGGCGAGCGAGCACCACGGCTTGACACCAGTCAGGATCGTGCCATCGTCGCCTTTGCTGGCTTCGAGCCGCTGCGGCGGCGCCTCCGCCGCGAACACACCCCAGGCGCCGTCCGGCACCGCCTCGCCGGCCTCGGCCAGGATCGCCAGCGCGTCGCTATGCGCCTCCAGGATCCGCGCCACCGTCAGGTTGCGCTCACCGACCGCCGCCAGCACTGCCCAGCGCCGTGCGGTTTCGCCAGCCCCCGGCTGCGGCAGCAGCCTGCCGTAGTGCTCCGCGAGCCCAACCGCCTGGCCGGCGTCCTCTCCCGCGGACCCGGACGCCTCCACCAGCGCCCCCGCCCAGCCCGGTAGGTCCAGCGTTATGGGCGCGCTCGTGCTTGCCTGGGTTGTCATGACCTCTCCCTCGAGATGATCAGGACTCGCTTCCCCCTCGACCCCGGGTTATGCGTGCGGGCGGTCGCGCAGAGCCTCCGGCTGGGCTGGGTTGCTAAGCGCGTCGCGGTGAATAGGGCGGCGCGACCCGGGTAGCACGTGCTGAGATTGTCAGCGACCAGGACCTGGTGACCGTAGGTCCGGACACCACGCTCACGCCTGAGGGCCTACCACGCTGCGCGAGCAGTGATCAAGGGCCGACGGGATTGAGTCTGGCGGCAACGCTTGGCATGCCCAGCGGCAGCCACTGCGGCGAGCCCATGCCACACAGCTGCTGTCACGGCTGCGCCCCGGCCGCAGCGCGCGGTGAGGGGGTTCCTGCGGCGCTGTCGCGAACCGGATCTGGTTTACCCCGGCGCGCGGTTGTCCAGCGCTCGGTGCATGCACCCACATCAAGGCAGTACCAGCGGACGTCGCCGGACTCACTGTCGCCGTCGGCAAGCATCTGGATGACCGGCAGGCGGGTGCCGCACAACCAGCAGGCCTCGACAGAGGGCCGCGGTCGGGCGAGAGCCGGCTGCTCGTAGTTAGCCGTCATCAGCTCACCTCAGAATCCCAGGCACCCGCGATCCCGAAGCCCCCCCACTGGGCAGCAGCCAGTCCGGAATCGCGGCTGGCTCGACAACCGTATCCGGGCAGTGTGGCATGTGATCCCAGGCGCTGACCAGTTTTCTATGCCATTTTGTCCTGTTTATCCGCCAATTCCGCTTGTGGCAGGCAGGCAAGTACAGGCTCGTGCGGCTCCCGCGGCCAAACCGCTGCATGGCGACGGGGGCTATCGTTGGGGACACGCGTCAGCGCATGGCTGATGCCGCCCACAGTCACCGCCGGATGGCGATCACGAGATGCCGACCCTCTAATGAGGGGGGGTGACGAGATGGTAGATGTGGGACCTCCCGGGCCACCCGTGGTTGCTGTCGCTGCGTCCGCTGGCGGTGTCGAGGCGCTCTCCTCCTTCGCGGCAACGCTGCCGGCGGATTTTCCGCCGCGGTTCTCGTGGTGCTGCACATTCCGCCGGGCAGCCCGAGTGTGCTGCCGAAGATCCTCACCCGGGCAGGCAAGCTGCCCGCCACCGGCCAGCGGCCGACGTGCTGATGCGCAGCGTCGCGCAGAGCCTAGGCCCGCGCTGCGCGGGTGTCGTGCTGTCGGGAACGATGGATGACGGAGCGTCTGGGCTCAGTGCCGTGGCAGTGTCGGGCGGCCTGGCCCTCGTTCAGGATCCGGATGAGGCAGCGTTTCCCGGGATGCCCAGCGCAGGCGGGTAGCCCTGGACACCTCGCCTCGCTGACCTGCCCGGATTGCGGCGGGACGCTGTGGCATCTTGACGACTACGGAACCCAGCGCTACCGCTGCCGCGTCGGTCACGCATTCTCCGCTGACAACCTCATGGTTGGGAAGCAGGCCGCAATCGAGGCGGCCTTGTGGGCTGCTGTACCACCAGATCCGCACACTATGCCACCCGAGCTGGCTGAATAGGCCAGGCCGACTCGCGGGTTGAGCAGGCGGCGTGTGACGCCGGATGGGCAGTCTGAGTCTGGTGACGTGTTTAGCCAAGGGTGTCAGGGGCAGTCGCGCGGAAGGTTTTGCGGGTTCTCCGGGAGGATCCATGGCATTGGTCGGCGCAACCCTTCCGCTTCTTGCCATGACTTTGGTCGCCCCGGTCAGGCCTCCAGGCGCGGCTCACCGTCTTCGGCTGGCCGCTGATGGACAACTGAGAGCGGCCTGCTCAGGGCCGCACGGCGGACCATAAAGCATGCAGCCAGGAGCATCGACGGATGTCGGGGCGGCAGCCGGAATGAACCATCGCGGCCCGATGCACGCGGCCTTGGTGGGCCCGCGTAGCCCAGGACGTACCGCCCTGGTTGCCGATTTCGTCCGGCGCGGGCTGGACGGCGGCGAAGCCGTCTCGATCGCTATATCCGCAGCGGAATCCGAGGCACTGCGCCAGGTCCTGGGCGACCGCGGTGCGCAGGCGGTCCTTTTTGATGTGACCGATCTTGGCCGGAACCCGGGCCGGATCATACCGGCCATGCTGGACTTCGCCGCAGCCCACGCCGGACAGCGCGCCCGCTACCTTAGCCAGCCGTTCTGGGCCGGGCGGTCAGCCGCCGAGACGGCCGAGGCGATGCGGCACGAGGCATTGGTGAACCTGGCCTTCGCCCACGCCAATGTGTCCATCGTTTGCCTGTATGACGCGGCTGGGCTGGACTCACAGGTGATCTCGGCCACCGAGCAGACCCATCCCGCCATGTACCGCGACGGACAGATATACGCTAACGCGCGCTACGGCGGCCCGGGCCAGATCCCGCCCGTGTTCAACCGCCCGCTGACACCTCCCTCATCGCAGGTGGCGTCGGTGACCTACTCCAGTGACCTGCAACCGGTCCGCGCCCACGTGGCCCAGTACGCCCAAGAGGCTGGCCTGGCGTCGGACCGGGCCGCGGATCTGGTGCTCGCCGTCAACGAGGTGGCGGCCAACACCCTGCGCCATACCGCCGGCGGCGGTACCGTCCAGGTCTGGCGCAGCCACGATGAGGTCATATGCCAGATCCGGGACACCGGGCAGATCACTGACCCGCTCGCTGGCCGCTCGCGGCCGGCCGGCATCGGCTCAGGGCATGGATTGTGGGTCGTCAACCAGGTCTGCGATCTGGTCGAGTCCCGCACCGGGCCGGACGGCACGGTGGTCCGCATGCACATGTCGTTCCGGTCCGCCCCGGATGAGTAGCTCCTGCCCTGGAGCCTTACCTGCGCAGGAGGCGCAGGACAGCAGCCTCCGCACTGCCCTCGGTGGCCAGGTCACCAAGCCTGCCACTGGCACCCAACTGGCCGAGAACCCTCTGGATAGTTTGGCCGTCCTCATAGTGCTCGATGACGCGCGGGTCGATATAAGACGAGCGTGCGACGGCGGGTGTGTTTCCGAGGTAGTCCGCCACCTCCCGGACAACGCGGGCGACGGCGCGTTTGCTGCCGCGATCCGACTGGCTGGCGTCCTGCGAGACCGCCAGCCCGACAGCGGCCAGAACGGTCACGTTCCATGTCCGGAAGTCCTTGGCCGTGAACGTGCGGCCCGAGATTTCCTGCAGGTACGCGTTAATGTCCGCAGCGCTCACGTCATGCCCCCCTGGCCTGCCATTGCGGTAGGCCAGTAGCTCATTGCCACCCCACTGGCGCCGTTTCAGGCTCCGCACGACGTCGCAGACCTGCTCCTCCGCTACTGTCTGCTCCCGCTGAATTGATCCTTTCGCCGGGTAGGTGAAGGTCAGCAGGGTGCGCCCGCACCGGACATGTTCCCGGCGGATGGTGGCCAGCCCGAACGTCCCGTTCTCCGTCTCGTACTCCTCGCCGCCGACCCGGAAGAAACCCAGATCGATCAGCCGCACAGCAGCGGCCAGCACCCGTTCCCGGGTCAGCCCGCGCCCTGTCAGCGCCTCCCGCACGGCCGAGCGGATCCGCGGCAGGGCTGCCCCGAACTCCACCATCTGGTCGAACTTCAGCCGGTCCTGCTCGGCCCGCCATTGCTCGTGATACAGGTACTGCCGCCGACCAGCAGCATCAATGCCGGTCGCCTGGATGTGGCCGGCCGGATCCGGGCAGATCCATACGTTCCGCCACGCAGGCGGGATCACGAGGTCCTTGATCCTGGCCAGCACCTTGCGATCATGGACCGGACGGCCATCCGGGCAGAAATAGCGGAACCCTCGCCCGCACCGGCGCCTGGAGTAACCCGCCGCATCCAGATCACTGCGCGACAGCCCGCCGCCCGGCGGATCAGATGGCGACACTCTGACAACCTGCGAGGGAGCGTCCCGCAGAAGAGACACGGCCTCCGTCCGTGGTTAGCGTCTGGTCAGCGGCCGAGAGCACGTACCAGCTCAGCCTTGGACATGCTCGACCGCCCCTTGATACCGCGGCTCTTTGCCTCCTCATAGAGCTGATCGCGCGTCGGGCCGCCGGCGCCACGATGCGATCGCAGACCGCCGCGGCGCGACGACGATATGTCTTTGACTGACGTCCGGCTGGCGGTTCGTGCTTCACCTGAACGGGCCCGCTCCTTATTGACAGTGCGGGCAGCAATCTCCGTCGCTCGCGATTCACCTTCTCCCCGGGCCTCGGCACTCTCCTTGATGTGCTCGTACTGCCGCTCGCGCTTGGAGCTCGATCCACGAGGCATCACGGTCACCTCCTGACCTGACGTCACTGCAACGACTGAGCTATCTGCGGGAGCTACCCAGGCGACGCCACTCCACTCCCTACGCCCTGTGCCGCTCCTGGGCTGCAAGGGGGATACGGCCGCCTGCCCACACCATTTCGACCTGCCGCTCGGACATCTCGTGGGTGAGCCGCAGGTCGCAGCCGTCATGGCGTGCGGTGACGGGCTTCCCGGCCATGAGCTGGTCCCGCAGCCCGTCCAGCCGCAGGACGTCCTTGCCCGATGCTGTCGTAATCACCGGGATCGCCGAATTGCAGCGGGAGGATCCCGAAGTTCGCCAGGTTCTGCCAGTGGATGCGGCCAAAAGACTTGGCAATGACAACCCGGAGGCCAAGGTAGCGCGGGGCTATCACCGCGTGCTCGCGTGAGGAGCCCTGACCGTAATTCTCCCCGGCAACCACGATGTGCGGCCCGTCATCGGCCGCGGCGAGCCGCGCGTAGTCCGCGTCGACGCGGGCGAAGACGAACCGGGAGATCGCCGGAATATTGCTGCGCAGCGGCAGTACTTGCGCGCCAGCCGGCAGGATTTCGTCGGTGGAGACGTTGTCGCCCACCTTCAGCGCCACCGGTGCCTCGATGTGCCCGGGCAGCGGGTCGAAGTCAGGGTCTGCTGATCGGCGCGACGGTGCGGAACAGCGACCTGGCGCTGCACCCGCTGGTACGCGAGCGGTACCCGTTGCTCTCCCGGGCCGTGCTCAGCGGCGCCTCTGGCCAGCACCCGGACTCCCCGGCAGCGGGATTCGGATTCGTGGACAGCCCGGCCGTCTGCTCGTGCTCGTGGAGCCGGGGCCAGGGTGAAGTCGGCAATCTCGGCCAGCTCGTGAGCCATGTGTGCCTTCGGCGCGGTCCCTGGGTTCGATGGCCGCCACCGGGTCATCAGGCAGGTGTGACGCCGACGATCCAGGTGACGCCGAACCGGTCGGTGAGCATGCCGTAGGGCGGTGCCGGGGATTGGGCAGTCACCAGCGGCGCGATCACGGTGGCGCTGACGGCGAGCTTGTCCCACAGCACGCTGATCTCGTTGATGGTGTCACCGTTGAGCAGCAGGAAGAACGACTCGTCATGGGCCAGGCCGCCGACGCGGCGGGCGCTCTGGGCCGAGGCGCCGGCCAGACCACCGCCGGTGCTGCCGAACACGTCGTAGGCGGCCACGCGGAAGCCGTTGTCGCCCGCGACCACCCCGAAAGCGACGTGATCGACGTCGGGCGAGTCCGCGGCGACCGGGACGAACGTAACCGGCCCTCCGCCCGGTCGGTAACCCCACCACGCACTGGAACCCGGGGAGCGGTCATCGCTGCCTCCCGCTAGTCGGCTGTGGCCTCCCACGTGGCGGCCTTTGGCCCGTACGCAGGTGTGAACCACTGGGGCCCGGGTAGCCCGACATCTCCATCACCGACTGGACTGGGGATCTGTTATGGCCGAAGGCAGCTTCACCGCCGATATCGCCGCGATCCGGGACCGGGCCCGCCAGAAGATAGAGGAAGGGCCGGTAACCGGCTCATACGGCAAGGACCCCAAGGAGGTCATCGCCGTTCTCAACGAGGTTGTGGCCAC
>Ga0335074_10000698_pt1 | contig 46619 bp, 40 predicted proteins | sample Lox_Sample_23_FD_206715 | JGI IMG/M metagenome (GOLD analysis project Ga0335074, IMG submission 206715) | Soil microbial communities from Loxahatchee National Wildlife Refuge, Florida, United States - Lox_Sample_2.3 | ecosystem: Environmental > Terrestrial > Soil > Wetlands | place: USA...
CTCGGAAGGTTTTCATCCCGCTTCGCACCATCAGAACAATCCCGCGCGCCTGGAGAATCTGACGAAAATCAACACGTATCATGTGGGATTGATGGCGTATTTCCTGGGTAAATTGAAAGCGACGCCGGACGGTGACGGCAGCTTGCTGGATCATTCGCTCATTCTTTATGGAAGCGGCATGAGCAACAGCAACGTTCATAATCATGCGCCGCTGCCAGTGTTTGTGGCGGGCGGAGCGGCGGGGCGATTGAAGGGCGGACGCCACCTGAAGTATCCGGACCGCACCCCGATGGCGAATCTTCTACTCACCATTTTGGATAAAGCGGGCGTGCAGCAGGATCATGTGGGAGACAGCACCGGGATGTTGACCGAGCTGTAATCGGAGGTCACCATGAAGACACTTTGCGGCGTTCTGCTGCTCACGGGCCTTGCAGTTGCCGGTTACGCCGGTAATACGACGGTTGCCGATGCGGCGCAAAACCGCGACATTCCGGCTCTTCAAGAGCTGCTCAGGCAGCATGCGAACGTCAATGCCGCGCAGCCGGATGGGACGACAGCTCTGCACTGGGCGGCGCACTGGAACGATCCTGAAATGACCGGCATTCTGCTGAAAGCGGGTGCGGATGCGAAGGCCGTGAACCACTATGGCGCGTCGCCGCTTTCGGAAGCCGCGACGGTGGGCAACGCCACGATCATCGAGCAGCTATTGAAGGCCGGGGCCAATCCCAACACGCGTACCACCGCCGATGGCGAGACGGTTCTGATGACGTCCGCACGAGCCGGGAACGTGGACGCCGTAAAGGTACTGCTCGATCACGGCGCCGATGTGAACGCCAAGGAAGGGTATCGCGGTCAAACGGCATTGATGTGGGCGGCCGCCGAACGCCACGCCGATGTTGTGAAACTGCTGCTGCAGCGGGGCGCCGACTGGAAGATTCAGTCATCGTTCCGCGAGACAAAGATTCCCAAACTGAGCACCGCCTCCTCCATCTCGCCGATTTCCCGGGGCGGGTTGACGGCATTTCTGTTTGCCGCGCGCGAAGGCGATATCGAGACCGCGAAGGTGATGCTCGATCACGGGGTCGACATCAATCAAACCGATGTCGACGGCACCAGCGGTTTGGTGGTTTCGATCATGAACAAGAAGTACACGTTCGCGAAGTTCCTGCTGGATAGGGGTGCGGACCCGAACGTGACCGATGTCAAAGGACGCGCCGCGCTCTATGCCGCCGTCGACATGCGCAACGAGGACTGGTCGGCGTTGCCGATGCGCAAAGAACTGGACCCGCTGCCGAGCATGGATCTTATCAAGCTGATCCTTGCCCACGGGGCGAATGTGAACGCGCGATTGACGCACAACCTGCCGGGACGCAGCGGGATGGATTATGGCGACGTCGCGCTCGATGAAGGAACCACGCCGTTCATGCGGGCCGCGCGGTCGGGCGATGCCGCCACCATGCGGGTTTTGCTCGCAGCGGGAGCCGATCCAAAGCTTGTCACGAAAGACGGCAATAACGCGCTGCTCTTTGCCGCCGGAATTGGCTATCGCGATAAACAAACGCAAGGCACAGACGCCGACGCTCTGGAAGCGTTGAGGCTATGCATCGCGCAAGGGCTCGATCTGAACCAGGTCAACGGCAAAGGCGAAACGGCCCTCCATGGAGCAGCGAACCGGGGCTCCGATGTGCTGGTGAAATTCCTGGTGGAGCATGGTGCGAAACTGGATGCAAAGTCCAAGGTAGGATTTACACCGCTCGACATCGCGATGGGCAAGGATAGCTTCGGGCTACCGGTTCCGCACGACAGCACGGTCGCGCTGCTGCGCAGCCTGGGCGGCGCTGAAGGCACGCATTAAACAATGGCAAAACGAAGATTAAGAGGCGCTACGTTTGCGCTGGGTATCCTCGGGATCGCGGGCGTTATATACGCGCAAAAAAACCAGTTTCCGTGGGACGATTATCGCGTTGACGGCGACCTCACCACCATCCACGTGCAAGGCAACGTGTACATGCTGCACGGCCTGGGAGGGAACGTCGCAGTCCAGATCGGCGACACCGGCGTCCTGCTGGTGAATACGGGATTGGAGCAAAACTCGGCCAAGCTGATCGCCGCGATTCGCAAGCTGTCCGATAAGCCGCTGCAATACATCATCAACACCTGCGCGCATCCAGATCAGACGGGCGGAAATGAGGCCCTGCGCAAAATTGGAGTGACCATCACCGGCGCAAATGTAACCGGCGACATCGCCGATGCCGGGCAGGGCGCCCAGATCATCGCGCACGAAAATGTTCTGAACCGTCTGAGCGCTCCCACGGGCGAGAAGGCTGCCGCGCCGGAAGGCGCCTGGCCGACCGATACCTATGTGTCCGGTCAGAAGGAAGTTTTCTTTAACGAAGAACCGGTGATAGCACGCTGGCAGCCCGCGGCCCACACCGATGGCGATAGCCTGGTGATCTTTCGCCGCTCCGATGTGGTGGCTACCGGCGACATCTTCAATACCGACAGCTACCCTTTCATCGACGTGGAGCGCGGCGGCAGTATTCAAGGCGAAATCGACGCTCTGAACAACATCATCGATATCGCCATTCCCAAGCATGAAGAAGAAGGCGGAACCTATATCATTCCCGGCCACGGCAGAGTGTGCGACGAGTTCGACGTCGTGGAATACCGCGACATGGTCACCATCGTGCGCGATCGCGTTGCGCACGCGCTCAAGAAGGGCATGACGCTTGAACAGATCCGGGCCGCGGGCTTCACCAAGGACTATGACGCGCGCTGGAGCGCCAAAGATGGCCCCGGGACCGCCGACAACTTCGTCACCTCTGTATACAAAAGCTTGACCGCTTCGGCGAGCAAATGAGGCCGGCATGATGAGGCAAAGTTCACTACTGATTCTGATATGTGCGGGATTGGTCCAAACGCCTGGAGCGTGGGCTCAATTCGCAGGCTCGTTCCGTGCGCAGGCCGGCGTCGATCTCAGCGGCGCCTGGTCACCGGCGCCTCACGAGGAAAGTATCGGCGACCCCGCAATTGCCGACTATCTTGGCGTTCCGATCACCGAAGGAGCGCGTGCCGTGGGGCTGGCCTGGAGTCCGTCCCGCGTCACGGTGCCGGAACATCAATGCCAGGTGCACGTGGCTCCCTATATCTATGGCGGTCCGCTCAATCTTCGCATCTGGGAAGAGCGCGATAGCCAGTCACAAAAGCTCGAAGATATCCGGATGTACATCAGCACGTACGAACAGAATCGTACGATCTGGATGGACAATCGGCCACATCCGCCGGAAGCTGCTGCCCATACCTGGATGGGTTTCTCCACGGGCAATTGGGAAGGCGACACACTGACGGTTTACACGACTCACATCAAGGCAGGCTATCTTCGGCGCAACGGCCTTCCCGAGAGCGACCGGGCGACGCTGATCGAGCACTTCATCCGTCACGGAGATTATTTGGTGCACGTGAGCGAAGTAACCGATGCGGTGACGCTGACCGAGCCCTTCGTGAGAACCCAGGTTTTTCATCGGACCAGCGCAGAGGGACAGAACTGGCTGTATCCTTGCGAATCGGTGGTTGAAATTGCGAACCGGCCGCGCGGCGCCGTGCCGAATTATCTTCCCGGCGAGAACCCATTTATCGCGGAATTTGCCAAGAAATACGGAATTCCATTGGCCGCAACGTTAGGTGGCGCCGAAACAATGTACCCGGAATTTCGGCAAAAAATGAAAGAGATGGGTTCGGCGGAGAAGTAGGGGCCAGCCGTTCCCGGCAGGATACACACTTGAGATGATGACTTTTCAGCGCTGGCTAACCCTCACCATGCTGCGCGCCGCCCTGGGCGCCGGCATCCTGACAAGCTGGGCCACGGCTCCAGGCTACGCACAGGATTTCTCGGATCTGAAAACGGCGCTCGTGGACTACTCGAAGGCTGACTTGCCGGCGCACAAAACCTGTGAAGATCTCAGCAAGTTCAAGTCGAAGGATCTGGTGCGGATCGCAGCCGTGTCGACTCCGGCCAGCGATAGCGCGCCTGCTTACTGTCGCGTCACCGGTCTGCTGGCTCCGGAGATTGCGTTTGAGGTGAGCCTGCCGGCAAAGTGGAACGGACGCTTTTACATGATCGGGAACGGCGGTTTTGCGGGCGACGCGCTGGATAATCCGGGCCGTGTCGCACAGCGCAACGAGGCGTTGAAACTCGGGTTTGCCTTCGCGCAGACAAACACAGGCCACGACGCGCGCAAGGAACCGGGCGCCACCTTCGTGCTCAGCAATCCGCAAAAGGCGATCGACTACGCCTACCGCGCGGTGCATCTGACGGCCAGGACCACCCAGGAAATCACTAAGGCATATTACGATACTCCCATTTCGCATTCCTACTGGAACTCCTGTTCGAACGGTGGGCGCCAGGGCCTGATTGAGGCGCAGCGCTTCCCCGCCGATTTCGACGGCGTCATCGCCGCGTCACCGTGGGTGGATCAGACCGGCTTCACCGTCGGCGCGATCTGGAATCAACAGGCGCTGAGCGCCGTTTCTCTTACACCCGCCAAACTGGCGCTGGTGGCCAATAAAGTGATGGAGAAGTGCGATGCGATCGACGGCCTGAAAGATGGCCTGATTGACGATCCACGGAAGTGCAACTTCGATCCGGCACGAGATGTCCCGGCCTGCAGCGCCGGTGCGGACGGGTCGGACTGCCTCACGCCCGCGCAGGCCGCGGCCGTTGCTAAAGTCTACAGTGGCCCCTCAAGCCACGGCAAACCAATCTTCCCCGGATACATGCCTGGCAGCGAAGCGGTGGTGTCCAGCCTTTTCGGCGGCGGAACGGGTAGCGCGTGGTTAAACGTGATCGTCGCCACACAACCCGGCCGCAAACCGGCCGATTTCAATCTGGCGGAAGGAGCCATACAGTATCTGGCGCCCAAGCCTCCCAAACCCGATTACGATTACCAGACGTTCAACTTCGATCGCGACCTTCACCTGCTCGACGCCTGGAGCAAACTGGCGGACGCAAAGAACCCGGACCTGTCGGCCTTCAGAAAGCACGGCGGAAAGCTGCTAATGACGTATGGATGGGCGGACCCGATCCTTCAGCCGATGATGGGCGTGAACTACTTCCAGCAGGCCGTGTCCAAGAATGGCCCCGATACCGAGGAGTTCTTCCGTCTTTTTATGGCCCCGGGCATGGGGCACTGCGGAGGCGGCATCGGACCCGATCGGCACGATGCGATGACAGCCATGATCGATTGGGTAGAGAAGGGTAAGGCGCCGGATTCCATGGTGGCGAGCCGGGTGGTTGACAATCAGGTAGTGCGTACGCGCCCTCTTTGTCCGTACCCGCAGGTGGCGCGCTACTCCGGCCAAGGCAGCATCGACCAAGCGGCCAACTTCCGCTGTGTCGCGCCCTGACGGCATGCAGCCGAGTGGGATAGCACCCGAAACGATTCCAAACAAAAGCTTTGCATTTGACGTCTGGCAGTTCAGTGCGATATACCTGACTGAAGGGGGAGCAGGTGCACAGACCCAGTAGGTTTGCCGCGTCGCTTACCGGTTGTGTGTTCGCATTGGCTGGCGCAGCCGCCTTGCATGCAGAGCCTTCCACGAGTTCTCCGCAACACGCACTGATCAATCAGTATTGTGTTGTCTGCCACAACCAAAAGGTCAAGACCGCCGGCCTGATGCTCGACCAAGCCGACGTTGATCACGCCGGCCAGCATGCCGAAATCTGGGAAAAAGTAGTACGCAAACTACGCGGCGGAATGATGCCGCCGCAAGGCATGCCCCGCCCGCCACAAGCCAAGATCGACGGGCTGATCACCTGGCTTGAAGCATCGCTCGACAAAGCGCAGGCGGCGCATCCCGATCCCGGCCGCGCGCCCCTGCATCGGCTGAATCGCACCGAGTACGCCAACGCTGTTCGCGATTTACTGCACCTCAAAGTGAATGTCACGGACCTGCTGCCGGCCGACGACGAAAGCAACGGATTCGACAACATCGCCGACGTGCTGCGTGTTTCGCCGTCCTTGCTCGAAGCGTATATCGATGCGTCGCGCCAAGTGGCCAGTGTGGCGGTGGGCGACATGAAGACCCCGCCAGTCAGCCAGAGCTACCAGGTGCCGCCGGACCTGGCGCAGAGTGAACACATCGAGGGTCTGCCTCTCGGCACGCGCGGCGGAATCCTGATTCACGAAAACTTTCCGCTGAATGCCGATTACGAATTCAGCGTGGTTCTGCTGCGGAATATCGTCGGCTATCTCACCGGCATGGAATTTCCGCACCAACTGGAAATCAGCATCGACGGCAAGCGGGCATTTATTGCTCCCGTGGGCGGCCAGGCGGATCTCGAATTAGTGGACACGAATCTCGCGCTCGCGGGCGACACTCTGGACGCGCGGTTGCGTACGAAAGTCCATGTGGACGCCGGTCCACACGATGTAGCCATCGCATTCCTGCGCCGCGATTCGGCCGAATCCGACGAGCCCCTGCAACCGTTCACGCGCGACCTGGATTTGCAGAACATGAACGGCATCCCGCTGATCGATCATGTCCAGATCACCGGGCCGATCAACCCCACCGGACCGGGCGACACACCCAGCCGCCGCCGCATTTTCGTTTGCACGCCCGCGAGCGCGAAGGACGAACTTCCCTGCGCCAAGAAAATCCTGGGCACGCTGGCACGGCGGGCTTATCGCAGGCCGGTAACCGACGGCGATATGGAGACCCTGCTGAGCTTCTATCAATCCGGGCGTAATCACGGAAATTTCGACGCCGGAATTGAGAACGCGCTGCGGCTGATTCTGGCGAGTCCGAATTTCCTGTTCCGCTCCGAGCCTGATCCCGCGGGCCAGGCGCCGGGCAGTATCTATCACCTGACCGATCTGGAACTGGCCTCGCGCCTTTCGTTCTTCCTGTGGAGCAGCATTCCCGATGACGAGCTGCTGGCGGTCGCCGAACAGGGCAAGCTGAAGCAGCCGGCGGTGCTCGATCGGGAAGTACGGCGCATGCTGGCCGATCCGAAGGCCGAATCGCTGGTGAACAATTTCGCAGAACAGTGGCTGTTCCTGCGCAATGTGCAGAGCCTGGCTCCGGATCAAGCCACGTTTCCGAACTTCGACGACAACCTGCGGCAAGCGTTCAAGCGCGAAACGGAGCTGTTCTTTGGGAGCATCGTGCAGGAAGATCGCGACGTGATGGATCTGCTCACGGCCGATTACACGTTCGTCAACGAGCGGCTGGCCAAGCATTACGGAATCCCGGATGTCTATGGGAGCCAGTTCCGGCGGGTCAAGCAGGTGGACGCTGCGCGGCGCGGCTTGCTCGGACAAGGAAGCATTTTGAGCGTGACGTCGTATCCCACCCGCACCTCGCCGGTGCTGCGCGGCAAGTGGATCATGGAAAACATCATGGGTTCCCCACCGCCGGCGCCTCCGCCCAACGTGCCCGCGTTAAAGGATCAGGCGCAAGGCGGCAAAGTGCTCTCGATCCGGCAATTGATGGAAGAGCATCGCAAGAATCCGCCGTGCTCCACCTGTCACAAGGTGATGGACCCGCTCGGATTTGCGCTCGAGAACTTCAACGGGATCGGCCAGTATCGGATCAAGGACGCTTCCGGGCCGATCGACGCTTCCGGCCAACTGGCCGATGGCACCAAGATCAACGGCGTGATTGAACTGCGTGAGGCGCTGCTCAAGCATCCCGAATATTTTGTCGGGACGCTGACGGAGAAGTTACTCACCTACGCGCTGGGACGTCCGTTGGAGTACTATGACATGCCAGTGGTGCGCGGGATCGTCGAAAACGCCGCGCACAATGATTACCGGTTTTCATCGTTAATTATGGGGATTGTGAAGAGCGAGCCTTTCGAAATGAAAAAGGCGCTGGAAAGCGAGGAGCCGGGGGTAACCACGGCGGCCGTTCGGCGGTCAGATCTTAGCGGACAGAATGTACGTTGAGCCGTTAGTTTTCATAAGGAGTAACTAATGTTCATTACGAAAACGCATCTTCCACGGCGGATGTTTTTGCGCGGCGTGGGAGTAACTCTGGCGTTACCGTTGCTGGACGCGATGCTTCCGGCACAAACCTTATTGAAAAAGACGGCTGCGGCCGGATCGCCGCGCATGGGGTTCGTTTATGTTCCTCACGGCGCGATCATGGATCAATGGACGCCCACGGCTGAAGGCACGGGCTTCGAATTCTCGCGCGTATTGAAGCCGCTGGAACCGTATCGCGACCACTTGAATATCATTAGCGGCCTCGGGAATCGCGCCGCCGATAGCACCGCGGTGCATTCGCTGAGCCCAACCACGTGGCTGAGCGCGGTTCGTCCCAAGCCGACCCAAGGTGTGGATGCCTACGCCGGTGTCACCGCCGATCAAATTGCGGCGCAGCACATTGGGCAGGATACGCCGCTGCCGTCGATTGAACTTGCGACCGAGGATCATTCGGCACTGCTCGGCGCCTGCGACCGCGACTACGGCTGCATCTACATGAACACGCTGTCGTGGCGCACGCACACCACGCCGATGCCCATGGAGATCAATCCGCGCAAGGCTTTCGAGCGCATGTTCGGGCAGGGCGGATCGGCCGCGGACCGTGCACTGCGGATGCAGCAGGATCGCAGCATTCTGGACGAAATCACCGCCGAAGCTGGCGCACTCAAGGTGAAGGTAGGCCCGCGAGATCGAGCCACGTTGAACGATTATCTGGACAGCGTGCGCGAAATCGAGCGCCGCATTGAGCGTGGGAACTTCGAATCGAGCTCGGCGGTCGAGTTGCCAGCCGAGCCGGTGGGCATCCCCTACAACTTTGAAGAACACATCAACATCATGTACGACATGCTGGTGCTGGCCTATCAAGCCAACATCACGCGCGTGTTCACGTACATGGTGGCGCGCGAGGAAAGCAACAAAACCTATCCGCAGGTGGGCGTGCACGATGGCCATCACGCTACCTCGCACCATCAGAACCGGCCGGAGAAGATCGAGAAGCTGGTGAAGATCCAGAATTATCACGCCACTCTGTTCGCGCGCTTCCTCGGGAAACTCAAGAGCACTCCCGATGGCGACGGCAATCTGCTGGATCATTCGCTGCTGCTGTTCGGCAGCAACATGAGCAACAGCAACTTGCATAATCACTTCCCGCTGCCCAATCTGATCGCGGGCGGCGCATGCGGCAAACTTCAGGGTGGCCGCCACCTGCGCTATCCGGATCACACGCCGATCGCGAACCTGCTGCTGAGCATGCTCGACAGGGGCGGCATGCCGATGGATAAAATCGGCGACAGCACCGGCGAGCTGATCAACATCTAAGGACGCATGCGAGCCCCGAGCGTTCGTGCCATCGCCGCGTCGATGTTCGTTTGCGCGGCTGCGTGGGCTGGCACCGTTGCCGGCGCTTCCCTGGTGGATGCCGTCAAGAACGGCGATCACGCCACCGCTCTCGCGCTTCTCAAACAGCACGTCGATGTGAATACGCCGGAAGCTGACGGCACCACGGCGCTCGCTTGGGCCGTTCGCGAAGACGATCGCGACATGGTGGATCGCTTGATCAAGGCCGGTGCCCACGTCAAGACCGCCAATCGCTACGGCGTCACGCCGTTGTATCTGGCGTGCGTCAACGGCAACGCGCCCATGATCGAAAAGCTGCTGTCCGCGGGCGCCGACGCCAACAGCACAACATCGGAAGGCGAGACCGCGCTGATGACCGCGGCCCGCTCGGGCAACGCTGAAGCTGCCAAAGTCCTGATCGAGCACGGCGCCGATGTCAACGCGAAGGAGCAATGGCGCGAGCAGACGCCCCTCATGTGGGCCGTGGCTGAGTGTCATCCCGAGGTGGCACAGGAGCTGATCGCGCACGGCGCCGACGTGAACGCGCAGCAAGTGACTTGGCATTGGGAACGACAGGTCACCAAAGAGCCGCGCGAAAAATGGATGCCGCTGGGCGGTCTCACTCCGCTGCACTTCGCCGCGCGCCAGGGATGCCTGGCCGGAGCCCAGGTCCTGGTCAAAGCCGGTGCGCAGATGAACGCCACCAATCCGAACGGATTCAGTCCGCTCCTGCTTGCGATCATCAACGCTCATTATGATGTTGCGGCGTACTTAATCGATCAAGGCGCCGATCCGAACATAACGGATGAAACGGGCCGCACGCCGCTTTATGCCGCCGTCGACATGCATACGCTGCCGGAGTCCAATCTTCCTTGGCCCAACGGCGTGAACAACAAGTTCACCAGCCTGGACGTCATTCAGGATCTGCTGGCGCATGGAGCAAACGTCAATGCGCAATTGAAAAAGCAGCAGCCCTATCGCAGCAAGGTCGATCGTGGCGCCGACACCATGCTCGGAACCGGAACCACGCCTCTGATGCGCGCTGCGAAAGTGGGCGATACCGAAGTCATGCAACTGCTGCTGGCGAAAGGCGCCGATCCGAAGCTCACCACCCGGTTCGGCATCACAACCGTAATGGCTGCCGCGGGGCTCGGCACCAAGGAAGAAGACACGACGGGCCGCAGGAAAACCGAGGACGAAGCGATCGCCGCCATCAAGCTGCTCCTCGCTGCCGGTGTGGACGTGAATGCAGCGGATCGTCAGGGGCAGACCGCGCTCCACGGCGCCGCGCAAAAGGGTTACGACCAGGTGGTGCAGTTCCTCGCCGATCATGGCGCGAAGCTCGACGTGAAAGATGCCAAGGGCCGCACGCCTCTTGATGCGGCGATGGGCCTGCTCGGCAACGGCGGGTTTGATGGCTCCCGCCGCGACGTGCATGAGAGCACGGCGGCTCTGCTGCGCAAGCTGATGGGCTTGCCCGCGGAAGCCAAAGCCGATACGGCTACAGTCTCCGCGCCCCCGGCGCAATAGCTATCGAGGGCGGAGCCGGTGCAAAGCAATTCCATATACTCTCGGAAACCATCGTATGCTATGATCGATTGTGCGGACGCGGATTCTCGGAGTAATTCCCGCCCGGTTTGCCTCCTCTCGCTTCCCTGGAAAATCTCTCGCCATCATCGCTGGTAAGCCCATGCTTCAGCACGTGTACGAACGTGCGAGCCAGGCGCGCTATCTTACCAAGCTCGTTATTGCCACCGACGATGAACGAATCTACAAAGCCGCGCGCGCGTTCGGCGCCCGCGTGATCATGACGCGCGCCGATCATCTTTCGGGAACCGACCGCGTGGCCGAAGCTGCTTCCGGAGAAGATGCCTCGGTGGTCGTCAACATCCAGGGCGACGAGCCGTTGATCGATCCCGCGGCCATCGACGCCGCCACACTCGCCTTGCTCGATGATCCCGACGTTCCGATGGCCACGCTCAAGAAGGTCATCGAAGATCCGCGCGAGATCCCTGATCCGAATGTCGTCAAGGTCGTCACCAATTTCGCCGGCGACGCCATCTATTTTTCCCGCTGCCCCATTCCTTTTATTCGCGAGGGCTCGGGAGTTCATTACAAACATTTAGGGCTGTATGTGTACCGGCGCGAATTCCTGCTCGCCTACTCCGGTCTTCCGGTAGGTCCCCTCGAGCGCATGGAGCGGCTGGAGCAATTGCGGGCGATTGAAAACGGTCATCGCATCCGCGTGGTGGAAACCGAGTCCGAATCGCTGGGTGTCGACACGCCGCAGGATCTCGAACGTGTGTCGGCGCTCTTTGAACCATCTTTGAATGTGAAATGAGAATGTACTGAGGGGAATGTCCATGGCCAAATACATCTTCGTCACCGGCGGCGTGGTTTCATCGCTTGGAAAAGGGATTGCGGCGGCGTCGATCGGCTGTTTGCTCGAAAGCCGCGGGCTGCGAGTGTCGCTGCAGAAATTCGATCCGTACCTGAACGTCGATCCCGGCACCATGAGTCCGTTCCAGCACGGGGAAGTCTTCGTCACCGACGATGGCGCTGAAACCGATCTCGATCTCGGTCACTACGAGCGCTTCACCCACGCCAAGCTGACGCAGAGCAACAATCTCACCTCCGGCCGCATTTACGAACAGATCATCCATCGCGAACGGCGCGGCGATTATCTCGGCAAAACCGTGCAGGTGATCCCGCACGTCACCAACGAAATCAAAGCTGCGGCGCGCAAGGTGGCGGCAGACGTGGACGTGGTCATCGTCGAGATTGGCGGCACGGTCGGTGACATCGAGTCGCTGCCTTTCTTGGAAGCAATTCGCCAGCTGCGCCATGAGATGGGCCGCGACAACACCGCCTTCGTGCACGTTACGCTTGTCCCCTGGATCGCCGCCGCCCAGGAGCTCAAGACCAAGCCCACGCAGCACAGCGTGAAGGAACTGCGCGCCCTCGGTATCCAACCCGACGTGCTCCTCTGCCGCTCCGAGCGGTCTCTTCCACACGACATGAAGGAGAAGATCGCACTGTTCTGCGACGTCGACGTAGAAGCGGTGATCACGGCCAGCGACGTGAATTCGGTGTACGAAGTGCCGCTCGTGTTCGCCGAGCAGGGCGTGGACGAAATCATCCTGCGCCTGCTCCGCATGGACGCCAAGCAGCGCGACCTCAGCCGCTGGACCGGGATGCTGGAGCGCATGCAGAACCCGGAAGATCAGGTCGACATCGCCCTCATCGGCAAGTATGTCGAATACGAAGATTCCTACAAAAGCCTGAAAGAAGCGCTGCTGCACGGCGCGCTCGCGCATCGGCTGAAGGTCAACATCCACTGGATCGAGTCGGACAACATGCGTTGGCCCGAGTGCGCGCATGAGCTAGAGCAATACGATGGCATCCTGGTCCCGGGAGGATTTGGAAAACGCGGCGTCGAAGGCATGATCGCAGCCATCCGCTACGCCCGCGAGAGCAAAGTGCCCTACTTCGGAATCTGCCTTGGCATGCAAACCATGGTGATCGAATTCGCCCGCAACGTCTGCGGCCTCGGAAACGCCAATTCCACCGAATTCGATCCCGCTACACCCGACCGCGTGATTTACAAATTGCGCGAATTGAAGGGCGTTGACGAGCTCGGCGGCACCATGCGCCTGGGCGCTTATCCATGCCTCCTGGCCGAGGGCAGCTTCGCCCGCCAGGCCTACGGCGCGCCCGAGATCAGCGAGCGCCATCGTCACCGCTACGAATTCAATCGTGATTACGAACAGGTTCTCACTTCCGGCGGACTCCGCATCGCGGGTCAAACGCCGGATTCCGTGTACGTTGAGATTTGCGAGATCCCGGACCATCCCTGGTTCCTCGGCTGCCAGTTTCATCCCGAATTCAAATCCAAACCGCTCGAGCCGCACCCTCTGTTCTCCGCCTTCATCGGCGCGGCGCACAAGCATCGCAAAAGCCGCCCGAAGTCCGGGCAGCGCGTGCGATCCGAGCAATACACCCACGCCGATTGAGCACCCTTCCTCCTATCGGGCGCGGACAGCCGCTCGCATTGATCGCTGGCCCCTGTGTCATCGAGAGCGAGGAACACGTCCGCTTTCTCGCCGGAGAGATCCGCAAAATCGCCGGACCATTCATTTTCAAAGCTTCCTTCGACAAAGCGAATCGCAGCAGTAAGGACTCCTTTCGCGGCCCTGGCGCCAAGGAAGGCCTGCGCATCCTCTCGGATCTCCGTCGTGACGGCTACACCGTTCTCACCGATATCCATGAACCCGCCCAAGCCGAAGCCGCGGCCGTTGCTGTCGATGTTCTGCAAATCCCAGCGTTCCTCTGCCGCCAAACCGATCTGCTGATTGCGGCCGGACGTACAGGCCGCAGCGTGAACATCAAAAAGGGCCAGTTCGTCTCGCCTTACGATATCCGTCACGCCGCCGACAAAGTCGCCTCCACCGGCAACAACAATATCTTCCTTACCGAGCGCGGCTCTTCGTTCGGCTATAACAACCTGGTGGTCGATATGCGCGGCCTCCAGATCATGCGCGAGTTCGGATGGCCTGTGATTTTCGACGCCACGCACAGCGTCCAACTCCCCGGCGGTCTAGGCAACGCCTCCGGCGGTCAGCCGCAGTTTATTCCCACGCTCGCCCGCGCAGCAGTTGCGGCCGGGGTGGATGGCGTCTTCGTCGAGGTCCACGAGAATCCCGAACAAGCTTTATCCGACGGTCCCAACGCGCTGCGGCTCGATCGCCTGGCTGATTTCTGGCACGCGCTCCGGGCCATTCACGCCTTAGTAAATCCCGGCCTCCCGCCCGGAACTTAGTATTTTACGGTTAGACTGCAAAAAATTGTATAGACGCGCAACTTACCTATTACGTTCGTGTAAAGTTATAGAAAGGTAACTTTAGGAACGTTGCGCATCTTACTTTCTATAAGTGTGTCGTGCGGCCTTATCGCGACCGTTACAGCCCACTTACACGCACAAGTCAGCGTACTCAACATCAATTACGACCAGCAGCAAACCGGCGCTAATCTCCACGAGACCACGCTTACTCCCTCCGTTCTCAATTCGACCAACTTCGGCAAAGTCGGCACCTACGCGGTCGACGGCCAGGTGTACGTTCAGCCGCTCTATGTCCCCGGCGTCACCATCGGCGGTGTGAAGCATGACGTCGTCTACGTCGCCACCATGCATAACAGCGTTTATGCATTCGACGCCGACTCGCCGCAAGTACCAACGCCGCTGTGGCAGGTGAATCTCGGACCCTCTGTTCCGTCCGGTTACTATAATTTCAACGACATTCTTCCGGAAATTGGCATCCTGGGAACGCCCGCCATCGATGCAACCAATCAGGTCATCTACGTTCTTTCAAATACGCTGCCATCCGGCTCGGCTAGCGTGCCCGTGTTTCTTTTGCATGCCTTGTCTCTGGTGGACGGCCATGAGCTCTACGGTGGTCCCACGCTGATTTCAGCCACGGTCCCGGGAACCGGCGCCGGCAGCACCGGCGACTCCATTCCATTCGACGCGACTCAGCAGTTGCAACGTCCCGGCTTGATGCTCGCCAACGGCACGTTGTACATCGCATTCGGTTCGCACGCCGATGCGGGCAATTATCATGGCTGGCTTATGGCCTATAATGCGTCCACACTGCAATTCGAATTCGTTGCCAATACGTCTCCGAACGGGCGGCAATCGGCGTTCTGGCAATCCGGCCGCGCCCCGGCAGTCGATAGTTCGGGCGATGTCTACGCTGTCACCGGCAACGGCGATTTCGACGGCCAAGTCAATTTCGGTGAAACGGCCATGCATTTCTCGGGCACAGATCTTTCACTCAAAGATTGGTATACGCCGGACGAGTGGAGCGATCTGAACAGCCAGGACGAGGACCTGGGATCGGCCGGCGCCATCTTGATCCCGAACACCAACCTGATGCTGGCGGCCGGCAAAGCCGGCATGCTGTATCTGATCCAGACCAACTCCATGGGCCACCTCGGACCCGACAATACCAGCACGGTTCAGGGCGTGCAGGTGAACACCTGGGGTCTGTTCAGCATGGTGCTGTGGCCACAAACAAATCCTATCGTTTATGAATTCGAACCTGCCGGTAGCCTGAAAGCTTTCCAGATCGCCGATAATCAGATCAATTCCACGATTCTGTCCCAGTTTACGCCTACCACTTCGTCGCTCCATTGCGGCCTTTCGTTGTCGGCCAACGGTACGCAAGGGGGCGTCGTCTGGCTAACCACCGGCGATGACAGTCAGGAGGGCGTCCCCGGCACGCTGCACGCGCTGGACGCCACGAATCTGGCGAATGAACTCTGGAACAGTAATCTCGCCGGGAGCCGCGACACGTTGGGTGATCTGGCCAAGTTCGCTCCGCCGGCCGTCGCCAATGGCCGTGTCTATGTTCCAACATTTTCCAATACCGTCGTGGTGTACGGTCTGCTGGGCGCCGGTACGCCCGCTCCCACCGGCACCATCAGCGCCGTTGTGAATGGCGCCAGCTTCTTGGACGGACCCGTCGCACCCGGTGAACTGGTGACGATCTTTGGCGCCAATCTTGGCCCCGTTGCGGCGGCTGGCGCACAACTCGACGGCCAACGGATCACCGATAACACCGCTGGCACCACCGTGATGTTCGATGGCGTTGCAGCGCCATTGCTCTACACCTCGGCCACTCAGATCAATGCCGTAGTTCCCTTCGGTGTTGCCGGCCCCACCACTCAAATCCAGGTGATGTATCAAGGCAATGCGGTGGCATCCACCACCGTAGCCGTACAAGCGGCCTCTCCGGCTGTGTTCGCGTTGAATGGCAGCGGCGGCGGCCAGGGAGCCATTCTCAATCAGAATTTGACAGTGAACTCCAGCAGCAATTCCGCCGCGCTCGGATCGGTGGTGGTTCTATATGCCACCGGCGCCGGCTTGACCACTCCCACCAGCCAGGATGGTGAGCTTACTGTCGCGCCGTATCCGCTGCCCAATCTTCCGGTCTCAGTGACCATCGAAGGCGTGCCTGCGCAAGTCCTATACGCGGGGGCGGCGCCCGGGCTGGTTGCGGGCGTGATACAGATCAATGTCGTGGTGCCCGAAACCGCCTGGGTGGCCCCGTTCGATCAGGTGGTGGTGACTGTTGGAAACTACTCCAGCCCCGACGCAGTTACGCTTGCTGTGCAGTAGCGTCAATTCCATTGCTATCATTGAGAACCGATGAAGCAAGAACCTGAACCAGCGAAGCCGCAGCAGCGATTTCAGCCCTTTGTCCCGCAAAATGTCGAAATGCGCGAGTTCACCTTGCGCGCAATCTTGCTGGGGCTGGTGATGACGGTGATTCTCGGTGCAGCCAACGCCTACCTCGGCCTGCACGCCGGCATCACGATCGCCGCCACCTATCCCGCCGCTGTCATTGGCATGGCCGTGTTGCGCACCGTCAACGGATCGGTTCTGGAAGAAAATATCGCGCGTACCGCGGGATCCATCGGCGAAGCGGTTGCCGCCGGCGCCATCTTCACTTTACCCGCGTTCCTCATCTCCGGCGCGTGGCCCTCCTTCAGCCCGAAAGACGCCTATTGGAAGTCGACCGCGCTAATGGTCGTAGGAAGCATCATGGGCGTCTTATTCGTTTCGCTGATGCGGCGCGTCATGGTGGAAGATCCCGATCTGCCGTTTCCCGAATCCGTGGCTGCGTCGGAAATTCACAAGGCTGGGCGCCGCGGCGCGGAAGCCGCGAAATATCTGTTCTACAACTTGGGCCTCGGCGCACTGATTCAATTTCTGGCTGAGATCCAGCTCTTCGCCAACGACAAGGACTTCATCGTGCACGTCGGCCAATTGGGCAAAAGCTCGGTGCGCCTCGGCACGCCTACGCAGACCGTGGCGACGGGCGGAGTGACGCTGGCGTCCGGACCCACCGTGAGTCCCGCCTACATCGGCGTCGGCTACATCATCGGACCGGAGCTCGCGTCCTTGAATTTCGCGGGCGGCGTGCTGGCCTGGGGATTTCTCGTCCCGCTGCTCATCTTTTTCCTCGGGCCCCAGCTCAAGAACTTCCTGCCGGCCGGAGCTGCCGGAGACGGCTCCTGGATCGACATGATCAACGGCGTTTGGCGCTATATCGTGCGCCCCATCGCGGTCGGCGGCATGATGACGGGCGCGGCTTACACGTTGTTCCGCATGCGCAACGGGCTGTTCGACGGGTTGCGGCGCGCGATTTCCGACTTAGGCACGGCTGCGGATTTCAAGGAGACCAGCCGCACGGAGCAGTACATGAGCTCCAAGGTGGTCTTCGGCTTGATCGCCGTGATGTTCGGCTTCATGATCGCACTCTACATTTATCTGTCGCATCAGGCCATTGGAGGCATCGTGGCCGCGATCGTGATGTTGATCATCGCGTTCTTCTTCGCGGCCGTTTCCGGCTACTTAGTCGGCACCATCGGATCCACGAATAATCCGATCTCCGGTCTGACGCTCACCACGCTGATCATAGCCGCGTTGCTCATGGTTTCGCTCGGCGTCTCGGGACCGGGCGGCGTCGCGGTCGTCCTGGGCGTCGCGGCCGTGGGCTGCGTTTCATCCGCCGTCGCGGGCGAACTTTTGCAAGACTTCAAGGTCGGCTGGTTCCTCGGTGGCACGCCGCGCAAGATCCAGATGGCCGAGCTGATCGCCGTGGTGGTGGCCAGCGCCGCCATGTACTGGCCGCTCTACATTCTCCAGGCCGCGAACATCAAAAGCGGCGGCATCGGATTTGGCGATCCGAAACTCTCGGCCCCCCAAGCCGGACTCATGGCCACGCTCGCGCAGGGGATCGTGGGCGGCAACATGCCGTGGCCGCTGGTGGTCGTCGGCGTGCTCTTCGGCGTCGTCATGATCATGGGCCGCGTGAAGAGCCCCATGCTGGTCGCCGTCGGCATGTATCTTCCGATTAACACCACGTTTGCGATTTTCCTGGGCGGCGTTTTTCGCTGGGTCACGGACTCCGTGCGCAAACGCGCCGGTTATAACGAAGGCCAGCAAGCGCGCATCGAAAATGTGGGTGTGCTCACGGCATCCGGCCTGATCGCGGGGGAGGCGCTGATGGGCCTGGTCATCGCGACGTTCCGGTTTATGGAATGGCCTCTACCCAGAATCTTCGCCGAGCCGTCATATTTAATCGGCTGCTTGGTGATTTTGGGCCTCGGAACCTTGCTCATCCGCTTGCCGCTCTCGAAGGCCGGCAGCCCCGACGAACCCGCGCCGCCCGTGGCCATGATGTAGTCCAGTGTGATGGAAGCCAACACGTCGCAACCACCCCGCCGTGCTCTCCGTCAGAAGCAATAGGGAAGAAGGATCGGCTGCCGGGGCTGGCGCGGCTTGTTGTGCGAGCCCGGTGGCCGGTACCCTGCGGCTTGAGTACGCGATCCTTTACCATTGAATATTGCCCCGCATCAGTTCATCCGCTGAGTCCGTCTCCGCTGAATTCACCAAGGCGAAGTGGCCGCAACTCTATCTGGGCGTCGCGTTTACCACGCTCGCGACCCTCGTTCTGGAGCTTTCCCTGACGCGGATCTTCTCGGTGGTCTTCTATTACCACTTCGCCTTTCTTGCCATCTCGATAGCCCTGTTTGGACTCGGCGCGGGCGCCCTGTTTTCCTACGTGGTGGCGGATCGCGGCGGCAACATTTTCCATAAGCTCGGCGTTCTGGCGGCCGTAAACAGCCTGGCCGTGCTCCTGGCGTTGGTCTACATTCTCACGCGCAGCGGCGAATTCAGCAATCTCACGCTGGCCGGTGTTTACTTTGCCAGTGCTCTTCCGTTCTTCTTTTCAGGAGCCGTCGTTTCCACCGCGGTAGGCGAAGCGATCCAGCGCGTGGATCGCGTCTATTTCTTCGATCTGCTCGGCGCGGCCGGCGGCTGCTTGTTGCTGGTCCCGTTTCTCGATTACTTCGGCGGACCGAACACCATGATCTCGGTGGCCGTTCTGTTCGCGGTATCGGCGGCCATCTGGTACAACCTGGCCGGGTCACCACGCGGGCGCGCCGGCGCTGTTACGCTTGCTCTGGTATTTGTTGCGCTGATGGCGGTGAACGGCAAAACCCATTGGATCGACGTCCGGTACGCCAAGGGCCATCGCATCGCGCAGGAAGCGTTCGTACGCTGGAATCCCATTTCGCGCGTCGCGTTGGTGAATCCGAAGGGAACGCACGATCCGGAAATCGTGATCGACGCCGACGCGTCGACTGGAATTCCCGAATTCGATCTCGATCATTTGACGGCTGCCGAACGCGCCAATCTGCTGCACGAAGGCCCGGGATTCCCCTATATGCTGCGGCCCGGCGCGAAGACGTTAGTCATTGGTCCGGGCGGCGGCTGGGATGTGGCGCGCGCCATCACCGGCGGAAGCAAAGACGTGACGGCGGTAGAGATCAACCCGATCATCGCGCACACCATCATGCAGCAAAGTTATGCGCAGTTGAGCCGCGGGCTCTATTTCCGCCCCGAAGTGCACCTGTTCGTCGAGGACGGGCGCAGCTTTGTGCGGCGGAGCACCGAGAAGTATCAGGTGCTGCAGGCCACGCTGGTGGATACGTGGGCCTCCACGGCAGCCGGCGCGTTCGCGCTGTCAGAAAACAATCTCTACACCACCGACGCGTTTCGCGATTATCTGAACCATTTGACCGGCGACGGCTTGATGGTTTTCACGCGCTGGGGTTTCGAGCCGCCGCGAGAATCTTTGCGGCTGGTGTCGCTTGCCATCGCGGCGCTGGGCCAACTTCACGAGCGCGAGCCTTGGAAACACGTCGTGGTGCTGAGGGATCACGCGCAGAATGTGAACGGGTTCGGCGCTCTCGATACCGTTATCATTTTCCGCAAGCCGCTCACGGAGTCCGGCGTCGCCCGCGTGAGAACGGCGCTCAGTGAAACCAAGCTGCACGCTCTTTATCTGCCCGGCGACGCACCCGTGAACGAATTCGGAGAGCTGCTTGGGAGCCCCGATCCTCAGGCGTTTTGGCGGCGGTACTCGTACAATGTCGCCCCCGTGGATGACGACCGGCCATTTTTCTTCTACACCGTCCAGCCGCGCGACATCCTGGAGTTTTTGAGCCATGTCCAGCGCTCGGCCGATTACAAGATTAACCGGGCAGTGCCCTTGTTGTTCGCGGTGCTCGGCATCAGCGTGCTCGCGATTGTGGTGGTGCTGGCGTTTCCGCCGCTATTGTTGGGCGCCCGGCTTCCGGTAGAACCTGGCGAGCGCCGATTTCTGCTCTACTTTGTCTGTATCGGCGCGGGCTACATCCTGATCCAGGTGGCTCTGATCCAAAAGTTCATTCTCTTTTTGGGTCACCCGACGTACGCCCTTACCGTGATCATTTTTTCCATGCTCATTTCAAGCGGCTTGGGCAGCTACTACAGCCGCCGCTTGATCGCCGGATCGAGTGCCCGTTTGCATGCGGTTTTGATCGGTGTCGCGGCTGCTGTAACAGCTTTGGCGTTTGTCGCGTCTCCCATCAGCGAGTTTGGCGCTGGATGGCCGCTTCCGTTCAAGGCTCTCGTGGTGGTGTGTTTAATCGCTCCCGCTGGATTTTTGATGGGCATTCCGTTTCCCACCGGGCTCACGCGGCTGGAGCGGCAATTCCCGGAGGCCGTTCGATGGGCCTGGGCTTTGAACGCGGCGGCCAGCGTCTTAGGTTCCGTCGCGGCCATTTGCCTGGCGATTTATATCGGCTTGCGTGCCACCGTGCTCGTGGGCGCGCTGCTGTATTTGGGCGCGCTGGCAGTCGTATCGCTGCGAACCAAGGCCGCCGCATTGCGCGCTCCGGTTCCGGCCGCAGTTCGTTCGTAGAGTTTGTTGTATGAAAATTTCCTTTGCTCCCGTATTCTTGCTGATTGCTTGGCCGATTTTCGCGGCGTCCTCTTTGGAGCCGCCCAAGCTTCGTCTGGATGGCTCGGCTCAACCGCTGCACTACGCCGTCGATTTGACCGTGATCCCGGACCGCGACACCTTCCGCGGCAGCGTCGATATTAGCGTTAATGTCCGAACCCCTTCCACCATCCTTTGGTTGAATGCCGTTGGGCTGACGGTTAGCGACGCGAGTTTCACTCCCGAATCGGGGCGGGTGCAGGCTGCGATGCCTGTGTCCGGCGGCGATCAGTTCGTCGGCTTCTCCTTCGAGCGCGCGATTTCGGGCAAAGGAAGCCTGCACGTTGTGTACACGGGTAAGATCAGCCGCCATAGCAGCGCCGGGATTTTCGAGGAGAAAGAAAATCGCGATTGGTACGTCTTTAGCCAATTCGAACCCACCGACGCACGGCGCGCCTTTCCGTGTTTCGATGAGCCCGGTTTCAAAGTGCCGTGGCAGATGACGCTGCATGTGCCGAAAAACGATATGGCGCTGTCGAACACGCCGGTGCAATCGGAATCGAGCGAGCCTGCCGGAATGAAGGTGGTGCGATTCAAAGAGTCGCGGCCGCTGCCCAGCTATTTGGTCGCACTCGCAGTCGGCCCATTCGATGCCGTGGACGCCGGCCACGTAGGCCCCACGCCCGTGCGCGTCATCGTTCCTCGCGGTAAAGGCGCGCAGGCGGCCTACGCCGCCATGGCGATTCCTCAACTGCTGCAACTGCTCGAGAATTACTTCGGCATTCCTTATCCCTACGAGAAACTGGATTCGGTAGTTATGCCGGTGAGCGATTTCGCCATGGAGAACGCCGGAATGATCACCTACGCCGAAAGCACGCTGCTCGCGAATCCAGCCAGCGAGACGATTGATCACCAGCGCGAACTGGCTGCCACTTGCGCGCACGAAATGGCGCATCAATGGTTTGGCGATTTTGTGACTACGGCGTGGTGGAACGACACCTGGCTGAACGAGGCCTTCGCCACTTGGATGGAACGGAAAATCGCCGGCGAGTGGCGGCCGGAATGGCATTTGGACGTTTCCGCGGTGAATGCGCGCCTGGGCGCGATGCGCCAGGATGAACTCGCGTCGGCCCGCTCAATTCGCCAGCCGATCGAGAGCAACGACGACATTGCGAATTCGTTCGACGACATCACCTATCAAAAAGGCGCCGCCGTGATCGAGATGTTCGAACACTGGATCAGTCCCGAGAAGTTTCGTTCCGGCGTACAACTCTATCTCAAGCAGCATGCCTGGGGAAACGCAACCGCGGGCGATTTCGAAGCGGCCATCAGCCATGTCGCGGGCATGGATGTAGCTCCCGTGTTCAACAGCTTCCTCGATCAACCTGGCGTTCCCGAAATTTCAGCGGCGCTAAAGTGCGGCAGCAAGCCGGTGCTGGAGCTCACGCAGAGGCGTTCGGCGCCTATCGGGTCCGAGGCCCGGGCGCAGATGTGGCAGATTCCCGTTTGCGTCGCTTACGAAGCGGACGGCAAGGTGCATCGTGAGTGCTCGGTCTTGAAGGATAGCAAGGACGAGATGGAGCTGACCGACGCAAATTCGTGCCCGCGGTGGATTTTGCTCAACGACGGTGAGACCGGCTATTATCAAGCCGCCTATCCAGGCGATCTTCTGAAGAACCTGCTCGCCGATGGCGCACGGCAGTTGAGTGTGGCCGAACGCGTAGGCGTGCTTGGGGATCTGGATTTGTTGGTTAGCGCCGGAGAAGCGCCGGCGGGCCGCGCACTCGCGCTGGTCCCGGAGTTCAGCAAAGATCCGGCGCCGCAAGTGGTGGAAACTGCCGCGGACATTGCGAGCCTTCTAAAGACGCAAAGCGTCCCTGGCGATCTGCGGGAGAAAGGCGCGCGTTTCATCCGCCAGGAGTTTGGTCCGCAAGCTCTGGCGCTCGGCTGGCAGGCCAAGCCGGGCGATAGCGACGACACGCGGTTGTTGCGGCAAAAGCTGGTGCCGTTCGTGGCCAGTGTCGGGGAGCAGAAGGAACTGATCGAGGAAGCTGAAAAGCTCGCCCACGGCTGGTCGAAGGATCGCCAAAACATTTCGCCGGACATGATCGAGCCGGTGCTCGATGTCGCCGCCGAATTCGGAGATCGCGACTTGTTCGATCTGCTTCGCAACGCGGCCGTAAAGGAACGCGATCATACGGTGCGCGAGGAGTTGCTGGGCGCGCTCGGTTCGTTCCGCGACCCCAAGCTGGCCGCGGCGTCTCTCGATCTGCTGCTTTCCAAGGACTTCGATCCGCGCGAATCGTTTTATCCGCTGTTGTTCGGCCCTTTGGGTTATGCCGAGACGCGCGATGTTCCGTTCGAATTTGTGAAGCAGCATCTCGATGCGCTCTTGAAGATTCTCCCGCGCGAGGTGGGTGAAGATTATGCCGCCTCGTTGCCCGACGTCGGAAGGGGTTTTTGCGCCGTGAAGAGCCGCGATGAATTCGACTCGTTCTTCGCCGATCGCGTCAAGGACTACACCGGCGGACCGCGGGTGCTGGCGCAGACCATCGAGACCATCGACCTCTGCATTGCCGCGCGCAAAACGCTTGCGCCCCAATTGTCGGCTTTTCTTAAGCAGTACTGACCATCATGCGAGCGCCAGCGGACGCAGCGGCGAACCTGTGCCGCCGCGAATCTTCAGCGGCGCCGCCACGAACACAAATTCGTGAATGCGGTTGCGCGAGAGCTCTTCGAGATCCAGCGCCTCAATAATGTGTATGCCGTTTTCCACCAGCAAATGCACGTGCACCGGCATTTGCGCAGCCGGCACTTTTTCGAACGCGATCGTATCGGACCCGGCCGCGAAAACTCCGCGTTCGCTCAGCCAGCGCGCAGCTTCGATTTCCGGGCCGGGGCCAGTGACCGCATGTCCGCCTTCCCCGCCCGTGAGATAACGCGCGGTGTCCGGAAAGAATCGGGCCCAGCCGGTGCGCAGCAGCACGACATCGCCCGTTTGTATCTCGGCTTTCGTCATCTTCAGCGCCCGGTCGAGATGATGCGGCGTGATGGAAAAATCGGCCGGCAGCGCATCCATTCTCGCTTCCGCCGCGACATCGAGCAGCACCCCGCGCCGCAAGATGGGCGCGATGGTATCGACGCCGAGTTCGCTGAATCCACTCCCGGCGCTTTGCACCGCCGAGGCTTGAATGCCGCCGTGCAGCCTGCCGTTACAAGCGAAGTGGCACAGCGCATCGATATGCGTGCCTACGTGGCTGCCGAACGCGATGGAATCCGCCGCGGAACTGACGCCACCCTCCCACTGCAGATCGCCATGTTTCCGAGTGAGGCCGAACAAGTAGGGCGGATGCGTCGGAAAATGCGGCATTCCAACGAAATAGGGCTGCGCCAGATCGTAAACCGTACGCTGCTGGATGGCAGCCAGCAGCTCCCTCACCGGCGCCGGCCCTCGGCCTGCTTCCTGGTAGGGTGGCGCATGCGCGGTTTAGCCGGAGTGACGAGCGCATCCTTCGCGGCCCAGCGTCCTAAACGATAGCTTCGCTCATAACCCGCCGAACGATTCGAGATTGTTATCGTCACCGTGCCGCTGGCATCGATGGAATAGTTTTCCTCGATCTCCTGCGACTGCGCTGCCGCGGAGTGCTGCACGCTGGCGCTCTCGGCGTCGCGCAAAGCAGGATCAAAGGGAAACTGAATCTCGTCCCACACCGTGACGTCGCCGCGCGGCTGATTCTGAGCGTCTAAATGGCTGCATTCCAGATAGCGAAAGTGTCCGAGGTTATGGACGGGCCGGTAGGTCCGCGAAATTTCGAGCGGACGTTCGCCGGGGCCAGGAAGAGCCGCGCCTTTTTGGAACAAAGGATCGAAAATGATGCGATGCCCGGCGTCGCCTTCGCGCCAAACGCCAAAAAATCGCGTGAATTTCTCGCGCAGGACATACCCGGCCTGGGCATCGGCTTGTATGGCAAGCCCGAGCGCCGTGGCCGACCGCGCGTGTATGGACCGCTGCACACGCCGCCCAAACCGCTCACGCAAGACGCGGCTGACAATGGGCAGCTCGCTGCCGCCGCCCGTGACGTACAAAGCTTCGATGTTTGTCCCGCTGGCGCCAGTGTGTGCGTCCAGCAGATCCTCCACGACGTTCAGCGTCTCATCCACCAGGGCTCGGCAGCGCTCGTAGTAATCGGCAACTGGCACCATCACCGTACTCCAGCCCTCGCGCACATTTCCAAGATCGATCACGATGCGCCGCGTGTTGGGATTCAGTGCTTCCTTGCGCACGCGGCATTCTTCGAGCAAACGAAAATGTTCGGCCTGCGAAAGGGAGTGGCGTTCGTCGCTGCTGCTGGCCATTTCGGCCAGGATCTCATCGAAATCGTCGCCCCCGAGCGTCGCGATGCTCTCGGTCGCCAGCGGGCGGTGCGTTTTTTCGCCAACTTCGACCAGCGACGCGTCGAATGTTCCGCCGCCCAAATCGTACACCAGGATCGTGCCGCTGATTTTGGATTTGTGGCCGAACTCGATGCTGGCGGCCGAAGGTTCATTGAGCAGGCCGATCACGTCGCAGCCCGCGGATCGAAAGGCCTCCACCGTGAGAAAGCGCTGGTTGCTGTTGGCGTTGGCCGGCACGCCGAGCATCACTTCCAGCTTTTCGGGCGGCAACAGCGCCCGCAGCGCGGCAGCCATTTCGTGCAGCACCTGAAACAGCCGCACGTGCTGATCGGCTAACTCCAGAATCGTGTTGGGACCGGCATCCTGCAAGATCCGCTTGATGGAACGGATGATGGTCCATTCGGGATCCTGCTGGCGCGCCCAGGCCTGCCAGCCGTACACGCGCTCACGGCCGTGCACTGCGATCAGAGACGGAAACCAATCCACATGCGCGCCGTCCGGACTGTCAAAGGAAAGTAGCGGGTAATTTCCGCGATCCACCGCCGCTACCACAGTCCGAGTGGTTCCAAAATCGATTCCTAGTCGCACATGACCCTTATTGGCGATTGTAGCTCGGTTAGAAGTACTGGGCCACTATGGGACACTGGAGGGTTCCCATGTTCGACAATTTCCATGGCAATACAACAGTGGCGCAGACGCTTTTCGCCATGGCGCATCAAGAGCGAATCCCGCAGACCATTCTGCTGGATGGTCCGGAGGGAGTGGGCAAAGCCACGCTCGCGCGGCGATTTGCAGCAGCTCTGATCGGGGATGGGGCCAAGATCGAGCACGACGACCTGAGCTTGGAAGGCAACGTGGAAACGATCGCGGATCGGGAAAAGTGGCCGGCCGACAAGCGCAATGACGATCCGCTGCTCTTTGCGACTCATCCCGATTTCCTGACGTTTCCACCCGATGGGCCGCTGCGCCAGATCACGATTGAGCAGATGCGGCTGCTGAAGGAACGCGCGCAGTTCAAGCCGCTGCACGGGAGGCGGCGCGTGTTTCTGATCGACCATATCGATCGCGCGAACGAGCAGGCGGAGAACTCGCTGCTCAAAATTTTGGAGGAGCCGCCCGAGCATTTGATCCTGCTGCTCGCCGCCGAAAATCCTTACGACCTGTTGCCCACCATCCGCTCGCGCTCGGTGTCGTTCCATCTGGCGCCCTTGTCGAACGCGGAGATGAAGGCCTTCGCCGCCGCACGCCGTCTGGCAGACGTGGAGCGCAGGATCGCGCTTTCAGCGGGCAGCCCGGGATTGGCCGTCTCGATGGATCTGGAAGTTTACGATGAGCGCCGGACCGCGATGGTGAAGCTGCTCGAGGCCGCCGCCGGCATTGCGCCATTTGCCGATTGGGCCAAACAGGCGGAAGCCATGGCGCCCCGGAAACTCGAGAAACTGGATCTGCTCTTGACCATTCTTTACGTTTTGCTTGAAGACGTGTTGTTGCTCTCCGAAGGCGCAGGCGAGATCCGCAACACCGACATCCGGCGTGAATTGGAGGCGCTAGCCCAGCGCGTCTCTTTCCGCTGGATGCGCGCTGCGGTGGCACGCGCGGATGAATTATCGGCGCTCGTAAGGCGCAATATTCAGAAGAGCATCGCGCTTGATGCGCTGGTGGTGGAGCTGCGTGCTTTGGCCATGTAACGCACTGCCCGTACACACGTCAGCTTCTTGCAGAGGCCCGGTCAGTATGGTTCAATGATCTTAGTTGAGCTTCTAATCCTCCGAATGGCCCCGGCCGATTCTCAATGTGTTCGGGCCTGACTGGATCATCTCGAACTATGGAGCGTGCCGTGGAGTCCGGGAATCGCAAGTTGATACGTCCGTCTCTGAACGAAGTGAAAGATCAAATGAATCGCCGCACTAATAATAATCACCAGAAGAAAGCTGCTCCTCCGGACCAAACCAACGCTGAAAACTTCTACTACATGAAGCAGATGCAAGCCAAGACGCCCATGGTATTTGTGATGAAGGATGGAGAGACACTGGAGGGCGTGATCGAGTGGTACGACAAAACCTGCCTGAAAGTGAACCGCGACGGCCATCCCAATCTGCTGATCTTCAAACCGAACATCAAGTACATGTACAAAGCGGAATCGGCCGAGTAACGCGCTCGGCGCCAGTTAGTCGATCTTCTGCAAAGCTTTCTCTCGCATCGCCAGCCGGTACGTCCTGCGCTGCTCAGCTTCCTGATAACGCCGCTTCTCCGCCTCGGTTTCGGGGATCACTGGAGCCACGGGCACGCGATTGCCGTGCTCATCGATTGCGACGAACGTCAGGTACGCGGATGATGTGTGGCGAACGTGGCCCGTCAGCAGATTCTCCACATGCACGCGCACGCCGACTTCCATCGATGTTCGAAACACGCGATTCACGCTGGATCGCAAAACGATGAGTTGTCCGATGTGCACCGGATGCAGGAAGCTCATTTGATCGACAGACGCGGTGACGACGGCACAGCGCGAATGGCGAACGGCCGCGATGGCGGCGGCGAGATCCACCAAGTGCATCACTCTTCCGCCTAAAACATTCCCGAAAGTATTGGCATCGGTGGGCAACGCGAACTCGGAATACTCCGAGACAGACTCGCGCACGAAGCGCCCGGGCAACTCGGGATTCATGCTTCCGATCGCCTGCGCAAGTAACTTTCGAGAAACGCATCGGCCTGGCGGCGGAGCGTGGATATTGGAGCGGAAAAATCGATCTCGCCGTGCTCGCCGGGCCAGCAGTCCCTTTCGAAAATGAATTGGATTTTAACCAATTCGCCGGCGTCGCTGGCGACGTGGAAGCGAACGGCATCGGCGGAAGACTGCGCCGGAAAATGTTCGCAACGTCCCCGTCCATACCCGAAATTGCAAACCTCCCGGACGTGCATTTCATCCGGCTGCGCGGCGTTGCCGGGCGCGCGGCACTCGCCGGAAAATGCGTCACCGAGCGGGAGCCGCGGCGGAATGCTCCACGGGCTCGATTCGAATCGCGCCACCGGGTAAAAATACGGGCACGCCATTGCCCGGTATAGTAGCACGTAGGGACATGAATCGAATCGAAGCTCTTAGAGCGATGGTGACGCAAAATCCGGCGGACGCGTTCGCGCGCTACGGACTGGCGATGGAGTTGATCAAGGGCGGCGATTTGGCGAATGGTGTGGCCGAGTTCCGCGCGCTGCTGGATCACAACCCCAATTACGCGGCCGCATATTTTCACGGGGGACAGGCGCTCGAAAAGCTTGGTGACCTGGAACAGGCACGGGCGCTCTACGAGAAAGGGATTGAGGTGACGGCGCGCACCGGCGATCAGCACGCGCGCAGCGAATTGCAGGCGGCGCTGGACATGCTGCCGACTTAGTGTCGCAAGCTTCTCCGCACTTCTACGCCCCTTGCGTCTGAGTTCCGCGAGTGCAAAAATAAGTGTGGAATCCACTTCGCAATTTCGTAAGAAATGGATCAACAAGACACACAGGCCGAAGTAAATACGGCGCCCGAAGTGAACTCTCCGGAGCAGCCGGTGAGGCGTTCGGTCCTCGGGTCTGTGGGCCATTGGGCGCGCGACCTGATGATCTCGGTCCTGCTCGCCATCTTCGTCATCCTGTTCATCTATCAGCCAGTGAAGGTGGAGGGCACCAGCATGATGCCCACGCTTGACGACCAGGAGCGAATCTTCATCAACAAATTCGTGTATCGCTTCCATTTCGGCGACATCGATCGCGGCGATACCGTGGTCTTCTGGTTTCCGGGCGATCCTTCGAAATCCTACATCAAGCGCGTGATTGGAATGCCGGGCGACCGCGTGCAGGTGGTGGATGGCAAAGTTATCGTGAATGGGCAGGCGCTGGTGGAGAATTACGTGCCACCGGAATATCGCGACCAGAGTGAGATGCCGGAGCGCGTGGTTCCGCCGGACCAGTATTTCGTGCTCGGCGATCACCGCAGTTCGTCCAACGACAGCCGGGCCTGGGGGATGGTCCCGCGACGTTACATCTACGGCAAAGCGGTGTTTATTTATTGGCCGCTGGATAAAATGGGCCTCCTGCACTAACTGCTTCCGATCCACAGCAATTCAGGCGTGCTAATCTTTGGGCGAGGTGACTATGCAGTCTCTCGTGCCGCTCTTGATTCCCGCGATTTACGCTCTTCTCGCAATTGTGTTGTTGCTCAAATTTCTGCGCACCCGCGACATCGGCTTTGTGTGGCTTGGCGCCGCGATTATTGTCTGGCCGCTCGCATCGGGGTTCCTCGGTAGAGTTCTCCTTGATAGAACTCTTCATCACCTTCCTGCGCTCTACCCATTCAGCTTGGTTGAGCAAGGCCGGATGGCCTTAGGTGAGGTCGTATTCGTAACGGGCGCCGTGGGGCAAGTGATCCAGCTCGGCCTCTTCCTGACGGCTGTACTTTATCTATCGCGAAGAAACCGGCGCCGTAGCCTGCAGCCTGCAGTCTGATCGCGAGCCCCATCCCTCCGCCGAGCCTGGGTTATTCTGGGGACATTCCTATGAGTGTGGCCTTATGAAGCAGGAATCTTTCGACCCGGGATTAACAACGCAGTTCAGCGGCGAGTTGCGCCGCACGATCAACGTCGACGGCTCATTCAACGTGAAGCGCACGGGCTTGCGCTGGCGCGACGCCAATCCCTATCTCATGCTGATCGACACTACGTGGCCGCGTTTCCTCGGCATCGTCCTGGCCGGCTTCCTGACGATTAACGTGATTTTCGCCTGCCTGTATCTGGCGATTGGCATTGGAAAGCTGAAGGGCCTCGAATCCGATATGACTGCGTTTGAGAACGCATTCTTCTTCAGCGTTCACACGTTGACGACCGTGGGCTACGGAAATGTGTATCCGGAAGGCCCTTGGGCCAACGTGATCTCATCGCTCGAGGCCGCCACCGGCTTGATGGTTTTCGCCGTTGCCACCGGACTTCTGTATGGCAGATTTTCCAGGCCCTCCGCCCGTATTGTTTACAGCAGAAACGCCATCATCGCGCCGTATCAGGATGGAACCAGCTTGCAGTTTCGCGTGGCCAACGCGCGCAGCAATACGCTGATGAATATGGAGGCGCGAGTTCTGTTGATGACGGTGGATACGACGGACGGCGAACTGAGACGCAACTTCATCGATCTCGCACTCGAGCGGCCGAAAATCTATTTCTTCGCACTGACGTGGACCATCGTACATCCGATCGATGAGACAAGTCCGTTCTTTGGGAAAAGCCGCGAGGACTTGGCGAGGCTGGAGAGCGAGGTGCTGATTTTGCTTCAGGGATTTGACGACACGTTCAGCCAGGTGGTGCACTCGCGGTATTCGTACCGTCACGACGAGCTCATCTGGGGCGCGAAATTTACGCCGGCGTTCAAGGTCGATAACAAAGGCGGTCTGGTGGTGGAAGTGGATCGCATCCACGAGCTGCGAATGATCGGATGATTGCGATGGAGACCGTGTTCGCCAAGGATCGGGCGGGATGGCGGCGCTGGCTCGAGAAAAACTTGGCGCGATCGCAAGAGATCTGGCTGGTTTTTTACAAGAAGGGCACGGGAGAATCCGGCGTCTCCTATGGCGATGCAGTGGAAGAGGCGTTATGCTTTGGCTGGATCGATGGAATGAAAAAGACACTGGATGAAGACCGCTATGCATTCCGGTTTACACCGAGAAAACCGAAGAGCCAGTGGTCGAAATCGAATCTAGAGCGCGTGGAGCGGCTCATCGCCCACGGCAGGATGATGCCTACCGGATTGAAGGCGTATGAGGCAAGCAATCGGCGCAGCGGGAAGAGAAGCGAATCGAGCGCCTCGAAAAGTTGATCGAATTTTCCGCGCGCTCGAACCGAATCGAGTTCATGTGAGCAGCGGCGCCAGCAGGTCCCAAACCTGGGCCGCGATGGCCTCCACCGCACCGCGTCCATCGATGAGCCGGAACCGCCGAGGGTCGCGGCGCGCCAGTTCATGATAAGCTGCGCGCGCCTTGCGGTGAAATTCGATGGCTTGTTCTTCGAGCCGCGTCTCCGAACTTCCACGGGATTGCGCGCGGGCGAGACCAGTTTCGCTGTCGATATCGATACACAACGTCAGATCGGGAACCAGGCCGTGACATGCGATCTTATCGAGTTCGAGCACGACGGCCCAGCCGAGGCCGCGGCCAGCGCCCTGATAGGCAATCGAAGAATCGGTGAATCGGTCCGAGATCACGATCTTGCGTTGCGCGAGCGCCGGCAAAATCCATTGCTCGACGTTTTGCGCGCGGGCCGCAAACATCAATAGCAGTTCGGAGGTTGGGGTTAGTTCCTGGTTCGCGGGATCGAGAAGAATCCGGCGGATCTGCTGGCCGACGGGCGTGCCGCCGGGTTCCACCGACTCGACGACCTCGCGTCCTTCGCCTCGCAAACGCTCCGCGAGCAGGCGGGCTTGGGTGCTTTTGCCGCTGCCGTCGGGCCCTTCGAAGGTGATGAATAGGCCTTGCCCGCCGCGGCTAGTCGTAGACATAGTGCAGGACCTTTTTCAGATCCTCCCATGCTTCCTTCTTCGCGTTTTGATTGTAGGGGCGCAGCAGGTAGGACGGATGATAGGTGACCATCATTTGAATCCCACGCCAATCATGCCATTTTCCGCGCAGACGCGTGACGCCGTCCTTGGTCCCGAGCAGCGCTTTAGCGGCAGTTCCTCCGAGCGCGCAGATCGCCTTAGGCTTTATGGCTTGCAACTGGCGATACAAGAACTGACCGCAGATCTCCATCTCGTCCGGCTCCGGCGTGCGATTTTCGGGCGGCCGGCATTTGACGACATTGCAGATGTAGACGTCGGCGCGCTTGATTGGAATGCCTTCCTTTGCGGCCGTGCCCTCGATCATTTGCGTGAGCAATTGTCCGGCGCGTCCGACGAACGGCAGTCCCTGCTGGTCCTCATCGGCGCCCGGGCCCTCGCCGACGAACACGAGTCTGGCTTGCCCGTTGCCCGATCCGAAGACGATCTTATTGCGCGCCTCATGCAGGCGGCAGCGTTTGCAATCGCCGATGTCTTCGAGAATTTTGAGCAGCGAATCCTGCGCCGGCTCAAGGGCAGGGACGGCGGGAGTTGGGGTTTCGAAATTGGGAATTGGCAGGATCACGGTGCGCCGGTAGATCGTTTTGATGCCGAGGTCCTGATAAAACTCCAGGCGCCGGCGGATTTCGTCTTTCCTCATTGAGCGGCGTGGACGGCCAGGCGGAGTTTGAGCACTTGATCGAAGATCCGGTCAGCGATCTGGCGTTTGGGCGCACGGGAAAGTGGAATGGTTTCGCCGGTCCGCAGCACCAGCACGACTTCGTTGTCGTCGGATTCGAAGCCGGTCGCTTCCTGGTTCACGAGATTTGCGACGATCATGTCGCAGTTCTTGGACTCGAGTTTCTGGCGCGCGCCGGCGATCAGATTTTCAGTTTCGGCCGCGAACCCGATCAGGAGGCGATCGCCCTTTTTCTGGCCCAATTCGGCCAAAATGTCAGGCGTCGGATCGAGATCGAGCGACATGCGCATGGCGGTTTTCTTGACCTTATTCCGCGGCACTTGCGACAGATGATAGTCGGCCACCGCGGCGGATTTCACGATAATGCCGGCTGCGGAAAGATGGCCGATCACTGCGTCGTGCATTTCCTGAGCGGTGCGGACGTGGACCACGCGCACCCCCCGGGGCTCGGCGAGTTGCACGGGACCGGAAACCAGAATCACTTGCGCGCCACGCTGTGCGGCGGCATCGGCGAGCGCATAACCCATTTTGCCGCTGGAGCGGTTAGAAATATAGCGCACCGGATCAAGCGGTTCCTGCGTGGGGCCGGCGGTGATGAGAACCGTTTCACCTTCGAGATCGCGCGAGTGGAAGCTCAGGCCGGCAACAACGTCCGCGATGCGCTCCGGATCGGCTAATCGGCCAGGGCCGGTTGTTCCACAAGCCAGTAAGCCCTCTTCCGGGTCCACGACGATGTGCCCACGCTTCCGCAGGATGGCCAAATTTTCCTGGGGCGCAGGATGCATCCACATGTTGTTGTTCATGGCGGGTGCGAGAACCACCGGGCCGGTGAATGCGAGATACATGGTAGTGAGGAAGTCGTCCGCGAAACCGTGCGCGAGGCGGGCCAACAGATGGGCCGTGGCCGGCGCGATTACTAAAACCTGGTTGTCTTGCGCGACCGCGATATGCTCAATCGCGCTCGAGAGTGTAGCTTCAGGATTCTCAGAGGCGAACAGACCGGTGATTACCTTCTGTCCAGTGAGGCTCGCGAAGGTCAGGGGCGTAATAAACTCGCGGGCGGCAGCGGTCATGATTACCTGGACGCGCATTCCGCGCTCCATCAAGGCCCGAGCCAGTTCCGCGGATTTATAAGCGGCAATGCCGCCACCTACGCCCAACGCGACATTCATTGTTCTTGCGGCGGCATTATTCCTGCGGCGGGACGAATTCCTCAGCAGGGACACGCATCAAATCGGTGTACTTCACCAGGCCGCGGCGGACTTCTTCCATCGAGGTCACCGTCGGCTTCTTGGACGCGGTAGGGAGAAACGGACGGGCTCCATTCTGCAACTGCCGCGCGCGCTTGGCGGCCACGATGATGAAGCGATAGGTGCTCTGCTCATCATCGTCGGGAATCGAATACATCGCGTTGTTTCTCATTCTTTCAGCCATGCGAACGGTTACCTCACTTGATCTTTCTCGACGTTTTCAAAACTTTCGAGTATGGGCCGGACCTCGGCTCCCATGCGGGCCTTGCGCAGACGCTCGGCCTCCACGATGGACGCCAGCCGCGCCGACGCTTCCTCGATCTCCCGGTTGATCAGAACATAATCGTACTGCGAGTAGTTCCTGACTTCTTCCGCTGCTCCGCGCAGGCGCCGCTGAATCACCTCTTCGGAATCCTGCGACCGCGAGCGAAGCCGCTGTTCGAGAATTTCCCGGGACGGCGGAAGCACAAAAACACTGATCGCTTCCGGGATTGCTACCTTCAATTGTCTCGCACCCTGGACATCGATGTCGAGTACCAGGTCCTTGCCATGGCGGACTGCAGCTTCGAACGTCTCGCGGTGCGTTCCGTAGTAGTTGCCAAAAACCTCAGCGTATTCCAAGAACTCGCCGCGGGCGAGACGCGCCTCGAAGTCCTTGCGGCTGATGAAGTTATAGTCGATGCCGTCGGTCTCCGCAGGCCGCGCGGCGCGCGTGGTGTAGGAGATGGAAAACAGCAGATTCGGGTCGCTCGCCAGCAGACGGTGCACCAGGGTGGATTTTCCGGATCCCGAAGGCGCCGAGATGATGAAGACGGTGGTCATTCCAGATTGAGGGCCTGTTCGCGGATTTTCTCGATGGCGGCCTTGGCGGCGAGCGCGAGATCGGTGATGCGGAGGCCCAGATCGCCGATGCCGCTGGTTTTGGAAAGAATGGTGTTGGCTTCGCGGTTCAACTCCTGCAGCAGGAAGTCGAGGCGCTTGCCCACTTCCCCGCCCGAATTCAAGATCTCATCGATCTCGCGGGAATGAATCTGGAGGCGGGAGGTTTCCTCGCCGATGTCGCCACGGTCGGCCAGCAGCGCGGCCTCCTGCGCCAGACGCTGCGGATCGATCGCCGTGTTGCCCAGCAGCTCGCGCAGTTTATCCGTCAGGCGCTTCTGAAATAGCGGCACCGCTTTCTCGCGGATGTGCATCATTTCTTCGGCGCTGGCGCGAACCGCGGCGTTCTGTTGGCGCATGAATCCGGCCAGTTCGGCACCTTCGCGCGCTCGAAACTCGTTGAGTTTCTCCGTGGCTTCTTCGAGGGCCGCGAGAATTGTGCCTTCGGTTGACGGATCCAGCCCGTCCTCAGCGGCGGCGCCGAACATGCCGGGCAGCAGCAGGATCTGGTTTAAATCCGGTTGCGCGTCCAGACCTTCCGCCGACGCGGCTTTGCGGAAGGCTGCCAGGAAAGAACGCAGCAACGGCAGGTTGAAACCGCCCGATCCATTCGCAGCGCGGTGCGCCGAACACCGGACGTCGATGTGGCCCCGCAACACCGACTTCTTCAGCACGACGCGCATGGCATTTTCGAGCGTGTCCAGTTCCGGACCCAGATGGAAGTGCAGATCGAGGCCGCGATGATTGACGCTTTTCAGGCTGACGACGATCTCACCGTCACCGGTGCTCCTCTGGACGCGGGCGAAGCCGGTCATGCTGCGGATGGGAGAGCTCATGGGTTGAGTAGAGGGTCGGCGGGCAAGTACTGCAGATCGTGCAAGCGTTGATAAATGCCGCCGTGGCCGATCAATTCCTCGTGGGTTCCAACCTCGGAAATACGCCCGCGATCAAGCACGACGATTTTGTCGGCGCGGCGGATCGTGGAGAGCCGGTGCGCGATCACGATCACGGTGCGATTACTCATCAGAGTCTGCAAGGCACGTTGCACCAGGATCTCGGATTCCGAATCCAGATGCGATGTGGCTTCATCGAGGATCAGGATGGGCGCGTTTTTGAGCAGAGCGCGCGCGATGGCCAGGCGCTGGCGCTGCCCGCCGCTGAGCTTGGTTCCGCGTTCGCCGATCACGGTATCGTAGCCTTCTGGCATCCGCTCGATAAACTCTTCGGCTAAGGCATTGCGCGCAGCTGCGTGAACTTCGTCGTCCTTGGCTTTGGGGCGGCCGTAGCGGATATTGTTCGCGACGGTATCATTGAACAGGAAGGTCTCCTGCGCCACGATGCCGATCTGGCTGCGGAACGAAGCGAGCTGCAGATCACGGACGTCTTTGCCATCGATCCGGATTGCCCCGCCGGTGACGTCGTAGAAGCGCGGGACGAGATTCGCCAGCGTGGTTTTCCCGCCGCCGCTTTGCCCTACCAGCGCGACTACTTCTCCGGCGCGGACTTCCAAGCATACGCCTTTCATGTGGAATCCGTTGGGGGCGTTTTGATAATAGAAGTCGACGTTGTCGAGCACGATGGCGTGCTGGAATTTGGGGAGCCTTGCCGCAGTTGGCTTTTCGATGACCTGCTGATCGCGATCCAAATACTCGAATACTTTTTGCGAAGCGCCCAAGGCCTGCTGAAAGATGTTGTGAATCCCGGTGAGCCGCTTCACCGGCTCGTAGAGCATCAGCAGCGCGATGACGAAGCTGGTGAATTCGCCGGGCGTCAGGGCGCCGCTCTTGATTTGGATGCGCGCGTAGGTGAGCAGCCCAACGATGGTGAACGCGCCGAAGCATTCAATCATCGGCGAGGAGAGCGCCTGCTGGGCGACGTAGCGCAAATTGCTGGATTTGAAACGGCCGGCGGCCAGGGCGAAGCGGTTCGATTCGACGTCCTCGGCGCTGAACGATTTCACGACCTGGTGGCCGCTGATGGTCTCCTGGAGGATCTGGTTCAACTCCGCGGCGTCGTCTTGCGCGCGGCGGGTTGTTCTCCGAATCCGGCGGCCGATGCGCAGCGTGGGCACGAGCACAAAGGGCAGCACGGTGAGACTGACGATCGCGAGGCGCCAATCTTTCTGGATGACAACACAGAGCAGGAAGAGGACGGTGAAGGTCTGCCGCAGCCAGTCGGCCAGCATATGCGAGGTGGCCACTTGGATTTTTTCGATGTCGTTCATGATGGACGACATGACGCGGCCGGTGGAGTTGGATTCGAAGAAATGCGCGTCCTGGCGCAGCACGCGGTCGAATACGGTCTGGCGCAAATCGGTGACCGCCGAGAAGCCGACGTAGTTGATGAAGTAGTTGCCGAAGTAGTCGCACAGGCCTTTGATAAGGAACGTGGCGACAATGGCGACGGCCACCATGGTCCAGACGTTATGGATACCGGATGGCAGCAGGTTATGAAGATAGACGGTGTGATGCAGCAGGGGGATGGTAAACAGCGCGACCGGCGTGTCCGCGGATGCGGGCTTGAGGACGCGATCGAAGACCGGGCCTACCAGGATGGCCGTGAATCCCTGTCCCGCGCCGACCAGCGCCATCAGGATCACGGAAAACAGCAAAGGTGCGATGTAGGGGCGGACGTAATGGAGGAGGCGGCGGAGTTCGATCATCGGGGTTGGAGAACCAGGCCAGCGAGAGCGCTCACGACCTCGCTGGCGTCAATGGCCTGAATCCCGGCTGGGTTGGTGAAGACCACGTTCTCGGTACGCCATGGCCGCCAGTTATCGAGGTCGGACGATCCGAAGATCACGGCAACCGGCCGGGCGAAAGCCGCCGCCATATGGGCCGGGCCGCTGTCGTTTCCGACGAAAAGCGCAGCGCCCGCCAGCAGCGATTTTACTTGATCGAGCGGTGCGCCTTGCAAGCACGCATAGCGCGAGAAAGCCGCGAGCGCGTCGTTGGGTCCGGCGATGAAGACGGGTTCGATGCCCAGGCTGGTTTCAAGATGCGCGGCGATCGCGAGAAAGCGCTCCGCCGGCCAGGTCTTATCGGGAGCCGATGCGAACGGATGAAGAACCGCATAGGGCCCGTTGCGGACATCGGGCGCGGCAAACAAACGGGCGCGCGGGATCTCGGTGCGCGGCACACCCAAATAGAACATTGCGGACGCCAGATGTTCGGCGGTGTGAACCTTGCGATCCACTTGCAAGATCTCCTGGGCGCGGGGAATGCGGATGTTGTACATCGGCTGGAAGCGAAAATGTCCGAACCCGGCGCGCAGGGCCGCCGCGGCTGCCAGCATCATGCGGACGCTGGTGGCGCCGCCGTGCAGATTGAGCGCGAAATGCGGCCGCAAGCGGGCTAAACTGGCGGCGTTGGGCGGGAGGATCTGATCGACATCGGGATTGCCGGTGAAGATGGCGCGGAAGCTATCCTCCACCACCACGCTCAAGCGCAGATCGGGACGGAATTGCTTGGCGAGCGCGAGCGCGGGGGTTGTCAGCACGCAGTCCCCTAGCGATCGCAGGCGAATCACGGCCACCCGAGCGCCTTCGGGCAAGCGGTCAAGCACGTTGGTCATTGGCAACAGGCCAGGACAACAGGCAAAGCTTACTCTTCCACCTTCGCCTCGTCGACCAGCATCACGGGAATGTCCTCACGGATCGGGTAAACGCGCTTGCACTGGACGCATTTCAACCCGCTCTGATCGGGCTTCATCTCCAGCTCCGCCTTACAGAGCGGACAGACCAGAATATCGAGTAAATCCTTGCTGATCGGCATGGGTTCGATTCAGTTTAGCTCATCCACCGCGCCGCCAAAAGAGGCGGTACGGCGCGCACCAGCCGCGGGGGCCACGCAGCATCAGCGCGGGCGGGCACGCAGCATCAGCGCGGGCGGGCACGCAGCATCAGAAGGTGAAGCGCGCCTGCAGATCGATCCGGCGGTTCAAGCCGCTTTGGGCGAAGGCGCCAAAGCCGCCGGCTAAGCTGTTCGATTCATCGAACAAGGGCGAGGTGAGGACGCCGTTGATGGGGCCAGGATTGACGTGGTTGAGCAAGTTCCGGGCCTGCACCGAAAAGGTCAGGTTGTAGCGCTGATTGGTGGAGCCGTTGAGCCCGCGGAAAAATCCGCCGGGGCCGCCCGGGCCGCCGCCAAAGCCACCACCGGGGCCGCCGCGACCGCCTCCGCGGGGAGGTCCACCACCGCCGAAGTTGCCGTTGTTGTTCGACGAGCCTTCGCGCGTCCCGCCAAAACCGAAGGTTTTCGAAATGCGGAAGTTCAGGCTGATATTGCCGGGGCTGCGGCCGAAGTTGCGGGGCAGGATCGCCTCACCGGGAGTGGGGTTGGGGGTCAGGTAGACGCCGTTGAAGAAATACTTCGTTGGCGTCGGCGAGATGCCGGGCCGTTCGTTGAAAAGGGTATCGCCGTAGGGATCGGTGCCGCTGGTAATGTTAAACGGCGCGCCGGTATTTCCAGTGAAAAAAGGCGCCAGCATCAATCCCCAAGGCGCACTGATCGTGCCGCCGATGAACACGCGATTGCGCTCATCGAGCGAGGACGGTCCGTACTCGCCTTCCAGGCTGTAGGGGTTGGAGGGCAGCGTGCCGACGCCGTCCGTATTGCTGTAGGATCGGCCATACATATAGAAGCCGTTGAGCGAAACTCGGCTGCTCAACTGCGAACGAACGTTGGTGATCAACTGCCATTGGTTGAAAAGTCCGGAGGACTGCATCAAAAGCACCGGATCCTCTTGGTATTGGGCGGCGAGCGGAAAAACGCCCGTACCGGGCCCAGTGTATGTGCCGAGCAGCGGCGCATTGATGTCCGCCGAGCGCAATTCGTGCAGGCCGTGCGAGTTTACGTAATTTTCCGATAGGGTGGTTCTCTTGGGCAACTGTCGCTCAACCGTGAAGGCTTCCTGCATGATGTAGGGAGCGTGCAGTCGCGAGTCCAGCAGTTCGATGGTCTGGGGAGACGCGCTCGGGAGCAGCAGCCCAGGAGGAACTCCGATTACGTCCGGCTCGAAGGGAATGGGATTGGCTGCGCTCTGCGTGATGACATACTGCTGCTGCAGAACTCCGTTGTAGCGGTCGGCGGTCTCGATGTTTTGTTCGCTCACCCGGTCGTAGAAAATGCCAAAACCGCCGCGGAACACCGTGGCCGGGCGCGGATTGCTTTTGCTCTGGCCGGGAGCCCAGGCGAAGCCCAGACGGGGCGCCCAATCGTGCCAATCGTGGATGTCGGTTTGGGTTTCAAAGCGCAGGCCCAGGCTCAGCGTGAAGTTCGGTTTCATGCGCCAGTCATCGCCGACGAAAGAGCCGACATCCACCATGTTGACGTTCACCAGAGGAGATCCCCGATTGATGGTGAATTGCGAAGGTCCGCCGCCGAGTTGCTGGATTTGAAACGGGTTCAAACCCATTTGCTGCAGGATCAATGTGCGCTGATAAACCTGAGTGGATTGGAGCGTCTCGCAAGCGGATGGGTCGGGGTTGGTTGGATCGCACTGCACGCCGGGCATGACCGGCTGGAAGTTCGCGTCGAGGATCGGCGCGTAGCCGCCGTTGAAGTTGTACGTCCCACCGAAGTTCTGGCCCGAGAAGTTATTGATGGTAACGGCACGGGTGCGAACGCCGAACTTTATCGTGTGGGCTCCGCTCGAAATGGTGGTGTAATTCTGCAGCTCATAGTGATTTTCGGTGTCGATCGAGCTTCCGATTTGGGCGCCCCCGCCATTGAATGCGCCGGCTACGCTGATCCCGGGCAGATCGCTGCTTTCCGTCTGACCGAGATTGGTGTGATACAGCTGGAAGTGCGTTTCGTTAATGACCTTGGTGTTCAGAACGGCGGTTTCGATGAGCTGGAAGGTATGGTCGGTGTTCAACTCGTGGTAGGAGCGCGTGAGGAGGCTGATGTTGCCGGCGCCCTGATTCTGGAGGTCGTTGCGCGTGTAGCCGTAGCGGAAGGTCAGAGTGTTGTTGGCGTTGAGCTGGTAATCGACGCGCGGGCTGATCCGAAAACGGTTCTGAGGGGCATCGAAGACGCTGTTAAAGGGAGAGATGGCGAAGCCGCTCGATGCCGGCCCCAGGTTGTATCCGTTGATAATTTGCCCGTTATTGATATCGCGGTCCTGGACATCCAGAAAGAAGGACGCCTTCTTGGTGATGGAACCGCTGAGGGAGCCGCCGAAATTGCGCTGCAGGAAGGGCACTTTTTGCGCGGCGTAGGGATTGCGCGCATCCCAGATCGCGTCGCCGAAATCGGCGAAAATGTTGCCGTGAAGCTTGTCTGTGCCGGGCTTGGTGAGGATCTCGATGCGGCCGTAGCCGAGCTTATCGTACTCGGGTGAGAACGGGTTCTGATTGATGCGTATCTCGCGTATCGAATCCTTGCTCGGCAGCGTGCCGCCCGTAAAGCCATCGATGTAGATTTGGCCGCCGCTCGGGCCGGCGGAAGGTCCCGCCAGGGCCTGCAGATCGGCCTGCAGATCATCGGGGTCGTCGGAAAGCGCTTTCAAATCCTCACCACGCAACACCAACGCGCCGGCGTTTTGCGAAGGATCGACGCTGACCTGCGGGCCGGCGTTTTCCTGCACCGTCACTTCCTGTTTTTCCGCGACCACGCTCATTTGCAGATTGGCCTCGACGGACGGCGCTGTGGTTAAATCCACCGCGGTCGGCTGGGTTTGCTGCAAGCCCGGGGACGAGGCTTGGACTGTATATTTTCCGGGCGCCAGCCCGGTGACCGAATAGGCGCCATCGTTGCCGGCAGTGGCGGATTTCACGGGACCCGCGGTGTTCGATACCGTGACAGTAGCACCCGGAACTAGCGCGCCGGACTCATCGGTAACTACGCCGTGGAGAGTGGCGGTAGATTGCGCAAACATCGCCGGCAGAATCGTCAACAGGAAAAACAGCAGCAGAGATTTCATTTAGTCGCGCCCTTTTTTTTCGTCCAGCGATGTTTCCGTTATTGATCGGATCCGCCGCCGCCACCACTGAGATCGAGATTCCAGGATCCTAAGTTCACTTGTCCGGCAGTGCGCGGAGCGGCCGCGAGGAATGGTTCCACGCCGGCTACAAAGGCAAAGGCGGTGACCGATGAATCGTCCGCGCCCTTGGAGCTGGAGACGATTACCGCATCACCTTTTTTCAGCTCCGCGAGCGAAAGCTGCGGCATCCGTTCGAGCACCTGCTGCAAATCGCCGCTGCCCTGTCCGCCGAAACCGCCACGGCGGAATCCGCCTGGAGGTCCCGGTTCACCCGAGGGCGCACCTTCCGGACGACGGCCTTCTGGCGGTCCGCCCGCCGCGCCACCAGCTGCCGGGCGAAGGCGCCTGGCCAGCATCGCCGCGACCATGGGGTCGAGGCGGCGCAGAAGAGTCCCTTGATTGACGTGAACAAGCAGCGGCTTTTTGGTCTGCAAGTTGATCAGGTGCACTTCGCCCGCCGCGGGGTCGACCGATTCCACCGTCCCGGCGATCGTTTCGAAGGCTCCCGAAACCACTTCCTCGGCCTTTACGTGCGTACCTTCCGCGTCTTTCTCGCCGAGAGCATGCAGCGTGTCGCCGGGTTCGAGATCGGCAAACGTGCTCGGCTTGGCATCGGAGAATTTAACCGAATCGGGCGCATAGCGGCGAAACTGGGCGGCCGAAGCATCGATCACGATGGTCTTGGGCTCGCGGCCGCGCGTGGTTATCGTGACTTCCTTGCTAGCGGCATTCAGAGCCGTGACTGTGCCGACGACGCCCCGCGTCTGCCACTCCGCTTGATCATGCTCGTGCTTCTGGGCCAGATCAGCCTTCGTCATGATGACGAGGGTGCGGGCCGGGATCGTCTTGGTGTCTTCCTCCAGCGGTCCATGCGCCAGCGCGCGGTCTCCCACTGCCAGGTCCGTGAACGCGATCTTGGTCGCCTTCTTGAGATCTTTCTCCCCCGGTGGGATGCGGAGAAGCGCTGTCTTGCCGGACACGGTGACGGTGTACGCGGCGCCGTCATCGCCCTTCAATTTAATCTGCTGAGTCGCGCTGTCGATGGAAGTGACCTCGCCGATCACCGATTTCAGCGCCGGCGGAGCTTGCGCAAAACAGGCCGACATCGCGAGCAACAGGGCGCAGACTTTCATCACTAATTACGGGCGCTCCGTTGCATACCGCGGTTACTTCGGAAGTGTCAAGAAACGTAAATGGAGCGCGTGTAATATTAGGTCAATCCGGGCTGACCACCAGCTTATTGTCCACTCCCGTGACACCCTTCACCTTTTTGGTGAGCTTTTCGGCCCGTTCTTTCAGCTTATCGCTGGTAACCTTTCCAGTGAGCACCACCATGCCGCTGTGAGCATCCACCTGAATCGGCTGCCCTCCCACTTCGGCATCATTGGCTAATTTGACGCGAACTTGATCGACGATCATGTCGTCAGAAACGGGAGTTTTGTCCTTCTCAGCCAGCAGCGGGGTGAGGACCAAGGCGCACAAAATTGTAAGAGCGAGGAATCGTAATCGATTAGCAGGTTGCATTTAGGAAGCTCGTCATCCGAACCTCATTCTCCCCCCCGCATGGAGCGCCAGTCAATGGCATTGAGAAACTGGGAGTTTTCGCGCCAATCTTTTTGTACTTTCACAAACAGTTCGAGGAAAATCTGACGAGCCAGCATTTTCTCGATTTCATGCCGGGCGAGAGTGCCGATTTTTTTGAGATTTGCGCCCGCGGCACCGATGACGATGGCCTTTTGGCCGGGCCGTTCGACATAGATCGTAGCGGCGATGCGCGTGATTTTGGCTTGTTCCTCCCAGCGGTCGATGAGCACCGCGGCGGCGTGCGGGACCTCCTGGCGGGTCTGGCGCAGAAGCTGCTCGCGGATCAGCTCGGCGGCAAGGAATCGTTCGGGTTGGTCGGTCAAATGATCGGCCGGGAAAAAAGCGGGGCCTTCCGGAAGCCGCGAGACGATGGCGTCGCGCAGCCGTTCAATCCCGTCGCCCGCGAGCGCGGAAACGGGAAGGTAATCGGCGAACTCGCGGGCTGATTTGTACTGCTCAATCAGCGGCAGGAGTTGGCGCTTATCGGACACGCGATCGATTTTGTTGAGCACCAGCAGGGTGGGCGCGGACAGGTCCTTGAGCGCGGCCAGCGCCTCGGCGTCTTCAGCGGAAAACGGCGCCGCGGCATCGGCGACATACAGCAGCACGTCGCGATCCTCCAGCGCCGACCGCACGGTTTCCATCATGCGGCGGTTGAACAACGTGGTGGATTTGTGAATGCCCGGAGTGTCGAGGAACACAATCTGCGCGCCGGCGAGATTGGCGACGCCTTGGATCGTAGTGCGGGTGGTTTGCGGCTTTTCAGAAACGATCGCCAGCTTTTCGCCGACCAGAGCGTTCAACAGCGTGGATTTTCCGGCGTTCGGGCGTCCGAGGATGGAAACGAAGCCGGAGCGGGAGATGCGGCTCATGAGCGTGTCTCAGGCACCGTTTCGGGTGCAACCTTCGAGACGCGCACTTGCTCCACTTTCAACTCGTCGCCCGCCAGCACCTCGAGCCGGATTCCCTCGCGCTCGATAACCTCGCCGATGTGCGGAACGTGCCCCAGCCACTCCGTCACCAGGCCGCCGATGGTAGTGGATTCAGTCTCTTCCCGCGGGCGGAATTCGAGCAGATCGTGGAGGCGATCCAGATCCAGACTGCCTGGGACGACGAAGCTGCCGTCGGGTTGTTTTGCGACATCTCGCTCAGGCTCGTGCTCGTCGTGAATCTCGCCCAGAATTTCTTCTACCAGATCTTCCATGGTGGCGAGGCCCGCGGTATTGCCGTATTCATCGATCACGATCGCCATGTGCGCGCCGTCTTCCTGCATCTCGCGCAGCAGATCGTTCACTGGTTTGGTCTCCGGAACCAAACGAATGGGGCGCGCCAGTTCCTTGACGCGGCGGCCCTGGCGATCAGCTTCGTCGAGCTCGAACATATCGCGCACGTGCACGAATCCGACGATATTATCGATGCTCTGATCGTAGACCGGAATGCGCGAATATTGCTCGTGAATCACCAATTCGCGCAGGTCTTCGAGCGACCGGTTGGCATCGATGGCCACCATTTTGGGACGCGGCGTCATGACCTCGCGCACCGTCTTGTCGCCGAACGCAACCACCGATTCGATCAGCTTGCGATCGTCTTTTTCGATCAGGCCTTCTTCTTCACCGGCCGAGATGAGGGCTTCAATGTCCGCCCCCGGACTAGGGCTCTCTTCGTGTGCCGCGGCGGTTTCCGATAGTTCGACCAACGACTGGAAGAAGCCCAATACGGCGGTGAGCGGGCGCACCAGCAAGGCGCAAAGGCGAAAGACAGGCGCCAAAGGAAGCAGCCAACGGCCGCTGGTCTTACGGTAGAGTACCTGGGCAAAAATGTACGTGGAGACCAGCATGGTAAGCCAGGCGAACAGCGCCGCTTCGAAAAGATTTTCCCAGGGCGCCTGCTCGCCTTCGCGCGTTGCCAGGAAAAACACGCCCAAAAGCAGCATGAGCGTGTGCTTGATGATCGAGAACGCCAGGACGCCCGCGTCGCCCGTTACGCCGATGCGATCTTCGAGCTTGTCTTTGAAAAGCTGCAGCGCCGGCAGATCGCGCGAGCGCAGACGCAGGGATTCCATGTACAGGATCTGGACCACGGTGACCAGGCACAAAAGAACGGCCCAAAGAATCGTCGCCCCGACGGCAAACCACGTTACGCGCGTCATGCCGTTTCCGCCCGCGTCGCCCGCTCGATCAAACCGCGGGGTAATCCCAGAGCAGCACGCCATTTGTTCTCGGCCCGGGCCATGCGGCCGCGGTCCTTTTCGTGGTCCATGCCCACGAGGTGCAGGACGCCGTGCAGCATGAGGACCTCAACTTCCTGCGCGACGGTGTGGCCGTATGCGGCGGCCTGGTGTTTGGCGCGATCGAATGAAATCGCGATATCGCCGAGGAAACCGAGGGTTTGGCGCGAGGGGAACGAGAGCACGTCGGTCGGATGGTTCTTGCTGCGAAATTCGCGATTTAACCGCTGCAGCTCCGCATCGCTTGTGATCAAGCAGGTGAAGGGACGTCCGCCGGTCACTTCCTCTGCCAAACGCTTAGCGAACACACGAGCCTGGGCTCGCGACAGATTTGGCGTGGCCAAATGGAATAGCAGCGCAGTCTGCTCGGCAGGCATGGGGCGTTTTAGATGAGTGGAATTTCGCGATTTTCCGCTGGCGCGACAGGCAGCGGATTTTGGCCGGTTGGGAGCGAGGTTTCACTGTTCGCAAGCGCAGCTTCGGCTGCCGGATCCGTGAGTTTCAAAGCCAACTGGCGGCTTTCCTGATACCGCTCGTAGGCTTTCACAATCTTCTGCACCAGGCTGTGGCGAACGACATCACGTTCGTCGAAATAGACAAAGCTGATTCCTTCGATACCGCGCAAAACTTCGCCGGCGTCGGTCAAGCCGCTGCGCTTTCCGGAAGGCAAATCGATTTGCGTAAGGTCACCCGTCACCACCATCTTCGAATTGAAGCCCTGGCGGGTCAGAACCATTTTCATTTGTTCGGCAGTGCTATTTTGCGCTTCGTCCAGGATGATAAAGCTGTCGTTCAGGGTGCGGCCGCGCATGAATGCGATGGGCGCCACTTCAATGACCGCGCGCTCCAGCAGTTTCTCCACACGGTCGGCTTCGAGCATGTCGTATAGCGCGT
>Ga0335074_10000699_pt1 | contig 46618 bp, 37 predicted proteins | sample Lox_Sample_23_FD_206715 | JGI IMG/M metagenome (GOLD analysis project Ga0335074, IMG submission 206715) | Soil microbial communities from Loxahatchee National Wildlife Refuge, Florida, United States - Lox_Sample_2.3 | ecosystem: Environmental > Terrestrial > Soil > Wetlands | place: USA...
GTGAACCTATAGCGGGGGGAGGCGTTGGTGCCCGGGGCGGGACTCGAACCCGCACGACCTTGCGGTCAAGGGATTTTAAGTCCCCCGCGTATGCCATTCCGCCACCCGGGCCCAGTGCGAAACAATAACATGAACCTCGTGTGCAGGCGCAGAGGACGGGGCCGGCGATTCCAGACCGAAACGCGTGCGGGTTAGCGGGCGTGCGGGCGCTTGAGCGATCAGCTCGCGCGCCGGAGCCAATACAGCATCAGTTCAGCGCGGGTAGAAACTCCCAACTTGTCAAAGACGTGTTGTAAATAGTTACGAACGGTGTGTTCGCTGAGATTCAACCTTTTGGCCACGTCGCGGTTGCTTAGGCCTTCCCCGATTCCCACTACGATGTCACGTTCGCGGGTGGTGAGACGCGCAAGGGCGGAGGAGTCCGGCTTTGCAAAGGGCATCGCTTTGCGGAGAGCTTCCATAACGTATTCGAGGTGCAGACTGTCGATCCAGATCTGACCACTGCGCACCGCGTGAATGCACTTCGTGAGGATTCGCAGGGGCTCGTCGCGGAAGACGACACCGCGCGCGCCGAAACGAAAAGCGTCGACGACGAGTTCACGCTCGCGGGATTCGAGAAGCATAATCACGCGGGTGGACGACGCCAAGGCGTGAATGCTGCGCAAGAGCTCGAGTCCGTCGACCGGGCCGGACAACAAACGCATGCTGATGATGGCAACGTCCGGCTGCTGTTCTTTCAGGACGGAGAGTGCTTGAGACGATTCGATTGTTGCCGCAACTACGACAAGCCTTCTGCGCCCGCGGCGCAGAGCATCCTGAATCAACTGGCAATTCATTCTGTTCGCTTCTGTGATCATTAGGGTCACAGGCGAATAGGGTTCGTACGGGCCCGGCACGCTGCAGCCTCGCTACGGCCTTGGGTACTCTAGGGATTTCGGAAATTCTAGGTGACGAGAAAGAGAAATGCAAATATTTTTATTTATCTGAGTGCAAATAATTGGGCGACAAGCATCTTAATAGTACAAATCATCGGGCGGGCAGGCACGCGGGAATTAAAGTTATCAATTGCGGTGCAGCACAAGGCGTGCAAATACGTGAAGCGTGGGCCGCAGTGCTGGCAACCTTATGCCGGGAGCGTCCGCGCTAAGCTATTGAAACTACGGCAGAAAGTGTTCTATGGCGGCTGCGATACGGCGTATTTCAGATTCTCTTTGTGCCTAATCATACAGATACACATGTACTTAACATGGTTGTTCATTCGCGCCTATCGAATGGGTGACATTCGTACCTGCGGCATCGTAAACCTTCCCGCACTGAAGCCCAAGGACACACGTGAGCAGCAGAACCGCGGAGACGGCCGGAGGAGAAGCATGTACATAGAACAACTTTTCCAAAGGGCATTTGGCTTCTTGTCGGATAAGAACGTTCGGCGATATTTTTTCTCGTCGGTCGAAAGTTTGGAAATGCGCAGGACGGATGAGGCATCCGGGCGGGGCTCCAGACGGGAAAAGGTTAAGTCACTTGGGAACGCAAGCCACAGGGAAGCTGGTTTTAAGCATCACTCTCAGCGCGCTGGTATTGTTGGCAGCGGCAGTTGGTTCGCGGGTTAGTGCGGCTCCCGCACCGCAAAGGGCGGGTTCGGCGACAGCTTCTTCACTCCTGACGCAAAATTCCACGGCAAATGGTGATTTGGCGCGGCGCGACGATGGGCGCTACCGTCTCGCGGCGAGCGACACGATTGCGCTGACGTTTCCGCTCACGCCGGAATTCAATCAAACAGTGAATATCGAACCCGACGGATTTGGTTCGCTGGCCGGCGCCGGGAGCGTTCACCTTGAGGGGATGACTACGGACGAAGCGGCTTCGGCCATCCGCGCGGCGTATGGAAAGTTGCTGCGGGATCCGATTGTTTCGATCGAGTTGAAGGATTTCAACAAGCCCTATTTCGTGATCAACGGGCAGGTGAACAAGCCCGGGAAGTACGATCTGCGGGGATACACGTCCGCTTCGGAGGCTGTGGCGGAAGCGGGCGGATTCAACGACGAGGCGAAGCATTCGCAGGTGTTGCTTTTCAGGCGGGTGAACGATCAGTGGTACGAAGTGCGGTCACTCGATATGAAGAAGATTCTCTCGGGACACGATCTAAACGAAGACGCGCAGATCGAGCCCGGGGACATGCTGTTTGTCCCCCAGAACTTCATATCGAAAGTGAGGCGCTTCATTCCTTCGTCCGGCTTCGGAGCGTATTACCAACTGCATCCGTAAGATGCAAAGGCAAGTGCAATGGAAGACCTTCCGGCAGTTCGCAGACCGGCGCGAATCACAAAGGTGAAGACGTCTCGCGACGCCTTGATGCCGCTATTCCGGCAGAAGCGACTGGCTGCCACAGTGTTTGCGGGCGTGTTTGTTGGAGCCATGGTGAGCGCGTTCCTGATGCCGAGAAAATATGAAGCGGAAATGAAGATCCTGGTGAATCGCGACCGTGTAGACGCGGTAGTCACGCCCGACCCGGACGCACCGGTTGCGACCGCGCCGGAGCCGGTGGTCACCGAAGAGGATCTGAACTCGGAAGTGGAGTTGATCAAAAGCCGGGACCTGCTCGAGCAGGTGGTGGAGGCCTGTGGATTGGAGTCTCCTGCCGCGAAGGGCTGGATAAGGGCGGCTAGAAAAGTTGAGGCGGGGTTGCGACTTGGCCCCGAGCCGAGCGAAACAGCGCGGAGGGCGGAGGCGGTGCAGACGCTGGAAAACAACTTGGTGGTGGAGCCGCTGAAGAAGACGGACCTGATTCGGGTGGCTTACGCTTCGCGCGACCCGGAACTTTCGGCGCGCGTGTTGCAGACGCTCGCAGCGCTGTATCAGGAAAAGCATGCGATCGTTCATCGGCCGAAAGGCACTTTTGGTTTTTTTGACGAGCAGGCCGGCCGCTATGAGGCATCGTTGAGAACAGCGGAAGGCCGATTGACGGCATTTGACGGTGCGGCGGGCGTGGTGGACCCGGCTGCGCAGGAGCAACTGGCGCTGCAGCAGCTGAGCGATTTTCAGGGCGACTGGGAACGGGAGCAGGCGAGCGCTACGGCGGCGGACCGCAGAGCGCGAGAGTTGCAAACGCTGGCTTCGTCGATGACGCAGCGGCAGACGACGCAGATTCGTTCGTCGGGCAATGTGGAATTGCTGGCGCAACTGCAAAGCACGCTACTTTCGCTCGAGCTGAAGCGCAGCGATATGCTGACCAGGTACGCGGATTCGTATCCTCCGGTAAGCGAACTGAGCGACGAGATAGCTGAGACGCAGAAGGCGGTCGCGGCTGCGCAACAGTCACCGGTACAAGAAACGACAACAGACCGCGTGCCCGCGCAGGATTGGATTGCCACGGAACTCGCGAAAGCAGACGCGGATCGGGCGTCTCTGGAAAGCCAGGCCGCGGCGACTGCGCGCGTGGTGACGCACTACCGCGAAGTTGCCCTCGATCTCGACAAGGCCACCGCGCAGCGAGACGATCTGGTGCGGGACGTGAAGACCGCGGAAGATAATTATTTGCTTTACGAAAAGAAGAGAGAGTCGGCGCGGATTTCAGACGCGCTCGATAATCAGAGAATCGTGAACGTTTCGATTGCGGAAGCCGCGACCGTCCCTGCGCTGCCGTCTCTGCACCTCGGATGGGTACTGATCGGCGGTTTCTTCGCAGCGAGTGTGCTGGGAGTGGGATCAGCCTACGCGGTGGACCGGCTTGATCCGGGGTTCCGTTCGCCGGAAGAGCTTGGACAATTTCTGGATCTTCGGGTGCTTGCGTCGATTCCTGTGATCGGGCCGGCCGAGCGAGAAGACCATCTTTTGGGGTGAAGCACAATGGGAGTCTTTGAAGTTCTTCGGACAGCGGACGCGCCTCAACGCGCCATCGGCGGCGAGGGCACTCCCGCCCACACCGAGCAAGGACGTGCGCGATATCGGGATGTCGACGACGAAATAGCCAAGCTGGTGCAGCGCGTGTTCGTGCTGCCGGGCGCCGGGAAGGCGCCGGGCGCCGCGGCGTTCTGTGCCGTGGAAGCGGGCGCGGGTTGCAGCTGGATCTGCGCCCAGAGCAGCGAGGCCCTGGCGGCGCAGGCGCCGGCGAGCGTCTGCGTGATCGATGCGAACCTGCGCGGGCCTTCGCTGCACGAGTATTTTCAGCTGGAGATCGAGAACGGGTTTAGCGAGGCGATGAAAGATTCGCGCCCTGTGAGTGATTTTGCAAAGCGCGTCGGGAAGAGCAATTTGTGGGTGATGACGGCGGGCGCTGCGGAGCGCGACTTGAACCAAGTGTTCAACCCAGCGCGGCTCCACGCGCGCTTTTCGGAGCTGCGGGCGCAATTCGATTACCTGCTGATTGACACGCCGGCCGCAGGGCTATTTTCGGACGGCGTCCTGCTGGCGCAAATGACGGATGGCGTGATTCTAGTGATCGGGTCGAATTCGACGCGGCGCGAATCGGCAAAGATCGTGAAGGACAATTTCGATGCGGCCAGAGTGTCCGTCCTTGGAGTGGTTATGAACAGGCGGACGTTTCCGATGCCGGAGGCGTTGTACCGGCGACTGTGAACGACTGGCCAGGCACGGCTGGGGGGTTTATTCCCCGCGAAGAGACCGAGTGGCACGATCGGGATTTCGTCCGCCGAGCGGGCGAGATTGCAGGAGCATGAGCATCATAGCCTTCCGAGAAGAATCGTTTGATGCTCATGCGAGTTGCCAAATACAAAACGAAGTACCTGGGGTCTACAGAATGCAATTCCTCTCAGCCGGAGTTGCCACTCGGGACAGATTTTGCACGGCCAGAGCAGGTGGGGCAAGCGAGCCAAAGAAGGCGATGCAATATCGCCGTGTCGGGACGGTGCTTGGCGCAGAACTTTTTCTAGCTGCCATTTCTTACGGCGCCGCCGCCCTGGTAATGGGAGTGCGGCCGAAGGGCGACGGCTCTTATACTCTCTTCGCCGAGACGCTCGGCGTGGCGCTGCTGTTTCGGCTTGTGGCGCTCTTGTGGGCGGGGCTTCCACAGAGGTCGTTGCGACATGCAACTGCCCTCGATCTGATTTGTGTGACAAAGGCGCTGGCTGCGAGTAGCCTGACGCTTGCGGCCTTCCTGCTCTGGTGCTTCCCAGGCGCCAACCTTTCCATCAGCTTCTTCATTGTGGATTCCGCCTTCCTGCTGATCTTGTGGTTCGGGCTGCATTTCGGCGCGCGAGTTTTCAAGACGCATCAGGCGGCGGTGCCAGCCGAAGGAGCGCGGCGCACGTTGATCATCGGCGCGGGAGAAGCAGGGATCATGCTGCTGAGGGAGCTTGCCCTCGATTCGAAGTCACCTTCACGGCCGGTGGCCATACTGGATGATGACGCGACGAAATGGGGACGGACGATTTGCGGGCTTCCGGTGAAGGGAGGGACTTCGGCGATCGCCGCCGTTGCGGTGGAACTACGCGCCGATGAAGCGCTGGTGTGCATTCCCAGCGCGACACGAGGGCAGATGCGGGCGATTTTAGATGCGTGCCGTCGAGCGGAGCTGCCGGTACGCACGTTGCCGCCGGTGGCGGAGCTGATTCGCCAAAGCGGCGCGGCCGATAAAAGCGCGGCGACCGTGTCGCGCGGCCAGCTGCGGCCACCGCGCATTGACGACTTGCTCGATCGAGAAGCGATTCGTGTGGATCCGGGAGAGACGCGGCGGCTGGTCGGCGGCGAAGTGGTGCTGATTACAGGCGCCGGCGGGAGTATCGGGTCAGAACTTTCGCGACAAGTCGCGGCGGCGGGGCCGCGAAAACTGCTGCTGCTGGATAAGTCAGAGAATGGCCTTTTTTACGCGAACCTCGAGGCCTCGGAAAAGCTCGGTGCGAAGTGCGTGAAGCCATTCCTGGCGGATGTGACGGATCGGGAGCGCATTCGCGGGCTGCTGCGGGCGGAGCGGCCCGCGATCGTCTTCCATGCGGCCGCACACAAACACGTGGCGATGATGGACCTCTATCCGCGGGAAGCGATTCGGAACAACGTGATCGGCACGCGCAATGTGGCCGAAGCAGCGGTCGAATTTGGCGCGGTGCGGTTCGTGAATATTTCCACGGACAAGGCGGTCAATCCGCGCAACTGGATGGGCCTATCGAAGAAACTCACCGAACTCTGCGTCGAGGAACTGTCATCTCGCGGCGCGACGCTTTTCTCGAACGTTCGATTTGGAAATGTGGCGGGGAGCAGCGGGAGCGTGCTGCGTCTTTTCTGGGAGCGCATCGAACGGCGCGAGCCGATCCGCGTGACGGATCCGCGGGCGACGCGCTTTTTCATGTCCGTGCCGGAGGCAGTGCATCTGATCTTGCGTGCCGCGGCTGTGGGGCAGGGCGGCGAAACGTTTGTCTTCGAAATGGGCGAGCCGGTGAATATTTGCGAGTTGGCGAAAACGATGATGCTTTACTCGGGCTTGCAGCCGGGGAGGGATCTGCAGATCGAGTTCACGGGCCTGCAACCGGGCGAGAAGGTGGAAGAGGAGCTGTGGGAAAGCAGGGAGCGTCCGGTCGATTCGGGCTCCGAACATATTTTGGTGATTCGCGAAAGGCATCCGCTGGCGCAGGGAATCAGCCGAAAAATCGGCCGCATGGAGGAATTGATGGCGCGGGCCGGCGAACAGGATCTTCTCGAATACCTGTGCATGATCTTTCCGGATTTTCACTGGAACCGGGCAAATTTTACGGGAGAAGCGATGCCCGTTGTGGAGAGCGCGATGGCGAGATCAGCGGGGGCGGCGTGAAGATTCCGCTTTCAAAGCCGGATATCGGCGGGCGCGAAATCGAACTGGTGACGCAAGTTTTGCGTTCGGGGCGATTGAGCATGGGGCCGATGCTGGAAGAATTCGAGGCGAAATTCGCGGAGCACGCGGGGAGGCGTTACGCGATTGCCGTGAGCAGCGGAACGGCAGCGCTGCATTTGTGCGTGGCGGCGCTGGGAGTGGGCCCGAAGGACGAGGTGATCACGACGCCCTTCACGTTTGTGGCCTCGACGAACTGCATTCTTTATGAACAGGCGACGCCGTCGTTTGTAGATATCGACCCGGTGACCTTGAATTTGGATGCTGCGCTTATCCGGCAGACGCTGCAACGCGATTACATGCCGGATAAAGGCGGCAAGAGGCTGGTGAACCGGCTCAATGGGCGCACTCTGCGAGCGATTTTGCCAGTACACGTGTTTGGGCTGCCATGCGACATGTTGACGATTCTGCAATTGGCGAGCGAGTTCGGGCTCTTCGTGGTCGAGGATGCGTGCGAAGCACTCGGAGCGCGACTATCCGGGCGTCGCGCCGGCACGATGAGCCACGCCGCCGCGTTTGCGTTTTACCCCAATAAGCAGATGACCACGGGCGAAGGCGGCATGGTGGTGACCGACGATGCGAGGGTCGCGGAGTTTTGCCGCGCTGTGAGGAATCAGGGGCGCGACTCTTCGGCGTCGTGGCTGCGGCACGAGTACATGGGCTTCAACTACCGGCTGAGCGAGATTCACTGTGCGCTTGGGATCGCGCAGCTCGAGCGCATCGACGAATTCCTGGCGGCGCGGGCGGCCGTGGCCGATGCGTATACGCAGATGCTTGGGGCCGTTCCCGAGATCGGATTGCCTGGAAACCCGCCGGACAGCGAGCGGAGCTGGTTCACCTACGTGATCCAGTTAAAAGGATCGGATGGTCCGGCGCTGCGCGAGCGGCTGATCGCCGGCTTGCGTGCGAAGGGAATCGAGTGCCAGGCCTATTTTCCGTGTGTCCATCGGCAACCCTATATGGAGGATTTTCGCATGCTGCCGCAGCGGTCGTTGCGCCTGGCGGAGTCGGCGTCGGCCCGCTGCCTCGCGCTGCCGATGTTTTCTTCGATGACGAGGAAAGAGGTAAGCGAGGTGTGCGGCGCGATTCGCGAAGTGCTTGCAGAGAGGCCTGCGGCGCGGGTGCGGCGACGCCGAACCCTGCACCTGCGGGTGCGAGGAGCGGCGTGATGGCGGCGTTACGGCCGATTGCAACGGCGAATGGCGCGGGCGAGTATGCGCGCGTCGTGCCGCGGACGAAGACAGGAAATCTTTTTGCCGTGCCGCCGTGCCCGCTTTGCCGCAGGCGGGAGAATGCGAAAGCGTTCTCTGACAATGGGTGCGAACTCCGGGCCTGCAGAAATTGTGGGCTGTTTTTTGTGCACCCGTATCCGGTTTATGAGGCGCGGCATGACGAAGTCGCAACGGGAAAGCTTGAGGGTATCGAGCTGCTCGATTGCGAGCGGCGCTATGCCGGCGAGCGGTTTTATTACGACCGGCACTTTGCGCTGATCGAGGAAGAGTGCGAAGGCGCGAAATCGTTTTTGGATGTGGGATGCGGAACCGGACACCTGCTCGAGCGGCTCTCGGGGCGAGGCGGGCTCTACCGGATGGGCATCGAGCTGAATTCGAGAGCGGCGTCGTTTGCGCGGCGTGCGGCCGGATGCGAAATCGTGGAAGTTCCGTTCGAAGAATTCGAGGCGCCACGCAAATTCGACGCGATTGCGCTCATCAACGTGTTCTCGCATATTCCCTCGCTCGACCGGCTATTCGGCGCGCTTCGCAACGCGCTGGCTCCGGGAGGCAAAGTGATTTTGCGCACGAGCGAAATGAGCCGCCACGTGAGCCGCTGGAACCAGTTGCACTGGGGCATTCCGGACGATCTGCATTTTCTCGGCCTGGGCACGCTCGATTTTCTGTGCAAGAAATACGGCTTTCGGGTGCGCAGGCATATTCGGCTCCCTTATGAGGAAGAACTGTTTCTGCGTTCGCGCTGGCAGCAGATGGGGCGCCGCGGGGCGATCAATCTGGTGAAACGGGCCGGCGTTCGTGTGCCCGGAGCACTCAGAGCCGCGAAGCTCATGTATCGCGCAGCGGTGGGGCAGAGACTCTTCGTGTCGTTCCTTGTGCTCGCGCCGATTTGGCAAACGGACGCCGGCGATGAGGCTGGGCAGAAGGAGCGAATCCAGTGAACGCTCGGGCGGGTACAAGCGCGAAGAGCCCGTTTCTGATTCGAACGATTCGCACGCAGCCGTATCTTTACAGCGCGATCTGCAAGGCGCGACTGCTCTATTCGCGACGCGTTGCGGGCGCACGGGCGCGGGCGTCGTTGCACCAGAACCGGGCGCTTTTTGCCATGGACGCGTTTGAGTTGGAACAGGTTGAGTCGATGCGGACGCAGGGTTACGCGCTCGCGCCTAACTTCATCCCGCGCGAATTGAACGATCGGCTTTTCGCGAAAGCCGACGAAGCGTTTCGTTCGCTGCAGGTCGATCTGCGGCGAGCTTATACGGTGCAGAGCGGGGAACGTGCCAGCCTGGCCGGACTTTCCTACGAAGAGCTGGCCGCGAGCGAAAAGATGATCGCGCTTCGCGATCCGCTCGTGCTGATACCGGAGCTGGCGCAAGTCGCGTTTGACGAAAGGATTTTGAAGATCGCGGCGAACTTCCTCGACTGCGTGCCACCGCTCTATCGCGTGATGGTGGTGCGCGATTTTCCGCATAACCGGCCGCTCCACTCAAGCAACTTTCACAAGGATAACGATGAAGCGGATTCGATGCAGATCTTCATCTATCTCGTGGATATCGACGACAGGTGTGGGCCGCTCATTTATGTGCCAGGGTCGAACCGTTACGACGTGCGGTCGTGCCGGCCGCGGCTTTCGCGCGACTTGGGGATTGCCGGAAACGATGGCCGGCTGAGCGACGAAGAAGTGGAACGCGTCTATCCGCGAAACACGTGGGCCGTGTTGCGAACGGAACGGGGAAGCCTGGCGGCAATTCACGGAAATGGAATTCACAAGGGGCCCGCGTGGGCGCGGACCGGGGATCCATTCAATCGCGCGCGGACGGCGATCCGGTTGGACCTGCAGGGCTACAAAGCCGAAGCCAAGCGAGATTCGCGAGAAAACAGAATGCCGCGCACAGTGTGGGAAGAAATGAGTGAATTACAGCGACTTTTTGTGCACGCAACATTCGTCGAATCCGCGCCGTCGCTCGCGATGGCGGGTGCGGCGGGAGCATAGGGAGACTGCCGGATGCACTTGCAAGCCAGAGCGTCGCGCGCCGCCGCGCTGCTGACAAAGAACCCGTCACTCTTCTGCCGGGTGATGCTGGGGAAGTTGAATTCCGCGAGGCCAATGCCTTTGCTGCCGGCACACAAGCGAATCAACGATGTGATTTTTGAGTACGACCTCACTCGGTATCGCGGTATGGCGCCGATGTATTTCGGCTCATACGCTCCGCTGGTAGTGGAAGCGATGAAGCGCTATTTGCCGCCCGGCGGAGTCTTCATCGACGTAGGGGCAAACATCGGGTATCTCTCGGCGATTGCGGCAGGTCTTGTGGGGGAATACGGAGAGGTCCACGCGTTCGAACCGGTGCCGGCGTATTGCGAACGTTTGCAGCGGCTGGCTCTTTTGAATCCGCGGCGCAGGATTATCGCGAATCGGCGTGCGGTGGGAGAAGTGGCGGGTACGGCGACGATTTACGTGACGCGCGAGCCGGGCCAAAACACGATGGTCCGCGCTTACCAGCAATCGGATGAGATCGTTTCAACGCTTGATGTCCCTGTGGTCCGGCTCGACGATTACATCCGGGAAATGGGAATTCACCATGTATCGATGATCAAAATCGACGCGGAGGGGTTCGAGCTTCCAGTGCTTAAGGGCATGGCGGGCTATTTCAATTCGGCGGGCGAGGGGCCTCCGATTGTATGCGAAATCGCGCCGAGAGCCTACGCTCTGCAGGGCCAGAGGATCGGCGATCTGGCCGATTATATGGCGCACTTCGGATATTCCGCGCGCGATTTGATCGATGCGGAGACGCGCGTGGACCTTCAAGAAATAAAAAATGTGGACGACGTGATTTTCCTGCAGGACTGATGATTGTGAACGCCACAACCAAATTATTCGGCCAGCACCGGGCAGATCTCTCGGTTTCTCCGTTTGCGGTATTGGCGCTGTCCGCGGCTGCGGGCATTGCAGTCGCTTTCGCCATGGCGAATTCTCACGTATTCGTTGACCTCGCGGGCGCTGCGGTCACGCTTGTCCTGCTGCTCTTCCCGGAATTTGTGCTGGCGTTCTATGTTGTTGTGGGTGACGTAAAGGGCGACGACCGCGTCGCGTCACTCTTGCCTTTTGACTGGACGATCGCGCTGGGCGCCGTGCTCGTGGCGGGAATTATTCTCAACGTCTTGCGGGGGCGACGTATCGCAAAGCTGCCACCTGCTTACTTCCTGCTCGGCGCTTTCACCGTGTGGATGGCTGCGAGCCTCGTGTACACCCCTGTGTTCGATGCGGGGCTGGAAAAGTTGGGTCGGTTCGTCACTGTGACAGGGATCGTGATCGTGGCGCCGTTTTTCGTTCTCGGCACTCGGGCGGCGATGAATCGGTTTCTGGCAGCGTTCGGCGCGGCGGCGTTTGGGATTTGCGCATATGCACTGCTCGGGTTGGGCAGCAGTGATCGTCTTGTCTCACCCAGCGACAACACGATTGGACTCGGACACGTGGCCTGCGCGCTGGTGATGTTGATATGGTTCGCCGCGATTCCTCGCGACCGATGGCCGCTAAGAATTATCTTTTACGCGCTTTTCGCAGTGCCTGCGGTGGCGTTGATAGGGTCGGGCTCCAGGGGATCGGCAATAGCGTGCGTGCTGGCGATCTTACTGAGCTTGTATTTCTGCCGGCAGAGAATCACCGATTTGGTTTTAATCGGCGCCGGCGGACTCCTGGCCATTCCATTTCTGGGAATACCGCAAGCGTCGCTGGATTACCTGGCGACGCTGGTAAAGAGCGGCAGCGTGAACGCCCTATTGGATTTTCGCAGCGACCTGCTTGGATATGGGTGGGAACTGCTCCAGCAACACCCACTCATCGGAGCCGGGATCGATGGGTTTCAGTATTCGTCGCCGAATCCAAATGTTTACAAGTGGCCGCACAACGTGTTTCTGGAGGTTGCTTGCGAGCTGGGAATTCCAGCGCTGTTGCTCATCGTCGCCTTTTTTGGATCCGCACTGCGCGAATCGTGGCGGCAACTTAGGCTGAGCCCTTCGGTTTGCGGCACGTTGCCGCAATTGGCGGGCGCGTGGCTGCTATTGGGCCTGGTGAACGCGTTGAACACAGGCGACATCAATTCCGATCGCACGACATGGCTTTTCGCCAGCATCGTTTTTGTCATCGGCACATATACGTGCAGTTCAGATCTCAGAAAGGTAGCCGAGCCGGCGGCGAGCTCTCTGGCCTGACCCAAATACATGGCTGCATCGACCACACAGATCGCGACGCACACCAAGGAGGCCTTGGCGAGTAGGGACGATGAAAAGCGATTGGTCTTCGCTGCCGACCGCCAGCCGACGGTGTTCTGCCACTTCACGACGGCGCATCGGACATTGAAGAGCCGATCGTTTCACCGGCAGTGCGCCCCGCTCGCAGCGGCGGGATTTCGCGTCCGTTACGTCTCGCCGGCAGAGATGGAAGGAACGCATGAGGGAGTTGAATTCGTGCGACTGAGCGAGCATGCCGGCGCTTTCGAGGGTCCCGCGGGGCACATGCGGCTCTTACGCACTCTGTTGCAACAGAATGCAAACATTTACCATTTTCAGGACCCGCAGCTGCTCCCTATAGGTCTGTTACTTAAGAAGGTCTTTCACAGGCGCGTGATCTACGACGCTTATGAGGATTTTCCTTCGATGATGGGAAACAAAGCCTCGTTGCCGCGAGGGCTGCGTGCAACGGCGGCAGCGGGAATTTCAGCAATCGAGTCATGCGCTGCTCGCTGGCTGGACGCAATCATCACTGCCGATCCCCTTACGATCCGGCGCTTCGCAGGGTCCCCCACGAGCCGCAAACTCGTCTTCTACAACTTCCCCAATTTGGATTACTTCCCAAGAGCGCAATCTCGGGAGAAGCGATTCGACCTCGTTTATCGCGGCGGATTGTCCGATCGCGCCGGGACATTTCTGCTTTTGGAAGCTTTGCGGCGCCTTGCAGACCAGGGGCGATTTGCGCGGCTCTTGCTGATCGGATATACCGACAGCCAAGCTGAAGAACGGCGTTTGCACGAACAAATCTCGCTGCTGGCGCGGAATTCCTACGTCGAGATTCGTGGTCGCATTCCACATGAGGAGATGGCGGCGGCTTTGAGCGAAGCGCGCATCGGGATCAGTCCGCTGATGGATATTCCGAAATTCCGGCTCAATATTCCGGTGAAGATTTTTGAATATTGGGCCTCAAGCCTGGCGGTTGTTGCCAGCGATCTGCCACCGTCGCGACCGTTCGTAAGAAATTCGAGCGCAGCCGTTGTTTTCCCGCCAGGGGACGCCGACGGCCTCACCAAGGCGATTGTGAACCTCTTGGACCATCCGGATCTCGCGCAAAAGATGGGCGAACTGGGCCGCAAACTCGTCGAAAGCAGGTTTAACAACAACTCCGAAGCGCGAAGGTTCGAATTGCTTTGCCGCACGCTTACCGGGGAATCTCGAGTCGTTTGCGCAAGAGAGTTTCAACATGCTTGAACCACTTCTGCGAAACAATTTGCAGCGGCTGCATAGCGTCTATGACCGCGCGCCTTCGCCGGCTCGTCATGTGCTCACAAGCGCCCGGGGACTTCTGCTCAGCCGAATCCGCTATTCGCGAAGGACGTTTGATGCTTTGCGACGGCTTCGCGAGCACGAAACATGGACAGCCGAAGAAATCGCCCGTCATCAGCTCAATCAAGTGAACGCCGCGATCGACCACGCGCAAAAGACCGCTGCTTATTATCGTGAATACCCCCCCTTGAAACCGCGCTCACTTGAGGACTTGCGCGCGCTTCCTGTACTTACTCGTGAAACCGTGCGGAATGGCGGCGAGCAATTTTTCTCCACAGATATTCCTGTGCGGCAGCGCATTCACGCGGGGACCACCGGCACCAGCGGCGCCAACTTGCGTGTGGCGTACAACGAGGCAGCGCTTTCAAAGAATTGGGCTTTCTTGCTTCGCCAATGGGCGTGGGCAGGCATCGCACCGCGCAGCCCGCGCGTGACGCTCTTTGGCGCACGAATCGTCCCGGCGCATCGGCCTGAGCCTCCCTTTTGGACCTACAACGTTCCCGAACGCCAGCTTTTGATGAGTATTTTTCATATTTCCGAAAAGACTGCGCCTTACTACATCGATTGCTTGAAACGGCACTGCGGAGAGGTGCTGGAAGGATTTCCCTCCGTGCTCTCTATCGTGGCGGATTTTGCAGGCCGGCGTGGGGAATCGCTGCCGATGCGCGCGATATTCACTAGCGGCGAGCCGCTTTATCCCGAAACCCGAGCGAAGATCGAGAGAGTATTTCGCACCCGCGCATTCGATAGCTACGGCATGACGGAATTGTGCGGGTTGGTCCAGGAGTGCGAATCCGGCGAGATGCATCTTGCCCCGGAATACGGATACCTCGAGATTCTCAACGATGCCGGCCAGCCCGTGAAGGAAGAAGAGGGCCATTTCGTCTGGACGAGCTTCGTGAACCGGGCGATGCCGCTGATTCGCTATCGCGTCGGCGACCGTGGGCGCTGGAAAAATGGCGGAACGTGCGCTTGCGGACGGTCGTTTCCGCGCGTCGTTCCCACGATTACGCGCGAAAGCGACCTTTTGCGCGCGCCGGATGGCCGCGTATTTTCGCCGCGCGCGTTGAACCAACTGCTCAAGCACACGAGCGCGCTGCGTTTTTGCCAGTTCGTGCACGAAAGGCAGGACCGCGTGGTGGTGCGCGCAGTCGCGTCGGATAGACGTGCGGGAGAGGACGTGATGAACGTGCGCGCGCGCCTTCAGGAATTGCTGGGAGCATCGCTGAACGTGGCTGCGGAATTGGCAGACGCGCCGATCTCGCGCCAAGGCGGAAAGATCCCGCTGATTGTGAATCAGGTGACGCGATGATCGGCGCTCGCTTGATCGTGAACGCAGACGATTTCGGCTGGAGCCGCGGCATTAACGAAGCGATCGCGGACGCGCACGAATCGGGAATTCTAACCAGCGCTTCGTTGATGGCGAATCAACCGGCCTCCGAACAAGCGATCGCGCTGGCTCGTAATATGCCCGGCCTGGGCGTGGGAATGCACCTGAATCTTTGCGCCGGGCGCCCGGTACTGCCGGCGAAGGAGGTTCCAAGTTTGGTTGGGGCGAACGGAGAATTCCACCGCCCCGCCGACATGTTTCGAAAGCTCTGGCGCTTTCAGGTTGCGAGCGAGGAAGTGGAAGCAGAGTTCCGTGCGCAGATTCGTTGGGTGCGGGAGCGCGGAGTCGTATTGACGCATGCCGACTCTCACTTGCACGTTCACCTGTATCCCGCGGCTCTTGGGGCGTTTGTGCGGACCCTCAAGCACGAACGAATCGAGTGCATGCGGGCGCCCCGGTGCAGCGTGTGGCCGCCGCGAGGACTCGGTGGGGCACACGAGGGTGGTGTGGCGCGGCGCCTGCTCGTGCAGAGCTATCGAGGCGCGCTGCAGGCGGGTCCTTTTCGCGAATTCTCGATGCCCGATAGCCGCATTTCGTTTCGAGCAGCCGATCGCAGAGACCATGACGCGATCGGGCGCTGCTGGATTTCGGCACTCAATTATCTTCCGGCCGGGATTTTTGAGCTGGCGTGCCATCCGGGATTCATGGAGCCCGGATTTTCGGAGTCCGACCGCATTGCCGCGCAGCGAGTGGAAGAATTTCGCTGGCTTACGAGCGCGGCTTTTCGAGCCGCGGTGCTGCGGAACAAGATTCAGCTGATTTCTTACTCTGGACTTTGCGAACCGAGCCTCAAGAGGACGCAAGCGATTGCTTCTGCAGCGTAAGGCGATACTCATGCTCACGGTCTTTTGCTTTTGCCTCGCTCTGATTGTTTATGTATATGCCGGTTACCCGCTGCTGTTGCGAATGGGCCTCTTTGGATCCCGCCGCGAATGGAAACGGAGTGCGGGCGATTTTCCGTCCGTCACGGTGATTGTGCCGGCGCACAACGAAGAGGCGTCGATCGGAGCGAAGATCGAAAACCTGCTTGCGTCCGGCTATCCGCGCGAACAGCTCGACATTCTCATCGGCAGCGACGGATCGTCCGACCGCACCGAAGAGATCGTGCGCCGCTACTGCGGCGAATGTGTGGGGCTCGTTTCGTTCCCGCAGCAGCACGGTAAAAGCGCCATCCAGAACGGGCTCGTCGCATTGGCCAGCGGCGAGATGCTTGTCTTCACAGATGCGGATTGCCTCTTCAAACCAGGCACGCTGACCACGCTGATCGAGCGGTTTGCGGATTGCGAAATCGGACTGGTGACCGCCCGGCCGCAGTTTTGCAATTCCTCAGAAACCAGCGTTACGCACAACGAAGGAATCTACCTGCGCTACGAAACCTGGCTGCGTGAGGAAGAAAGCACGCGCGGGCTGTTGACGATGGCCTCGGGCTCCCTCTTCGCAATGCGCAAGGAATTGTGGCGGCCGATCGAGCGAGTTTTGGGCGACGATTTCGCGCTGCCGCTGCGGGTCGCTCGCGCGGGCTTTCGCAGCGTGCTGGAGCCGCGCGCCGTGGCGTTCACGCGGCTGACGCAGAATGAGGCCGCGTCGATGTTCCGGATGAAAGTGCGAATCATCGCGAAGGATTTTCGGGCGCTCCTGCGGAATCGCGAAGTTCTGAATCCGTTCCGCTACGGCGGAATATCTTGCGCGCTGTGGTCGCATAAGCTGCTGCGCTGGCTCGTGCCGTATTTCTTGCTGACGATGTTTGCGGCAAATCTATTTCTGGTGCGGGCAGGTATTTTCAGCGGGCTGTTCGCATTGCAGATTGTGTTCTACGCACTTGCGTGTCTCGGGCTGGTATTGAGGCCGCTGGGCCGGAAATCGGTTTTATCGGTGCCGGCTTCGTTTTGCCTGGTGAATGCGGCGTCGCTTGTAGGAACTCTGAGTTGCGCGTTCGGGCGCAGCTTCAGCCAATGGAAACCCGTTCGGGCGAGCCAGGCGCGAATGCAGTCTCGCGGTGCGCGCACATGAACCGCAGGCAAATTTTGCTAAACGCGCTCAGCACGATCGCCCAACTCATCGGTAATGGGGCGCTGCTTTTCTTTCTGTATCGGTTTCTGATTCGCGAGGTTGGGATCGAGCGTCTGGGCGTCTGGTCGTTGCTCTTGGCGACGACGTCGCTTGTCACGCTGGCGAATCAAGGGCTTTCGATGAGCATCGTGAAATTCGTGGCGAAGTACGCGGCGCGAGAAAGCCCGGCGGACGTGTCGTTGCTGGTGCAAACGGCGCTGATTACGGCCGGCGCGATATTGGCCGTGCTTTCAATCGGGCTTTATCCGGGCGCGCGCTGGGCGCTTTCGTTTGTGCTGCCGGCTGCGCGGCTCGCTGAGGGGCTGGCGATTCTGCCGTTCGCTCTCGTGTCGCTGTGGCTCAACGTGCTCGGCACCATCGCCCAGGCTGGTCTCGCAGGCCATGAGCTGATCACCCTGTGCAACTACATCGAATTTGGCGGAGCAGTTTCGTATTTGGCGCTCGCATTTGTATTTGTGCCGCGATATGGGCTCGTGGGGCTCGCGGCGGCGCAGGCCGCACAGGCGGCGCTGGGATTGGCCGCTGCGTGGTTTCTTCTGCGACGTTGTGTCCCGGGATTGCCCTGGCTGCCGCGGCATTGGAGCCGTTTGCGGTTTCGGGAAATGCTCGGCTACGGCGCGCACTTCCAATGGATTACCCTGTGCCAGTCTGTGCGGGAGCCGGTTACGAAGGCACTGCTGGCCAAATTTGCGGGGCTTTCTTACACGGGCTTCTACGACATGGCCTCGCGATTAGTCGTAAATTTGCGCGAGCTGATTGTGCAGGCGAACCAGGTTTTGGTCCCGACCATTTCCAGCTTGAGTGAAGGCGGCCGCGACGTGATCGACCGGATATATCGGGATTCGTATCGCACGGTTTTTTTCCTCGCCGTGCCGTCATTTGCGGTGCTCGCGATGGCAAGCCCGTTCATTTCAGTGCTCTGGATCGGGCGTTATGAGCCGGTCTTCGTGCGCTTTGTGGGCCTCTTGGCGGTCGGCTGGCTGTTCAACGTCCTGTGCAATCCCGCGTACGTGGTCGATCTGGGCACCGGTTCGCTGCGCTGGGTTTCGATCGGCTGCGCGGTGACGGCCGTGTTGAATGCAGGGCTAGGAATCATTGCCGGAAAGGTTGCGGGCGGGACAGCGATTGTCGCCGCCGGGGTTCTGTCGCTAATCGCGGGCTACTTGATCATTCTTGTTGCTTATCATCGCCAGAGGCACGAGAGCTTTGGCGTGTTGTTACCGCACGAGAGCCGAACAATCCTCGCGCTGAGCGTTGCAAGTGCACTGGTGCTTTTGCCGTTGCTGTATTCCGGTGAGCGCCTCGCGCTCTCCCCTTACGTTTTTGCGTTCGCGGCTGCGGTTCTTGCTGCATCGATTGCGGTTCCCGCATGGACGCACCCGGTCCGTAGGCGGCTGTTTCAGTGGCTCACCGCGGGGATAAGTTCATGAGCGTCGCGGCCGAAGAAAGTACCCGCCTTGAGACTCGCGCTGTGCTGACCGTCTGGCGTAGAGACGAATCAACGGCAATCGCCGCTCGCGTTGCGATTGCAGGAGATTTTTTGCCGGCGGGGGATATTCACCTGGCGGCTGGTATGTCCTGGCGCGAGGCAGCCGCACCGATTCTTCCGCATCTCTCCGATGTCGACGTGACCTTGGCAAACCTCGAGTGCCCCATCGATGTCCGCGAATTGTGCGCGCGGCCGTTGAATGGAATAGGGCAAATTGTCCGCGCTGATGCAGAGAGTCTCCATTATCTGCGCGGGATCCGGTGCGCTTCGGTGGGCGTCGCCAACAATCACGCCTATGACTTTGGAACCCCGGGCGTCGAGTTCACTCGCGCCGCCCTAATCCGCGCTGGCTTCGTTCCCTTGGGCGCCGGCCAAACGCTCAACGAGCTGCCGGAAGTGTCTCGTTGGCGCGGCCCAGGGGCACTGTGTGTCGGCTTCTGGGCCGCGGCAAGTGCCGCAGGAGAACTTGCGAATCATGGCACCGAGGGCGTTGAACCGGCAACCGTACAGCGAGCAGAACAAGCGGTCGCGCGGATGAAAGAGAGCGGCGTGAATTTTTCTGTGGGTCTCATCCACGCGGGCTGCATACGCTGCTCCCGCCCGGCTCCGGAAGACGTGAGCCTGATTCGCCGGCTGGCCAAATGTGGCTTTAACCTTGTCGCCTGCAGTCACTCGCATCGAATCGCAGGATACGAAGCGATCTCGCAGCAAACAGGAGAAAATCCTGCATTCTGCTTTTACGGACTCGGCAGCATCGCGTCGGGCTACATTGCGTCCGATCTGGAGCGCGAAGGATTGATCGTGGTCGCTGGGTTCGACCGCGCGGGCCACCTGGCCGAAGTGTCGGTTCGCCCGGTCTATCTTCCGCACTCGGGCATCGGAGAAGCGGCGTCACCCCAAAAAGCAGAAGAGATTCTGGCGCGATTTGAACTCCTTTCGGCTGAAATTTCAGGCGGGTCATATGAGGACCAGTTTTACAAGGAAATCTCACGCGGCCTGCTGCGCCTTTATTGGCGCGATGTGCGCGCTGCAATTCACCAGTCCGGAATCCGAGGCCTCGCGCGCAAAGCCGCTCGGGTCCGCCTTTGCCATGTGAAGCGACTGATGCATCGAGTTCGTGCCACATGATGCGTGCAGTCTTCGCGGCACCGATCGCTTTCGGCATTACCGTTGGGCTGGTGCCATTGGTCAGCTGTTTTTGCCAACGTAACCGAATTTTCGACCGTCCGGGCAGGCTCAAAATCCACACGCGCCCCGTTCCGCGGCTAGGCGGAATAGCGATTTTCATTGCCTTGCTTGCCGGCACACTCATCTGCTGCGCGAAAGAAACGTCCGAGGCAAGATATTTTTTTGCGGCGCTCGCATTGATCTGGTGCGTCGGCTTGTTTGACGACATACGCGGATTACCCGTGATCTTGCGCCTGATCGCACAGGTTTGCGCTGCCCTGCTGCTCTGGGTTGGAGGATGCCACTTGCCAGGCCTGCCGCATCCATTCGCCAGCATGGCCGCCAATTGTTGCTTGTTGGTCCTTTTCGTGAACGCCTTCAATTGGTGGGATGGAATGGACGGCCTCGCAGCAGGCACGGCATGCGTCGCCGGATTTTGCTATGCGTTGCTGCCATCGTTCACGGTGAGGCCATTAGGGTTCGTGGTGGCTTCTAGCCTCGCCGGGTCCTGCGCGGCGTTTCTATTATTCAATTTTCGTCGTTCGCCAAAAATGTTCCTCGGAGACTCGGGCAGCACAGCACTCGGACTTGTGATTGCGTTTTTAGGATTGGATTTTTCGCGGACCCAATCCTCTGCAGGAGTCCCAACTTTGTTTATTTTGGCAGTTGCCGCATTGCCACTGCTGGATGCGCTTCGCGTGATCGCATACAGGCTGGCGAGGCGCCGGTCTCCGCTCGAAGGCGACAGACAGCATTTCTATGACCTTATGCTCAGGGATGGTTACGGGCCTCACCGCATAGCGATCACGTTGTGGGGTATCACCGCACTATGCGGAGGATTAGCGATCTTTATCCAAACTCACGGAAGGGCCCGTTCGGAGGTATGGCTGTGGGCTCTTCTGGCGTTAGTCGCGCTTTGGCTTTTTGCCGGCGCCGCGCTATTCCACAAGACTTCCAAAGATTATGGAGCTTCCGAGCTGGCTTGATTGCAAATTGCCTTCGACGGCTCAACCGAGGAACAGAAGCGGCAGTTAGCTCTGCGTATTGTAAATCGTACGCGGGGCGCGGCGATTGCGGTCTTGCGGCTTCGTTTCCCTGGGTGCGCCGCCCAGTTGAACGAGCAGCTTGCGCAGCTTCGCTCTTTCTTCCAGATCCATGTCAACCACTTCGAATGCGCGGGCCTGCGTATTCGCGTCGCGAATGATGGTTTGCGCGCGCACATGCTTTTGTCCCGCCGTGAGCTTCAGATCGACCACACTGCCGGGGTGAAGATTCTGTTCCGAAATGGCGACGCCGCCGCTGAGCGCCATTTCCGGCACTTCCACCCGGCAATTTTCTTTCAGGTTCAGCGTCGCGCCCGGAACGGGATGCTCCATGCGCAGACGACGGTATCGGCGTTGACGCATCGCAGAGGAAGACGGATCGGCATCGAGCGGTTCGATCGAAAGCTCGGACGCGCTCAAGCCGCTTTGGGGCATGAAGCTTCGCGCCCAATCGGGATCAAGTTTTTCCAATGCTTGTGCAGCGACAATGCGCAGTTCCGAGGGGTTCGCCCATCGCCACGTTTTGCGTGCCTCGATGATTCTGCGCAGGACGGTTACCGCGCCGGCCATCCGCAGCCGTCCCAGCGCCTCCATCGCCTTCAACTGCAAATAATTCGTCGAGTCTTTCGGGATATCCCCTTCCGCCAGACGTACGAGACGCGTATATGCCGTGCGCTCTCCGCTCATGCCAATTTCGTCCACAGCGAGCGGGCGAATCACAGGGTCCAAATGATCGAAAATCTCCACGAGGAGCCGTCCGCGGTCCGAGGCGCCGCTCGAGGCAATTTGCCGCACCAGCCGGTCGTGAGCCGTGCGCTTCCACTCCATCAGGCGATCAGGGAGGACCTCTTGCAATGTCGCTGAGTCCATGCGCGCCAATATGCCCACAGCATCGATCGCCTCATGCGGATTGCCTTCGCGAAGTTGTTTCCGCAGATGTCCCAGCGCTTCGGGCCCGAGCGATTCGATCATGGAAAGCAGCAGCTCGCAGTCTTCGCGGAAACCCGAGCGGCTGAATCGCGCGGCGATATTTTCCGTGGCTGCTTCCGGAATTCGGCGCAGCAGGTCCGTGAGTCCTTTTGTGACTTCGCCCGCCTTCAGAGCTTCATCGATGAATTCCGGAAGGCGCGCGTCTACGGCGATGCGAGGCCGCAGGCTTTTCCCTGCGCCCGCGCGTTCGGAGTCGACGTAGTCGATCATCTCCACCGAACGCTGCATCGCGGCATAGGAGCGTTTCATTCCTGCTTCCTGCGAGAGCCGTACGAACGCGGCGCTCACCAGGCTTTGCAGCTCCACATCTTTTTCTTCGGCGAGTTGCAAGCCGACCTGGCGTATCGTCTCTACGAATAGCTTTTCGTCGCCGCTCGCGTAGGTGGATGCAATCTCCGCGAGTCCCATCGCGACCTGCCTGCGGTGGTCAGGGGTCTTGGCTGAGATGAACGACGCGTAATGGGCCAGAATCTTCTGCGCTTGGTCCACTTCGCCCCGCGCGCGCAGAGCATCCACATGTTCACGAACCTTTGCGCCCGGAACGCACCATGCATCCCCGCCGTCCAACACTTGCCTTCGTCTTTCGTCGGGAACCTGTGCCCAGAATTCCTGCGCCAGCGTTTCGATGTGCGATTGCACTTCCAGACCGGCGCGAGCCATGCGCTCTTCGTACACGCCCAAAATCTTTCGCAGGCCGTCGAGCTCGGTATTCATATCGCCCAGCATTTCGCGGACGGCGTTCACCTTCACGTCCCCGCGCTCATAGCTTTCGAGCGCGAACCGCACTGCGACGTGTTCGGCGAGCTTCAAAAGAGTAGGCTTGTCGGATGCCTCCGTCGGCGCCTGCGCCGCGAGAGCGGCGAGCGCCTGGCTCACCGTAAAGCGTGCACGGCGAGGCAGTGTGGAGAGCCGCGACTGGAAGGAAGTCGGATCGAGCTTCTCTTTGGGATTGTCACTCGTGCGCGCAATTTGCGCCAGCATTTGCAGAATGCCTTGAAGCTCCTGCTCCTGCAGCGTCATAAGGCCGGTTTCAACTGTCATTGAACCCGGCCCGCCGCGCGCGGATCTGGTGCCGCGGATTCCGCTTGAGGCGCTTGTCCAGCGGCTTGCGGATTGGCCGCCTGCAGCATGCGGATGTGGCGCATTTCCACCCGGCCCGTTTCCGGCGCCGCTGCCTGTTCCAACGCCCGCTCCAGTCCCCGGCGCACCGCCTCCAGAAGCTGGACCAGCCAGGCCACCATTACCCGCGGGCGCACCATTCGGGCCATTCAGCCAAAATCCGCCGGCATTTGGATCGACTTGGGCGCCCATCGGACTCCCGCCCACTATGTTCCAGCCGGAAGGTCCATTCGGACCACCGACGCCAGAGACCGGGCCACCCGCGTTCGCGGCAGGCGCGCCGGGAGCTTGTGTGCCGGCCTGCTGCGGAGCAGATTCGTCATCTTTCTTGAGCCAGAAACCACTCGCATTCGGATCGAGTGGTGTGCCAACGCCGGAGGTTCCCACGATGTTCCAACCCGAATTGCCGCCGATCATCCCGGGTGCGTTGGAGAAAGCGGTGCCTTGGAATGATGCTGGTCCCTCGATCACGGCGCCGCCGCTGGCGTAAGCTGAGCCACCTTGTCCACCTTCCGCACTTGCTTCGGAACCGGCCGCAGCGCCGCCAGAGCCCGGCCCGCCAGGGCCATAACCTGGACCGCCGCCTGGGCCATATCCCGAGCCTCCAGAACCTTGCCCGCCTCCGAATCCTGAACCCGAGCCAGATCCTCCCGAGCCGTCGCCCATACCTCTGCCTGGCCCGCCCGGCCCGCCTTTCGTGCCTTCCGCGGCGACGATTAACTGCAGAAGCTTTTCGGGATCTTTGAAAAGTTCATCCGTCTCGGTCGACGTCATTCCCAGCGTACGCGCGGCCAACTGCGCAGCAACCGTACCCTTGGCAACCGCCGAATCCGCAGGAACAAAGCAAACTTCATTCACATGAATAAAGGTGTCGCCTTGGAGAGCAGCCTTGAGTTGCTCGGCCACTTGGGCGGGCCTGATGTTGTTGCTTGATGGAAATCCGCGCACGAACTTCGCCAGGCTACCTTGCGGAATGTTGGGGGCAAAGTGAATGCTGGCGATACCCGCTGCTGAAAGCATGCGGGCGAAGCTTTTTTCCGCGGCCGCGGATTCGAGCGGCGTGCCGTCGAGCAGCAGTTGATCGCCGGAAACAGCAAGCAGCAGCCCCGATTGATCTTCGGAGCCAAGCGCCGTACGTAGCTCATTCCACGCGGTTTCGTACTGCTTTGCCGTTCTCGGATGGCCGAAATCGTACATGCGGGCGAATTTGAGCAGAATGTTCAGGCTGCGCACGAAACCACGCGCCGCAGCCGTCCGCGTATTGACAGAGGTGGCCATTCGCCCGGGAAGCTCCTGACAACCAAAATATCGGCTAAGTCCAAGCAGGGCAATGGTACCGGTGTCCTTCTTAGTACTCCCTTTTGGTTCTAGGACCGGGCGGATACGCAAGGAAATATCTGCTGTAACAACGTCAGGCTGCCTGACGCAGAATGGCGCTTACGGTGGCTTAAAAACCGGGAAAAGAGCCCGAATTGAGGCTTATTTGCCGCGAACCTTCCCGCGAGACCGGCCAGGCTTGCGCGTGCGCAGCCAGTCCTCCAGCTCGTTCACGTCGCCGAGAATTGTCAACGCGCCGAGCTCCCTGAGCGTGTCAATTCGTTCCCGGCGTTCGTCGCTGCGGCGGCGCAGGATGCCGACGAAGGGCACCCCGGCGGCTTTGGCGGCCAGGGCGTCGTCGACATTGTCTCCTAGATAGATCGCGCTCTGCGCCGGGCGGCCGTTTAGCACTTTTAAGAGGCCTTCGGGGTCGGGCTTGGTGCGGGAGACATCTTCTGCGGTGACGATGCTTCGAAAGAATTCGCGCGTCTTGCAGCGGTCGAGGGTGTGGTTCATTTCCTGCCAAACGCGCCCGGTGAAGATACCGAGTTCGGCCTTTTGGGCGAGGCGCCGCAGAGCAGGCACGCTGAAAAGCCACTTCTCGCGGTCGACGTATCCGTCGCGCCCGTTCGCGCCCCAGTAGATTTCGAGGAATTTCTGTTTGATTTCGTCGTACTGCTGCTTACCTCCCAGCGACTGCACCCAAGCCGTGGAGAGCTTCCAGTCATCGTTAAAGCCCGGGCGGTTCTTCCATTCGTGCAGCTGCTTGTGCGTCACGCGTTTGCCCGTGAAGAATTTCACGGTGTCGAGCACGGTCTCGTGGAAGGATTCGTGGACATCGACGAGTACGCCGTCTACATCGAAAATAATGATTTCGGGGAATGTGCTAACGGGTCGTTTCGCCTTGATGTTTATGGCAGCCTCCGGGCCTGTGGATGCTGAAATTATAGATATGCCGCCTTTAGCGGAACAACAAAATGGATGCCGGGTATAATCTTGCCGGAAAGCCTGCTGTCGTTTGTGATGAATAGATCCATGCCGGACTGAGCGGCGCAGGAGAGTTGCACCGCATCCGGGGCCTTGATGGATCGATCGGCGCGAATGGAAGCATAATGAACGGCGGCTTCCGCGGTGAAGGTCAACAGTGTCGCGGCCCTGACGAGGGCTTCTTTGTATGTTTGCGCGAGCCGTGTCTCGCCGAGCCGCATTGGTTTAGCGAGAATCTCGCCCAGCGTAAGCGTAGACGTGTAGAGCTGATCTCCGCGTGCGACCATTCTTTCGCGCAGCTGGGCAACAGACTCCGAGAAAGCACCGTAATCTTCAAACAAGTAGATGAAAAGATTCGTGTCCCAGAAAATGCGGCTCACTCCCATCCCTCGCGCATGTGTCTGACATATTCATCCGCATGTTCATCAGCCCACAGCTTTTTGCCGGAGCCGCGCAGCGCGAGCAATGGATCCGCTTCCGGTTTGAGGCTCCTGTTCCGAGCGTAGTTGTTACGATACCAATCCAACAGGCCGCGATACTTCTCGGGAAGTTCCTCTCGATCCGGCACCGTCTTGGAACCTCCACGATCAGGGTGAAAGGGGTCTCCCATCTTAAAGAGCCGGCGATGGTTCTTCCTCGTCTCAACCAGCATGCGGTACCTGCCCGGATTCGGAGCACGGCCAGCAACGCAGTGCTGGACTACGTGCACATAAACCCCCGGTCTAAGATCGCGGGAAGCGCTCTCCTGCCGCGCGCGCTCGACGATTTCGGCCACGCTGAAATCTTCTCTTTTGGGATGCTCGCGATGAAGCAACGCTACGGCAAGCCACACTTCGTCGGCGACCTTCATCTGGGATCGTTGAGCTATGTGCATGTTTTGAATGTTCCGCATAACAAGAATACCACGTATGAATGTATATTCCAAATAAGGATGTATTCTTCACGCCTGACGTGTGCCAGTGGTGCACGCGGACGATAACGTCGTTTCACGGGACGTGAGGCGGTTCTTCGATCTGCCACAGTTGCCCCAGACTCGATATGGAGGAGGACGGCGTTAACCAGGCAGCTACATACCTGGAGCCAACCGCCTCCTGCTGAGGGTTTGCGATTCTACAATCAATGGGCATCGGTAAATCCGACGCAAAAGAATGTCCAAGCCGGATTTCAATGTCGAAATCAACAACGGGTCGGTGAGCGTTCGACTTAATGGAGTCTCGCCGCGCGCGCGTCTTTATGCCTTCATTCTCTGCTTTATAGGTTTGCCGGTGCTTGGAGTCTGCTTCCTTCTGTTTGTTCCCGGAGAGCACGGCGGTCCAAGCATGTGGCAATACCTATCATCACAACCTGTTCATTCAGCGTTTTTCAGTTTTGAATTGGTTCTCCTGTTGATCACTCCTCCGTTCTTACTTCTCGCTATCTGGAGATACACGGTATGTGCCTATCCCTCAGATGAAATCCTTCGTTGCGATGGCTCAACGCTGACCGTTTCTAAAGCGCGATGGTTTGATTTTCATAGCAATGCCAATTGGAACACGCGCTCTTACGCGTCAGCGGAAATAGAAACGATGAGGTACAAAGCGATAGCGAGGGTGAGAAGAGGTTCAATCTACGGTCTGTATTTCAAAGCACGCGGCAGCAATGAGAGGGTTCTCCCGGGCCTCGGGGCTCGTGACGCCGACAAAATTCTGAAAGCGTTCAAGGCGTTTGGTATCAATGTTCCCGATGACCCAAGACTTTTGAGAAAGCTTGCAGAGACGATTCCCGGTTCCTGATGAGCCAGCTTTCCGGACACATAGAGTTTCGGTTCATACGGGCCGCGGGTCCGGGCTTTCGATCGGTAAGAAGACCGGTGGCTGCGAAACGGTCGCCCTATGAATGAGAATCTTCCGTTTCGCCAGGCGCCTCGGAAGTGGATTGCTCGAGGGGTTCGGAGGGTTCGCGCTGCTCATCCCGGTCAAGCGTATCGGAGGACCATGCATCGCCGGGCGCGGGTGGGGGCGCGACGGGCAGCGCAGAAGCGTCGCCATCGGGCTTGATGGCGCCGTCGACCGGAGCAGGAGCGGGTTTGGCTGCTGCGGCCGGGGCGGCGGCAGCGGCTGCTGTCTCCTGCATCTTTTCCCTGCGGACCAAGAAAATCCCGGCAATGAAGTCCACGATCGACGCCGCAGCTGATCCATCGGGATCCTTTGTCGGATTGTAACCAGCCACTTCAATAGCCGCCAAATGCTTCTGCGTCACGAACACTTCAAAGGCCTGGCGCAATTCATCCAGCTGCAGACCGCTTGCCGCGGGCAAGTTCGTCGCCTGAAAGCCGGCGATCACGTCCACATCAAAGTGAAGGACAAAGGCGTGCGTGTCGCCATGGATCCTCTCCACCGCCTCAGCGGCTGCCTTCGCGGGCGACTTGCGGCGAATGTCTTCTGCCAGATAACGGCGCAGGGGCGACGTCTGCAAGGCCTGTTCCTCAGCAGGATCCAGCCGGCTAACGCCAAAAAGCGCCAAATCCGGCTCGCGAACGAGAGGCGGCTCGCTCCAGAATCGCACCATCTCCGAAGCGCCACGCCCGGTGAGATGCGAAACGACCATGCCATCGACGCACCCGGAAGGAGTAGTAGCCGGCGTTTGCAGGTCGGCATCGGCGTCCGCGTAAAGCAGGCTCACATGCCGGAAATAACGCCGCAGGCCGGCAACGGTGGCAAGCGCGGCGGAACAATCGCCGCTCAGGATCAGGGGGATCGCGCCGGATTTCACCGCTATTTCGACGCGCGGGCGAAGCGCTTCGAGCGCCTGCAGCACCGCAGGCAAATTGCGCGCGCGGGGGCTTTCTTCATCGATTTCAAACACGCGGGGCGGATCATCGCCCATATCGACGACTTGATAGCCGATGGATTGCAATCTGGAAACGAGACAGGCGGAGCGCAACGAGGCGGGTGCGCCTTCTCCTCCCGGCGCGAGGGCAGCGGCGCTCATGGGCGCGCCGAGCAGTGCGATTCGATTCTCCTGGCGGACAATTTTGACCGCCACTCATGGCCTCCTTTCAGTGGTGGCTGTTCGGTTAGAGCCTCATCGCATTGAAAGCGGTCATCGCAACGTGCCGCGCTGAAGACCGCGGCGCTACGTTCAAGTCCAAATCAAAAGCTAGTTCGCGGCGGTGCGCTGCTGCTGCGCCGCGAGTTCCGGCGGAATGGTGAAGCGCACGTCTTCGCGAATCAGCTCGATATCGCGATGATTGGTGAAGCCGAAGGCCGCGAGCCTTTGGCTCACCTGCTCAACGAGAATCTCCGGCGCGGAAGCTCCGGCCGTGAGGCCGATGGATTTCACGCTGCAAACCCACGACTCATCAATGTCGTTCGCGTCTTCGATCAGGCGCGCCGCAACGCCGCTGCGCTGAGCCACTTCCACCAGCCGATTCGAGTTCGAGCTATTTGCCGATCCCACAACGAAAATCAATTCCACTTCTTTGCAGAGAGCTTCGACGGCTTCCTGGCGATTCTGCGTGGCGTAGCAAATATCATCGGATGCCGGGCCGGCGATGGCGGGGAAGCGCTCGCGAAGGCGCGCGACGATTTCCTGCGTATCGTAAAGCGACAAAGTCGTCTGCGTGAGAAACGCGAGGCGGGTCGGATCGGGAACCACGAGCTGGTCGACTTCTTCCACCGTACCGACGACGATGGTGCGATCCGGCGCTTCGCCGGAGGTGCCGACGATTTCCTGATGATCGCGATGGCCGATAAGAATCAGCGTGCGACCCTCGCGTGCGAATTTCAGAGCCTCAAGGTGAACTTTCGTCACCAAAGGGCAGGTGGCGTCGATAACCTTCAGGTTGCGCTCTTTTGCTTCGACGCGAACGCGCGGCGGAACGCCGTGCGCGCTGAATACGAGAACGGCGCCTTCGGGAACTTCCTCGATTGTTTCCACGAATATGGCCCCGCGGCGGCGGAGTTGATCGACCACATAGCGGTTATGGACGATTTCGTGATGCACGTAAACCGGGCTGCCGAAGGCGCCCAGCGCAAGCTCAACGATATCTACGGCGCGGACCACACCGGCGCAGAATCCGCGCGGGCGGACGCGAACGAGCGTCTTCGATCCGTTCGTCGTTCCCTGAATCTGAGCGAGAGTCAATGTATTCTCCGGAGAACACCCTGTTCAAATCGATTCTAGCCCAAGGAGCATATTCGGGGCTAGGGATTCTGTTTGGGTGCTAGTGACGAAAATTCAACCGCCGATTTCTCGGACCAGAGCGGGCCTCGGAATGACAACGCGATTTGGCTAGCTGGACCGAAAAAAATCGGGGCCGCCTTTTTGCGCGGCCCCGGACGAGTTCAATGTTGCTGACTGCTGTGCGATGGTGCTCGCTACTGGTTGAGGACGAAATCGTAGATGGAGTCACCGTTGGCGACCAGGATGTTCTGCTTGCCATCAAGCAGATAGGTTTCAGCCGCATTGGAGACGCCTCCGATGTGCGAGTGCCAGACCGGCTTGCCGGTGGAGGCATCGAAAGCCACGAAATTGCCGCCTTCGTCGCTGCCGAAGACCAACCCGCCGGCCGTGGTCAGAAGACCGGTGCCGCCGCCGAAACCACCCGCTCCGGACTCCGGGAACACGTGCCGCCAGACGATCTTGCCGGTGTGGTAGTCGATGGCATCGATCGAGTTGCTGGTCGAGCCGACGCCGTCTTCTTCCTTGCCGCCGAGGCCCATGGCGCCGCGCGGATCGGTTTCCGTGAGGTAGTACATGGAGTAGGAATCATGCTCGGGGACGTAGAAGAGGCCGGTCTTCGGGTTATAGGCCGGAGGGGGCCAGTTGGTGATGCCGCCATTGCTCGGTGAAACAAGCGAGCCGGGCACAGTGGAGTCCTTTTCCGGATTCGGATAGGGCTGACCCTTTGCGTTCAGGGGCTTGGACCAGTTCGCGGACTCACCGAACTTGCTGGTGAGCAGGTGCTGGCCGGTCAAGCGATCGAGGACAAAGAAATAGCCGTTGCGCGTGGCCTGCAGAACCATCTTTCGGGGCTTGCCGTCCCAGGTGCCGTCCACTAGCACGGGCGTTTGGTTGGAGTCCCAATCATGCGTGTCGTGGGGCGAGGTCTGGTAATACCAAGCCATCTTGCCGGTGTCCACATTGACCGCCAACAGAGTGCAGGTGAAGAGATTGTCGCCCAGGCGGGACTGCGGCGTGTAAGCCGGAGTCGGATTGCCCGTGCCGTACATGTAAAGGTTCGTCTCAGGGTCGTAAGCGCCGTCGCCCCAGGGCTGAGCGCCACCGTGGCGCGCGGCGTCCATGTTGGGCCAGGTGTCTGCGCCGGGATCTCCCTTTTCCATAGGAACGTCGTAGTGCTTCCACTGGAGCTCACCGGTTTCGGGATCGAAGGACTGCAGGAAGCCAGGGGCGTCAAGATCGTCGCCGGTGCCAACGAGCAGGTGATTACCGATGAGAATCGGAGCCATCGTCGAGAAATATTGCTCGGTGAAATCGGAGATCACCTTGTGCCAGCGTTCTTTGCCGGTCTTGGCATCGAGCGAAACGAGATAGTCGTCGGGGGTTTCGAAGTAGAGCCAGTCGCCGTCCATAGCCATGCCGCGGTTGCCGATGTGCGTGCCGCCCTTGGTTTTCCAGTAGTAGTGCCAGAGGACCGTTCCGTCGCGAGCGTCCATCGCCCAGGCATTATCGGGCGCTGACATATAGAGGATTCCGTTCACCTGGAGAATGGCTCCGACGATGCGCGGGTTGGCGGATGCGTTGGGGGGTATTTCGCCTTCTCCTCCGATGATTGTTGGCGCCGCCGCAGCGCCGCCGCGAGCAAAGACGAACCCTCCGGTGGCTGCCGCGCCCGGACCGGCCTCGACGTGACTGACCCAAGCGAGCGAGAGGTCCTTGACCGTGAGTTTGTTGACTTTGTCGAGGGTGCTGTAACGATCGGAAGTGTAGTCGCCCGAATAGGTAGGCCAGGAATCCAAGGCAGGCTTGAGAATGGCCTGCGGACTGAGCCCGCTACCCGGCTCTTGCGCCAGGATCACCAGTGGAACGGCACACGCAACGAAAGCAAGAAAAAATTTAACGGTTCTCGTCATCTTTTTTGTTTTCGTCATTTCAGTGTCACCAAATAAGCCGTGAGATTATGGATTTCATCGTCCGTCCATTTCGGAAGCATATCGATGTGGTATTGCAGCGGATTGTGGACTGCCACGCTCTTCACATCCCGGTTGCGATCGTAGGTGAGCCGATTCCCGTTGGCATCCGTCAGCGAAACGAGGAAGTCATCGAGATGATCGAGCTTGCCCTCGACCGTCTTGCCGTCCGTCAGCGTCACGGTGACAGTTGTCGTAGGTCCGCCCTCGGGAGCGCCGAAGCCGCCTCCCACACGCCCGGAGACGAGCGCATTTTGCAACATCTTCGCGTCCATGCGCCGCCCAATGCCAGCGAGGTCGCCAGTGACGGAATGGCAATCGGTGCACTTGCCCGCGCCGTTGAAGAAGGCTTCGCCCTCCTGCGCGTTGCCGACGACGATGTTCGTGGGAACGTCGCGGCTCAGGTCGTAACCGGCGACGCGGAAGCTGTGAATGAACGCGGCAATGTCTGAAATCTGGTCCGTGGTGAGCTTGAAGGGCGGCATGGTCGTGCCGGGGCGGCCATCCTGGACGACGGGAGCGATCAACTCGCCATTCTGGTCGTCCATGACGAGTTCGGAGTGAAGAAGGTTCGGGCCGCCTTCGCCGCCGCGCGCGTCGGCGCCGTGGCAGAAGCTGCAGTTAATGTCGTAGAGGACTTTGCCGGCCGCAATTTTTTCAGGAGGCGCCTGCGCATGTTGCGGATATGCATTCGCGAAGCCTCCCCCACCGCGTCCTCCGCGGCCGCCACGACCGCCCCGGCCACCCTCGGGTTCTTCCGTCGTTACGGTAGGCGCCGGAGCCTGAGTGGCGCCAGGCGCGGGCGCTTGAGCGGCGCCACCGGGAGGAGCCTGCGCAGCGATCAGCGCCGCGGCTCCCGCGGTCAAGACAAACACCACCGCCGTAAAACCTTTCGACAACCTCATCCCCACCTCCACTGAGCGTACTCGTAAAAATCGTCGGCACTGTATCACGAGACGCAATATTTGAAAACACTACTCAAACGAGCGGACTCGCCGCACGCACTTTGCCCCTTCGACATTGGACGTGGCCAAACGCAGCAAGAGAGCGGCTATTCGCGCAGTCCAAACACAAAAAGCGCATGCCCGGCGCACATGGCGACGTATTGTTTGCCGTCGACTTCGTAGGTGATAGGCGCGGCGGCCATCTGACCTCCCGTCGTGGCCCGCCACAAAAGCTTCCCCGTGCGTGCGTCGAGAACCTGGAAGTATCCCTCGCGATTGCCGGTAAATAGGACGTATGAGGCGGTCGTCAGGATGCCGCTGTCGCTCACGTCGTCCATTTTGTAGACCCATTTCTTCTCGCCGGTGCGGGGTTCGATGGCTTGGACTTCGCCGTGACCGGCCGCGTCAGTCCAGGTGTCGATGGGTCCGCGAGCCAGATTGGGCAGCGGCGAGCGCGGAATCACGCCGACCACGCCGCCGTCGGGCGAAGGCTGCTTCAGGTATACGGCCGAATAGTCCTGCCAGGCGGTGACGTAAAAAAGTCCGGTGCGCGGATTATACGAGGGCGAGTACCAATTCGTGCCGCCCTGAATGCCCGGATAGACCTGGTTGCCCGCCAACGTGCCTTCGGCGGTGGCCGCGCGAATCGGGCGGCCGTTGGGATCAAGCCCGCTTGCCCACGTTTCCTTCACGAACGGGGCGCCGCGCAAAAATTTCCCGGTGGCGCGGTCGAGCACGTAAAAGAACCCGTTGCGATTGGCCCACAGAATCACTTTGCGCGGCCTTCCTTGCCACGTAATGTCAGCCAGCACCGGCACTTGGATCGAATCAAAGTCGGCGCGGTCGTTCGGCGTGAACTGGAAATGCCATTTGAGCTGGCCGGTGTCCGGGTCGAGAGCAATCGCAGAATCGGTGTAAAGATCGTCGCCAGCGCGGATTTCGGGATCGTAGTCGGGCCAGGGATTGCCGATGCCCCAGAAGATCAGGTTCAGCTCGGGATCGTAGGAGCCGGTCATCCAACTGGAACCGCCGCCGTGCTGCCAGCTATCACCCTTCCAAGTGTCATTACCGGGTTCGCCGGGCCCGGGAACCGTGTTGAATTTCCAGAGCTGCTGCCCCGTTTTCGCGGAAAATCCGGCAACGAAACCGCGAATGCCGCTTTCGGCGCCGGCCATCGCAATGATCACCTCGTTTTTCACCACAAGCGGCGCCTCAGTGATGCCGTAGCCGAAGCGGTTGTCGCCCAGGGCCGCGTCCCAAAGCAAGTGGCCGTCTTTGGCGTCGACGGCGACCAGATGGCCATTGACCGTGCCCATGAAAAGCGTGTTGCCCAGGATCGCGAGCCCGCGGTTCACCAGCCCGCAGCACAGGTGCGCGTCTGCCGGCACAGGGTAGTGGTAAGTCCAGAAGACGCGGCCTTCCTTGGCGTCGAGTGCCACAATATCGTCGGGCGGCTGCGTCACGTACATCACGCCGTTCACCACAAGCGGCGTCGCCTCCATTTTCTGGACCGAGTCAGCCTGGAAGATCCATTTGATTTCGAGATCTTTCGCGTTCTCGGGAGTAATCTGGCTGAGCGTGCTGTAACGCTGCGATTTGTACGAGCCGGAGTACGTGAGCCAGTTCTGCGGCTGGCTGGCGGCGTCGAGAAGCTGCTGGTAAGTGACTTGCGCGGACGCTGTTGACGCGGCGAGCAGCAACGCAGCGGCGGCCAGCAATCTTATTTTCATCGCGTCGCTCCCGATTGCGGCGTCGCAGGCGCGGCAGGAGGCGCGGACTCGGGGCCGCGTCCTCCGCGGCCGCCTCGTCCAGCCCCGAAACCGAAGCCGACCCCCGCGGGCGCGCCGAATTGTGTGGGAGCAGCCGCAGCCTCGGCCGATTTGAGCGAGGCGAGGTATGCCACCAGATCGCTGATCTGCTCGCTCGTGAGCTTCTCTTTCAGCGACGGCATCGGCGATTCCTCGACAATCGTCAGCGAACGCAAATCGGACTTGTCCAGCGAAGCGAGATTCTGCTGCGAATCCATCAGCTGGATCGTGAAAGTGTCTTCGTTGAGCCGCCGGCCCGTGATCACCTTGCCCTCCAGCGTCACCGCGCGGACCAAATGGCTGCCCGGCGATCCGTCCAGCACGGAGTCAGGATCGAGCAGCGCGCGCTCGATATAAGACGGAGGGTGAGCCGTTCCCACATCGCTCAAGTTCAGCGCCGTGTATCCGCCTTTGTCGCCCACGCGATGGCAATCGAGGCAGCCATTGCCCTCGAAGAGAGCCTGGCCTTTTTGCGGATTGCCCAGCTTCACCGGGCTCGATTGATCGCGCGCCAGAAAACGAATATACGCCAGCAGCGCGGCCACATCGGCGGCAGCAAAATCGTGCGGAGGCATCACCGTCCCGGGAATGCCGTTGCGGATCGCATTCATGATGTCGTCATCCGACGAGCCATTGGGGAATTGGCCCGTTCGCAGATTCACCCCGGGAACGCCGGTGCCGTCCGCATGGCACTCCTCGCAATTCGAGGAGTAAAGAGTCGCGCCGCGGTCGATTTCGAATTGCTGATAATTCTGCTGCATCTGCTGCGAGCGGAGTGGGAGGGCGAAAAAGAAGAGAGCGGCGGTTGCTGACCCAGCCGCACACACACCAAATCGCGAAAAGAATCTCACCGGTAGCTCCCCGATTCGCCTCGCCAACGTATGCGGCGGCGCTCCGATCAAAAATACTTTCAGGAAGATACACGCGTGGCGGCACGGGCGCAATGCCGGCAAAAGCAGGGAGAAGAAAAAAAGCGGGAACGGCTCAGGCCGTTCCCGCTCGCCAGGGATACAAACAGCTACTTCGTGGTTTCGGAGGGAAGATGGCGGATCGAGTTTCGCGCGGCGATTTCGAGCGCCTCATACGAACGGCGCGCTCCTTGCCCAGCCAGCCGCAATCCGGTTTCAGTCAAGTCGATGCCCTTGAGCCCGACGGTGCCGAGAGCGTAGCAGATGCCGACGATCGCCATCACGATCACGAAACCCATCGCGAATAGCGCTTCGGCCACGATGAGCTCGCGGACAAAGTAAATCTGGAGAATCAGGAGAACGGCGAGTCCCCTGAGCAGCGGCTTGCGGATTTTCGGTTCCTTGGCCGCTTTTAAAGACAATTCCTTTGCCTGTTGCCACAGCTTGTTCATGATCCTTGAACCCCTTGGTTACTGCCCTGGTCCTGGCCCTGTCCTTCTGTACAGTTTGATGCACGAGAACACCCAAAAGGCGCAATACAGTAAACCTTTGAAATCGCGCCAGTTGCCACCGGAGGTACAGGTCTCTCGGGAAAAACCTTTCCGTTTTTTGGGGAATTTATATGGCCTTTGGGACAGGCACTACAGAGTACTACCCGGCGGGCGCCGGTAACACTTTTTGACTACTGTAAAGCGTGGATTTTCTTTTGTTTCGCGGCGAAGGTGGCTCAGCGCGCTTCAAATGGGTAGCGATTTTGCGCCAGCACGGCTTGCGCCACGCGGCGCCGCAGCGCAATCGTATCCACGGGAGAATGCTTCGTGAAGCGCCGCAGCACGGCCAATTGCGTGGTGAGCGTGTCGCCCTCCACAGTGGCTGCCAGCGCCGTGCGCGCCTCTTTTTCGATGCGGTCGACCGCATCATAAATATACGTGCGCGCCGCGTCCGCCATCACGCCGGCTTCTCCGGCAGACGCAGCCTTTTGCGCGCGCAGCAGGGAAGATTCCATCGCATAAATATCGATCACGATATTTGCCAGCGCGGCCACGATCTCCTGATGCTCCGCCAGCTTGTCTGCGAACCGCTGAACCGCTGCGCCTGACGCCAGCAGAAACGCCTTCTTCGCCTGCGCGATCGATTGTTGCTCGGCGGCGAATTCGCCCGTCGCCGCCTCTTCCAACGAAGGACCGGCCAGAATTTCATCCGCCAGTTTTTTGCCGGCTGCGATCAGCGGCAACGCCCCCGTCATCGCCCGTTTCATCAGCATCTGAACGATCAGCATGCGGTTGATTTCGTTTGTGCCTTCGAAGATGCGGTTCACGCGGCTGTCGCGATAGGCGCGCGCCATCGGATAGTCTTCGTGGAAACCGTAGCCGCCGAAAATCTGCACGCCTTCATCCACGCAGTAATCCAGAATTTCGCTTCCCGCCACTTTGCTGATCGAGCTTTCGATCGCGTATTCCTCGAGCGTTTGCATGGCGGCTTTGCTTTTGTCCGGGCCGGATTCCGCGGCGGAGACGGCTGCTTCGATCATTCCCGCCGTCCGGTAAATCATCGATTCAAGCGCGAAGGTTCGCACTGCCATTTCGCCGAGCTTCGCTTCGATCAGCCCGAAATCCGCGATGGGCTTTCCAAACGCAGTCCGCTCTTTCGCATACTTCGCCGAATCGGCAATCGCTTTCTTTGACCCGCCCAGGCAATACGCTCCCAGCGAAAACCGGCCCGCGTTCAGTGTGTTGAAGGCGACGATGTGCCCGCGCCCGATTTCGTGCAGAAGATTTTCTTTCGGGATCGCCGCGTTTTCGAAAAAGAGCGGCACCGTCGAGCTGCCGCGAATCCCCATCTTGTTTTCTTCCGCGCCCACGGAAAACCCCGGCGTGTTTCGCTCCACCACGAAACACGAGAACTTTTCGCCGTCCACTTTCGCGAAAATCGTGAAGACGTCCGCAAACCCGCCGTTCGTGATCCACATCTTTTGGCCGTTCAGAATCCAGCTCTTGCCGTCCGGCGAGAGCACGGCGCGCGTGCGCGAGGCCAGCGCGTCCGACCCGGCTTGCGGCTCCGACAGGCAATAGCAGGCCAGCCATTCGCCCGTGGCCAGCTTCGGAAGATATTTTGTCTTTTGTTCTTCCGTGCCGAAATAAACCAGCGGAATCGTGCCGATCCCCGCGTGCCCCCCGTGGGCCACCGCCATCGACGCATACGCCGCGAGCTTTTCAGCCAGCACCGTCGTCGCAACCTTATCCAGTTGCGCGCCGCCGTATTGTTCCGGCACCAACCCGCCCAGCAGCCCGATTTCTCCCGCTTTTTTCAGCAGTTCCGGCAGAACGCCTTTTTTGTGCTGCTCGAGCTCGGCAATCCGCGGCAGCACTTCCTTCGTTACGAATTCTTCCGTCGTCTGCCCGATCAGGCGCTGATCGTCCGTAAGATCGGCCGGGGTGAAAATTTCCTCCGGCGTCGCCGCACCCACCAGAAAAGACCCCCCGCGGCGCAAATCCTGCGAAACCGGGGTTGTCGCCATATTGGCCACCTCATTCGAACGCGAAGGACCCGTTACATCTCCATTCTAGACCCGTATTTCGCGCAGAGGCTACTTGCCGCCGGCCGCGAGAACAAAGAGTAATCCGCGCGATCTCGCCGCATCACTCAAGCCGCAAGTCGCAACATCTTGGAACGCGATGCAGACCTAATTGCTTGCGAGAGGGATGCCCGGCCAGTTAAAATCTGCCCCCTGGAGGGTACCTATGCCGCCCTACGCGCCCGATTTTTACGTTCCCGAGAACATCATCGGATACACAGGCGTCCTGCAGAAAAATCCGACCGTATATTTCATGTCGCAGACCCACTATGGACACATCACGCAGGTCCACGACGATTGGCAGAACGTTGGACGTGAAGCGATTTACCCTCTCGGTCGGTACGCCTTCGCGAACATGGTAGTAAGCATGGGGTCAGAGAAGAAGGTTTGCCTGGTGGAACAAGACGCGGCCCGCAACATGGGGCACACCAGCAGATCGGCGATGATACTGATACGTTCGGGCCAGGCTGTTCCTCCCGAACTGACTCACGCCATCATGGTGCATGAAGAGAAAAAGGCGCGCGAGCTGACATCGCAGGGTCTTGTGATCCTACCCGAGGCTGCGAATATTGCGCGAGAGAAGTATCCGGGACAAGCGCCAACCGACGCCGAACGAAATAGCGTGGGAGACGCTCAGCTTTTCCTGTGGACCCCGAGCCGTAAAGACGTTCCTTCCGGCTATCGTCTCTCCGATCTGAAGACGTAAAACGCAACCACACCGCATCGCACGCGGTTCCGAGCCCGTTTATTGGGTGGCGTTGTAGGTATAGCTGTAGCGCCACGTGAATTCCTCACCCTGCGCCACCGATACGCGAACGAATGGCTCCATCGCGATGGTGGATCGGATCGAGAAGAGTGCGAGGCTGGCGAGCGGCCGGTCGCCCGTCACTCGGACGCTCGCTTTTTCTTTCGCGTTTTCGATCGTGATGTCGTTGTCGGCGGGGGTGTCGCTGTAACCGCCGATGTCGACGGAGAAGCGTTCTTTTCCTGTCAGCACCTTCTTATACTTGATTGTATTTCCGTCGATCGATCCGAACTCGCTGTTGAAGGGCTTCTCTGCCTTAATCGTGAAAGGCACGCGAATCGTAAAATCAGGACCTGTCGGCTGATCGTCAAGAACCAGAAAATTGTGATCGTAGACGCTTGTCTCAATCGTGCGAGTGCCGATATTTTTCAGAGAATGCTCGATCAGCATTTGCGGCCGGCCTGCGACAAGCTGAATCGTCTTGCGGTAGATGTAACCGTATCCTGACGACTTGTCGAAGACGCGCTGCTCGAATGTTACGGACGTGGGCCTGGATTTTATCGTCCGTTCGCCGCCGTCGACGATGTCGTAGGAACGGTACGGGTCATACCTGGCCGTGTCCGGTTTGCGGAGAACTCCCACGCCGACCTTCACGAATGTTCCGCCCGCGGGAGCGTCGTCGTAACCCAGGGGAATATCGAATTCTTCCGTCGGGCCCATGCTTCCGCTCTCGCGGCCGACCACGATGTCCGATCCTTGAACCACGTAGTCGTGGACGCTGGGGTCGAACCGATCGAACCATGGCCCGTAGAAGTTGTGCCCCGCATACTTCAACTGGCTAATCACGCCTGCCCAATCGAAACGCGTGCCGCGGTAGAAGCCGTTGGTTGCATCGGGAAGATAGATCTCGGCGTGGACGATGCCGTTGTCGATCGATTTTGGGGGAGCTTGGCTCATGCCGGAATTTTGCGCGAAAGCGGCGGCAAACGGGATTATTGCACAGAGCGAAATCAACACCGCTGTAAGGCGAACCACCGAAACCTCCGCGTATCTTGAAGTCGGCAAGAGGTTATCGCGAAGCTATGTGAATTGCATCGGCGAAGTTCAGGCGGGTCGGCGAGTCCTGTCGAAAGTGTCCTTGCCGGCTTTGCGGATCTTCCGGTGACGCCAGCCTCACGCGCCGAGTCGTCCCTCCCCTGACCGCCGCGAAAACCGAGCTGTAAATAGCCCGATTTAGACTAAATGATTGAAGTCGCGGATCAGGAATTGGACGAGCTGACCAATGGTAATAAGCAATATCCCGGCCCCAGGCTAGCCCCGTTCTGACGCCGTCTCCGCTCCCTTTTTTCCCTCAGCGAGACTATCGAGAGCGACAACCCGGAAACCCGGTGCGACATAATTTTGAGCGAGATACTCCGCAGGAATCGCTGATCGATTGCTATCGCGCACGCCAAAATGATGAGGAGACATGATTTCGACGCCGGCTTCATAAAACTTGTCCTGAATGTTTTGGTGCAGTTCGGAATAAGTCGAGGCCATCCGGCTCGCCTGATCTGTGAACGCGTTAATTTCATAGCTGACGTAGAAGTCATTCAAAGCGGTTTGAAGAACAAACGGCTTCGGCTCTCGCTGGACGTTTGTAGTTGCCTCGGCGGCGCTGATCAATAGTTCGTGGATTTTTCTCCATGGCGCGTCGTACCCGATCGTTACACCGGTATGTAGAATCAGCCCATTCTGTTTCGCTACAGAGCTGAAGTTCACGATGTGGCTGCTGAGCACCATCGCGTTCGGAATGGCGATGTCCACGTTTTTTATCGTTCGTACTCGGGTAACGAGCAGCGTTTTTTCGACAATGTCACCGGTTGTTTCCCCGATCTTGACCCTATCTCCAAGCTGAAACGCGCGGGTGTATGTGAGCACAGTCCCGGCAACCACATTGGAGATCGCAGACGATGAACCAAGAGACAGGAGCAAACCGAAAAAGATCGAGACACCTTGAAAGGCTGGAGATTTTGAACCCGGCAAATACGGAAAAGCAACAATAAGTGTAAAAGCTGCGATCAGCACGCGAACGATCTTGTAGGTTGGTATCGCCCATTCCGCATAAAAGCCTGGAAGTGAAATGGTTCCCCTGCCGAGTTCCCGGAAGAGCACTTTTACGAACATGGTCAGGTAGTAAGCGACAACAAAGATGACTGCAAGAAAAAAGAGGTTCGGCAAGTAGTTGGTCAGGGCATTCCAAACGATTCGCAGCGGGGCCAAAAAGTATTCCAGGAGAGTCGCGGAATATCCTTGGGTCCAGGGAAAGAAACTTGTGACCACGGCTACATAGCCATATACCAAGGAAATCGACAGCACCGCCCTGGCAACTGTTGCGGTTGTATGAAGGAAACTGGTGATCCGCGCGGCTGGCACCAATTCGAGGCGCTGTATCCTGATCGAACGAATGTAAACCCCATGCCATAAGTCCAGCTTGCCGTGGAGCTTCGAAAAGATATAGCCAAGGAACCTAAAAATGAGGCCGAGCAGCGCTGTGGCAAGCAGAGCATAGAGAGTGCCAAGCAAAATGGTTCGCAGGCTGTGCTGTTCGCGCAAAGCCAACGCATTGTCGCGAACAATCTGCGTGTATTCTTGAGCTAAATCCGTTCGGTCTTTGCCCGAGGCCTGCGCATCGCCGTCGGTGATGGTTGCAATGACCGTATCATCCGACACGATCGCCGTCGTGGTCTCTGCGTTTTCAGTATGAACCGCACGGATGCGTGCTGGAGATTGTTTTGACAGCCATTCCACCCGTTCGGCGATGGTTTTTGCGCGATCTTCTGGAGAGAATGTGAACATCCGGGCCTGCACATAAAACAATGTTTTGCCGCCAACCACTACAGGTGCCCCTGCCGGCTGCCCGCTGGTGACAGCTTGCTGTTGTTGTCGTCCCTCTTGCGGACGTGCATAGATGACTCCTGCGAACGAAACACTGACCAGCGCTAGACCGAATACAAACACGACCAAGAACCGTAAACGCATAAATCCTCCTTGACTTTGGCGCTTCCGGCTAAACGTGGGGAAGATTAGCATGCCGTTGTCGATGTTTCCTTGCCCCCTCGTCACGGTGGTAACCACTAGGACAGCAGAGCCCTTAACGCTCAAAAGCGTGCAATTCAGCCCTTTTTTACGCTCCAAATCGCTCTCACATCCCGCCGCTCACCGGCTACCGCCCGCCACTCACGGGTCCTGGTAGTTCTATACTCCGTATTTCCCACAATAGAAATCACGCGATGCCCATGCTACCCTTGGGCGTTTTTTGAAGCTGAAATTCGCGCTGCGGCGGAAAAAAATTCCGCAAAAAAGCGCGAAAACAAACCAGGAGGGGTGTGCACTAACGCGGGCGGTCGGCGGAACAGTGAATTTCTAATCGATAGTAATTTCGATTAGAAATCGCCGCAAGTCCCGTGTTTCCCTTACTTACAAATTTCTAATCGATAGTAAAACAGCACCCTCGGCTGGGCCAAAAGCGCATGAAAGGCGAAAGCTGAAAGTCGCGCTATCGGGGAGATCGGCCGGCTGGGATTGACGCGGCAGCGGGCGTGGCGACGCGGAACGAAGCGTCGTTGCGTGGCACTTCGGCGGCCTCCATTTTGGAGTCGCCGGGGAACGCCGCGTGTTCGGCGATCGAGGTGACGTTCGGTTCGGCGGCCAACGCTTCTTCCAGGTCCTGAGGAGATTGCAGGCTGAACGTCCACCGGAGCGCAATCGGCGTAAGAAGCGTGGTGAGCAGCACAACCGTGACCATCACGGCGACTTCGGAGCGCGCGAAGATCCCGGTGCTGGCGCCCATCGCCGTCACGATCAGGCCGACTTCGCCGCGTGACATCATGCCGAAGCCGACGCGGGCGCTGCGGACCCAGTCCATGCCCGACCCCAGCGCGGCGATGCCGCAGCCGACGATTTTGCCGATCGCGGCGACGGCGAGAATGAGGAGCATGAGGATCCAGTGGCCGCTGAGCGCGCGAAAGTCGCTCTGCAGGCCGACGGAGATGAAAAAGAGCGGGATGAGGAAGCCGTGGCCGATGGCGTAGAAGCTGCGCTCCACGTCGCCTTTGAATTGCGAGCCCGCGAAAATGTAGCCGAGAAGATAAGCGCCGGTGATGCCGGCAACGCTGCCCAGCCATTCGGCGGAAACGGCGTAGATCAGAACGAGAGCGAAGACGCAGCTCGGGACGGCTTCGCTGGCGCTGAGCTTTCGAAGCTGCAGGATCAGCGGATCGAGCCATTTTTTCGCGGCGCCGTAGCCGATGAAAAAGTAGACGGCGACGCACAGGCTGATCATCGTCATTTGAATGATGAGTGGATGCGCGGCGGCTGCAGGGAATTTTTCCTGCAGCCAAAGGCTCGTGGCGGGCGCAACGCCGAAGACCTCGCCTTTCGCGGCGCTCACGGTGGAAGCCGCCAGAAACGCGAGGACGAAAAGGCCCATCACGTCGTCAATCACGGCTGCGCCGAGGATTACCGTGGCCTCCTGCGTGGCCATTTTGCCGGCGTCCATCAGCGTTCGCGCCGAGATTGAGACGCTGGTAGCTGTGAGCGCGCCGCCCATGAAGCAGGACGTGCGCCACGAAAGACCGAGCATGTGGGCGACGCCGGTGCCCAGTACGAACGGCCATATCACGCCGGAGAGCGCGACGAGAAAGGCCGTAACGCTGGCTTCGCGCATCCGGTCGATGTCCGTCTCGATGCCGGCGACGAACATGAGCACGTAGCCGCCGACTTGGGCGAGGATGAGTAGCGCGCTGGTGGCTTGGCCTCCAGCGAACATGTGAAAGTGGAGGAGGTTAATAAGGCCGGGGCCGAGCATTACGCCGACGAGCAGCTCGCCCAGAATCGGCGGGATGCCGAATCGCGTGAAGAGCGATGCAGCTAATTTCGTAGCGGGCAACAGGATCGCGAGCAAAATGGCAAGCTGCAGGACCGGTTGCATGATCAGCTGATTTCCGCCACCGTTGCCAGCTCTTCGTTTTGCTCCTCTTCTTTTTTCGAGAAGATGCGGCGCAGCCGGTTGAGCGCAAACCAGGATTTGCGGGAATAGCCGCCGCGGGTGATGCCTTTGCGCATCATTTCGCGGATCGTCGCGGACTGACGGCGGGCGAGCTCGGCCTGCGCCAGATTCTCCGCCAGATAAGAGGCCTGGCGAGTGTGGTCCCCGGCCTTATCGCAGACGCGAAGGCGCATCCACAATTCGCCCATTTTCAAATGGGCGATATAGCTGTCCGGAGCGAGCGACACGGCTTCGCCGAGTTGCTCCATGGCTTCTTGGGCGTCGAAGTTGACGCAAAGCGCCATGCCGTAAAGAACGCGCAGTTCGGATGATTTCGGGTTTAGTACCACTGCTTCGCGCAAGTGGCTGACGAGGCTGGTCTTTTCCTCCTGCGCGAGCATGCCCGGATCGGCGAACATTCTAAAAAGCAGCGGTTGCGCCTTTTGCGAAATCAGGGAAAGCGCTTGCGATGACGAAAGCTCTTCGGAAGGAGCGAGGGTTTCGGTTGAGGTACGAATGATCGCCGTCTCGGCCATTTCGATCTCCTGAAAGAAGGCTCGGCCTGGTTTTGATTTTTGGGGGTTTCAAGAGGCACATCTGAGCGGCAAAGCGCGTGGCCGAGACGCGCCTTGCCGCCAGGTGTGTACTGCTAACCCGTTACGCTACTGCGTATGCCTTTTCAGCCTTCAACAGGTAGTCGGGCTCCGGCTTGAAAACGAATTCCGGATAGCCGAGCTGGCCCATTTCGGGAAGATCGAGACCAGCGACTTCTGTTTCCACCGAGACCCGCTGACCGACGAAGAACTCGATGGCAAGGTTGATGAGGAAACTGAGCGTGAAGACGAAACCGATCAGCGTGGAAATGCCGACGAGCTGCGCCACGAGCTGGCTGGGATCGCCGTAGAAGAGGCCCGTGACGGAACCGGCGACTCCATTCCAGCTGCCGCCGTAGTTGCTGGTGCCATCGGCGAGGAGCCCGACCGAAAGCACGCCCCATAGACCGCAGGTGCCGTGGACCGAGATCGCGCCGACGGGATCATCGACTTTCATCACGGATTCGATAAACCCTACGCTCAGAACGACGAGCACGCCGGCGACGACACCGATGATGCAAGCCCCCACCGTGCTGACGAAGCCGCTGGGCGCGGTGATGGCGACCAGGCCGGCCAGCAAACCGTTGCCGCTCATGGAAGCGTCAACCTTGCCGTTTTTGATCCACATGAAGAGCATCGCGCCTAGCGTGCCTGTGCAGCCCGCGAGCATGGTGTCCACCGCGATGGTGCCAATGCGGAGGTTGCCATTAGCGGAAGCGCCGAGCGTGCTGCCGGGGTTAAACCCGAACCAGCCAAACGCGAGAATGAAGCAGCCGATCAGCACGGCCGAAATATCGTGGCCGATGATCGAGTTGCTCGATCCATCGCGATTGAACTTTCCGATGCGAGGCCCGATGATCAAACAGACGGCTAACGCCGTAATTCCGCCGACTGCGTGCACGACCCCCGAGCCGGCAAAATCGCAATAGCCGTGACCGAGCTGGTTATTGGCACCAAGCTGCGAGAGCCAACCGCCACCCCAAGCCCAGTTCGCATAGAGCGGATAGGTGATGGCGCCCATGATGCTGGAGGAGACGCAGAACGCGAGGAACTTCCAGCGCTCGGCGCAGGCCCCAGTGACGATGGTGAGGGCTGTATCCATGAACACCATTTCGAACAGAAACAGCACCATGACACCCACGTCGTAGGCGTGGCCGGAGAGGAACAGGCCGACGCCGCCGAAGAGGCCCCAAGTCTTGCCAAACATCGAAAGGGTGTGCTCCGATGTCAGCGAGTTGAGGCCACCCAGGTTCGAATTGCCGGCAGAGCCTCCCTGCTGTATGGCAAATCCTATGAGCCAGTAAGAGAAGAGACCGGCGGTATACACGAAGAAGTTCATCATGTAGGTGTGGTTGGCGTTCTTTACGCGGCAGAGGCCAGCTTCCACCATGGCGAACCCGGCTTGCATGAACATGACCAGATAGCCGGTGACCAGCGTCCAGATGAAGTTGGAAGCGATCTTGTTTTGTCCGACCTGATTGGCCACATCGCCGAGGGTGAGACCGGTTTTGCTGTCGGCAACGGGAACATCGTTGATGGTACCGGTGATCGTGCCTCCGGGGTCGCCTTTGGCGAGATCAGCGGTCGTAGGGGCCTTGGCAGCTGCCGCCGCGAGCGTTGCGGTCGACGGCGGTTGAGCCGGGGCCGCTGGCGTCGCCGCTGCGGGGGTCTGGGCAAAGGCCGCAGCAGCCACCGCGAGGCCCAAGGCAAGAACGACGAAAACGAAAGACAATCGACACATTTTTCTCATCTTATTTGTCCGCTCCTGTGTTTTTGGCTACGCTGCAAAGCAGGCGCCGCTAGCTTTTCCAAACCGCATTCTTGTTGAAGGCCCCAGGCAGAACGACGATGATTCCAAACAGGCTGACCGCAATGCCGATAAGCGCAAGAACCAACCGGCCGCCGACGCTCGGAGTCAGGTGCATGCCGAAAAGCGTGACCACCCAGCCGAGAAGGACAACGCCCGCACCGATCAGTTTCATAGCGCCGGAACTGGGCTTAAGGGCGGACTTTCCCTCGAGGGCCTTGATCTTCAACATGCCGAAGAGGCTTCCAACAAACCCAACGCCACCGACGATGATGAGCAACACACCCAATGCGCCGGGAGAGAGATAAATGCCGGCGCAAAGGACAGTTGCCGCAACGAGGAACAACGTGTAAAAACTGCCTTGCGACTTATTTGCTGCCATTAGTACTGCCTCCTTGACCCGGAAGGGTCATTTGTAAGCTGTTACTTCAAGAGACCGCTCCCCGCCCTGCAACGCCTCTAGAACACCGTCATCCATGGAGAACTGGAACCCCAGCAGCTTCGCGCGCATGGCCACCGAAGCGACGTTCGGACCGGGTTCCTTTTCACGTGATACCTCGCCCGAAATGATCAGCTCGCACGGTTCGCGAGCGGAGACTCGATACACTCGAAGCGTCGCGCTCTCGATTGCCGGCAACACTTCAAAAAGGATTCTTCGGACGACGATCGCATCCCCGAGGGCTTGCAATGACGCGTGCCGCTCACGAATATCGGGCGGCAAATCAACGTCCCACTGGTCCGCCAAGCGGGCGACCCAGTGGCATTCGGCCGTTTGAATCTTCCATTCGAACTTCAAAAAGCGAAGCGGGCTGCGGGAGAGTTCGCCGTGCTTGAGTCGCGCATGAAGCGCGCGGACGGCATAGCCAAACTCCCAGAGCTGCTTCATCCGTGCCGGACTCTTGCC
>Ga0335074_10000700_pt1 | contig 46588 bp, 35 predicted proteins | sample Lox_Sample_23_FD_206715 | JGI IMG/M metagenome (GOLD analysis project Ga0335074, IMG submission 206715) | Soil microbial communities from Loxahatchee National Wildlife Refuge, Florida, United States - Lox_Sample_2.3 | ecosystem: Environmental > Terrestrial > Soil > Wetlands | place: USA...
AGAATCCAAATCGGCGCATTCCAAAAACTGCCGCAACGCCGAGATGGGGTTTGACCGCTCACGGGAAGCAATCATGCCCCACCTCCCCGCTTGGCGTCAAGTGGTGAGTCAAGGATATAATTGCCCTGAATTGAGTCCTCTGCAAAACCCAGGTATGAAACTTTGCAAAAGTAATTACATCCGGCGCAGTTTGAGTTTGGAGTGCGGCGACGGGTCACCGCTTTTCAATGACGCGACCGGTCGCGTCGGTATTAAAGCGCGGATGTGTCCGCGCACTCCAAAGGTGCGCGCCGTCCCGTCCCGGAACTTTTGCCATTATTGACGGCCTCTAGTGGCGGTCTGTAACCGTCGCGGCCATTTGACATGAATATCAATATCCCACCGGTTTTAAGGCCGATTATTAAACTGGCTTCGGCTGGTTTGGGCGTAGGAATTCAACGTATCGCCTCACCTCCGGCGACATCAAAACGAAGCTGCCCACGATCATGTTTTAAGCGGTCTTTGGATGTTGCCACGGATTTGCCGATATGACGCGAAACCACATCAGCATCTGCATCTGTTCGTTCAAGCGGCCGCATTTGTTAAAATGCACACTGGAAAACCTGCGCGAACTGGCGACCGAGGGGTTGTTCAGTTACTCGATTGTAGTAGCTGACAATGACCGCGAAGAATCCGCCAGGGCCACCGTCGGGGAATTCGCGCGCACTTCCCTCGTTGAGGTTGTCTATTGCACCGAAACGGAGCAAAATATTTCGCTCGCCCGAAACAAGGCTCTGGAGTTCGCGAAGGGGGATCTTATTGCATGGATTGACGACGATGAATTTCCTGACCAGGACTGGCTGCTGGTTTTCTTCAAGGCTTTGCAAAAATTCAAGACTGACGGCGTCCTGGGACCCGTTAAACCCATCTTTGAGAGCCCGCCGCCAAGCTGGATCATCAAGGGCAGGTTTTTTGAAAAGCCACGGCGCCGGACAGGTTTGCGACTTCATTGGCATCAAACCTCGACTGCCAACGCCCTGGTGCATCGGCGGATTCTGGATGGCGTGAGCGAACCATTCCGTCGTGAATTTGGCAGCGGTTGTGAAGACATTGATTTTTTCAAACGGATGATTCAAGCTGGATATACTTTTGTATGGTGCGATGAGGCAATCGTCAGCGAAATCGTGCCGCCAACGCGGTGGAAACAAGGCTATCTTTTCCGGCGCGCCCTTTTGCGCGGGCAGAACGGCTGTTCCTTTGCGGATTTTCGCAGCGTACTTAAATCCATCATCGCAGTTCCTCTTTATTTGATGCTGCTGCCGTTTCTTTTGGTGGCGGGCCGGCACTTGTTTGTCCGGTATGTGATGAAAGTCCTGGACCATGCGGGCAAGATTCTGGGAGTGCTTGGCTTGAGGCTGATGGGAAGCAAATATCTGGCTGGATAGGTATGCCAAAGACAAATATGAGACGAGTCCTGCTGGTTTCCAACAAGGTCTTTCATTACCGTGTTTCGAACTACAACTACTTCGCGCGGCGGTTCCGCGAGGAGGGCTGGGAATTTGTGGTGCGGGCCGATGAACTCCAAAAAAACAATCCCCACCCGCCGGAGTTCGATTTCTGCGAGATGCCATTCAGCTTCCCCGCTTACCGGCGCGAGATTGAGCGGCTGCAACCCGATGTCGTCATTCTCTTCCTTCACTTGAAGAACCTCATCATCTGGCCGTTGATCCACTGGCTCAAACTCAAGGGCATCCCGGTCGTTTATTGGAACAAAGGAATCAATCTCGAAGTGAGAAATCCCCGATTGCGCAACCTGCCGTTTTATTACATCCACTCGCTGTGCGACGGCATCATTCTCTATTCGCAGTATGAGCTCAAGGACATCAAACCGAAGAACCGGCACAAGGTTTTGATTGCCAACAACACGATCAACTTCACCGATTTCCCCGAAATCCGCGAAACACCGGCGGAAATCAAATCGGAGTTCGGCATCCCCTTTGCCAAGGTGGTTCTGTTTGTGGGGCGGATGCGTCCGGTCAAAAAAGTCGAGCACCTCATTGAAGTTTTCAATCAGCTGGATGAGCCGGGGTGTGGCTGCGTGATCGTCGGAGACCAGATGGACTACGATCTGAATGCCCTCATCCATACGGATAATATCCGCTATCTCGGCGAGATTTTTGACCCGCAGAACATTCAAATCAGCAAACTTTTCAAGATGGCGGACCTCTTCGTCATCCCGGGAGATGTCGGACTGGGCATGAACCAGGCTTTTTATTGGGGGCTTCCCGTGGTTACGGAAGACGGCCTGCAACCGCCCGAAATCCATTATCTGAAAAATGGCCGCAGCGGGTTCGTCGTCGCCGAGAACGATGTCGCCGCTCTGCGGGAAAAAACGCTGCTCCTGCTCAAGGATGACGTTCTCCGCGCCGAATTTTCCCGCAACGCCCGCGAGGACATTCTGCGCGAGGCCTCCATCGAAACTATGTTTCAGGGTTTTCTTCAGTGCGTCTCGGCACTGTCCCGCAAAAAGCCTGCATCAACGACTTCAGTGCCGCAACATCCGGCCATGGGGCAAAACGGGAAAATTATTCCAGTTGTTGTTCGCTTTGCCGACTGGCTCGACCGTTATGGTGAAACTTCACAGGACCACCAGGATTTCTATGCTAGCAAGGTTGGGCGCGCGGCCAAGAACCTCTACTATAAGAACCGTGTGTTGGGCATCATGGCGGTCGCGCCCATGGTTTTCTGCGAGGCCTTCGCCCCTTGGACCCGGCGCTTTTTCTTTCCCCGCATGAGGCTTCCCATCGCGGATGCTCATTTTGCAATGGGTTTTGCCTGCCTTCATAGGGCCACCGGGGAGCGGCGTTATTTGGATCGGGCCGTTCATTTTCTCAAAGTGCTCGAACAAGCCCGCTGCCCCGCTTATGCCCATCATGGCTGGGGATATCCCTTCGACTGGCAAACCCAAGGTGGAATTTTAGCCGCCGGAACTCCTTTAATTACCACAACCCCTTATTGCTATGAGGCCTTCGACGCTGTCTATCGAATCGATGGCAACCCAATCTGGCGCACTATCATGCGGTCCACTGCGGAGCATGCCTTGTTGGATTATGTTGACCACGAAACGCGGCCCGGAGCGGCCAGTTGCACCTACACGCCTCATGACGGCGAATACGTCGTCAACGCGAGTGCCTACCGGGCGGCACTGCTCCTTCAGGCTTATGAGACATTTGGAGATGAACGTTATCGCCAGGCGGCGGAACGTAATCTCGCCTTTGTCCTCGACAACCAAAGCAACGACGGTTCGTGGCCCTACGCGGTGGATGGCAAACGGGGCTTCATAGATCATTTCCACACCTGTTTTGTGTTGAAAGGACTGGCGAAGGCGGAACGGATTACGGGCGACGCCGCCTTGACACGCGCCATCGAGCGTGGTGTTCGCTATTATGTTGACCGGCTTTTCGACGAGGACGGTCTTCCGAAGCCGTTTGCCCGGCGTCCGCGGCTCACCGTCTACCGGCGCGAACTCTATGACTGCGCCGAGTGCCTGAACCTCGGCTTCCTGCTCCGCGGCCGGTTCTCGCAACTCGACCGGGTCGTGGATCGGACCCGCGACGACATCCTGCAAAATTGGGTGCGACCGGGCGGCAACTTTCGCAGCCGCAAACTCCTCTTCGGCTGGGACAACGTGCCGATGCATCGCTGGGGTCACTCCGAGATGTTCCGCAGTCTGACGCTGTGGCTGGTTCGCAGTCCGGAGCCCCAGCCACCTGCTGATGCCGCCGTGAAGTCCGGCGGTTTGACCTCCGAGTGGGTTCGCAGCCGGACCCAGTCGGGGCCTCTGATATGATTAGGTTGAAGTCAGTGATTCGGTGGCGAGGGATGATTTTATCGGCGGGACGGTGATTATGAGCCGGAAAGCATATCCTTTCAGTGTCTCGCATTCGTAAATTTTAGTCTAATTGGTTGACATCTGAATTTGCACAAGCAACATCTGAATCTTGTTTGCGCCGGGACCGGTTAACATCTTTCGACGATTGTGCAAATTCGGAACAGAAGCAGGGGGCAGACTTGGCCTTTTTCAAAAGAGACGTTGAAATCAGATAAATCAAGCCTGCTTTGTATTGCGGCACAAAAAGTGCTGAATTCATGGTGAAGTAGAATTATAAAATGCAAGCCAAGCCAACCGTCATTGTAGGAAAAATCTGTTCTCTTGCTGGAGGTTTTGCCTTCAGCCTGTTTTTCTTTGCCTTTATGCAAACGGCCTCCGCTTTCACAAAGAGCGGTACTGTCTACACCACGGACGGCTCGCAGGCGGACGTAATGGCGGCGGAGGCGGACGCTTCAGTAGGAGATGAAATTGACGTTCCTGCCGGAACTTTCTCATGGGGCGCGGGCTTTGTCGCGGTGAATCTCAACAAATCGGAGACTTTGAAGGGAGCGGGTCAGGGACAGACGATCATCAATCTGGTCAATGGCGGCCCGAACAATGTTTATGGCGCCATCCAGTTCTATTCCGCCGCGCGTGTGACCGGCATGACTATTAACGGTTATGGACAGGGTTATAATGCCGTTCCCTTTGCGGCGCAATCTGGAAGTGGCTGGCGAATTGACCATGTTACCTACGACGCGACAGATGGCGGTGGTGATGACGATGCCGGCTACTTTATCTATGTCAATGGTGTTTATGGTCTGATAGACGACTGCAATATCACGGGTGGCGCGGGCAACAACGAGCTAATCTTTGCCCGAGGCCCAACTGACTCATGGCAAACGCCCGACTCGTATGGAACAACGAACGCTCTCTACGTTGAGGATTGCACGTTTGGTGGCGAGGGTTCGGTATGTGACATCAATGCCAACGGTAGGGCGGTTTTACGCTTTAATACTATTACTTCGCAAATGAAGATTGATGGACATGGTTATGACAGCAATACACCCAAGCGTAGTGTTAGGGAGATGGAAGTTTATGATAACGTCTGGACAAATGGTGGGGCTGAATGTGTGAATCTTCGTGGCGGAACGGGAATTTTATTTAACAACACAATCTTGACCGCATCCCCGTCAGCTGCGTGGTTTTTTCTTAACTCATACGCAGTTCAAGAGCCGTGGGGCAATTATGGACAATCCTGCACAATCTCAGCCGGAAACCCGGCGACGGTAACGACTCCATTGGCGCATGGCTTCACCAACGGTTTTAGTGTTTATGTCAATGGAAATTCGACGCCCGCTTTGGCCAACTGGTTCATCGTGACCGTGACTGGCGCCAACACATTCACGATTGCGACCAACATAACCTCCGGCGGCACCGGCACGGCCACCCGCGAGTTGACTGCTTGGGATTATCCGTTGCCCGACCAAATTGGTATTGGCGAAGACCCGCCGGTTGCTCACTCCGACCCGGTTTATTTGTGGAACAACACGGCGCAAGGCGGCGTGGATTGGACGTTGTCGTTTTGCCCTGTGGACACAAACGCCATTATCACCTATCGCGTTCAAAGTGGCAATCCAGCGGCAACCTTCACCATTTCAAATAACATCATTAAAGCTGACCGTGACTATTTCAAGCAAACGGTGGGTACAACCTTTAACGGTTCCACCGGAGTGGGGGTCGGAACGACCGCGCAGATGAACGCGATTACACCGTCGAAGACTGGCGTGGGTTTCTGGGTTACTGACCAAGGAAATTGGAACACCGAGGAAACAACAACCAATTCCAGCGGGGAACTCTATGTCTGGAATGGGTCGGCTTGGGTGTCTAAATACGAGCCTTTAACCTATCCTTATCCGGGAACAGGTTCCAGCGAAGATGGAGGCGCAGAAGGTAACGGTGGCGGATCTGGAATTACTAATTCCACCCCGCAAATGTCGCCGCCCTCGAATCTTCGGCCCGCTAATTAAAGACCGTGTGTGATGCGCCGTCTTGAATACGGCCCGGTTTATGGGAGGCTCAAATGTTCCGCGCGGTCCGGCATTTTACGCAAGCGATTTTGGAGCCAAAGTGAGACTATCCAGAAGATCAACCATTTGAGTAGGGCGCGTCACTCCGCGCGCGCCGTCGGCTAAAGGGATGAAAAAGAACTGATTTGCCACGTTCGCGGCGGGCAGAAGACTGCCCGCCTTACCAGTTTGGTTCCATTGCTTGTTAACCAGATAATCCAAAGCCAAAGAGATAGATACAAAAGTAAAACGACAAAGCATCCGACTTGCGATAATGGCCTCCAGCGTTATCATGCAAGGCATCGAACCTGAAATGATTAACCAACCGTTTTGAAACCGCAGATAACGCGGATTCCCGCAGAAGAAAAATCCGCGTAAATCTATAAAATCTGCGGACAAACAATTTTTTGTATGTGAACCGAAGGGTTCCATTGCAAAGCAGGAAATCCAAACTACCGTCTATCAATCCTCAACCATCAACCATGGTTTATCAACCAACGATATGTGCGGCATAGCCGGCCAGCTTAATTTCGCAGTGGACGCCCCGATTGACCGTGATCGGCTTCAGCGGATGACGCGAACCATCACGCACCGCGGCCCCGACGATGAGGGATACTTTGTCTCCGGACCCGTCGGCCTGGGGTTCCGGCGGCTCTCCATCATTGACTTGGCCGGTGGCCACCAGCCGATGGCGGACGCCGGAGAAACTGTCTGGGTGGTGTTCAACGGCGAGATCTACAACTTCAAGGAACTGCGCTTCCAGCTTGAGGCACGCGGCCATTCCTTCCGGACAAATTCGGACACGGAAGTCATCATCCACGGCTACAAGGAGTGGGGCGCCGATGTTTTCAACCACCTCAACGGCATGTTTGGTGTGGCCATCTGGGATGTGTCAAAAAGACAATTACTGGTGGCCCGCGACGCCATGGGCATCAAGCCGGTCTATTATGCGCCCACGGACCGTACGCTCTATTTTGGCTCCGAAATCCGTCCCGTGCTTGCCGGCTTGGGCGGCAGTCCGTCTGTGGATCCGCTGGCGGTGAACCTGTTTCTTCGTTACCGCTATACCCCGGCGCCATACACTCTGTTCCGTGGGGTGCGCAAGCTGGCTCCGGGCGAAATGTTGACCGCCACCAGCGATGGCGTGAAAGTCCGGCGTTGGTATAACTTTGAACCAACTCCGCTTGACCCCATGCCCTCGGACGGTGAAGCGACGGAGCAGTTGCTTGATCTTTATAAGCAGGCCATGAAACGTCACCTGATCAGCGACGTTCCGCTGGGTCTGCTGCTGAGCGGTGGAGTGGACTCCGGCCTCCTGCTGGGTCTAATGAATTTGTCCGGCCAATCCTGGCGGACCTTCACGGTGGGATATGGGAGCGCCTTCAAAGATGACGAGTTGACCGATGCCGCCGGGACGGCGTCCATCTATTCCGCCCGGCACACAGAAATCCGGTTGAGCCAGGCCGACTTCGAGGCGGCATTGCCTCGCATTGTGGGGTCGCTGGAAGAACCGGTTGCTTCCTCCTCCATAGTGCCGATGTATTTCGTCTGTCAGCGTGCCCGTCAGGACGTCAAGGTAGCCTTGATGGGGCAGGGACCGGATGAACTTTTTGGCGGTTACACGCGGCACTTGGGCGTGCGTTACGGCGGGTGGTGGCGAAAGCTGCCCGGTCCGGTTCGCTCCATTTTCAGTTCAATCATCCGGCGGCTGCCCCGGCAGGAATCCCTCAAACGATCCCTTTACTCGCTGGGCCTGAAGGATCGCCTGCGGCGTTACCAGAACGTCTTCTCACTCATGCCGGGTGAGCGGGTGGACGGCCTGTTCCACGATGGTTTGTTGCCACCAAATCCGGGAGACGCCGTGCTGGATTGTTGGAAAGACCTCATACCCGTCGCCGAACGGCAGGATGAACTAAACGGATTTCAGTTGCTTGAGCTGCGCTCGGCCCTGCCGGATGAATTACTGATGTATGCGGACAAGCTTTCCATGGCGCACGCCCTCGAAGTCCGGGTGCCTTATCTGGATCGGACCATCGTGGAATATGTGCAGCGGTTGCCGGCGTCCTTCAAAGTGCGCAATGGAGAACGGAAATGGCTTCACCGGCGCGTCTGCGGCCAATTTTTGCCCGCCAGCATCCTGGAACGCAAGAAGCGCGGATTCGCGGTCAACGTGGTGGACGACTGGTTCCAGAAGTCTGTGGGCGGGACCCTGGAGGCGATGTTCATGGACGAGGATTCCCGAATGTTCCACTTCCTGAAGCCGATGGCCGTGCGGCAACTCTATGAGGAACACCGGGCCGGGCGCCACGACCACCACAAAATGCTGTTCAGCCTCGTCATTCTGGAGCAATTATTGCGGGCCCAGCCAGCCGCAACGTGACCCGGCCCACAAGCAAAACAAGTTCCAAATCCCCTGTATTTTACTTATCGGATGCCTGTTTTCCATTTTCTGGTTTAATAAACATTTTTTTCACTTTCAAATTTGCACCGACAGGCACATTACTAATTGTTGCTAATTCAGATGCTAAAAAATGATTGATAGAAGGCCAAATCGGGTCGTCATTGATAGTGAGAATTTTCAGGGCTTTTTGCATCTAACCGGCGGCATCATCCTCTTAAGTTATTTATAAGATAGCTTGTAAATAAGCTATAAAACATGAACTTTTACAAGTGTTTTGACTGAAATGCTTCACGCTTTCGATAACCAATGCACGGATAACATCACTCGCCCGTTGTCCATCGAATGTCAGGATCAACGACAAGATGATGCTTGGGATGAATTTGTGGTGTCGTCACCGGATGGACATCATGAACAGACTTCATTGTGGGGGCAGGTGCGGAACCAATTTGGATGGGAGATACGAAGAATCCTCATTCGTGAAAATGGAAAGATCGTAGCAGGAGCGCAGATACAAATCCGGTCCTTGAGAAGATTTGGCAGACTGGCATATGTCGTATTTGGCCCGTGCCTCAATGCCCCTGATCCTATTCTAGAGAATGCTGTGATTGCAGGATTGGTGCGGCACGCCCGGCTCTTGGGCGTCCGTTTTATGGTTGTCGGCCTTCCGTATGGCGGCCATTATTTGGCGCCGCGTTTGATGGCCGCCGGCTTTCAACTCAAACCATCCGGATTTCCACCGCAATTTTTGGAAGCCACGGCAGTAATCAATCTTTCTTCGGAAACGGAGCAAATCATCTCTGCCATGCGTCGTAGCACGCGCCGTAACATCCGTCATTCCCTCAAAAAGGGCATCAGCGTGGTTGAGCAGGGCGGAGAGGGTTTGAAGGAATTCCACGGGCTGATGTTGGCGCTTTGCAAACGGCGAAAGACCACCCCCAACCCTGCTGAAATAAATTTCTTCATCGAACTGTGGCAACGCTTCCGGCCCAAAGGTTGGATAAGGTTGTTTTTTGCCATGAACGGCCAAGAACCCGTTTCGGCCGCGCTCGCTTTCACCTTCGGTGATTGGTTTCGCGTTTGGAAGGTTGGGTGGTCCGGACAGCACGGGAATCTCAAGCCAAACGAGGCTCTCTGGTGGCAAATGATTTTGTGGGCGCGCCAGAACGGATTTCGCTTCTTCGACTTTGTCGAGATCAATTCAGAAGAAGCGAAACGCTTGGTCAATAGTAGCGGGGATGGAAATGGCTTTGAAACCGTCACTACATTCAAGCTGGGTTTTGGCGGAGAGAGCAAATTTCTTCCCGGTGCCTACTATTACGTTTTCAATCCGGCACTACGGAGGTTATTCCGGTGCGGCCTTGGCTACTGGATAAAATCGCCCGGTTTTCGGAAACTGGCCAACCCATTTATCAGAAAAATTTACCGAAGCTAGATCGGGCGAAGAAAGTCGTCCTTCAGGAGAAGAGCTAAATCAACTTGTCCGACGTAATGTGTGCCATGATGGCTTCGTTCCCATATTTACGGAACACGATGTTGCCCATTTTGCCGCTGGCCTTCATCAAGGCTGAACTTAGTCTTACTTTTGACATATTTTTTTGTCTTTCCGAGTGTTTTGTTTTTGTTGTTTCAACAATTCCGGCCGCGTTAGGCTTCCGACCGTTGTGGTGTAGTCTGACACCAATCGGAGACGTCCTGTCATCTCTAGTCGCGGTCTGTTTATTGCAATTTCTGTCGCTATTTTGAATTTCAAGAAGTCATCCTGTGGTTTAGACCGGGTTATCGAAGGCAAAGTGCCAAAAGCTAAAACATACAAGCAGAAATGAACTCAAATTTAACCGGTGAAGATTCATTGGGTCCGCGCCAGAACTTTGCCACAATTCACGGATCATCGAAATTATGGGGCATCTTGGTTCGAAAAGAACGCTGGGGATTGTCTTGGCGCGGCCGCCTATTTTTACTGGCTGCATTGCTTGCTTCCGCCTTTTTGGTGATGTTGAAAATCCAGCCGTTTCTGGCGGTCAACAGCAAGGTTCATGGCCAGTTCCTGATTGTGGAGGGCTGGATTCCCCCTGAGACCTTGAAATATGCCGTGGCGGAATTCAATGAGGGGGGTTACCGGGAGATTTTTACCAGCGGTTGTGTCGTCAGGGAGCATCTGAACACGGATGCCAAGATAACCTATGCGGATTGGGCGGCGGGGGATCTTAGAAAACTCGGAATACCCAGTTCGCTGGTCCAGGCAGTCCCTTGCTGGCAGCAGCGCAGGGACAGAACCTACAGTTCAGCGCTGGCGGTCAAAGACTGGTTGGACGGGCACCACATTCCGGTGAAATCCATCGACGTAATGACCGTGGGTGTCCATGCCCGGCGATCACGGTTGTTGTATCAAGAGGCTTTTGGCAGCAAAGTGCAGGTTGGCGTCATAGCTATTCCCGATCCGGATTACGATGCGAAGCATTGGTGGAGTTACAGCGAGGGGGTTCAAGATGTTTTAGGCGAGGGGATCGCCTATCTTTACGCCAAATTTTTATTTTGGCCGGCAAATGCAAAAAACTGAGAGCGGTTCAACCACAAATCCCGCCTGGCGGAACAAATGAACGGGGATGTCAGGACTGATACAAAGTCGTCGCGCGCTGCAAAGTTGAAAGCGAAAATGAATCCATTTTCTATTTTTTGAAACTCTGCTTTCTGCTTTCTGCTTTTGATTTTTGATTCGTATGTTTTGAATTTAAAAAGCGGCGGACACTCTTTCGGGGTATCCGCCAGTGCGGAAAATTTGCCGCAAATCCTTAACTGCCTGTCAGGGAGCTGGAAGCCACGCTCGACTTTTAGCGCCGTCAGGCGCATCATCACGCCGCTGCCATTTCGGGTGTTAAAATATGATTGATGGGGAACATAATCCGGCGGCCTTGATAACTGCGGCGAGCCGCTGGCGATGACGCGTTGGGAGCGAGCAGCAATAGCTAAGCAGGCAAGTCATATTATGGTTGCTGTCACTTTCCTCGATGCTACGCTGTTGGCAAAATCGTCCCACTGAACAAGATTCACGCGGGATGGAACTGACAAAATTTACAATGAAGACCACACTCGATGATTCTTTTGTCAAACCGGAGGGCGTGGTGGAAATGAACGACTTTATCTCGGAATTAAAGGAACAAAGTGAACATTTACAAGTACCCAATCCACAACAGCGGAGGCTGGGCCATGCCAATTTCATTCATTCGTGTTACCATTACCTTTTTATTATCAAGGCCAGCGTAGCTCAATGTTAGAGCAGTTGAATTGTATTCAACAGATGGAGTGTTCAATTCCTCCCGCTGGCTCCACTTGCCAATTCGCTTCATTCCAACAGGTATGATAGAGCAAAACATGGATATTTCCTGGAAGTCCATGAGCTTGGACGAGTTCGCGGCTTTTGAGCGGAGCCAGGGCCACGTAATCATAAAAATCCGAAATGTTCACTGGAGACGGGTGCGTCATTTTTTCTACCGTCCCATGCTGCCGTTTCATGAACTGTCTCCGGGCATGTTTACAGCTCCTCGCGGCGCGTTTTGGGGAGGCATCCAATACGCGGTATCGCCCGGGCAAAAAGCCAATTCGTTCTTGGACTTGATGCTTTTCGAAGATACTGCGGCCTACTGCCTAGACAGCCTGGAGCGTCATAAAAAGAAACAAGTCCGGCAAGCGGGAAGGCATTTTATAATCCAACCGATACGAGATCTGGATACATTCAAACAGAAAGGTTATCCGGTCTATCTTTCTTTCTATGAACGAACCCACTATGAATACAAATCCGAACGCCGTTACGAAGATCAATTTTGCGCCTGGGCTGAATCCATCTTCCAATTTCCAAAGGTGGTCGTGCTGGGAGCATTTAGGAACAGAGAGTTGGAAGCCATCAGCATTTCAAAACTGGTTGAAAACACGCTGATCTATTCCACAGTCTTTTGCAACACGGAATCGCTGCAATTCGATGTCACCAGCCTGCTGCTCCACTCATTGCGCGAAGCAGCGGCCCGGCACCCGGAGGTAAAACAAATCTATGTTGGAAATTATAAATTTCAAGGCAGAAAAGGAATTGACGAATTCTATTTCACGAGAGGTTGCAACCTGGTTAGAAAGCCAGCGTTGCTTCATATGAACCCATTGACGACTTGTCTCTTGAGAATTTTCCTGCCGGAACAATACGACCGGCTGATGGGGAATCTTGGAAATTCCGCAGGTCCAACCGAGGTGGCCGCGGGGGCAATTTCGCGGGACTCCATTGACCCAATTTCAAGGAAAACCAACCAGCCTGACTTGACTGCGGACCGGAATCCGAAACAGAGTGAGCTATGAGTAACTTATGTCCACTCAGGATCTTTGTTTTTCAACTTTTGAATTTGCTTTCTGCTTTTGATTTTTGACTTGTGTGTTTTGAATTTAAATAAACGGCGGGCATTTTTTGGGGTGTCCGCCAGTGCGGAAAGTTTGCCGCGAACCCTCAACTGCCTGTCTTGGAACAGAAAACGGCGCTCGACTTTTGGCACTTTCAGCCTCATCATCAACCACCGTTATTTCAGATGTTAAAAATGATTGATGGAGGACATAAACCGGTCGTCTTGGACAACCGCAACGAGCCGACGGTAATGACCCGTTGGGAGCAGGCAGCGACAACCAAGTGGGGACGCTATGTCACCCAGATGGAAGAACGGGCGATTCGACAGGCGGCGTCATTGGCTGGAAAACCAACCTGGGCCCTGGAAATCGGGTGCGACGGCGGCCGGTGGTCAAAGCTGCTTTCGGATTCGGGCTGGCAAATGACCTGCACGGATGTTAATTCAGAAACACTGGCCGTATGCCGGCGGAGAGTGCCCGGCGCCAAGTGCATTCTCTCCCATCCGCGGGACGAAACAATCCCGTGCGAGCCGGATTCCACCAACCTGTTGCTTTGTGTGGAAGTGGCGCCTGTCATCCAAAGCGGCTGGTTTTTGCCGGAGGCCGGTCGCGTCCTGCGTGAGAACGGAATTCTTGTGGGAGTGTGCTGGAACCGCGCGTCAGCACGGGGTTTTTTTTCCCGTGTTAAACAAAGGTTTGCGCCTCCCACCGATGATACCTTTTACACCCGGTCCTATTCTGCCTGGCGAAAGGACCTCGTCCAGGCCGGTTTTCAACTAGTTCAGGAAGAAGGGTTCTGTTGGGGCTTTTTTGGAAGAGAAAGCAATTCCCTGCTGGTGCCGCTGTTCATCAGGCTGGAGCGCCTGCTCTGGTTGCATCGGATGACAACTTGGAGTCCATGGGTCGTCTTCATCGCCCGAAAAATTCCCCGTGGGCCGGGAGCAAAAACTGAAAACATAAAGTAGAAAGCTGATATGAATATTGGGAGCACACGCGCCTCGCGTGTTTTGGAGCGCGCCCTGCGTATCAACCGATGACAAACAACCGTGCTTGAGTCCGTTTCCTTTGTCTTTTCTGTTCCCTATTGCGAAGGGTGGAGCGGTCAAATCCAATGAAATTTGTAGCTTTATTCGATCCTATGTCCTCCGCACGTTGCCAAACGCTTGATGGGAAAGCAGATTTGAAGTAATCAGCATTTTTTCAGAAAGCGTAGGTATAGTCGGCATAGTTTACACATTTGGCTAATTATACAACTAATTTTAAATCAGCATGTTACGAATTTATATTGTGATGTTATCCATAAAAACGCCGCTAGATTTTACAGTTTTACAAGTCTGGCAACCATGAGCGTCGGCAACATTCGATATTTTTTTGTTATGTATCTTGTTTTACTTAAAGTATTTATAATTACATTGAAACATTTATATTTGCTTTTATAGAGACGTGGCATTGAATCAGCTAAACACGCCCTGAAGTGCAAAACTTGGAATTAAGCAAAATTTAAAAAAGTGATTATGAAAAAAATATGTCTTTGTCTATTGGCAGTGTCGGCTGCGTTGATGACTGCGGTGAACGCCGGGGCGACTACCGTTTATGTTAGTCGGATAACTGGGTATTACCAAAGCGGTTTCGATGGTGGTGAATTTAACATCACGCCGGTGCTGGGAAACACTACAGGTTATGCGAGTTCGGTAATCGTTAATGGCGGTAATGGTAACGGCATTGAAACGTTCTGCGTGGAAACATCGGTGGGAATTGCCGGGTCTGGAACTTACAATGCCTCGCTTAGCCAGATTGACTCGAATGGCAATGCGCTTACGGAAGGTGCGGCATGGCTTTACATGGAATTTGCGGAAGGCATACTGTCAGATTACGATTACAGCACCTCCGTGGCCAACGGGAGTTTTGCCAATCGTGCCGCTGCAGCGGTGGATTTGCAGGAAGCATTATGGGAATTGCAGGGTCAGAGTTATGATGCTTCTTTGGCGAGCTTTTATATCAATATAGTTACCATGGCGATCGGTGCTGGTAACCTCTATCTGGCGAATAACGGCTTCTATAATGTAGCCATTGTGAACATGTATGAAAATGATGGCACGCCGGTTCAAAATATGCTTGCTTTGGTTCCAGACGGGGGGTCAACAGCGATGATGCTGGGTTTGGGGCTGGGTGTTATGGGGCTGATGTTCAGACGCAAAGGTAGCAAGGTTTGAAGCCCGTTGGTTCGCCACTTGACAAACTTTCCGGGGCGGCATTCAGGTGCCGTTCCGGTTTTTGCTGAAATTTTTCTTCGTGGTTGACGCCGGTCAAATGGCTTCCATAAAACCGGCAATTGAAAATCGGAGTGTCAGTCCTGTTAGTTTCCTGCTGGTCGCTGTTTATTGTGGCAGTTGAATCAAACAGAGAGTCATGAAAATCGCCGTTGTCGGTCTGGGTTACGTTGGTCTGCCGGTGTCCCTGCAGTTCATCCGCTCGGGCGTGAGCGTTCTGGGGCTGGACATTGATCCGGCCAAGGCCGCCTCCCTCAACCAGGGCAAGAGCTACATTAGGCACATTGAATCGTCCGCCATCGCTGGTGCTGTCAAAGCCGGCAGTTTTGAGGCCAGCACGGACTTCGCGCGCGTCCGGGAAGTGGAGGCGGTCATCATTTGCGTGCCCACGCCGTTGAACCAGAACCGGGAGCCGGACATCTCCTACATTATTGACACCGGTCGGCACATCGCGCCGCATTTGCAAAAAGGCGCGCTGGTGATTCTGGAATCCACGACCTATCCGGGCACCACGGATGAGGATTTGCGGGAAGTGTTGGAAGCCGGTTCGGGGCTGAAGGCCGGCGTGGATTTTCATTTGGCGTTTTCGCCCGAACGGGAAGACCCCGGCAATCCCGACAACAAAGTGGCAAATATTCCCAAAGTGATTGGCGGTTACACGCCCGCCTGTCTGGAACGCGCCAAGGCCCTGTATGGCCGGGCAATCAAGACAATCGTTCCCGTTTCCTCCTGCCGCGTGGCGGAAGCAACCAAGCTGCTGGAAAACATTTTCCGCAGCGTCAACATCGCGCTGGTGAATGAATTGAAACTGGTCTATGCGGCCATGAAAATTGACATCTGGGAAGTGATTCAGGCGGCCAAGACGAAGCCGTTTGGATTCATGGCGTTTTATCCGGGGCCGGGTTTGGGCGGACACTGCATTCCGATTGATCCATTTTATCTCACCTGGAAAGCGCGCGAATACTCGCAGAACACCCGGTTCATTGAACTGGCGGGCGAAATCAACACCGCCATGCCGATGCACGTGGTGAACCGCGCGGCGGAAGCGCTCAACGCGCTACGGAAGCCGGTGAACGGCAGCCGAGTGCTGGTCGTGGGCCTTGCTTACAAGCCGAATGTGGACGATGAGCGGGAATCGCCGAGCTATGTGCTCATGAATCTCCTGAAGGAGCGCGGGGCTGAAGTGGCGTATTACGATCCGTATGTGCCGGTCATCCGTCCGACCCGCGAACATCCGCATTGGACGGGCACCCGTTCAGTCAACTGGGACCGCCCAACGGTGGAGGGTTTCGACGCGACAATCATCGCGACCAATCATCAGGTCGTCAATTATCAGGAACTGGCCGACTGGTCGCCCTGCATCGTGGACACGCGCAATGCCATGGCAACGGTGACCACCGGGCCGGGACAGGTTTGGAAGGCTTGAACATAACGCCATGTTTCGAACAACAACATTTGAACCTAAAGCAGCTGGGAACCTTTTCTCTGGCCGCCGGGTGGCGCCTTTTGAAAGGAGGGGTGGGACGTTATGATTCTTCTATTGGGAGCCAGCGGATATGTCGGCCAGGCTTTCGCCCGCGAACTGCGCTGGCGGAGATGGTCTTTCATCCCGTTAACGCGCCGGGCGATTGACTACACCGACTTTGACAGCCTGTTTTATTATATCCGGAACATGAGGCCGGAGTTCGTCGTCAATGCGGCGGGTTACGCGCCGAACCCGAATGTGGATGCCTGTGAATTGGTGCGGGAGGAGGTGTTGTGCGCGAACGCGCTTCTTCCCCAGACCATCGCCCGGGCTTGTCTTATGACCAACACACCGTGGGGGCACGTTTCCTCGGGCAGCATTTACACCGGCGCCAAGGTGGCTGCGCAGTGGGGACGGATGCGCATTGAACGGGATCTCAACCGCCCGGAGTTGCGTCGGCTGTTTGCCGGGCATCCAGAGGAAATCCACGGTTTCACCGAGTGGGACGAACCCAATTTTTCCTTCCGGCACGCGCCCTGCAATTTTTACAGCGGAAGCAAGGCCCTGGCCGAGGAGGCGATTCGCGGAGTGGGCGCCAGCTACATCTGGCGGCCCCGGATGCTGTTCAATGAGCTGGACGAAGACCGGAACCTCTTGTCGAAGCTCCAGTTTTATCCCAAGATTTATGACGGCGTGAACTCCATTTCGCATTTGGACGATTTTGTGCGGGCGTGTTTGGATTTGTGGGAACGGCGGGCGCCGTTTGGCATTTACAACGTGGTCAACCCCGGCGCGACCACGACACGGCGGATCGCGGAAATGATCCAGCATATTGCCAGACCCCACCGGATCTTTGAATTTTGGAAGGACGACGAGGAATTCTATCGCTGCGCGGCCAGGGTGCCGCGCTCCAACTGCGTTTTGGACACGTCTAAGCTGCTCGCGACTGGTGTCAAAATGCGCCCGTTAGAAGAGGCGCTGACAGACGCCTTGCAGAAATGGCAGCCGGCCGGTGTGCCGTTGGAATTCGCCGCCGCCGCCAGCGGACGTTGAACAAACGTCTTGATTAAGGTGACGACCTTTGAAAGGCTGTCCGTGCGGCAAACATGAAAACTCCCATGCGTTTCATTCCGGAACACAAATCTCGGCCCTTATTCGGTCCGTGGAAAGTGATGTTGTTGTGGCTTGCGGCTGGAATTCCGGCGGCGAACGCACAAGAGGTCCTCGCGCCACCGCCGGCAGTTTCCGCCACTCCGTCCGCCGTGCAGCAACAACAGGACAGCAATCCGATGCAGGTGTTTTCGCCGTCGGAAACCGGCCCCAATTTTTCGTCCTTCACCTCGCCCTTTCAGTGGGGCCCGGTGACCGTGCGCCCGCATGTGGACTACCAATTTCTCTATGGCAACGGAGTTAATTCGTCGCCCGGCCAGCAGCAGAACACGATTGTTCAGACGCTTTCACCGGGAGTCCTGTTTGATTTGGGCAGCCACTGGACCCTGGATTACACGCCGACCTTGAATTTTTATTCCAGCGGCAGCTTCCAAAACACGGTGGATCACTCCGTGCAATTGGGCTGGGGAACGGGCTATGGCGACTGGTTTTTCAGCGGTTCGCAAAGTTGTAGCTTCTCGTCCGATCCGACTGTGGAAATCGCCGCGCAAACCGATCAGCAAACCTATTCGACCGCGCTCAACGCCGTATATCAAATCAACAGCAAATTGTCACTGGATCTGGGGTTGAGCCAGAATTTCAATTACATTGGCAACACGCAAAGTTCGACCAACCAGTTGCAGAACCTTTCCAATTCCCGCGAATGGTCGATGATGGACTGGTTGAACTATCACTTCCGGCCAAGGTTGAGTGTCGGCGTCGGCGTCGGCGCGGGTTATGTCAACGAGGACGCCGGCCCGGACTCGATTAACGAGCAATACCAAGGGCAGTTGAACTGGCGGGCGACGGATAAAATCAGCTTTCAGTTGAGCGGTGGCTTGCAGGACCAGCAGTATTTGAGCGGCGGCGCGGGCGATCTGCTCACGCCGATTTTCAGCGCTTCCATTCAATACCAGCCCTTCGCGCAAACATATTTGACCGTGGGTGCCAGCCGCACTGTGGGCACGTCCTATTTTGAAAATCAGGTGACCGAAAATACTGGAATCAACGCGGACCTGAGCCAGCGCCTTTTAGGGAAACTCTATCTCGACCTCAATGGTGGCTATGGCATTACCAAATATGTTTCCACGGCCTCATTATCCAACCAGATTGGTTATGGGGCCGGCCGCAACGACGATACCTATTCGTTCAGTGTCCGGCTGACTTGCCCCCTGCTCAAGCGGGCGACCATTTCGGTCTTTTACCAGTATAGTAAAAATTCATCGAGCCAGACCGGGTATCTGCAATTCTACCAGACCGACTATCTTCTTTCCCAGTCCGCGTTCGCCTATACCAGCAGCCAGATCGGGTTTGAAATTGGATACCGGTTTTGAATCATTCGGAAGGCGGAAGGAAAGTTCGTGCCCGCGATCAACCAGTTGAACAAACGGGGAATCTATACTCAATGCTTAGAGTTTCATCCATGCAAGAAATGGAACATGGCCTGAATTCCGCCGAAGCTTTCAAACGGCTGCGGCGCTTTGCGCTGGCGGCTGGCATTCTAGCGCTATGTTTCGCGATTCCACTGTGGAATTTGATCGGCTTTGCGGCTACCAGCGAATTCCATTCCTATATCCTGCTGATTCCATTTATCAGCGCGTATCTGGTCTGGACAAAATGGCGGACACTGCCGCTGGATTTCTGGCCAGCCCGCTTGATCGGTGGAATTTTATTGGCAACGGGCATGATGGTGATCCTCGCCTACTGGCTGCTTCTTCGATCCCATGGGAATCTAGTGGAGGACGATTATCTGGCGCTGATGATGATTGCTTTCCTGCTCTGCTTCCTGGGTGTTTGCTGCCTGTTTTGGGGCAAAGACACCCTGTACGCAACCGCCTTTCCGTTGGGTCTGCTCATTTTCATGGTGCCCATTCCTACCTTTGTCATGCCGCTGATTGATTCCTTTTTGCAAAATGGTTCCGCTGTCGCCGCCCAGGGCTTCTTCAGTTTGTCGAGGACACCGTTTTTGCGAAGCGGACTGGTTTTTCAGCTGCCGGACATCAGCATCCAAGTCGCCCCGGAATGCAGTGGTATCCAATCCAGCTTGGTTCTGTTGATCACCGGGCTGATGGCTAGTTATCTGTTCCTGCGGACGCCGTGGAAGCGGGCTTTATTGATACTGTTTATGATTCCCCTGGGATTGCTGCGAAACGGTTTCCGGGTTTTCACCATCGGCGAACTTTGCGTTCACATCGGCCCCCAGATGATTAACTCCTACATTCACCGCAAGGGCGGGCCGATATTTTTTGTCTTGTCTCTGATTCCCCTAATTATATTGTTGATTGTTCTTCAAAGATCCGAGAAAGGCGGGGGAAAGGGCAATTTGAAAACATCGAAAACAAATCATGCATAAAACGACCAATTGGATTTTGACACTAACCGCTGCCACCCTGTTCGTCCTCATCGGCGCGGGCTGCACGGCCAAAATGAGGGCGAACTACCACCTGCAACGGGCGGACCGGTATTTCAACGCCGGACAATACGAGCAGGCGGAGATCGAATACAAAAACGTGCTGCACAATGCTCCGCAAAATGTTCAGGCCTGGGGTCGCCTCGGAATCATCTATTTCAATCAGGGCCGGTCCTTGGAGGCGTTTCCGATTCTGTCCAAGGCTGAACAATTGGGCACCACCAACCTCGATGTGCGCTTGAAATTGGGGACCATCTACCTAGGCGTGGGCAAGCTGAAGGAAGCGCGGGACGAGGCCGATTTCGTGCTGGGAAAAAGCCCGCAGGATGATCAAGCCCTGATCCTGCTCGCGGAAACCACTGCGACCACAAACGAAATCATCGAGACCCGCCAGCGCCTGTTAAACCTGCGGCAAAAAAGCGACAGCGCGCCGCTGGAAGTGGCCTTGGGCACCCTCGCTTTCCGTCAGCGCGACCTCAATGCCGCGGAATCTGATTTCAAGCGCGCGACAGTGCTCAACCCCAAATTCGCTGATGCTTACACCGCGTTGGCGAACGTGTATGTTGCACATAAGGACTTCAAGCAGGCGGACCAGTCACTTCAGACGGCGTCCGAGCTTTCCCCGTCCCGCCCGGAAAAAGGAGTGCAATATGCCCAGTTCAAAATTCTGACGGGTGCTGCTGACACGGGCAGGCAATTGCTGGAAGGGATTGTTAAAAAAAGTCCAGACTATCTGCCGGCCTGGCTGGCATTGGCTCAACTGTCCGCCGCCGAGAATGATTACACCAACGGCCTCACGTTGCTTGACAATGTATTGAGCCGCGACCCGCAGAATTTCGACGGTCTGCTGTTGCAGGGGCGCTTGGAACTGTTGCTCGGCGACACGGCGCAAGCGACCTCCGACCTTGAGCAGATGGCTGTGACATTTCCACAGGTCCCATCCGTCCGTTACGAACTCGCCCAAGCCTATCTGGCCGGACAGCAGACCGACAAAGCCGTAGACAGCCTGAATCAGGCGCTGAGCCTGAATCCCAACTATGCCGACGCCAATCTGCTGCTCGCCGAAATTCAGATACGGAATGGAAACATTGCCCCGGCGATTGTTTCTTTGAGGCAGTTGATTCAGCAACAACCCCAAATCGTGCAAGCCCGATTGGTGTTGGCCGAGGCCTATCGCGCCCAAGGCGCGCTCGACGGCGCCGTCCAAATTTATCAGGGACTCGAACAGGCGTATCCTCAAAACGCGCAGGTTCCCCTGTTGCTGGGAACGACGTTTCTCCAGCAAAATCAAAATGCCGCCGCACGCGCGGAGTTTGAGAAGGCGCTCCAACTCGCGCCCGATTACCTCCCGGCTTTGGAGCAATTGGTGAACTTGGATCTGATGGAGAAACAATATGCCGACGCGTTGCAACAGGTTCAGCAAAGGGTGGACAAGAGTCCAAAGACGGCGGCGTTGCAGATCTTGTTGGGAAAAATCCTGGCGGCCCAAGGCGATACGAACCAGGCGGAAGCCGTGTTGTCGAAGGCGATCTCACTACAGCCCGACGATCAAGCGGCGTATTTGCTGCGGGCTCAACTTTATGATGCGGCCGGTCAAAGTCAGAAGGCCGTGGCCGATCTGGAAACGGCGCTGGCCAAAGAGCCGAAGGATGTTGCCGCGCTGATGCTCATGGGCGGGATCTTCAATTCAGAAAAAGACTATGACGGCGCGCGGGACGCCTACGAAAAACTGCTGACCCTGGCTCCGAACAATGCGGTGGCGCTTAACAATCTGGCCTGCGTTTATGCCGACCATCTGAATCAACTTGACAAGGCCTACCAGTTGGCGCGCCAGGCTAGGGACACCGCGCCGACGGATCCTTCCATCGCTGACACGCTGGGCTGGATTCTTTACCGTCAGGGGCAATATTCCTCGGCGTTGCCCTTGCTTCGGGAAAGCGCCGACAAATTATACGCCGTGCCGGAAGTTCTATTTCATCTGGGCATGGCCTGCTACATGACGGGCGACGAGGCGGACGCTAAGACGTCGCTCCAGCGCGCGCTGCAACTCACTGGTGATTTTCCGGAAAAGGACGAGTGCAATCAATATCTGGCTGTCTTGAATATTGACGTGCAAAAGGCTGGGGCCGACACGCGCGCCTGGCTGGAGAAATGGGTCGCCAGCCACCCGGACGACCCTGTTGCTCTTGCGCGGCTTGCGGTCATTTGCCAGCAAGAAGGAATGACGGACAAGGCGATAACTGCCTACGAAACGCTCCTGAAGGACAATCCGCAAAATGTCAGCGCCATGATCAATCTCGCGCAATTGTATGCTCCCACGGATGTGCAAAAAGCCTATACCTTCGCCAAGGCGGCCTATCAATTGACGCCGAATGATCCTGAAGTCAGCCATGTTTTGGGCCGTCTGGCGTTTCAGACCGGAGATTATCAATGGGCTCAAACCCTGCTCCAATTAACCGCCCAGACTCAACCGCAGAATCCAGAGGTGCTCTTTGATTTGGGCGAGGCATTTTACAGTGAAGGCAAGGTGCCGCAGGCAAGAACAGCCATGCAAAATGCCTTGCAGACTGGAACTCCATTTACCCGGGCCAACGACGCCAAACGCTTTCTGTCAATGACCGCTTTGGCGGACGCGCCGGCGCAGGCATTGGCTTCGCAAACGCAGATCGAGGACATTCTAAAATCCACTCCCAATTATGTGCCGGCGCTCATGGTCAGTGCAGCCATCGCCGTGCAAAAAGGCGACGTGGCCACGGCGGAACAAACTTATGAGAATGTTCTGAAACTTTATCCTGATTTTGCTCCGGCCCAAAAGCAACTGGCCATCCTTTACGCGGAAGAACCTGGTAATGATGCCGAGGCTTATCCGCTGGCCGTGAAAGCGCGCACAGCTTTTCCCAACGACCCGGATGTCGCCAAAGCTCTGGGGATGATTGTCTATCGGCAGGGAAATTATTCCCAAGCCGCCGATTTATTGCAGGAGAGCGCGCGTCAAAAAAAACAGGATCCGGAATTGCAGTATTATCTGGGGATGGCTGAATATCACCTCAAGCGCGGCCCGGAAAGCATGGCGGCGCTCCAGCGGGCCTTGGATTTGAATTTGTCCGGCAAACAGGCGGCCGAGGCGAAGCAAATACTGGTAGAATTAAAATAAGCAGTCGCTTGTAAAAGGGCGGTACGGGCACAGTCTGATTGGTGTTGCCTATTTCGTTTCCAGTTCGAACATCAGAAGCACCATGAATTACGCGGACATCCTCGCTTGGACGGGTTCCATCTGCGGCGGAGCCTTGGCTTTGTTCGTTGTCTGGCAGGCGCGACGCTCGCTCGTTCCGTGGTTGTTTGTTGCAGGAATGCTGGTTTTGACGGCGGAATGCTTCTTCTTTGGCCTGACGGTCACCGCAATCTCTCCAGAAGAAATGGCTTACTGGCAGGATTGGCGGCTGGTGGCGGGGGCATTTTTACCGGGAATATGGCTGCTGTTTAGCTTGAGCTACGCCCGTGGAAATTTTCGGGAATACCTCCGCGCATGGAGGTATCCCTTGGTCGTTGCCTTCATGTTACCGGTGGGTTTGGCACTGGGGTTCCATGACCGATTGATTGTCTCCGCGGAACAGGCGGAACTAAATGGTCCGTGGATGTTTCGTCTGGGAATTGCCGGGACCATTTTAAACATTCTGTATTTACTAAGCGCGGTTCTGGTGCTGATGAACTTGGAGCGCACATATCGTGCGGCCATTGGAACCATGCGCTGGCGGATCAAGTTCATGGTTTTAGGTTTGGGAATGATTTTTATTGTTCATGCTTACATCAGCAGCCAGGTACTTCTGTTTCATAACACCCTGAATCTCTCACTTCAGGCGGTCGGTGTGATGGCATTATTGTTGGGTAGCGTGCTGATTCTGCGTGCGCTCGCCCGCCGGGGACATTTTGACGCGGATATTTATCCATCCCACTCCGTTTTCTACAATTCACTGACGGTTTTGATGGCGGGAATTTACCTCTTGGTCGTCGGAGTATTTGCCAAGATTGTGCAGTTTTTTGGCGGCGACACCGCCTTTACGCTGAAGGCCTTTGTTCTCCTAGTGGCACTGGTGTTGGCCGCAGTCCTGCTGATGTCCGACCGCGCGCGATTGATGGCGCGCCGCTTTGCCAGCCGGCATTTCCAGAAGCCGCTGTATGATTACCGCACGCTCTGGAGAAGATTCACCGAGGAAACCGCGTCGTGTGTGCGACAGACAGAATTGTGCCAGGCCGCCGTCAAACTGACCGCTGATGTCTTTCAAGTCCTCTCCGTGACCTTCTGGATGGTGGACGAAAAAAAGGAAAACCTGGTTTTTGCCGCTTCAACCTTTTTGACGGAAACCAAGGCGAGCATCTTGAATCCCCAAAGCTCCGAAGCCGTCGAAGTGATGCGCGCCTTGGAAAATCATCCCGACCCTGTTGACCTTGACGCTTCCAAGGAACCTTGGGCCGACGCGCTCAAGCGATGCCATCCGGATGAATTTCGCAAGGGTGGAAACCGGATTTGCGTGCCATTGCTCGGCGGAGGCCAAATGCTGGGTCTGATCATTCTGGGTGACCGCGTGGGCGGTGTGCCTTTTTCCTGGCAGGATTTCGATTTGCTGAAATGCGTCGCGGATTCCACGGCCGCGAGCCTGCTGAACATCCAGCTTTCGCGGAAGCTTTTGGAGGCGGGGGAAATGGAGGCGTTCCAAACCATGTCAACGTTCTTCGTCCATGACCTGAAAAACACGACCTCCACCTTGAACCTGATGCTGAAGAACCTGCCGGTGCATTTCGACGACCCGGAGTTTCGAGAGGATACGTTGAGGGGAATTGCCAAAACGGTCGCGCACATCAACCGTCTAATCGAACGGCTGGGACAGCTTCGCAGCGGGTTGCAGATCAAGCCGACGGCCGCTGATTTCAATGAATTGGTGCTCAAGGCGCTGGCTGGCGTGGAAGAAACCGGTGGCATCCACTGGGTCAAAACTTTTCAGCCGTTGCCCAAAATCCTGCTGGATCAGGAGCAGATTTTCAAAGTGGTGACCAACCTGGTGTTTAATGCCCGGGAGGCGGTGGAGCCTGCCGGCGAAATCCGTATTGAAACCTCCCAAAGCAACGGTTGGGCGGTGCTGGCGGTGTCGGATAATGGCTGCGGCATGAATCTGGAGTTTGTGAACCGCTCGCTGTTTCGTCCTTTTCAGACCACTAAAAAAAATGGTCTTGGCATCGGGCTCTTTCAGAGCAAAATGATTGTGGAAGCGCATCAAGGCAGAATCCAGGTTGAAAGCCAGCCGGGCAAAGGCACGACCTTTCGGATCATTTTGCCGCTTCCGAAACCAAGCTGATGAATCCCAAACTGCTCATAGTTGACGACGACGAGGAAATTCGCACGCAGATGAAATGGGCGCTGGCGAAGGAATATGAAATTCTGCTCGTTGAAAATCGTGCCGACGCGGTCGAAGCTTTTCGCTCGGCGCACCCGGCGGTGGTTCTGCTGGATTTGGGCCTGCCGCCGCATCCGGGTAATCCGGAGGAAGGGCTGGCGGCCTTGTCCGAACTGCTGGCCTTGGATCGGCTGGCCAAAATTGTCATCGTCTCCGGACAAGGAGAAAAGGAAGTGGCGCTCCGCGCCGTTGGAGCGGGGGCTTATGATTTTCTGTGCAAGCCCGTCGAAATGGACGAACTGAAATTTCTTTTGAAGCGCTGTTTCCACATCGCCCAGCTCGAAAAGGAATTCCGGGAGATGCAACAATTGTTGGAGGGCGACGCTTTTGAAGGCATGCTTGGCACCAGCCCGCCCATGCAGACGGTGTTTGATTCGATTCGCAAAGTCGCCACCAGCGACGCGTCGGTTTTGATTTTGGGAGAAAGCGGCACCGGAAAGGAGATGGTGGCCAGAGCCATTCATCAAAAGAGCGGTCGAAAAAGCGGGCCTTTTGTGCCCATCAATTGCAGCGCCATTCCGGAAACCCTTCTGGAAAGCGAATTGTTTGGCCACGAAAAAGGCTCGTTCACCGGCGCGCACGCCCAGCGCAAGGGCCGGATCGAAACCGCGAACGGTGGAACGCTTTTTCTGGATGAAATCGGAGAAATCCCGCTCCAGTTGCAAGTGAAGCTTCTCCGGTTTCTTCAGGAGCAACGGATTGCGCGGGTGGGTGGCAGGGAAGAAATCCAAATTGACACGCGGGTCGTCACGGCCACGAATGTGGACCTCAAGAAAGCCATGGCGGCCGGAACCTTTCGCGAAGATTTATTTTACCGCTTGGCGGTGGTGCAGATTTTGATGCCGCCACTGCGCGAGCGGGAAAACGACATTCCCTTGCTCGCCCAATCTTTCCTTCACCGGTTTGCCGCCCAGGTATCCAAGGAAGGCCTAGCATTTGACAAAGAAGCGGTTCGGGCCATGAACACCCATTCCTGGCCGGGAAACGTGCGTGAACTGGAAAATAGCGTCCGGCGGGCGGTCATCATGGCGGAAGGCAAACGCCTGACCGTCCAGGATCTGGGCTTAACCGTCGTGGCCGGAGAAAGCCTTGGCACGCTCAAAAGCGCCCGGGAAACGGTTGAACGGGAAGTCATTCAACGGGCGTTGCGAAAACACTCGGGTAAGATTGCAGCGACGGCTACAGAGTTGGGCGTCAGCCGGCCCACCCTTTATGAATTGATGGAAAAGCTGGGAATCGCCAGGGCATAGCTGATACACTTCGGCAAATTTTGGATCGCGAGTCGCGGGAATTTTTTATATTTTTACGCCAACATGAAAACACGGTTTTTCCAACAATAAAATGACTGAACCCATTCCTTATTTTGACTTGCCGGCGCAATTGCGCGGCCTCCGCCAGGAAGTTGACGCCGCCATCGCCCGCACCCTTGACCAATGCTCCTTTTGCCTCGGCCCGGACGTGGCGCAATTTGAAAAGGACTTTGCGAAATTCATCGGCGCGGAACACTGCGTCGGTTTCAACAGCGGCACCTCGGCGTTGCACGTGGCGATGCGCTTGCTGGATGTCGGCCCCGGCGATGAAGTCATCACCACGCCTTTTACCTTCGTTGCCACGAGTTGGGCGATTTTTTACACCGGCGCAAAACCGGTTTATGTGGACGTGGAAGAGGCGACTTTCAATCTCGATCCAAAACTCATTGAGCGTGCCATCACGCCACGCACCAAGGCCGTGATGCCGGTGCATCTCTACGGCCATCCGTTTGACGTGGACGCGATCCTGAAAATCTGCCGCAAACACAATCTGCCACTGGTTGAAGACGCAGCCCAGGCGCATGGCGCCAAATACAATGGCCGGGCCGTTGGCACATTCGGCGTGATGTCCGGCTTTAGTTTTTATCCCGGCAAGAACCTGGGTGCCTGCGGCGAAGGCGGAGCGCTGGTGATTCCGAACGACGGGGTTGCCCTTGACCGGCGCGCCCGCGCTCTGCGCGATCACGCCTCCAGCGTGCGTTATTATCACGATGAAATCGGATATAATTATCGCATGGAGGGATTTCAAGGCGCGGTGCTGGAGGTGAAATTGAAACACCTCGCGAAATGGAACGCTGAACGCCGCCGTGTGGCGCATCGTTACCACGAACTATTGGCGGACACGCCGCTGCAACTGCCGCGTGAAGCGGCTTACGCCGAAAGTGCCTGGCATCTGTTCGTTGTGCGCCATCCGCGCCGCGATGAGTTGAAGAAACATCTCGAAGCCAGCGGCGTCGGCTGTGCGCTGCATTATCCGCTGCCATTACACCTGCAGAAGTGCTGCGTGCATCTCAATTACCGGCCTGGAGATTTTCCGATGGCTGAAAAGGCCGCGAGCGAGTGCTTGAGCTTGCCGATTTATCCTGAATTGACCGATGCGCAAATTTATCGCGTCGCTGAGGCAATCAAGAATTTCTTCAAGAAAAATAAGTGAGCCTGCCGGGGCTGGGGAACCAGCGCGACCAAAGGTTTTCCTGGAAATCTGCCACGCAAGACCCTGTTTAAAACCAGGTGAATTTTTGAGGCACAAACACGATGTCGGAAGGCTTCAAATAGAACGGCTCGCCTTGAGTTCCCTGCAAAACCTTCTTCAGGTTTAACGTGTATCTGACCGTCCGATCCTTTTCCTGCCGGACGACGACTACGGCTTTGAGGTTGGCTTGTGAGAGATCAAAGCCGCCCGCCTGCATGATGGCCTCCAGCGCCGAGATCGGATGATCCACGGTTACCGGTCCCGGCCGGAGCACGGCGCCGGTGACATAGACCTGAAAGGAAGAAGATTGCACGGTGACAATGATTTGTTTCGTTGACATCTGCGGCGCATACAGCTTGATCAAATCGTTTTGGAGATCCTCCGGTGTCTTGCCGGCCGCATCCACCTCGCCAATCAAGGGCATCACGATTTTACCGTCTCTCCTAATCAGCTGGGTTGTGTTAAGGCTGGGCGAGCCTGGAAAAGAGACGCTCACCGTATCACCATCCCGCAGAATGATTGGTTCGGATTGAGCCTGGTTTAACGTATCGGAAGATTGATGAGCTGACGGATTGGCGGCGGGATACTCAACCTGATCGGTTGCACAACCGGTGATTACGAACAGCGCTGCCAGCAAAGGCATCATCCATCGTGCTGCGGCCAGCAGCGCCAATAATTCTTTTTTTGAAACAAAATTTTTCATAGGGCTTGTTTTTTTTCACTGTTATGACCACGACCCACGACCCGAATTTTCTCAATCCACAAAAACTGTAGGCGTTCTTTAGCGCACTTGGACAAATTAGTCAAACAACTTTTTAAAGCGGTTGTGGGCTGAGGTGTGGATTGTCGGTTGGCCGAGTGCGAATGATGTTACCCGCGTAAAGAGTCGAGCCGGAAATTGAACGAATAATAATCCATTTTTACCAGGCATCAAAAGGAGGGGTGTTCGTCCTGCCTTTTCGCTTTCTACTGTCATTTCAACTGTTTGACCCGTTGATCCAAATAACCCGCAATTTGTTGAAAGGGCGCAGACAGTCGCACAACCAGCTTGACACGACCACCCCCTTCGGTTTTAATTGGCTTGGTTCTCCCAAAACATCATGAACACAAATAATTATTCTTTACTCGCAGTATTCTTGGCCGTCAGCGTTTCTGCCGCGTTAACCGGATGCCGCACGACCGGGACCCAATCTCAAACCGCCGCCGAAACGTCCTCGGCGACGCCCTGCATGGATGCGCTCGCCAAGTTCACCGCCGCCGACGTTCCTCAAATGGGTCCGGCGGAAATTGCCTGTCCGCCGCGCAAAAACGTCGGCGCCCCTCAACCCGCCGACCTGCCCGGCAACGGGCTGGCGCAGCACCCGATGCTTTATGTCGGTGAAGGCTATAACAAAATTTTCCTCATCGACGATGGCAAAATCATCTGGACCTACCAGACCGGCCCCGGCAATGAACTGGACGACATCTGGATGCTTTCCAACGGCAACATTCTTTTTAGCCGGATGCAATACGTCGAGGAAATCACCCCGGACAAAAAAGTTGTCTGGCGATACGATGCCCACAACACAACCAACGTCGCCGAGCACACCGAAATTCACGCCTGCGAACCAATCGGCATGGATAAGGTCCTCTTTGTCGAGAACGGCCTGCCGCCAAAACTCAAGGTCGTCAACATCAAAACTGGCAAAATTGAAGTCGAGCACAACTTGGACTACATCCACCCCGTGGATCCCAAGACCATTCATCCCCAATTCCGTCGCGTCCGCATGACTGCCGACGGCGATTACCTCGTTCCCTATCTCAACATGCACAAACTCGTTGAATACGACAAAAACTTCAACGTCGTTTGGCAGTTCGATACCAACGATATTCTGGCGGATTTGAACTTGAAATTCTCACCGTGGGCCGCCATCCGCCTGAAGAACGGCAACACACTCATCAGCGACGAATCCGGCAATGCCACGCTCGAAGTGAACCCGCAAAAGAAAATTGTCTGGATGCTGAAGAATACCGATTTGCCGGAAGCCTACCGGTTCAAATCCGCGCCGCAGAGCTGCACGCGTCTGGCCAACGGTGACACCATCCTTTGCTCCCGTGGCGGTGCCGGCAAACCGCAGATTGTCGAAGTCACGCCGGACAAGAAAGTGGTCTGGGTGCTGGAAGATTACAAAGACCTCGGCCCCGCGACCGCCGTGCAAGTTCTGAATGACCCCGGCATCCCGGAGGTTCCAGGCGACTCAGAACACTAATCCCAGTCGAAACAACTTGTATTTTCGATCGCCGTTGGCCCGCACCGCCAACGGCGTTCATTTTCAATCCCTGTGGACTTTGAAACTCAACTTGACTAAAAATGTGGCGTGCAACATCCCACGGCCGTCCGCAACTTGCTTTGGCGAAAGTTCGCCACCGGCGGACGGATTTTTATTTTGCTCTGCTTTTGCGCTGCAATCTTCAAGGCGACTGGCGCCGAACCATCGCCGCGCGAACGGTTGTTGATGGATTTCGACTGGAAATTTCATCTCGGCGACGCGCCGGACGCGGGAACGAATCTGGATTATCCCGAAGTTACGGATTTGGCCAAAACGAAGCTGGACGAAATCGGACAGGAAGGCGAATTGGCAACCAATCTTCCCGATCCGGTCGCGAGCAATCTCGGCGGCAATATTTCATTTGTGCAGCCGGATTTCGACGACAGCGACTGGCGCTCGCTCGATTTGCCGCACGATTGGGCGGTGGAATTGCCCTTCGACGAAAAAGCTGATTACAAGCATGGCTTCAAGCCGGTCGGTCCGGGTTTTCCGCAGAACGACATCGGCTGGTATCGCCGCGAAATTGATTTGCCGGCCAGCGACAAGGGAAAAATTCTCTGGCTCGAATTCGACGGCGTCTATCGCAATTCGCTTGTGTGGCTCAACGGTCATTGCCTCGGGCGGCATTTGGACGGCTACAGCAGTTTTCGCTACGACATCAGCCAGTTTGCGAACTTCGGCGGAAAAAATGAACTGGTCGTGCGCGTTGATGCGTCGCGGTTTGAAGGTTGGTTTTACGAAGGCGCGGGAATTTACCGGCACGTCTGGCTGGTGAAAACTTCGCCCGTTGCCATTGCGCCGGACGGAATTTTTGTGTGGAGTGAATTTCAAAACAACGAGCCAACAAATTACGCAACTATTCACATTCAAACTCAACTGCTGAATCCGCAAAAAAATACAACGGTTGATTGTGAATTGATAAGCCCAAACGGCCAATCTTTAGGCAAAACCCATCATTCGATAATGCAATTTTGGGGATGGCCGACTAATCAAATCGAATCAAAAATTTATCTCTTTCCACTAAACACCTTTTTGGGATTCCTGATGGCCTCTGGCGATACGGATAATTTTTATACTCCCGAACTCTGGTCTCCCGAATCTCCAAAACTTTACAAACTTGTCACGACGGTTGAAAGTGATGGCAAAATTGTTGACCAGAAAGAAACCGAATTTGGCATCCGCACCATCGCGTTCGACGCCACGAACGGTTTTTGGTTGAACGGCAAGCCTTACACCATCAAGGGCACCTGCAATCATCAGGATTACGCCGGCGTCGGCACGGCGTTGCCGGACGCGCTGCAATATTATCGCATCGCGAAGCTGAAGGAAATGGGCTGCAACGCCATCCGCACTTCGCACAATCCGCCCACACCGGAATTGCTCGACGCCTGCGACCGGCTCGGCATGTTGGTCTTGGACGAAAACCGCCGCATGGACACCAATTCCCAAACGCTCGCCGATTTGAAGAATTTTATTTTGCGCGACCGGAATCATCCGAGTGTTTTTCTCTGGTCGCTCGGCAACGAGGAGCCGACGCAAGGCACCGAAGCCGGCGAACGCGTGGCGATGGTGATGCAAAATCTTGTTCACCAGCTTGACCCGACGCGGCTTTGCACCGTGGCGATGAACAGCAAATGGGGTGACGGTTTTTCCAAGGTGATTGACGTGCAGGGATTCAATTACCACACGAAAAACATTGATGCCTATCACGCGGCGCATCCGACGCAACCGGAAATCGGCACTGAAGTCGCCAGCACCATTGGCACGCGCGGCATTTATACCAACGACGCGGCGCGCGGCTACGTCAGCGCCTATGGCGGCGAGCATCCGGGCTGGGGCGCGGCACCGTGGGAATGGTGGCCGTATTTCACGGCACATCCGTTCACCAGCGGCGGGTTTGTCTGGACGGGATTTGATTATCGCGGCGAGCCGACGCCTTACAAATGGCCGTGCATCAGTTCGCAATTCGGCATCATGGACACGTGCGGTTTTCCAAAAGACATTTATTATTACTACCAGTCGTGGTGGACAGACAAGCCGGTGTTGCACATCGCGCCGCACTGGAACTGGCCGGACAAAATCGGGCGGGAGATTTTGGTGCGCGTCTTCAGCAACTGCAAGGAAGTGGAATTGTTTTTGAACGGCAAAAGTCTCGGCAAACAGACGATGCAAACGAATCAATATCTCGACTGGAACGTGAAATACGAGCCGGGCGTTTTAAGTGCCAAGGGCTACGACGGCACCGGCAAATTTGCGATGGAAACAAAAGTGGAAACAACCGGCGCGCCGGCGGTCATCGAGCTTTCGCCCTATCGGACCAAGCTGAATGCCGATGGCGAAGATTGCACCGTTGTGAACGTTTGCGTCGTGGATTCGAAGGGCCGCATCGTGCCGGTGGCGGACAATCTGGTGCATTTTGAAATCAGCGGGCCGGGAAAAATCATCGGCGTCGGCAACGGCGACCCGAGCAGCCACGAGGCGGACAAGGCCGATGAGCGGAAAGTCTTTTGCGGCCTTGCGCAGGTCATCGTGCAAGCGACAACGCAGGCGGGCGAAATCAAATTGACCGCGACGTCGGAAAACCTGCGTTCCACGACGGTCCGTCTTTCATCCCAGCCGGGCTCGACGTGAAAACGCTGCATAAATATCTGACCGGCCAGGTGCTCGCCTCGCTGCTGCTGACCGTGGCGGTGTTCACGTTCGTGCTGCTGGTCGGTGATGCGCTCAAGGAAATTCTTCCGTTGCTCATCAGCGGTCACGTGCGTTTTGTCACGGTCTTTGAAATCATCGGGTGCTTGATTCCGTTCATCCTGGTTTTTGCGCTGCCGATGGGTTTGCTCACGGCGATGCTGCTGGTCTTTGGCCGTTTTAGTGCCGACCAGGAACTGACCGCCGCGCGCGCGGGCGGCGTCAGTTTGCTTTCCCTAGTTTCGCCGGTTTTGCTGCTGAGCCTTTTTTGCTGCGGCTTGAGCGCGTGGGTTAACATGGACCTCGGCCCGCGCTCGCGCGTCGAGTGCAAAAATTTGATTCTTCAACTGGGTTCCAGCGCGGATTTCCTGAGCGCACAACTGCCCGAAGGCCAGCCCGTCAACGTTTCAACCAATTATATTTTTTACGTCGAAAAAAACCGCGGCGGCAATCTGGAAAACGTGACGATGTATTGGATTCAGGGCAACACCACCATTCAAGCGGCGCGCGGAAAGGTGGAAATGGACGCAACCAACAATCAAATGGTGGTGACGTTGTTTGATTTGAAAAGCGTGACGATTTTGACCAACGGCACACCGATTTTGTCCTCGTCTTCCGAATGGCCGGTCAAGATTGATCTCAACGCTTCGACCAATCAAATTTACAAACCCAAAATCAGTGACATGACGTTCTGGCAGTTGCGGGATGAAATGCGCTCTTTGGAACGGCAATTGAGTCTGCCGCCGCCGACCGCCACCAATTCGGCCGAATTGCGCGCGCAAATGGACGAGGCCAGAAAACAGCGGGATGATTTGATCGAGCCGCTCCGCGTCCAGATGCACTGGCAGGTCGCGTTTTCGTTCGCGTGCTTTGGCTTCACGCTCGTCGGCATTCCGCTGGGCATCCGCGTGCATCGCCGCGAAACCAACATCAGCTTCGCCATCGCGCTCATGCTGGCGGCGGTTTATTTCAGTTTCATGCTCGTGGGCAAATCGCTTTCCGCACATCCCGAATGGTCGCCGCATTTGATTTTCTGGCTGCCGAATTTTATTTTCCAGGCTGTCGGCGCGGTTCTGCTCTGGCGCGCGAACAAGGGAATTTGACGGTTTTAAGTTTTGAATTTTAGGTTGAAATCTGGGCGCAGCTCAAAATTAAAAACTTAAAACTTCCGCCGAAAAACTTTTCCAATCGCTGCTTGGTCCACCGGTTTGACGATCAGTTCATCAATATTGACGTGCGCCGGACGGCTGGCAACCCAGACAAGAATCTCCGCGATGTCTTCGGCGGTCAGCGAATTCACGCCTTCATAAACCTTTTTCGCCCGCGTTGCGTCGCCTTTGAAACGCACGATGGAAAACTCCGTCTCCGCCAGTCCGGGATCACCGTGCCGACGCGAATGCCCGTGCCGAGCAATTCGAGCCGCAGCGCGCGGGTGATTTGCAGTTCGCCCGCCTTCGCCGCGCAATAAACCGCGCCGCCTTCGTAAGCCGCGTGGCCCGCGACCGAGCCGATGTTAAGGATGCTCGCGCCGGCGTCGCGCGGCATGAGCGGCAGCGCCGCGCGTGTCACGCGCAAAACGCCGAGAACGTTCGATTGAATCATCGCCTCCCAATCCGCGTCCCTGCCTTCGGCGATGGTGTCGAGGCCTTGTGCGCCGTCGGCATTGTTGATCAGAACGTGTAAATGGCCGCCACCGATTTTTTCGCGCGCCCAGGAAATGAAGTTTCCCACGCTGGCAGTTTGGGAAACGTCCAGTTTAAGAAAATGCGCCGCCGCCGCGCCGGATTTTTTGGCTTCGGCGGCGGTTTTTTTCAGGCGGTCAACGCGCCGCGCACCGAGCAGCAATTTCGCGCCTTCCGCGCCGAACGCCCTGGCCGTCGCCGCGCCGAATCCGCTCGAAGCGCCGGTGATGAGAACCCATTTGTTTTTCAACGAGAATTTCATCGCAGAAGATTTTTTCCGGCCCGCCTTTGCGCTTGGCGCCACGGCGCGGCAGTCCCGCAAATGCGGGGCTGGTGGTGTCTTTTAGACAAAGTTAGAACTGTCCTTGACGAAAATCCAGACATTTAACCCCCTCCACATACCCCTCCACACTACTGGAGGGGTGCTGTTTTCATTCCGTCCTTTGTTCGCAAGGACATCTGGCGTTTTCCGCGTGTCCTGCCATCCCCGACTTCGTCGGTTTTTTGCCCTCATGGGCTGGCGGGCTGCGCGTGGCCAAGAGGCCATGCTCGCCCAAAAAACCTCCTCGTCGCTCACGCGACAAACGGGTTCACCCACGGACGGGTATGACGGGTAAAGGACAGGCAATGTCCTTTACGGTTTGACGGGTTTGGACGGGTTAAACGGGTGAATCCGCTGGCGCGTAGGGCGGCCAAAGACTTGTGAGCTTTTTCGTCTGTCGGCGTCTTACAGGACCATGCCTTTCGTCGAAAAACGTCACAAGACTTTGGCCGGTGGAATGAGCGGGCGAGCCAGCACGGGATTGCTCTTGCTCGGAATCCCGTGCTCGCTCGCAAAGACCGCTCATACGTGTTTTGACGGGTTACACGAGGACGAATTCCGACTGGGGCAAAAAGCGGCCTCGAATCGTTCTTTGGCAGAAGCAGATAAGAGAGCGAGTAAATCGTTCGCCGTCCAACATTCTGCGGACATTGAAGACTAAATCGCCGGCACTATTTGGATTAATCCCAATTGCCGCAAGTGATTTCTTTGCTTCCGTTAAACCGAGCTTCTTTTCGTAATACTTTTTTCCAGCCTTATATGCTTCTTCGTATTGAGCGCGGTTAATTTTCATTTTATCACGAATGCAATACCACTTCCTTTTGCTCCGGCTCCACCCATTTGTTGTGTTCCTTGATTAAATCCACGAGCCGTTCCACGGCCTCGGCTTCGGGGATGTTGAACTTGATGGCCTGCTTGCCGACGTAGAGATTTATTTTTCCCGGCGCGCCGCCCACGTAGCCAAAGTCCGCGTCCGCCATTTCGCCGGGGCCGTTCACGATGCAGCCCATGATGGCAATCTTCACGCCCTTCAAATGTTCCGTCCGCGCCTTGATGCGCGCGGTCACGGTCTGGAGATTGAACAGCGTCCGGCCACAGCTCGGGCAGGCGACGTAATCGGTCTTGAAACTCCGGCAGCCGGCGGCCTGCAGGATGTTGTAGGCCAGCCGCAGCGACATTCCCGCGCCGGATTCGCCGCGGATGAGAATCGCGTCGCCAATCCCGTCCGCCAGCAGCGCGCCGATGACGACGGACGCGCGGAGCAAAGCAATCTTCGGTTCCAGCGGAACGGGTTCGAAGTTGATGCAGTCCTTGAGCAGAATGGGATTATTCCGGCCAAGCTTCTTCAATTTTGCCGCAAGCAAACGGAAGGCGGTGATGGCGGGAAGCGCGACGCCGTCCTTGACCGTGACCAGTTGCGTTTCACAATTGATTTCAAAATCCTGCGTCGGATCAATTTCAAAGATGTTCAGGTCTTCGTAAACCGCCTCCGGTTTCACATCGTCCTTCGGACGGATTTTCGGCGCGACCTTGTCCCACGTGGCGCGGGTAACGACGACACGAATCAATTGTTCGCCGCCACATTTGGTTTGTTCGTTGAGTTCAATCTCCGGCGTTTCGCGTTTCTCGAAGTGAAACGGGTCAAAGGGAAATTCCGAATCGCGAATTGCGAATTTCGAATTGGAGAGAACCGGAATCTGCGCGAGCAAATCTTCGCAGACCTCAATCTCGCGCGGCGAATCTTCCGTGAGCGAAACGCGAATGGTGTCGCCGAGTCCGTCGCACAGCAGGGAGCCGATACCGATGGCGGATTTAATCCGTCCGTCCTCGCCTTCGCCGGCTTCGGTGACGCCGAGATGAATCGGATAATTCCAATCCGGCCCTTCCTGTTCCAGCCGCGCGACGAGCAGGCGATAGCATTCAATCATCACCTTTGGGTTGCTGGACTTCATCGAGAACTTGAAGTTGTGAAAATCGTGCTGCCGGCAGATGCGGGCGAATTCCAGCGCGCTCTCGACCATGCCGAGCGGCGTGTCGCCGTAACGGTTCATGATGCGGTCGCTCAAGGAGCCGTGATTGGTGCCGATGCGGAGCGCGCGCTTGAGGCGGATGGCTTCCAGCACGAGCGGAGTGAACTTTTCCTCGATGCGCTTGAGTTCGGCGGCGTATTGCTCGTCGGTGTATTCCTTGACGGCGAATTTCTTGGAGTCGGCGTAATTGCCGGGATTGACGCGGACGACCTCGACCCATTTCACGGCTTCCATCGCGGCTTCGGGCTTGAAATGGATGTCGGCGACAATGGGCACGAGGCAGTTCAACCGGCGCAGTTCGGCAACGATGTTCTGCAAGTTCGCCGCGTCCTTGACCGTCGGCGCGGTGATGCGGACGAGCTGGCAGCCGACGGCGACAAGGTCGAGCGTTTGCTTCACGGACAACGCGGTGTCCATCGTGTCGCATGTGATCATGGACTGCTTCACGACCGGATGATCGCCACCGATGATGACGCCGCCGTTTTTTGGATCGCCGATAATGATTTCGCGTGTTTGGCGCCGCCGGTAAAAAAATGGAGATTCGCAGTAGCGCATAAATCATTTGGATTGCGCGGGCACGGAATCAACGGGCTGTGCGGATTGCTGGATTTGCACATCGTCCTGGAACATTGAGCGGAACAGCGGAAAACGCTTGATGTCAAAAAAAGTGACGTAAAGCATGAACGATATCAGCAGCACTGCAAAGCCGGTCGTGGTGTATTCGACGAATTTGAGGCTCAAGGGCCGGCGGAAGATTTTTTCGATGATTGACATCAAAATATGCCCGCCATCCAGCACGGGAATCGGCAGCAGATTGATGATGGCGAGATTGATGTTAAGCAGGACGAGAAAGCTCAAGGCGAGGCGGAAATCCGTGTGCACTTGCGCGGCAAGGACGCTGATGATGCCCACAGGCCCGCTCAAATCCTTCGCGCCCACACCGGTTTCACGCGAATGAATCAAGGCGCCGATGGTGGCAAAGGTCTTGTCCATCACGTCATGCACCTGTTCCCAAGGCGATGGTCCAGGCTTTTGAATAATGTAAACCTGCGTTGAATCCGAACCCAGCATGACGCCAATGCGTCCTTCCTTGGTTTCAGGATCAAGCTCCGGCGTGATGTTCAAAGTGATTTTTTTGCCATCCCGTTCGATGCGCATTTCCGTCGCCTGCCCGCCGCGTTTTTGGATCAGGCCGACCAGTTGTTCGCGGCTGGCGATGGGCACTCCGGCAAACGCGGTGATGAGATCGTTCTGCTTGAGGCCGGCCTTTTCCGCCGCGCTGCCGGACAAAACTTCCATCACCTGCGGATGGTCCCGCGGATCGAGATTGAGCATCTTGAGTCCGACGGCATTGTCGGTGGATGTCTGCAATTGGTAGGTGTGTTCCTTGCCGCCGTGTTCAATCGTCACGGGCAGAACGCTCGTGCGCGCGACAATCGTGTCCATCATCACGTCCTCCCACGAGTTCACCGGCTTGCCGTCCACCGCCGTAATGCGATCGCCCTGTTGGATGCCAAGTTTCGCTTCCGGCGAATTCGGCTCCACATAGCCGATGATGGCCGGGTTGACCGGAATCGGCAGACCGACAAAATAAATAACCGTCGCGATGGCAAAGGCAAACACGACGTTCATGAACGGCCCGGCAACGGCGACGAGAATTTTGTGCAGCGGCGGCGCGGGCGGAATTTTTTCCGCGGACTGGCCTTCCAATGCCTCGGCGGTGATCATTTGCGGCAATTTCACATAGCCACCCGCCGGAATGCAGCGCAACGAGTATTCGACACCGTCGCGCTTCCAGCCGTAAATTTTTGGGCCGAAGCCGATGGCGAATTCTTCAACCTTCATGCCCAGCCGGCGCGCAACCCAGAAATGTCCAAGTTCATGGAAAAAGATGGACGCGCCAAAAAACAGCAGCACGGCGGCGACTACATAAATGATGTTAAAAATTGTCATGTTAAAAACAGTCCTTAAGAAGGTAACAATGAAAAAACGTATTCGCAACCTTTGCGCGAAGCCGTCAAATCGTCGCTGCCGCGCGCCGCGCCCAGGCATCCGCCTCCAAAATCTGCTCCAGCTTCGGATGTTGAATGACTTCGTGCGCGTCCATGGTGCGCCGGACGGTCTCGGCGATTTGTGGAAAAGCAATTTTGCGATTCACAAACGCTTCGACCGCGATTTCGTTCGCCGCGTTCAACACGGCGGGAAGCGTGCCGCCGATTTCACCGGCGCGACGCGCCAGTCCGATGGCGGGGAAACGCTCCAAATCAGGTTCTTCAAAAGTCAATTGGCCGAGCCTGGCGAAATTGGTTTGAACGCGTTCGCTCGGCGCGCGGTCGGGATAGGTCAGCGCGTATTGAATCGGCAAACACATGTCGGGCGTGGAAAGTTGCGCGAGCAGCGAGCCGTCCATGAACTCGACCATCGAATGGACGATGCTTTGCGGATGGACGACGACCGCAACGCGCGCCATTTCGATGTCGAAGAGCCAGCGCGCCTCGATCATTTCGAGTCCCTTGTTGAAGAGCGTCGCCGAATCCAGCGTGACTTTCCGGCCCATGACCCAAGACGGATGTTTGAGCGCACATTCGACGGTGATTTCGGAAAACTTATCCTTCGGCCAGAGATTTTTGTCGCGAAACGGCCCGCCGCTCGCGGTCAGCCAGAGTTTGCGGACGGAACTGGAAGGCTTGCCGTCGAGGCATTGGAAAATCGCGGAATGTTCGCTGTCCACGGCGAGAACGCGGACGCCGTATTTGCGCGCCTCACTCATCACGATTTCGCCGGCCATGACGAGAATTTCCTTCGACGCGACGGCGATGTCCTTGCCGGCACGAATTGCGGCGAGCGCGGGTTTGAGCCCGGCGGTGCCGACGATGGCAATCAGAACAATGTCCGCCGCCGGCAGCGTTGCCAGTTTTATCAAGCCTTCTTCACCGGAAAAAACCTGCGTTGTTGTGCCAAGCTCATTTTGAAGCTCCCTTGCTTTTGCCGGATCGCAAATTGAAATCGCGGCGGGCTTGTGTTTTCGCGTTTGTTCGAACAGCAATTCGGAATTGCTGCCGGCGGCGAGCGCGAGCAGGCGGATTCGGTCCGGCAAATCCTCCGTCACTTTGACGGTGCTCGTGCCGATGCTGCCGGTGCTGCCAAGTAAAACGACATTTTTCATGGGTGCGTCAGAATGTGGCGCAAATAGAGATACATGATGGGCGCGTTGAACAAAAGGCTGTCGAGCAAATCCAAAATGCCGCCGATGCCGGGAAAAAACCCGCCGGAATCCTTCACGCCCGCCTCGCGCTTGAACAGCGATTCAATCAAATCGCCGATGACGGCGGTAGAACTCAAAACAATTCCCAGAATGACGGCGTGCAGCGGGTTCATGCCTTCCATGCGACCGCCGAGAAAATGGACAAAGACCAGGCTGGAAATTGTGGAGAGGCCGATTGCGCCCGCAAAACCTTCCCATGTTTTGTTCGGGCTGATGCGCGGAATCATTTTATGTCTGCCAATGAGCGAGCCGACAGAATACGCGCCCATGTCGCTGAATTTGGTCACCAAGATGAAATAGAGCAGGAAAAATTTCCCTTCGACGTTCGGGAAAAAAAATATTTTCTGGATGAAATTCAAAAGCCACGGGACATACATCAGCCCAAACAGCGTCGTGGCAATGGCGGTGATTCCGGTTGAATTTGATTTCGACAACAGTTGTCGCACGCACAAACCGAGCACGAACAGAATGATGAAGCCGGTTTCAAAATCGTTGACGCGCGCGGGCGAATTATGCAGGCCTAGATGCCCGGTCAGATTCAAGAAAGTTCCAATCATCAACAGCGCGCCGCCCAGCAGGCCGGAAAATTTGAAACAGGCGAGGCCGCGATTTTCGACGAGGCCGTAAAATTCGGCGAGTCCCGCCAGCGCGAGGACAAAAATGAGCAGGATGAAAATGCCGTCAGAAATCAGCGTATTGCCGGAAAACATGACGGCGAGAATCACCGTCCAGAGAATCACCGTGGTGATCAACCGTCGGAAAAAAATCTTTGCCTTTGAAGGCGTTTGGGCTGGCGCAGCCGCGTCGGACATTCACAACAAAATAACAGGCGCACTGGAAATTGCCAATGGCAATTGAACGTTCTCGACGGCTGACCGCCTTGTGTCAGGTGGCTTTTCCCCGCACGCGCCGGGCATTGCGAAAACCATCAAGCCCAATTCGGTTCGGAAACATGGACGCCGTTGAGGTCAATTGGAGCGCAGCCGGTAATAGGCCTGTTGCGGCGCCGTGTTGTCCAAGTCTGTAAATGTGTCGGTGAAGCTGAACACGCCCGGCACGTTGTTGGTCGTCCAGATATCCACCCAGCCCGCGCCGCTCACAAGGTTGGTGTTGCGTTGCACGATGTAATTGTCGCCCACCACGCCGGCCCACATCGTTGTAATGGTGTTGTCCACCTGATTCAGGATGATATTGCCTGTCACCTGGCCCACGGCATTGGTCACAACAACATTGATCAGGTTCGTTGCCGTCAGCGGTGGGAAAATGGTATCGTTGACGACATACTGGAAGCTTTCATCCAAGTTGTTGGTCGGCGTCAGAATAAGGTAAGCGCTGCCGTTATACGAACTAGTGTAATAAAGGCTCGAGCCGTTGGTGGTGGTGGCAATGACCGTGCCATCAGTCAGCGGCGCACCGTCCGCCGACACCAACCCCGGAGGGTCGCCCGCCGAGGCGCTGGCGTATTGCGTCAACAAATTCGTGATGCTGATCTTCAACGCTGTGCCCGAGGCGCGAAAGTAAGTCGCCGGGTTCGCGGTCGGCGGCCCAACCACAGTCAGTGTTTTGCTCGTGTCGCTGGCAGAACTCAACAGGGTGTCGCCCGCATAGGAATAAGTGATTGTGTAAGGGCTAGGAGGAATGCCCGAAAGATTAAAATTGATTGAAAAATCGCCGGTGGAATCGTTGACGGTGGTGTTTTGGGCGTTGCCGTTTATCGTAACAGTGATGATTTCTCCATCGGCTGGATACTTTGAATAGGGCGCGTTCACCTTGCCGCTCAAGACAACACTGCCGGTGCCGTAAGGAACGGACTGATTCGCAGCCAGACCGGAAAAGGCGGTTGTAGCTTTCACCGGCGCGAAGGCCACGTTGCGGAATGACGTATTCGCAGCAGCGGTTGTCAAAGTCGTCGCCGATGAACCAGCGCCGTTGTCCACAACTTCGATAAGGCTGTTAGCCGCAGCACCCGAGCCGGTTGTCGCGTAAATGGTGGCCGGCGTAGTGCTCCAATCCACGGTCAGTCCGTATACGGCAGTTGAATTCACAATGTGTGCCAGACTCCAAGTGCCGCTACCATTGTTCGTCCACTTGTGAATGCCCGAACCATCGTCCGCATAATAAATTACCGTCGCATTACTGTTGACCGAGAAATTGTAAGGCGAATCACTGCTTGAAAGGTTAATAACTTTTGTGGCTGTATTACCGACGTTTGTTGTGGGCGTGCCGCTGGTAAATTCCCAAATACCATATCCCGGTGTGCTTGATCCGGTATCATACCAAAGATTTGTGCCAAAAACATACACGTCGCGCAAATTCGCCGCGTAAACACTGTTGGTCGGGCCAAGGCCCAGATAATTAATGCCGCCGCCGGAAGAGGCGGTGGCTGCGGTGCCGCAAGACCAGTAGTTGGTGTTGCCATCGCCGGCAGCGCCTCGAATATTGTTGCCAAGGTGGGCATATGCAGACGTTGCCACCAAGGTATAATTTCCAGTGACGTCCAGCTTGCCAATGCCGCGTGCAATGGTAGTGGAATTGGCCAAACTCGAACCGTATGTCAGGTTGGTGTTGTAGCCGGGAAAGCACAGCAAAGTGCCGTCGGGCGAGCGCGTCATGCCTCCGTCCGAAGCAGCGTCGCCATCAATCAAGGCGGAGGAACCGCTGTCAGGAATTTCAATGCTTTGTACCACCGAACCACCCGTTGTGAACTCATCCATGAAAATCGTCATGCTCTCGGCGCTGTATGTTTCCGTCCCATTGCCAACCCGCTCGACGACGAGGTTGCCCGGCGTGAAGGCCAGGGCTGGCGTGCCAACGGTGGTCGCTGGACCAAATGCTGTGGCTATGCCAACTGCGTTGGTTGCCGCGGCTTGGAAGGCATAATACGTTCCGGAATTTAATCCGCTCACAGTCACGGTTCCCCATGTGTTGGACGTTTGATACACCGGGCTGCTGCCAAGGGCGCCATCCAATTGAACGTAATCACCGCTGCGCGCGTCGCCGCTGCTGGTTGCCTTGATCGCGTAAGCGGTTGAGGACGGATTGCCATCACTTCCACCGATCGCCACATTGAGACTACTAGTAGTTGCGCCGTTCACGGTCGGGGCCGTGGGCGTGTTGGCTAGAGTGTAAAAGTTGGTCTCATCCGCGCTCGAATCCAAGGTTGTGCCGATGGAATTCACCGCATAGGCACGATAATAATAAATGTGGTTCGGATTCAATGTTCCCGGAGTGATGGCTTTGCTGAAGGTTCCAGTCGTGGTGCCGCCTTCGTCCACCTGATTGTCAGACGTGGTGACGCCAGGCGAAGTCTTCCAGTAGAATCCGCGATCCGTGATGGTCGCTCCGTTGTTGGCGGTGACCGTGCCGTTGAGCGTGGCACTTGTCGTATTTGTGGGGTTTGCCGCCTGCGTCGTGACCGACGGAGCCAGGGCGCCCGTCCCACTCACGGCAACGTTTGGATTATTCGCACCGGTGGCCGTGTGCGTATTCGTGGAGTTGGCTATCGAACCGGAGCCGCTCAACGCCAGCGTGCCCACGCTGATGATTGTGCTGTTGCTGTAAGTGTTGGCCCCGCCGAGCATGAGCGTGCTGCCGCCTCCGTTCATCGTCAGTCCCAACCCGCCGGAAATGATGCCTGGCGTGGTGCCACCGAAAGAGCCGTTGCCCGTGATGGTGAGCGTGCATGCGGAGCCGCTGGAATTGGTGATTGTGTTGGCCGTGGCGGTCTGCGAATAAAGTCCGGCGAATTGTTGGTTTTGGCCATTGAGATCCAGCGCACAGTTGTTGCCGCTTGAATCCCCACAACCTGCGCCGAGGTATTTGTGAACTGGGCGACTTCGTTGTTTGTTGCAGGATGTCCAAGAGCCCAGTTACCGGCGGTTAACCAAGCCGAACCGGTTTTCCAATCATTCGCAGTGGCATTTTGGGCGGTGGCGGAGTTGATGGCCAGATGGTAAAACAACACAGCCACTGCCACGCGGGCAAAAAATGTTTGCATCCGAGACAATTTGTTTTTTATAACGCCGCGGACCGTTCAATCAGGGCGCTCCCGAAACAACGTGCCAAGTAAAAAATACGGCCGGAAGATGAAAGCGGAAATCTATTTTGTCTTGCCGCCGGACTCAGAAGCCGCGTAAAATTTCCTCGTTGGCTGGGGTCGTAGCTCAGTTGGTAGAGCGTCTCGTTCGCAATGAGAAGGTCAGGGGTTCGACTCCCCTCGGCTCCACCATCTCGAACATCGTTCGGAAATATCCGACGTGTTCTGAATGGCGAGAGAAGTTTCAGCCAGCAAATCAAAGGGTTTTTTGAAAGAAACGGTTAAGGTTTGAGCGCGCAATAGGCGGTTCGAGCCGACCCTTTGCAGAAATGATTTCATTTCTAACCAGTCGTTGCTTGAAACGGCTTTTTCAAAGGCATTCGCTTCTAAAATCCAGTTTCGCAAGGGTTCGAGCCGATTGCCTTTGCTCTTTTCCAAACCAATGATTTGCTGTTCCAATTCGACTTTCTTGGGGACAAGCGGGTTTTTCAATTCCTTGAATTCGTCAATGTCAATGGAGCCGTCGGTAAAGCCGTTGTTGAGCCGATCAATTTTCGCTTTGAGCGAAACAAATTCGTTTTTGAGTTCGTCAATTTTCTGCTGCTTCTCGTGGGACACTTCCGTTTCCCACGTTTCGATCCGCGCAAGAAACTTTTCTTTCCATTCGTCGGGAATGGTGACGAGTTGCGCGTTGCGCTTTACTTCCTCGGCAAATTGTTCTTCGCGGACAAAACTGCGGTTTTCGCAACGCTGTGTCTTACTCTTGCCGGTGCATCGGTAATAGCGGAAACGAAGGCCGCTCTTTTTGGTATGCCGTTCGGCGGTGATGGAATAACCGCATGAGCCGCACGCCGCGAAATGACGGAAAAGAAATTTCTTTTCCGCGCGGTTGCCGCGCGGCTTAGCCACGGCCACCAACGCTTTTTGCATGTCGTCAAACGTCTTCTTGGAAATCATCGGAACATGAACGCCCTGATGCAGTTCGCCTTTGTGCATGAATACGCCGTAATAAAACGGGTTGCAGAGAATGTCCCCGATGGTCGAAAGATACAGCGGTTCCTTGCTCCGCGCGCCGACCAGCCCGGCCTTCGCCATTATCTTTTGGATGGCGGTCAATGAATACTGGCCGGTGGCGAAGGCTTCCAAAATCTTCTTCACTTTGCCGAAATTCTTCGGATGTGGTTCAATAGTGCGAAGTCGCGGTTCGTTGTAATACCCGATGGGAGCCTTGCCTGGAAAAACACCGCGCCGGATTTTTTCGCGGATGCCGCGCTGAATGTTCACGGACAGGTCGCGGACATATTGGTTCGCCATGCCGAATTCGACGGCGATCATGAGCACGTTGTCGCTCGGCAGATACGATTTCTCGAACGTGCGGATTTCCTGAATGACGCCGCGCTGAAGCAAACCGATGATTTTCCCGCCGTCGTCAAAATTGCGGGCGAGCCGGTCGAGTTTCCATGAAAGAATCGCATTGGCTTCGCCGCGTTCAATGCGCCGGAGCATTTCATTGAAAATCTCCCTGCCCGGCTCTTTGGCGCTCTTGTTTTCGGTGAACACGCTGACAATCGCCATTCCGTTGCCGGCGGCGATTGATCTCAATTCCGAAATCTGCGCGTCAATGGAAAGCATCTGACGGTCTTCGTCCTCGCTCGACTTGCGGCAATACATGAAGTATTTAAGCATGGACACAGTATAGCAAATGACATAAATAATTGCGAGCACAAAATGAAGCAGAACACACAATATATTCTCACCGGCCAGATGGTGCGCGATCTATGCGCGGAATCGCCGGACAAGCGCCTGTTGCACCGGCTTCATTGCGTGGCGCTCGTCAATCACGGACTTTCCGCGAGCGAAGTCGGGCGGATTTTCAAGGATTCCCCCCGCGCCGTCTCCTATTGGGTAACGCGCTTCAAAAAGGATGGCATTGACGGACTTCGGGAGGAAACGAGGCCGGGCCGCCCGTCGAAACTGAATCCCCCTCAAATGAAAAAGCTGAAAGCGTTTCTCAAACAATCTCGTGCAGGTTCAAAGCCTGTGAAGCCGGAAACGCTTTCAACATATATCTCCAATGAATTCGGCATCATTCTCACGTCCCGCCAGTGTAGCAGAATTTTGAAACGATTGACGGCATGAGCCAGTCTCGTTTCAACTCGTAAATGGATTCCGGCTCGATTGTGCGCCAGCACAGAAACGAAAATGATTTTGTTCCCGCCTATTGCGCGCTCAAACCTTAACCGTTTCTTTCAAAAAACCCTTTGATTTGCTGGCTGAAACTTCTCTCGCCATTCAGAACACGTCGGATATTTC